>WNGA01005548.1_pt1 | contig 34603 bp, 31 predicted proteins | sample 5400061 | NCBI WGS metagenome assembly WNGA01 (sample SAMN13153366, study PRJNA577476) | soil metagenome | isolation source: 100 cm soil or saprolite under grassland replicate 2 | place: USA:California | collected 2016-06-15
AGCAGTACGTGATCACGGCGCGGGCGAAGTGGCTCACCCGGCGGCGGGTGCTCTACGGCCACGTCTTCCGCAACGCGATGCTGCTCGTCATCGCCGGCTTCCCCGCCGCTTTCGTCGGCATCCTCTTCACGGGCGCGCTCCTGGTCGAGGTGATCTTCTCGCTGGACGGTCTTGGGCTCCTCGGCTTCGAGGCGGCCATCAATCGCGACTACCCCATCATGTTCGGCACGCTCTACATCTACACGCTGATCGGCCTCGTGCTGAACCTGATCAGCGACCTGACCTACGTCATGGTCGATCCGCGCATCGATTTCGCCAGCCGGAAGATCTGAGCATGGCGGCGCCCGGCAGGCTCTTCGGCCAGCGCCTGAGCCCGCTCACCCGGCGGCGGCTGCACAACTTCCGCGCCAATCAGCGCGGGTACTGGTCCCTCTGGATCTTCCTCGTCATGTTCGTTCTGAGCCTGTTCGCCGAGCTGATCGCCAACGATCGGCCGCTCGTGGTCCGGTACGAGGGGCGGTTCTACTTCCCGGTGCTCCGGGCCTACCCGGAGACGACCTTCGGCGGCGTCTTTCCGACGGAGGCGGACTACCGGGATCCCGCCGTCGCGCGGTTCATCGCGGAGAAGGGCTGGGTGCTCTGGCCGCCCATCCCCTATCGCTACGACACCATCAACTATCGCCTGGCGGTGCCGGTGCCGGCGCCTCCGTCGCGGGACAACTGGCTCGGCACCGACGACCAGGGGCGCGATCTGGCCGCGCGGCTGATCTACGGCTTCCGCATCTCGGTGCTGTTCGGCCTGACGCTGACGCTGGCGAGCTCGGTGATCGGTATCGTGGCGGGGGCGGTGCAGGGCTACTTCGGCGGCTGGACCGATCTCCTGTTCCAGCGCTTCATCGAGATCTGGGGCGGGCTCCCCGTGCTGTATCTCCTGATCATCCTGGCCAGCATCGTGGAGCCCAATTTCTGGTGGCTCCTCGGCCTGATGCTCCTCTTCAGCTGGATGTCGCTGGTGGGCGTGGTGCGCGCCGAGTTCTACCGGGCGCGCAACTTCGACTACGTGCGCGCCGCGCGCGCCCTCGGCGTCCGGAACGCGGTGATCATGTTCAAGCACGTGCTGCCGAACGCCATGGTGGCGACGCTGACCTTCCTGCCGTTCATCCTGAACGCCTCGATCACGACGCTGACCTCGCTCGACTTCCTCGGCTTCGGCCTGCCGCCGGGATCCCCGTCGCTGGGCGAGATCCTGGCCCAGGGCAAGGCCAATCTGCAGGCGCCGTGGCTCGGCATCACCGGGTTCCTCGTGCTGGCGGTGATGCTGAGCCTCCTGGTCTTCATCGGCGAGGCCGTGCGCGACGCCTTCGATCCGAGGAAGACCCTGTGACGTCCCTGCTCCTTCAGATCCGTGACCTGTCGGTCACCTTCGACATGCCGAACGCCACGGTGGAGGCCGTGCGCCATGTCTCGTTCGACATCGATGACGGCGAGACCGTGGCGCTCGTCGGGGAGAGCGGCTCGGGGAAGTCGGTGACCGCGCTGTCCATCCTCCAGCTCCTGCCCTATCCCCTCGCGCGCCACCCGGGCGGCAGCATCCGCTTCCGGGGCCAGGAGATGGTCGGCGCGAGGGAATCCGTGCTGAGGCAGGTGCGCGGCAACCGGATCGCCATGATCTTCCAGGAGCCGATGACTTCGCTCAACCCGCTGCACACCCTGGAGAAGCAGGTCGACGAGGTGCTGCTCGTCCACAAGAGCTTGAGCCGCGGGGCGGCGCGGGCGCGGACCCTCGAGCTCCTGCGGCTGGTAGGGCTGCCCGATGCCGAGCGACGGCTCGACGCCTATCCGCATCAGCTCTCGGGTGGCGAGCGGCAGCGCGTCATGATCGCGATGGCGCTGGCCAACGAGCCCGACCTCTTGATCGCCGACGAGCCGACCACCGCGCTGGACGTCACCATCCAGGCGCAGATCCTGACCTTGCTCAAGGAGCTCCGAGCGAAGCTCGGGATGGCGCTGCTCCTGATCACCCACGACCTCACCATCGTGCGCAAGATGGCCGATCGCCTCTGCATCATGACCCAGGGGGAGGTCGTCGAGGGCGGTCCCACGGCGGACATCTTCGAGCACCCACGCCACGCCTATACGCGCCGGCTCCTCGCGGCGCAGCCCAAGGGCGGCCCGCTCGCCGGCGCCGCCGACGCGCCGGTCATCATGGAGGGCCGGGATGTCAAGGTCTGGTTCCCGATCAAGGCGGGGTTCTTGCGCCGGACCGTCGATCACGTGAAGGCGGTGGACGGCATCAGCGTCAGCGTGAGCGAGGGCCACACGGTCGGGGTCGTCGGCGAGAGCGGGTCGGGCAAGACCACGCTCGGCCTGGCATTGCTGAGGCTCGAACGGGGTGAGGGGCGGATCCAGTTCTGCGGACGCGACATCCAGGGCGTGTCCTCGAGAGAGCTTCGTCCCCTCAGGCGGGAGATGCAGGTGGTCTTCCAGGACCCTTTCGGCTGCCTCTCACCGCGCTTGTCCGTCGCCCAGATCATCGAGGAGGGGCTACGCGTCCACAGGCTCGGGGGCACGCCCGCCGAGCGCCGCCGCCTGATCGACGAGGCCCTGGTGGAGGTGGGGCTCGACCCGGAGAGCCGCGACCGATACCCCCACGAGTTCTCCGGCGGCCAGCGCCAGCGCATCGCCATCGCGCGCGCCATGGTGCTGAGGCCTCGCTTCGTCGTCCTCGACGAGCCGACCTCCGCCCTCGACATGTCGGTCCAAGCGCAGATCGTCGATCTGCTGCGCGAGCTGCAGGCGCGCCACAACCTGGCCTATCTGTTCATCAGCCACGACCTCCGCGTGGTCCGCGCCCTGAGCGACGAAGTGATCGTCATGCGCGCGGGCCGGGTCGTCGAGCAGGGGCCGACGGCCGAGGTCTTCGAGCACCCCAAGCATCCATACACGAAAGCCCTCATGGCCGCCGCCTTCGACATCGCGGCCGTCGAGGACGGCGCGGTCGAACGGTAGCCCATATTGCTCCGATCAGGCGCACTTACGCGAGGGCCCGCGCACGCTTCCAGTAGCTACGCTTGGCTGCGAGGCGCGAGCGGCCGAGAACGCCGTTTATCTTCGCGACGCGCCCCTCTTGTGTCGGCTACACACTCGTCAGCGCCCAGAATCATCGCGTCAGCGCGACCGCGAGGCCGGTGATCCTCACGGGGTTCCCTCGCCGCCGCGCCGCTCGCGGAGCGTCTCGAGCTCGGCAATCGCGTCGAGGTCGCGAGGCCGCGGCCCTCACCGGGCCGAGCTGGCGGTTGGTCAGGCAGAAGCTTCCAAACCGTACGATGCGGCGCAACTCGTCCAGCAGTACACGCTGGATCGGCTGAACGAGGAGGCGCGAGTTCCGACCTTCTACGTTCTCGTCGGGCCTACCCTTGGACGGCCTCGCCACATGGAGGACGATATCCGAAGGATATGGCGGCAGCATGACGCTGGGCTGACCAGGGGGAAGACCAGTGCCGGTCATCTTCTCCAGCATCTCTTCTGGATTGGATGGGGCGATATCGAAAGGGTTGTTCCGGCGCACCGCCACTCAGGTCTCTGCCGACGAGGCGCTTATCCTGGTGGACTCGGCCGAGTTGCTTGCTGCCCAGGGTATCGAGAAATCGCGGCTACAGGAGGTGCGCGTCCGGGATTTGGCATGTGTTTTGCCTGTTGTTGGCCTAGCGAGATGGATGTTCGATGAGTGGTTTTAAGATTGGTATTGAAGCGGGATCCGGGTATACTACACCTCGAAGGGAGTACGCACGATGAGCACGACTAAGGCTTCCCCCCGTCCTGATCTGGCCGCTCACGACTACGCCACCAGGGCACCGTTGTCCTTTGTCGTAAAGGAACTGACCGACTTGCTGGGGGCTAGGCTCGTGGCTTACATCGCTGGGGTGACTGAGACGCGAGCTGTCCATGGGTGGGCACGCGAGGGACGCGCCCCAAAGGACCCTCAGGTCCCTGACCGTTTGCGGCTGGCGCTTCGAGTGGCCAAGCTCATCAGCGACCACGATAACCCCCAAGTCGCGCAGGCATGGTTTCAGGGCTTGAACCCACAGCTTAGTGATCGCTCTCCAGCCCGCCTTCTCCGCGAGGGCGACCTGAGTGATGTTGGCCCCGAGATTGTGCTGGCCGCGCGGGCGTTTGTTATCGGGGGATGACTGTCGATCTTGAGGTGATCCGTCCTGCTGGTCGCCTCTTTCGAGTCAGCCGAGTGCCGGACCCATGGGCTTGGCCTCCGTGGGAATATGCTGGGGCGGATGGCACATTCGGAAATCGCTGGGATGATCCGCAGGCCGTGTATCGGGTCCTGTATGCTTGCACCGAGTTACAGGGCTGCTTCGTGGAGGTTCTCTCTCGCTTTCGGCCCGACCCGGCTGTTGTTGCTGGCCTCGCAGCAATCGGAGGCGCGGGCGAGGACGAACCACTCCCACCTGGTGTCGTACCGAGGTCGTTCCTTGAAAAGCGGTGTATCGGTGAAGCTGCGGTACACGGCACGTTCGCGGACATCGGGACAGCGGTTTCCTTGGCCCACCTCCACGTCGCCCTCGCGTCGCGGCTGATCCATTACGGCGTTGCCGAGCTTGACGCTGCTGCCATCCGCCGTGGCGCACCTCGTCAGTTCACACAGGAAATCTCTCGCTATCTCTACGAGCGATCCAACGAGCGTGGCGAGCCGAGGTTTCGTGGAATCGAGTACGAGTCGCGGTTTGGGGACAACTTTCACAACTGGGCGATCTTCGAGCGAGTGGGCGAGGCGCAAGCAGTGATCGAACCCGCGACAACGCCGATCCGCCCTGACGATCCTGCTCTTCGAATGGCACTCGCGCTTCTTGGCGTCGCGCTGCGGTAGACCATTCTTAGCTCGCCCGATGCCCGCTCAGTAGGCTGCTCGGCCGCACCCGACGCAAGCTACGAATGACGTGGTCGACTTGCCGGGCCTCACGGGGTCGGCTTCCAGTGGATGGGCGGCTGCCCCAGCAGGATCGCCCGCACGTCCTCGAGCGCCCATGTCGTCTCGCGCGCGATGGCCTCACGCGTGTAGGCGGCCGAGTGCGGGGTGGCGACGACGTTGTCGAGCGCGAGCAGCGGGTTAGAGGGGGAGGCTGGCTCCGTCTCGAAGACGTCGAGGGCGGCGGCCGCGATCCGACGCTCGCGCAGCGCCGTGACCAGCGCCGCTTCGTCCACTATGGCCCCGCGCGCCGTGTTGATGAGGAGCGCGGTCGGCTTCATCAGCCCGAGCTCGCGGGCGCCGATCAGGTGGCGCGTCGCGTCCGTCAGCTCGCAGTGGATGGAGAGGACGTCGGCCTCGCGCAGGAGCCGCTCGAGCGGGGCGGGCGTGACGTCGAGCTCGCGCAGGACGGAGACCGGGACAAAGGGGTCGTGGGCGAGCATCCCCACGTCGAACCCGCCGAGCTGGGTGGAACGCTATGTCACCCAGGACCCCCCCCGACGGCTTCCCGGCGCGTAGGCCGCGCCCAGACACCGTTTGTGCTGTCTACGCTCCCGAGCGTGCCGCTCCTGATCACGGAGGGCGAGAAGAAGGCGCGGAAGGCCAATCAAGATGGCCTCGCCTGCCTCGCCTCGGCGGGCTCTGGAACTGGGAGGTCGGCGGCCGCCTGATCGCCGACCTAGGCCTGTCCGGCCTTTCGGTTCGTTGCGCCGGGCCGCGATGCGGTTTATGATGCGCCCCGTCCATTGGTGGATCCGCAAACCGACCCGTTCAGCGAGAGGAGGCGGCCATGAGGGGGAGCACGCGAGGGCTGTGGTTCACGGCCGGAATCCTGGTCGTCCTGATGCTCCAGGCAGGAGCAGCCCAGGCCCAGAAGAAGACCCTGGTCGTGGCCCTCAACCAGGACCCCGACATCCTCGACCCCACCCTGTCCCGAACCTACGTTGGGCGCATCATCTACGCGCAGATGTGCGAGAAGCTCTACGACATCGACGAGAACCTGAGGATCTTCCCCCAGCTCGCCGCTGATCTGCCGACCTTCACCGACGGCGGCAAGACCGTCACCATCAAGCTCCGCCCGGGCGTGAAGTTCAACGACGGCACGCCGATGAACGCCGAGGCGGTGCGGTTCTCCCTGGACCGCCACCTCCATATGAAGGGCTCCAACCGGCGCAGCGAGATCGATCTCGTCAGCGCCATCGAGGTGGTCGATCCCCTCACGGTCCGCCTCCGCCTGAACGCCCCGTTCTCGCCGCTGGTCGCGACCCTCGCCGACCGCGCCGGCATGCCGGTCTCCCCGGCCCAGGCCAACAAGCTCGGGGAGAAGTTCGGTACCGCGCCCGTCTGCGTGGGACCGTGGAGGTTCGTCGAGCGCGTGCCCCAGGACCGCATCGTGCTCGAGAAGTCTCCGCACTACTTCGACGCGAGCCAGGCCCGCTTCGACCGGCTCGTGTTCCGCATCATCGCCGATGACAACGTCCGCGTGGCCAACCTGCGCTCGGCGGACATCGACCTCATGCACCTGGTCGCGCCGACCGACGCCGTCAGCCTGAGGAAGGAGGGCCGGTTCGACGTGGCGAGCGTCACCGGCATCGGCTACTCGGGCATCACCATCAACCTCCACAACAAGACCGGCAAGAGCCAGCCGCCCGGCAACCTGGGCACCCCGCTCGCCAACGACCCGCGGGTCCGCGAGGCGCTGGATCTCAGCATCGACCGCGAGGCGCTGAACCAGGTGGCCTGGGACGGGCAGTACACGCCGGGCTGCACGCCGATCGCCCCGATCAGCCCCTTCTACGACAAGAGCCGCAAGTGCCCGACCCGGGACGTGGCGAAGGCGAGGAAGCTCCTGGCCGACGCGGGCCTATCCTCCGGCTACGGTTTCGAGATGACCATCGTCAACGATCCCCAGCAGCGGCGGGTGGGCGAGGTGATCCAGGGCATGGCCAAGGAGGCCGGCTTCAACATCACGCTCCGGCCCGCCGAGTTCGCCTCCGCGCTCAGCGAGGACGACGCGGGCAAGCTGCAGGCGTTTCTCATCGGCTGGAGCGGGCGAGTGGACCCCGACGCCAACATCCACCAGTTCCACACGTGCGGCGGGAGCCTGAACACGACGCGCTCCTGCGACGAGAGCATCGACGCGCTGCTGAACAAGGCCCGGGAGGTGACGGATCAGGGGCAGCGCACCGCGCTCTACCGCGAGGCGATCGACAAGTTCGCCGGACAGCGGCGCAACATCATCTACCTCTACCACCTGAACTACATCGTGGCCTACCCCAAGAGCTTCAAGGGCTACAAGGCGGTCCCCGACGGCCTGATCAGGATCAAGGGAACGAGCTGGAATTAGAATCGGAGGGCCTTGACGGCCCCCTCCGAGGCCCTCCCCCGAGAAGAGGGTTGCGCCGGCGGAGCCGGCGCTCGAACGGAGGTTGGTCGGACACGCTGTTGGCGCCGGCCCGGGAGGGGGCCGCGAAATACAAGCCCGCTAGTCAGCTATGGTCGATTTCCTGGTGCGCCGGGTCCTCATCTCGATCGTGACGCTGTTCGTCATCAGCCTCATCGTCTTCACCGGCGTGCGGCTGATCCCGGGCGATCCCGCGCGGGTGATGGCGGGAACCGACGCCGATCCGGCCGGACTCGAGGAGATCCGGCGGAAGTACGGGCTGAACGACCCCATCGTCGTCCAGTACCTCCGCTGGATCGGGCTGGCCGTGCGCGGCGACCTGGGTGAGTCCATCCGCACCCGGGAATCGGTGGTCTTGACCGTGGCGCGAAAGCTCCCGATCACGATCGAGCTGGCCGGCTTCGCGATCCTCGTCGCGCTCGGGATCGCCATCCCCGCCGGCGTCTTCTCGGCCGTCCGGCGCAACACGGTGTGGGACCTGCTCGCCAACGCCGTGTCCCTGTGCGGGATCTCCATCCCGAGCTTCTGGCTGGGGATCATGCTGATCCTGCTCTTGGCGGTGCGGCTGGGCTGGCTGCCTGCCTCGGGCTTCGTGCCGTTCTGGCAGCAGCCGCTGGGCAACCTCGAGCGGATGGTGATGCCCGCCTTCGTCCTCGGCGCCGGGCTCGCGGCGGTCCTGATGCGCCAGACGCGCAACAGCATGATCGAGGTCATGAGCGCCGACTACATCCGGACCGCGTACAGCAAGGGCTTGGCAAGGCGCGTGGTCATCTTCCGCCACGCCATCCGCAACGGCCTCATCCCCATCGTCACCATCCTGGGATTGCAGATGGGGGCGCTCATGGGCGGCGCGGTGGTGACCGAGCAGATCTTCGTCGTGCCCGGCTTCGGCAGGCTCATCGTGGAGGCGGTGTTCACCCGGGATTACCCGCTGGTCCAGGCCGTGGTGCTGATCACGGCCAGCTCTTACGTCCTCATCAATCTGCTCGTGGACGTGTCCTACTCGCTCCTGAACCCCCGCATCCGCATCAGGGGGGCGACCGGTGAGTCCTGACGTCCGCGACGGCACGGCGACCACCGCAGGCGTCCTCGTCGAGCCCGCGGCGCCCCGATGGTCCGCCGGGCTGCAGCGCGGCTGGCGGCGCTCCCTCCGGCGCCCGCCGGCGGTCGCGGGCGCGGCGGTTGTTCTGCTGTTCTCGGTGCTGGCCATCGGAGCGCCGTGGATCGCGATCAGCGACCCCGTCAAGACCGACTGGAAGCAGATCCGCAAGGCGCCGACATGGGCGCACCCTTTCGGGACGGACGATCTGGGACGGGACAGCTTCTCCCGGGTCGTGTGGGGCACGCGCATCTCGATGCAGGCCGGCGTCTTCGCCATCCTCCTCGCCATCGCCATCGGCGTGCCGATCGGCCTCGTGGCGGGCTACTACCGGGGCGCCGTGGACCAGGTGATCATGCGCCTCACTGACGCCTGGCTCTCCTTCCCGTTCCTCATCCTGGCCATCGGGCTCGTGACCATCTTGGGGCCATCACTCACCAACGTCACGGTGGCCATCGGGCTCGGCGCGACGCCTACGTATATCCGGCTGACGCGCGGCCTGGTGCTGTCCACCAACGAAGAGGACTTCGTCCAGGGGGCCAGGGCGCTCGGAGCGGGGGACTTGCGCCTGATGGGCCGCCACATCCTGCCGAACATCTTCAGCGCCTTGGTCGTCCAGGCCACGGTGTCGATTCCCGGCGCCATCATCGCCGAGGCCATCTTGTCATTCCTCGGCTTGGGCGTGCAGCCGCCGACGCCGAGCTGGGGGACCATGCTGAACTCGGCGCAGCAGTTCCTCGAGACGGCCCCCTGGATGGCCTGGTGGCCGGGGCTCGCCATCTTCTCCCTCGCCCTCTCGTTCAACCTGGCGGGCGACGGGCTGCGCGACCTGCTCGATCCCAAGGACTACTGAGCATCCCATGAACGAGCGGAAGCTGTTGCAGGCTGAGCTGGCGAACTTGGCGGCGGCCATCGAGCGCGCGGCAGCCGACCTGGCCTTGGCCGAGGAGCCGTCGCGTTTCATCGCCGCTCTGGAAGAGGCGGCCGAGGAGCGGGAATGACCGACTGGACGATCGAGGCCCTCTCCGCCGCCATCCGGCGGGGCCGGATCTCGCCCGTGGAGGCGACGGAGGAATGTCTCGCGCGGATCCAGCGCCTCGACGGGCGCCTGCGCGCGTTCATCACGCTTGATGCCGAGGGGGCGCGCAAGGCGGCAAAGGAGCTGGAGGCCGAGGGGACCGCCGGCCGATGGCGCGGAGCGCTCCACGGCGTGCCGCTCGCGTTCAAGGATCTCTGCCATGTCCGCGGGCTCCCCACCTCGTGCGGCACCCGGACGAGCGAATACTTCGTGGCGGGCCACGATTGCACCGCGGTGAGTCGGCTGGCGGCCGCCGGAGCGGTCACGCTCGGCAAGCTCAACATGACGGAGCTGGCGATGGGGCCCTTCGGGGACAATGCCCATCACGGCCATGTCCAGAATCCCTGGCGCGCGGGGCACGTGGCGGGTGGCTCCTCCAGCGGCTCCGGCGCCGCCGTGGCCGCGCGGCTCGCCCTGGGCGCCCTCGGCACCGATACCGGTGGGTCCGTCCGGCTGCCCGCGGCGTGCTGCGGCATCGTGGGGCTCAAGCCCACCTATGGCCGCGTGAGCCGGGCCGGCGTCATGCCGCTGTCCTGGTCCAACGACCACATCGGGCCCATGACGCGGACCGTGCGGGATGCGGCGCTCCTGCTCCGGATCATCGCGGGACGCGATGCCCTCGATGCCACCTCGAGCCCCCGTGCGGTACCGGATTACCTCGGCGGGATCGATCGCGGAATCGCCGGACTCCACGTGACGGTGCCCGAAAACTTCTTCTTCCAGGGGCTCGATCCCGAGATGGCGTCGGGCGTGCGCGAGGCGCTGCGGACTCTCGAAGGGCTGGGCGCCCGGCTCGAGGAGAGGCGGATCCCGGACCCGCAGATGATGAACGACGTCTGCAACATCATCTCCCGCTGCGAGGGCGCCGCCGTCCATTCCCGGCTCTACCGCGAGCGGCCCGAGGAGATCCAGCCCGTGGTGCGCGCGCGGCTCGAGCTGGGCTTCCGCATCCCGGCTCACGATTACCTCCAGGCACTGCGCCTGCGCGCCCGGCTGACGCGCGCCTTCCTCCGCGACATCTTCGCGGAGGCCGACGTGCTGGCCGCGCCCGTGATCCCCGAGCCCGCTCCTCCGATCAGCCACGCGACCGAGGGCCCGGTGGACGAACTCGTGCTCCGGCAGGGGCGCTTCGCGCGCCTCACGCGCTCCTTCAACGGCCTCGGCCTGCCCGCGCTGACCGTACCGTGCGGGTTTTCCCAGGCGGGGCTGCCGCTGGCTTTCCAGATCGTCGGCCGGCCGTTCGACGAGGCGACGGTCCTGCGGGTGGGCCACGCGTACGAGGAGGCGGCCGGCTGGCATCGCCAGCGCCCGCGGCTCGACTGAGCCGTCGCCGCTCGCGCTACCGTGCGAGCGGATAGACCAGCGTAGGCGCTCCGCGTCGCGCCCGAGGAGGTCGAGGGTTCCGCCGAGGGCGCGTGCTGGAGCCGATAGAGTCGGGCGCCGAGCCTCGGGAGCGCGCGCGGCCTTGCGTGCCCCGGGGTCAGGTGGCCCGCGTGGCTGCTTGAGGGCCCGGTCTGCGTTATAGTGTTGACGCTTTGACCATGGCGACCCCTGCGCGGAAACCCCGGGACGCGATCCTGCGATTGCTCGAGCGCGACGAGCGCGTGTTCGCCGTCCTGCTGGCCGTCGTCATGGTCGGTGGTCTGGCCACCCTCGGGCTGGACCCCCTCCGGGCGCGGCACCGCATAGACATCTACTCCCTGGTGCTGTGGTACGCCGCCTACAAGCTCGGCATCTTCGCCCTCGTCACCGTCAGCCCGCGCGCGACCCGGGGCATCTTCATCGGCGCCCTCGGCGTGGACCTCCTGCTCGTCTTCGCGCTGATCTACCTCACCGGCGGCGGGTACAGCCTCTTCTACCTGCTCTTCTTCCCGCTCGTGGCCGTCAACGCCTACTACTTCGGCCGGTTGGTCGGCCTGGGCGTCGCGCTGGTGGCCGGGCTCCTTTTCTACGCGGCGGCCGCGCTGGCGCCGCCCAGGGTGAGCTGGACGGCGGTGATCATCCTGATGGGACTGGTGGGACTGCCGGCCTACGCCCTGGGCCATGTGGCCGAGCGCGAGCGCCGGGCCCGCGGAGAGGTGGAGCGGCTCAACGCGGAGCTGACCGGCACCTTGACGCGCCTCCGGGCCGCGCAGGAGAAGCTGGTCGAGGCCGAGCGCATGGCCACGGTGGGCCGCCTGTCGCTGAAGGTCGCCCACGAGGTGCGCAACCCCATCTCCGCCATCGAGCTCAACGCCGAGCTCCTGGGGGATATCGTCCGCGAACGCCCGGGATCGGAGATGGAGGAGGCCGTCAGCCTCGTGCGCGCCATCCGTGACCAGGTCGCCGCGCTCGACGCGCTCACCGAGGAGTACCTGGCCTTCGCGCGCTTCCCGCGTCCACAGTTCGAGGAGGACTCGGTCAACGACATGATAGCCGCGGTGGTGGACTTCGTGAGGCCACTGGCGGCGCGCCAGGGGATCCGCGTCACCGTGACCACCGATCCCGCGGTCCCACCCATGGAGATCGACCGCACGCTGCTGCGCCAGGCCGTGCTCAACCTGATCAAGAACGGGCTGGAGGCGCTGTCCAAGGGTGGGACGCTCACCGTGACGACGCGGCGGCTGGACGATACCGTGGAGATCGCCGTGAGCGATACCGGGCCGGGCATTCCGCCGGAGGTCGGCCGGCGCCTGTTCGAGCAGTTCTTCACCACGAAGCCTCAGGGCACCGGCCTCGGCCTCTCCATCACCCGCCAGATCGTGGAGGAGCACGGGGGCCAGATCAAGTGGACCAGCACGCCCGGCGCCGGCACGACCTTTACCGTGTCCCTCCCCATCAAGAGGACGCTGCATGGCTCATCCTGAAGCGCCTGTCGCCACGCTCCTGGTAGCGGATGACGATCCGGCAGTGCGGGAGAGCCTCGAGCGCGCGCTCACGCGCGAGGGCTACGCCGTCGTGCTGGCGCCTGACGGCCAGACCGCCCTCGAACGCCTTCAAGCCGGTGGCATTGACCTGGTCCTGTCCGATCTCAAGATGCCTGGACTGAGCGGGCTCGAGTTGCTCCCGCGGGCCAAGGCGGCGGCCCCCGAAGTGGACTTCATCATGCTGACCGCCTTCGGCACCGTCGAGGAAGCGGTCAAGGCGATGAAGGACGGCGCAACCGATTTCCTCACCAAGCCCTTCCAGCGCGCCCAGCTCGTCAAGGTGGTGCGCCAGGCGCTGGAGCGCCGCGCGCTGATCGCGCAGAACCGCGCGCTACAGCAGCGGCTGGATGCGCTCCTGAGCCAGGGCGAAGCGATCGGTGTCAGCCCCGCCTTCCGCCGGCTGATGACCCTGGTGGATCAGGTCGCCGACAGCTCCGCCACTGTCCTGATCCAGGGCGAGAGCGGGGCGGGCAAGGAGCTGGTGGCGCGGGCGATCCACGAGCGCTCGTCGAGACGCAAGAGGCCCTTCGTGGCGGTGAACTGCGCCGCCCTGCCGGAAACGCTGCTCGAGTCCGAGCTGTTCGGTTATGAGAAGGGGGCCTTCACCGGTGCCGCGGGGCGCAAGGAGGGCCGCTTCGAGCTGGCCGACGGCGGGACGCTGTTCCTCGACGAAGTCGCCGACCTCTCGCCCGTGACCCAGCCCAAGATCCTCCGGGTCCTGCAGGAAGGGGAGTTCGAGCGCGTCGGTGGGACCAAGACCATCCGCGTGGATGTCCGCATCGTCGCCGCCACCAACCAGGACCTGGCGACGCTGGTGAGGGAGAAGCGCTTCCGCGAGGACCTGTTCTACCGTCTGAACGTGATCACCCTCGTGGCGCCGCCGCTCCGCGAGCGCAAGGAGGACATCCCTGTGCTGGCGCAGCACTTCCTGCGCGTCTATGCCGCGAAGAACAACCGGCGCCTCGAGGGCGTGAGTGACAGCGCACTCGCGTGTCTCGAGGCCTACTCCTGGCCGGGCAATGTGCGTGAGCTGGAGAACGTGGTCGAGCGCGCCGTGGTGCTGGCTCGCGGCGCCCGGATCGAGGTCGCCGATCTTCCGGAGAGTGTGACCGAGCGGTCGGTGATGCTCGTTCGTGGCCCCGCCGCCGAGGGAGCGGGCGCGCCGGACCTCCCGGCCGGGGCCCAGGCCGCAGGCGAGGGCGTGTTCAAGATCCGCGTGGGGACGCCGCTCGCAGAGGTGGCGCAGCGGCTGCTCGAGGAGACGCTCAGGCTCACCAAGGGGAACAAGACGCTCACCGCCCGGATCCTCGGCATCGATCCCAAGACCGTCTTCCGCAAGCTCAAGCAGGGCGACGCCGACGAGGCCTCGACGAGCGAGGCCGGGAGCGACGACAAGTCGGCCGGGAGCTGAAGGCGTGGCCTTCCAGCAGATCCATTACGAGGTGACCGACGGCATCTGCACGATATGCTCTGGGTTCGAAAGGAGTCTGCATGCTCATCGCTGACTCGCAGGTGCACATCTGGGGGGCCGATACGCCCGATCGTCCATGGCCGCCGGGCCGGGCGGCTCAGGCCCAGCTCCCATACCCGTTCTCCAAGGACCATCTGCTCAAGGAGATGGACGCGGCCGGCGTGGACCGTGTCGTCATCGTCCCGCCGTCGTGGGAGGGCGATCGCAACGACCTCGCGCTGGAGGCGGCGCGGCTCCACCCGGATCGCTTCGCGGTCATGGGCCGGCTGGCCCTGGAGCGCCCCGAGAGCCGCGGGCTCATCGAGGGGTGGAGGCGTCAGCCCGGGATGCTGGGGCTCCGGTTCACCTTCCACACGCCCGTGCACCGCCCGTGGCTCACCGACGGTACGGCGGACTGGCTGTGGCCGGCCGCCGAGCGGGCGGGGCTACCCGTCATGGTGTTCGTCCCCGCCTCATTGCGTGAGATCGACGCCATCGCGGAGCGGCATCCGGGACTCAAGCTGGTGATCGATCATCTGGCCATCGGTGGCGGCCTGAAGGACGCCGCCGCCTTCGCCGATCTGCCGCAGCTCCTGGCGCTCGCGCGCCGACCCAACGTCGCGGTGAAGGCCTCGGCGCTTCCGTGTTATTCCACCGAGCCCTATCCGCATCGCGCGCTCCACCCGCACATCCGGCGCGTCTATGATGCCTTCGGGCGGCAGCGGATGTTCTGGGGTACGGATTTCACGCGCTTGCCGTGCAGCTACCGCCAGGCGATCACCCTGTTCACGGAGGAGCTGCCTTGGCTCACCGCCGCGGACAAGGAGTGGATCATGGGGCGCGGCGTCTGCGAGTTTCTCGGCTGGCCGCTGCCATGACCGATCACGGAGGAGGATGATGACCGTGCAGACGCGAACCGAGACGGACAGCATGGGCGCCATCGAGGTGCCCGCCGACCGCTACTGGGGCGCCCAGACCCAGCGCTCCCTCGAGCATTTCAAGATCGGCGGCGAGCGCTTCCCGCGCGAGATGATCCGGGCGCTCGGCCTGATCAAGAAGGCCTGTGCCCTGGTGAACCAGGACCTGGGCCTCCTCCATGCTGAGCGGGCACGCGCCATCATCCAGGCGGCGGACGAGGTCATCTCGGGCGCCCTCGACGAGCACTTTCCTCTCGTGATCTGGCAGACGGGCAGCGGGACGCAGACGAACATGAATGCCAACGAGGTGATCGGCAACCGCGCCATCGAGATCCTGGGCGGACGCATGGGCTCGAAGAAGCCCGTGCACCCCAACGACGACGTCAACCGCTCCCAGTCCTCCAACGACGTCTTCCCGACCGCCATCCACGTGGCCGCGGTGGAGCAGATCACGACGGCGCTCATCCCCGCCGTCGAGGCCCTGCGGGATGCGCTCGACGACAAGGCCCGGACCTTCGGCAGGATCGTGAAGATCGGCCGCACGCATCTCCAGGATGCCACCCCGTTGACGCTCGGCCAGGAGTTCTCGGGCTACGTGGCCATGCTCGACCAGGGATTGGCGGTGATCAGGGCCGCGCTGCCGGGGCTCTGCCAGCTCGCCATCGGCGGCACCGCGGTGGGGACCGGGCTCAATGCGCCGGAGGGCTTCGGCGAGCGCGTGGCCGCCCTACTCCAGACGCTGACGGGGCACCCCTTCACGAGCGCGCCCAACAAGTTCCAGGCGCTCGCCTCTCACGACGCGGCGGTGGCCGCCGGTGGGGCGCTCAAGACCCTCGCCTGCGCGCTCATGAAGATCGCCAACGACATTCGCTGGCTGGCCTCGGGGCCCCGCGCCGGGCTCGGCGAGCTCCGGATCCCGGAGAACGAGCCGGGGAGCAGCATCATGCCGGGCAAGGTCAACCCGACCCAGTGCGAGGCGCTCACGATGGTCTGCGCCCAGGTGCTGGGCAACGATGTCGCCATCAATATCGGCGCGGCGTCAGGCAACTTCGAGCTGAACGTCTACAAGCCCCTGATCTGCCACAACCTGCTCCAGTCGGTCCGGCTCCTGGCGGACGCCTGCGCGTCGTTCCGCGAGCACTGCGTGGCGGGGATCGAGCCCAACCACGCCCGCATCCGCCATCACCTGGAGAACTCTCTCATGCTGGTGACGGCGCTGGCGCCGCATATCGGCTACGACCGGGCGGCGGCGATCGCCAAGCGGGCCCACGAGACGGGGGCGACCCTGCGTGACGCGGCGCTCGCCCTGGGCCATGTCACCGCGGAGGAGTTCGACCGCCTCGTCCGGCCCGAACAGATGGTGGAGCCGCGCCGCGGACCCAAGAGCGCGTCTGACTGATCGCGGTTCGAGCGCCGGCTTGGCCGGCGCAACGGATTCCTGGGGGGAGGTTTCGGAAGGGGGGCGAAGCCCCCCGCCGAGGGAAGAGCGGGTCTGACTGATCGCGGTTCGAGCGCCGGCTTGGCCGGTGCAACGGATTTCTGGGGGGAGGTTTCGGAAGGGGGGCGAAGCCCCCCGCCGAGGGAAGAGCGCGTCTGACTGATCGCGGTTCGAGCGCCGGCTTGGCCGGTGCAACGGATTTCTGGGGGGAGGTTTCGGAAGGAAGATCGCCGTTCGAGCGCCGGCTTGGCCGGTGCAACGGATTCCTGGGGGGAGGTTTCGGAAGGGGGGCGAAGCCCCCCGCCGAGGGAAGAGCGCGTCTGACTGATCGCCGTTCGAGCGCCGGCTGGCCGGCGCAACGGATTCCTGGGGGGGGAGGTTTCGGAAGGGGGGCGAAGCCCCCCTCCGAGGTTGCTAAGACTTGAAGCTGACCCTCTTGTGGCTGCCGTCGCAGAAGGGCTTGTTCCCGGAGTGGCCGCAGCGGCACAGATAGATGTCGCCGCCCTTTCCCGGGATCGGATTACCCTGAGCGTCCAGCACCTCACACTCGCCTTTCACCTGAAGTGGGCCGTCCGGTATCGGCTTCACGATCACGGGCATCGGTGGTTCCCTCCTCGCTCTCGGGATGTTGGAGTCGTCACTTCCGAGCGAGTATAGGGGCCTGCGGCGCCGTTGTCCATCGCTACAGTGCTCTCCTGAACTTCTGGAACGAGCGGATCTCGCGCGGGGGCGTCTCATACCGTCCGCGCCAGGTGTACGAGACCTCGGCAACGTAGAGGTCTCCGCGGGAGTCGGTGACGAGAGCGTGCGGCGCGACGAACTCGCCCGGCCCCTCGCCCACGAACCGACCGCCGAAGCGGCAGACGCGCTCGCCCTTGTTGTTCAGCACCGTCACGCGCGGGCCGAGATTGGGCGTCTTCTCGTTCACGGTCAGGCTCGTGCCCAGCTCACCGATATAGAAGTGGTCGTTGTCGCGCCGGTCTGCGAAGAGCCCGCAAGGACGGTGCAGGTGATTCCACTGGCCCTGGTAGCGTCCCTGGCCGTCGAAGATCTGGACCCGGTGGTTCTCGCGGTCGGCCACATAGACCAGCCCGTCGGCATCGGTCGCCAGGTTGTGGGGCAGGTTGAACTGCCCCGGATCCGTCCCGGGCTCGCCCCAGGACATGACGTACCGCCCGTCGGGCGCGTACTTGTGGACGCGCGAGTTGCCGTAGCCGTCGGAGATGTAGAGGGAGCCCGTTCTTGGGCAGATGGCCACGTGGGTGGGACGGTTGAAGGGCTTGCCGCCCTGAAGCTCGCTGGGCTTGTCGGGGTCCCCGATGGTGAGCAGGAGCTTGCCGTCTGGCGTGAACTTCCGGACGGTATGGTGCAGATCGTCGCTGAGCCAGACCATCTCGTCGGCATCGATCGTGATGGCGTGGGCGCGGCGGACCACGCCCTCGCCCCAGGAGCGCAGGAAGCGGCCGTCGCGGTCGAAGACGATGACCGGATGCTCCCCGCGTGTGAAGACGAACACGTTGTCCCGCTTGTCCACGGCCACACCGGCGCACTCCACGTACCGCCAGCCCTCGGGCAACCTGCCCCATCCCTCGATCGGCTCGAAGTTCATCTCAACCCTCCCTCGGCGCGCTTCGGTTCGAATCTATCTCGACCTCGCCTCGCCTCGGGCTGCAACCCGCAGGGCCAGGGCTCGTCCGGGCTCGCAAGTCATTTCGATTCCTCGATGGCCCGCTCCATGCGCTGGAAGCGACGGCGCAAGGCCTCCAGTCCCTCTTCGTGGGTGATGATGTACAGCCGGTCGGCCAGGATGGCGCGCAGCACACGCTCGGCGACGTGCTCGGGCGTCAGCGTCCGGCCGATCAACGTGATCTCGCTGCCGCGCAGGCCGTCCGGGTTCTTCAGATGCGCGGGACGGTTCCGCCCGCTCTCGCGGATCGCGGTCGCTACGCCCATGGGGCAGAGCACGGAGACGCCGATATTGTACGGCCGGAGGTCCTTCTGCAGAGTCTCCGACAGGCCCACCACGGCGTACTTGGTGGTGTTGTAGATGCCGAGCCCCTGAGAGGCGATGAGACCCGCCATGGAGGCGGTGTTGACGACGTGGCCCGGCTCCCTCCCGGCGATCATGCGCGGGACGAAGGTCTCGACGCCGTGAATCACGCCCCAGAGGTTGACGCCGATCACCCACTCCCAGTCCTGGTGAGTCGCGGACTCGAGGCCGCCGTGCACCGCGACGCCCGCGTTGTTGCAAAGCACATGGACCGCGCCCCACTGCGCGAACGCCCGATCCGCCAGCGCGCGGACGTCAGCCTGGCGGCTCACGTCGGTCCTCACTGGGATGGCCTCGCTGCCCGCCTGCTTCACCGCCGCCACCGTGTCATTCATCCCGGCTTCGTCGACGTCGGCCACCACCAGGCGCGCGCCCGCCCGCGCGAGGTCCAGGCACAGCGCGCGTCCGATGCCGCTCGCCCCTCCCGTGACGACCGCAACCCTGTCCCTGAAGCTGTCCACGGAGCCTCCTGTCAAACCATCTCGCCCCGCTCTCAACCGTCGCGAGTGTGGCGTCAGGGCGCGGAGATGTCAAGTGCGTCAGCCGGCCGCGTGGTATCCTGTCGGGGCGATCGGCCGCCGCGGCCGGACGTCCACGTCCAGACCTTCTGCCTTCGGAGACTAGCGTGACGGATTACCGACTCCCGACGACCGTGGTTCCCACGCGGTACGACATCCGGCTCGAGCCCGACCTCGACGCTGCGACGTTTGCCGGGGAGGAAACCATCACGGTCACGGTGAGGGAACCCGTGACCGAGGTCGTCCTGAGCGTGGCCGAGCTCCTCATCCGGTCGGTCGCCATCGAGAGCTCGGGTGGCGTCGTGGTGCAGGGCAGCGTGGCGCTGGAGGGGGAGGCCGAGCGCGCCCGGCTCCTCTTCCCGGCCCCGGTCGAGCCGGGCGAGTGGCGGCTGCGCCTATCCTTCACGGGCGTGCTCAACGACCGACTGCACGGGTTCTACCGGAGCACCTACAAGGACGCGGCCGGGGTGTCGCACACCATCGCCGCCACCCAGTTCGAGTCCACCGACGCCCGGCGCGGGTTCCCGTGCTGGGATGAGCCCGCCTTCAAGGCCGTCTTCGGAGTCACGCTGGTGGTGCCCGATGGCCTCGTCGCCGTGTCGAACGCCGCCGTCGTGAGCGAAGCTCCCGCGGGGCCCGGGAAGAAGGCGGTGACCTTCGCGGACACCATCCGGATGTCCACGTACCTCGTGGCCTTCGTGGTGGGCGAGCTGGAGGCCACCGAACCCGTCATGGTGGGCAAGACGCCGCTTCGCCTCTGGTGCGTGCCCGGCAAGAAGCATTTGGCGCGTTTCGCCCTTGCCATCGGCGCGTTCGCGCTCGAGTTCTTCGAGCGCTACTACGGCCTGGCCTACGCGGGCGACAAGCTGGATCTCCTCGCCATCCCCGATTTCGCCGCGGGCGCCATGGAGAACCTGGGCGCCGTCACCTTCCGCGAAACCGCGCTCCTCGTGGACGAAACGGCCGCCTCGCACGCCGAGCTGGAGCGCATCGCCGACGTGGTCGCCCACGAAGTGGCGCACATGTGGTTCGGCGACCTCGTCACGATGGCGTGGTGGAACGGCATCTGGCTCAACGAGGCGTTCGCGACCTTCATGGAGCTCTTGGCCGTGGACGCGTGGAAGCCCGAGTGGACGCGCTGGGTGACCTTCGGCGTGTCCCGCGCGGCCGCCATGGCGGTGGACGGGCTCCAGAACACGCGCCCCGTCGAGTTCGAGGTGCGCGCCGCGCGCGATTGCGAAGCCATGTTCGACCTCCTCACCTACGAGAAGGGGGCCTCCGTGCTCCGCATGCTCGAGCAGCACGTGGGCCCGGATGTCTTCCGCGACGGCGTCCGCCTCTATCTGGACCGCCACCGCTTCGCCAATGCCGAGACCACCGATCTCTGGAAAGCGCTCGGGGAGGCGGCGCGACAGCCCATCCCGGAGGTCATGGACGGCTGGATCTTCCACCCGGGCTATCCGCTCGTGAGCGTCGAGCCCGACGGTCCCGGCCTACGGCTGTCGCAGCGCCGCTTCACCTACCTCGAGGGCGGGCCTGACGGGCAGTGGCGGATCCCCATCCTGCTCCGGGCCTCGGTGAAGCGGGGCATCGTGGAGAAGCATCTCTTGCTGGAGGATCGAGAGCTGGCGGTGCCGCTGCCCGCCGCCGCCGACTGGGTGGTCGTGAACGCGGGGGGGCCCGGGTTTTACCGGGTGCGGTACGCCGCGCCGCTGCTCAAGAAGCTCCTCGGGGCCCTGGCGCGAGTGACGCCCATCGACCGGTTCAACCTCATCAGCGACTGCTTCGCGCTCACGCAGTCGGGCGCCGTGTCCGCGCCGGAATACCTGGAGCTCACGGCGCGCTTCACCGCGGAGACCGACCGCAACGTCTGGACCGTGCTGACCGCGTCCTTCGCCTACATCGATCGCGTCATCGTCGCCGAGCTCCGGCCGGGCCTCGCGGCGCTGGTGCGTCACCGGGTCGCGCCGGCCGTCGAGCGGCTGGGCTGGGACCCTCAGCCCGGCGAGAGCGAGCTCGAGCGCCAGCTCAGGGGCGACCTGCTCCGCACCCTCGGCACCCTGGGTGATGATCGGGCGACTCAGGAGCGCGCCCGGGAACTCTACACCCGCCACCGCAACGACGAGCTGGCGGTGGATCCCAATGTGCTGCCGGCCCTGATCGCCATTGTCGCGTGGACTGGCGACGAGGACCTCTACGCCCTGTTCCTGGAGCGGTTCAAGAGCGCGCGCACCCCGCAGGAGGAGCAGCGCTATCTCTATGCCCTGGCAGGCTTCCGCCAGCCAGAGCTGTTGAGCCGGACGCTCGAGCGTGCCATCAACGGCGAGGTGCGAAGCCAGGACGCGCCCTTCCTCGTCCGGGCGCTGCTCACGAGCCCGTACAGTCGCGGGCTCGCGTGGGAGTTCGTGAAGGAGCACTGGGAGACGATGGTCCGGCAGTATCCGGGCAGCGCCTACCGGCGGATGTGGGAGGGGATCACGGCCCTGGTCAGCGCCGACTGGGAGCGCGACGTGCGGGCCTTCTTCAGCTCGCGTGGCATCGTGCTAGGGGGCAAGACGCTCGAGCAGTATCTTGAACAGCTCCGCGTGGCCGTCAGCTTCCAGGAGCGGGAGGCGGAGACGTTGGCAGCCTATCTGAGCCGCATCAGGCGCTAGGAGGAGCGGAAGATGCAATACGGCGTCTACCAGTTCTCGACTGACTACGCCATGCGGGCCGACGACCTCGCCCGCGCCGTGGAGGAACGCGGCTTGGAGTCGCTCTTCGTGCCCGAGCACACGCACATCCCCGCCAGCCGCAAGAGCCCGTGGCCGGGCGGCCCCAGCCTGCCGCGGGAGTACTGGCACACGCTCGACCCGTTCGTCACCCTCGCCGCGGCGGCGGCGGTGACGAGCCGGCTCAAGCTCGGCACGGGCATTTGCCTCGTCATCGAGCGAGACCCGATCACGTTGGCCAAGGAAGTGGCGAGCCTCGATCATCTCTCGCGGGGACGGGTGCTCTTCGGGATCGGCGGCGGGTGGAACGCGGAGGAGATGGAGAACCACGGGACGGATTTCGGCGGCCGGTGGAAGATCCTGCGCGAGCGCATCGCCGCCATGAAGGAGATCTGGACCAGGGACGAGGCCGAGTACCACGGCACGTTCGTGAACTTCGACAAGATCTGGTCGTATCCCAAGCCCGTCCAGCAGCCGCACCCGCCGATCCTGGTGGGTGGTGGCGGCGCGCACGCGCGCCAGCGCGCCGCGGACTTCGACGGCCACTGGATGCCCATCGTGGGACGCGACTCCATCGAGAACGGCATCATGGATCTCCGTCAGCGCGCCGAGCGCGCCGGCCGGGATCCGGCCACGGTGAGCGTGACCCTGTTCGGCGCGCCGCCGGATGAGGCCAGGCTCGCCGCCTGGCGTGACCTGGGCGTGGCGCGGGTGCTCTTCAATCTGCCGTCGGCCGGACGCGACCGGGTGCTGCCGCTGCTCGATCGATACGCCGCGCTCGCCCCCAAGATCGGCTGAGGTCGGCGGCTCCTCGGCCTCCGATGGACTTCGACCTGATCCTCCGTGGCGGCACCGTGGTCGATCCCGGTCGGAACGCGCACGGTCCCATGGATGTGGCCTTCGCGGGCGATCGTGTCGCCGCGGTCGCGCCCGAGCTCCGGGGAACTGGCGCGGAGGTGGTGGACGTCACCGGCAAGCTGGTGACGCCGGGTCTCATCGATCTGCACGGGCACTTCTTTCACCGGGGCCAGCCGCTCTTCGTGGACCCGGACGCCGTCTGCCTTCCCGCCGGCGTCACCACGTGCGTGGACGCGGGCAGTGCGGGCTGGGCCACCTACGCCGGCTTCCGCGAACACGTCATCGCCCGCGCGCAGACGCGCGTGTTCGCGTTCCTGCACCTGGCCACGACCGGGCTCATGAGCCTGGCCGCCGGGGTCGGCGAGCTGCAGGACTTCCGCTTCGCCCAGGAGGATCGCACCCGGGACGCCTTCGCGCGGTTTCCCGAGCTCTTGGGCGTGAAGGTGCGGATCCAGCACATGGCCACCGGCGTCCACAATGCGCTGCCGGCGCTCGAGATGGCCCGCCGCATCGCGGATGCCACCGAGACCCGGCTCATGGTCCACATCTCGGGCACTCCGATCCCGATCGAGGCCATCCTGGAGCGACTCCGACCCGGGGACATCGCCACGCACATCTTCAACGGCTACGAGCACGGCATCCTCGACGAGCGGGGTCGGGTCCGGCCCGCCGTGCGCGAGGCCGCGGCGCGGGGCGTGACGCTCGACGTGGCCCACGCGGGCGTTCACTTCGACGTGGAAGTCGCGCGGGCCGCCCTCGAGCAGGGGCTCCTGCCGACCACGCTCTCCACCGACATGGTGCGGCCGCAGGTCGCGCGGAACATGTACGACCTAGTCGGCGTGATGTCCACCTTCCTCGCCCTGGGGATGCCGCTGGATGCCGTGTTGCGCGCCGTCACCGACGCCCCCGCCCGCGCCATCGGCCAGGCCGGCATGCTGGGAGTCCTGGCGCCGGGCGCGGCCGGGGATGCTGCGGTGCTGGACATCTCGGAGGGCGACTTCACCTTCGGCGATGCGGCGGGTCACGAGCTCAAGGCCCGGCGCCGCTTGGTTCCAGTGCTGACCGTTCGAGCGGGCCGCCGCTGGCAGCGCGGCGGCTGAGGTCGGCGGGGACCACCTGATGACCCGACGTCCGCGAGCGCGGACGGCGATCGGCTTACTCCTTGAGCATGGTGACGAAGGCGAGCCAGAGGCGGGGGCTCGCGAGGGTCTCCGGGTTGGAAGTCACCTGCCGATTCTGGTCGGGGAGGCTGGTGCCTGGAAAGGCACCGGGGGGACGGCTAATCCTCGGGCTCCGTCCGCTTCATGGCTTTCCGCCGCTTCTTGCGCGCCTCGGCCTGCTTGCGCTTCCGCTTGACGGAGGGCTTCTCGTAGTAGGCCCGCTTCTTCATCTCCTTGAAGAGGCCGTCCTTCAGCATGCCCTTCTTCAAGGTCTTCAGGGCCGACTCGATCTGGTTGTCGTGGACTTCCACCCGCATGACCCCACGCTACTCGTTCCTCTCTCACGTGTCAATCAAGAACGCCCGACGGTGCTAAGATGAGCGCATGACGACTCCGCCCCGCCTGAAGCTGGCCCTGGCGCCGACGCCCATCCTCAAGCTCGAGCGGCTCTCGCGCCATCTGGGCGTGGAGATGTACTTCAAGCGCGACGACCTCACCGGGCTCCTGGAGTCGGGCAACAAGGTGCGCAAGCTCGAGTTCCTGGTGGGCGAGGCGCTCACCGAAGGCGCCGACACCCTGATCAGCTGCGGAACGCTCCAGTCCAACTGCTGCCGTGCGGTCTCGGCCGTGGCGGCCCGGCTCGGGCTCCGCGCCGTGCTGGCCGTGAAGGGCGAGAAGCCGGAAGCTTACGACGGCAACCTCCTGCTGGGTCGGCTGCTGGGCGCCGAGGTCCGGTACCTGTCGGACGCGGAGTTCTCGCGGGCCGACGAGGTCATGGCCGGGCTGGCGGCCGAGGTCCGCGCCGCCGGCGGCAACCCCTACATCATCCCCGAGAGCGGCTCCAACGAGGTGGGGGCGCTCGGGTATTTGGAATGCGCCGTCGAGCTAGCCGAGCAGATCAGCCACGGCGGGCCGCGATTTGATACGGTTGTCATCACCGCGTTCAGCGGCGGCAGCCAGGCGGGCCTACTCATGGGCAAGCAGCTGGCCGGGCTGCCGTCGGAGATCGTGGGGGTGCCCATCGCGTTCCCGGCCGACCACGTCCGTGAGCACATTGCCGGGACCATCGACAAGGCCATCCGGCGCTTCGGCTTCGCCATCGACGTGCCGAAGCGGATTCAGCTGCTCGACGGCTATCAGGGGGTGGGCCGCGCCGCGATCGGCGAGGAGGAACTCGCTACCCTCGTGGGCCTCGCCCGGCAGGAGGGAGTCCTGCTCGATCCCGTCTACACGGTCAAGGCATTCGGCGGGCTGATGGACAGGCTCGCCCGGGACGCCAAGGCCTTCGGCCAGCGCGTCTGCTTCATCCACACGGGCGGGCTCTTCAGCGTCTTCCCGCTTCGTGAGCGACTGAGCCGGCTTCTCGACGCCCAGGGCCGGGCGCGCGCCTGACCGACTCCGCGTCCAGCGTGGCTCGCATTCGGCTCAGGCGGGGGGAGGTGGACGGCCTCGAGCTCTACTACACGAGCGCCGGGCACGGACCGGCGACGGTCCTGATCCACGGGCTCGGGGGATTCGCCGAATCCTGGCGCGACACGCTCGTGGCGCTCGCCCCCCATGCGCGGGTGATCGCCTTGGACCTGCCCGGCTTCGGGCAGTCGGCCAAGCCGCCGCGCGCCTACACGCTCGGATTTTTCGCTCAGGTCGTAGACGGGTTGCTGCAGGCCCTGGAGGTGGAGCGCGTCCGGCTGGTCGGACACTCGCTCGGCGGAGGCATCGCGCTGGCCTTCGCCCTCGCCCGCCCGGAGCGAGTCGAGCGGCTGGCGCTCCTCGCCGCCACCGTGCCCGGCTTTCCGCTCCAGCCTTCCCTCGCGTACCGCCTCATGGCGCTGCCCGTGGTCGGGGAGGTCCTCTCGGGCTTCGTGACGCCGCGGATCTGCGCCGCTGCGCTCCGGCGCTGTCTCGTCGCCCCCCATCCCGAGGAGGTGGCCTTCCTGGTGGAGCACCAGTACGCCGCGCGCGCCACACCCGAAGGGCGCGCCGCGTACCTGGCCACGCTGCGTGGGGTGAGAGAGGATTTCACGAGCCGGGCCGCAGCCTATCGCGCGGCCCTCGCCGACTGGGAGCGGCCGACCCTGGTGATCCACGGCCGTCAGGATCCGGTGGTCCCGCTCCGTCATGCCGAGGCGGTGGTGGGAGCCCTCCCGCGTGCCGAAGCGCGATGGCTCGACCGCTGCGGACACTTCCCCCAGATCGAGCATGCGGCCGCCGTCAACGGCTGGCTGGGTGAGTTCTTGCTGGCCGGCGCCGCAGGCCGCTGAGAAAGGCCCATCTGCGGAGGTACGGCTCGGTCAGCCCTGCCCTCAAAGAGAGTAGGTCTTGCCCTGCTCCAGCGTGTGAATAAGAGTGGGGTCGATCCTGGCGAGCTGCTCGGCCGTCTCCTGGAAGAGCTGGGGTTTGATGTGGAAGATCCAGATGGGGACGTCGGGCGGCATCTTATCGATCTCGCGTCGGAGCATCTCCGGCGTGAGATGACCCGACACGCGGGCGAGCGCGTCGAGCCGGTCCGGGAACGCAGTCTCGACGATGAGCGCCTTGAGACCGCGCATTTCCCGCGCGACGCGCCAGAGACGCTGCGTTGGGCCCGTGTCACCGCTGTAGACGAAGCCGGTCTCGCCGTCGTGGACCACATACCCGGTGGTCGGAACGGTGTGCTCCACCGGGACCGGGGTGACCCACAGCTCGCCCACCCGCGCTTCTACTTCCTCGAGGAGGCTGCGGAACCCGAGCACGGGGCTCGACCCCGACGGGATTGTCGTGAAGTCGGGCCAGAGCGCGTCGTTAAAGGCGTGGATGCGAAGCGACTCGATGACGGGCGCGATGCTGCTCACCTCCACGTGACGCTCCGGAGCCACCATGGCCAGGGTGTCGGTGAGGAAGGCGAGCCCGACCGTATGGTCCAGGTGGGCGTGGGTGATCAGGGCGTGCGTGATCTCCACCTGCTCGGCCACCGTGAGCGCGCCGCCGACCGTGCCGGCGTCGAGGAGGACCCGATCGTCCACGAGAAATGCGGACGGCCGCTGCCCTTGCCCCTCGCTACCATAGGCTCCGAGGACCTTGAGCTTCAGTGGTTCCCCCAATGCCGCCTGGTCACAGCCGGGCGGATTCTAGTCTATCAGCCATTGGGGCGTCAAGGCCGCGTCTCGCGCTGCTCGCGCCGACCGGACGGGCGCGGTTGCGCAGCGATCCGGGCCTGTGGGAAGATTTCGGCATGATCTTCCAGCAGATCGTCAACGAGGAGACGGGGTGTCTCTCCTACCTGATCGGCTGCGCGCAGGCCGGACAGGCAGCCGTGGTGGATCCGGGACGCGACCGCGTGGACGAGTATCTCGCCCTGGCACGCCGGAAGGGGCTCGCGATCACCGACATCATCGAGACCCACGTACACGCCGACCACGTGTCCGGCAACCAGGCCCTGGCCGGCAAGTGCGGCGCGCGCATCCGCATCCACCCCGCGGCCGATGCCGCCTACCCCCATGCGGCCGTCGAGCATGGCGACGAGGTCTCGATCGGGACGGTGCGCCTCAAGATCCTCCACACTCCAGGCCATACGCCCGAGAGCATCTCGCTCCTCGTGACCGATCTCTCCCGGGGCCCCGAGCCGTGGTTCGTGCTCACGGGGGACACGTTGTTCATCGGCGATGTGGGGCGGCCGGACTTCGGCGGAGAGCTGGCCGCCGCGAACCTTTACCGGAGCCTGACCGAGCGCCTCCTGGTCCTGCCGGACAGCGTCGAGGTGTATCCGGCTCACGGTGCCGGGTCCACGTGCGGGCGGGCCATGTCGAGCAAGACGGCCTCCACCATCGGCTTCGAGCGCCGCTTCAATTCCGCCCTCCGGGTTGTCGGCGTCGGCGCATTCGTGACCCGGCTCATGACGGGGCTGCCGCCCAAGCCGCCGAACTTCGAGCGCATCATCGCGAAGAACCGTTCCCGGACCCTGCCGTCGGCGGGGGAGGTTCCGCCGCTCTCGGCCGTGCAGGTCCGCGACATCCTGGCCAAGGGAGCCTGCGTCCTCGATGTGCGAAGCGCCGAGGAGTACGGCGACGGGCATATTCCCGGATCGATCAATGTGTGGATCGAGAGCCCGCAGTTCTCCACGCGGGCCGGCTGGTTCCTGCCCTCGGACACGCCCATCGTCCTCGTGGCCAGCAGCCCGACCGACCTGACTCGTGCTGCGCAGGGGCTCGGCCGCATCGGCCTCGACGACATCGCGGGGTATCTGCAGTGGGGGATGACGGACTGGCGGAGCCAGGACCTGCCCGTGGCGCGCGTGCCTCAGGTTACCGTGCACGAGTTGGCGACGATGCGCGAGGAGCGTCCGGAACTGGTGGTGGTCGACGTGCGCGAGCCGTTCGAGTGGGAGGACGGGCATATCGAGGGCGCCCTGCACCTGCCGATGGCGGAGGCGGTCCGGCGGATGGCCGAGCTGCCCGCGGACCGCCCCAAGGCGGTGTACTGCGCCGGCGGCCTGCGCTCGAGCGCCGTGATCAGCGCGTTGAGCCGAGCGGGGATGACCGGCTGGTACAACGTGAGCGGCGGGATGACCGCCTGGATGAAGGCGGGCTATCCGACCGTCAAGTTCACGGGCGCCGGAGCTGGCGCGTGAGTGACGATCAGTTCGATTACCCGGCCATGTCGCGGGCCCTGATCTTGGGCGACAAGGACACCGTGGCGCGCAAGACCCAGGAAGGCCTCGCTCTCTCCATGGACCCGAAGGACCTCGTCTTCCGCGGACTCATCCCCGGCATGGACGTGGTCGGCGAGAAGTTCAGGCGGAACGAGTACTATGTGCCCCAGGTGCTCCTGTCGGCCCGCGCGATGTATGCCGGGCTCGACCTCCTGAAGCCCTTGATCACCAAAGCCGGAGGCCCCGAACAGTCGCTCGGCGTGGTCGTCATCGGCACGGCCCAGGGCGACCTGCACGACATCGGCAAGAACCTGGTGGCGATGATGCTGGAGGGCGCCGGCTTCAAGGTGGTGAACCTGGGGCGCGACGTGGCACCCGAGAAGTTCGTCGCCGCCGTGCAGGAGCACGACGCGCAGATCGTCGGCATCTCCGCGCTCATGACGACGACCATGCCCGCGATGAAGCGCACGATCGATGCCCTGGCAAAGGCCGGGGTGCGCGACCGCGTCAAGGTCATGATCGGCGGGGCCCCGGTGAACCAGGCGTACGCGGAGGAGATCGGCGCCGACGGCTACGCGAAGGACTCGACGATGGCGGTGGTGCGGGCCAAGGAGTTGCTCGGCGTGCCGGTGAGCGCCTGATGGCGACCCGCCCGCGCGGCCTGGAGATCATCGAGCGCGTCCGCGCCGGTGAGATCCTCGTCTTCGACGGGGCCTATGGGACCGCCCTCTTCGAGGCCGGCCTCAGCGACGGCCACTGTCCCGAGCTCTGGAACGACACCCGCCCCGACGTGGTCCGCGGCATCCACAAGGCCTACTTCGAGGCCGGCTCGGACGTCGTCGAGACCAACACCTTCGGCGCCAGCCGGCTCAAGCTCAAGGAGTACAACGAACGCTACGGCTACGCGGTGACGGACCGCACGCGGGAGCTGAACGAGAAGGGCGCGCGGCTGGCCCGCTCGGTGTGCCCGCCCGGCGGTTGGATCGCCGGCTCCATCGGCCCTACGAGCGCGGTCCCCGCGGACTACGGTGTCGGCGACAACATCGCGACCGACGAGGAGTACTTCGAGACCTTCAAGGAGCAGGCGGAGGCCCTCGCCGACGGGGGCGTCGACATCTTCGCCGTCGAGACGATGATGTTCCCCCAGGAGGCCATCGCGGCCATCCGCGCGTGCAAGGCGGTGACGGATCTGCCTGTCACGGCCACGATGTTCTTCAACTATGAGCAGCAGCTCGACCGGGACCGTTCGATGTGGGGCGAGAGCCCGGCCGAGGTTGCCAGGACCCTCCTCACCGCCGGGGCCGACGTGGTCGGCATGAACTGCGGTTACGGCCCTCCGAGCCGGGCGGCGGTGATCATCCGCGAGATGCGCACGGTGACCGATGGGCCGCTCATCGCGTACCCCAACGCCGGGCTTCCTCTCGTGAGGGGCGACGTCACCACTTACGAGCTAGGCCCCGACGCCATGGCCAAGGACTACCCGGCGCTCCTCGACGCGGGATGCAGCATCGTGGGGGCCTGCTGCGGCTCAGGCTCCGAGCATATCCGGCTCATCGCCGAGGTCGTCCGTTCTCGCCGCCCGCGGTGAGCGAGGCGCTCCGCGTCGTCTCTCCGGCCCCGGTTGTCCTGCAGGACTTGCCCGTCCGCGTGGATCGCGACGAGGTCCTGCGCTTTCAGGGGTACCGGAGAGGCGTGGACGTCCCAACCGCGCAGGTGCTGGCTCTCTTCGATGAGGCGGTGGCTCTGGGCGAGCGGCTGATGGCGCCGCGGGTCGTGTACCGCTCCGTCCTGGTCGCCGGCCAGTTCGCTCATCTGATCGAGGCCGGAGAGGAGCGGCTCCACATCCCCGCGATCGCGCGGCTCTGGGGACCCCTCGCGGCGGTGGGCGCCGGGATCTGCACCATCGGCGATGCCATCGAGGCGCGCGTGAGCGCGCTGTTCGAGGCCCGTGAGTTTCCGCTGGCCGTGATGCTCGACAGCGTGGGTTCGGCCGCCGTGGAGAGCCTGGCCGAGTACGCCAACGATCTGCTCTGCCAGGTGGCCCTGCCCGAGCGGCTCAAGGTCACCAATCGGATCAGCCCCGGCTATGCGGGGTGGGACACGGCGGAACAAGCGGCGCTGTTTCGGCTCTGCCCCGGCGGGCCGATCGGTGTGACGCTCAACGACGCCTGCGTCATGACCCCGACCAAGAGCATGTCCTTCCTGGTGGGCGTCGGTCCCGAGGCTCGCGTGGATCACTACTTCACCCAGTGCCGTCGTTGCTGGATGCGCGAGTGCGCCTATCGCCGCGCGCCGGCCTCCGTCACGGTGCACCGGTGAGCCGGCATGCGAGAGGAAGGCGTGCCGGGGCTGAAAATGCTACGATTCCCCAGATCATGGCGGATAACGTGATCCTGGTCGGTTTCATGGGGGCGGGCAAGTCCTCGGTGGGGCGGATCCTCGCCCGCCGCCTGGGATGCTGCTTCGTTGAGACCGACGAGATGATCGCGGCGAGGGAAGGCTTGGCCATTCCCGAAATCTTCGCCGCCAGGGGCGAGGCCTATTTTCGCGCCGCCGAGGAGGAGGCCCTGGGGCTCCTGGCACTCAAGGGCGGCGACGTCATCGCCACCGGTGGGGGGTTGCCCTGCCGCGAGGGGCGCCCTGCCGCCCTCCGCGCGCTCGGGACCGTGGTCTGGCTGTCGGGCGACTTCGACGCCCTCTACCGGCGCGCGCTCCGGGCTGGCGAGCGCCCGATGCTGGCGGGACGGAACCGCGACGAGGTGGAGGCGCTCTACCGGTCGCGGGAGCCCTTCTACAGCGAGGCCCATTTCGCCGTCGACACCACCGGGATCGGCCCCGACCAGGTGGCCGCGCGGATCCTGAAGGCCCTGCGCTCGCGCGAGCGCCGGGCTGGCGAGCGGACGGCTCGGTAGTGCCCGCGCCCTTCGTCGCGCGCCTGGCCGAGCGTCCCCTCCTCTGCGACGGGGCCATGGGCACGATGCTCTATGCCCGCGGCGTCCCGCTGGACGCGTGCTTCGACGTCATCTGTGTCAATGACCCGCAGATCGTCCTCAGCATCCACGCCGAGTACATCTCCGCGGGCTCGGACTGTGTCGAGACCAACACCTTCGGCGCCAACCGCTTCAAGCTGGGGGTCCACGGCCTGGCGGGGCGGGTCCGGGAGATCAACCTGCGCGGCGCCAAGCTCGCGCGGGACGTCCGCGAGAGCATGGGCCGCGATGTGTTCGTGCTGGGCTCCGTGGGCCCGCTCGGGAAATACCTGGCGCCGTTGGGCTCCATCGAGCCCGACGAGGCGCGCGCGGCCTTCCAGGAGCAGGCCGAAGGGTTGCTCGAGGGGGGGGTCGACGTCTTCGTCGTCGAGACGTTCTCGGATCTGGTGGAGATGCGGCTGGCCGTCGAGGCCATTCGCTCCGTCACCGACCTGCCCATCGTGACCCAGGTGGCCTTCACCGACGACGGCGTCACCTTCCTCGGGCGGACGGCGGTCGAGGTGGTGCGAACGCTGCGCGAGCTGCCCATCCAGGCTGTGGGCGCCAACTGCTCTGTTGGCTCCAGCGTGCTCTACGACATCCTGGAGCAGATGCTCCCCGAGGCGGGGGGGCTTCCGGTGGTGATCCAGCCGAACGCCGGTCTGCCGAGCCGGGTGGGCGAGCGGCTGATCTACCTCTCCTCGCCCACCTACATGGCCGACTATGCGGCGCGCATGATCACCGCCGGCGCCCGCATGGTCGGAGGCTGCTGCGGGACCACGCCCCAGCATGTCCGCGCCATGCGCCAGGCCCTGGACCGCGTCGCTCCCGGGCGCGGCGGCGCGCGTCTCGAGTCCGCGCGGCGCCGCGCGGAGGTCGTCGAGCCACCGTCACTGTCGACCACGGCCGCGCCCACGGTCCTGCAGCGGAAGCTGGACCACGGCCAGTTCCTCGTCACCGTGGAACTGGATCCGCCGCGCGGCCACAATATCGAGAAGCTGGTCCAGGGGGCCAAGCTCCTCAAGGAGCGCGGCGTCGAGGTCGTCGACATCAACGACGGGTCTCTCGGCCGGGTGCGCATGTCCGTCCTGCCCACGGCCATCCTGGTGCGCGAGGCGACGGGGCTGGACGTCAACATGCACTTCACGTGCCGCGACCGGAACCTCATGGGGATCCAGGCCGATGTGCTCGGCGCCCACGCCATGGACATCCGCAATGTGCTGGCCATGACGGGGGACCCCCCGCGAACGGGCGATTATGTGAATGCGACCGCCGTCTTCGACGTGGACGCCGTCGGCCTGATCCGGATCCTCACCGGCATGAATCGCGGCGTGGACGCCACGGGCAACGCCATCGGCGAGCCCACGGCCTTCTGCGTCGGGGCGGCCCTCAACCCCGCCGCGGAAGAGCCCCAGCAGGAGATGGAGCGGTTTCTCGCCAAGGCGGAAGCAGGGGCGCGCTGGGCCCAGACACAGCCGGTCTATGATCTGGAGGTGCTCGAACGCTTCTTCGCCCGGGCGCGGCCGCCGATCCCGATCGTGGTGGGTATCCTGCCGCTCCACTCCTCCCGCCACGCCGAGTTCCTCCACAACGAGGTCCCGGGCATCTCGGTGCCGGAGCCGGTGCGGGCGCGGATGCGGGACGCCGGGGAGCGGGGCCTCCGGGCCGGGATCGAGATGGCGCAGTCGCTGCTGGCCGCTGTGCGGGGCCGATACGCGGGCGCCTATCTGATGCCGTCCTTCGGCCGCTTCGAGGTGGTGGCCGAGATCCTCGACGCCGTGCGCTGAGCCATGGGCGACCTGCACGACCTCGGTGCCGCCGAGATCGCCCGGAGGATCCGCGCGGGAAGCCTGTCTCCCGTGGATCTGCTCATGGCCTGTCTCAAGCGGATCGAGGCGGTCGACCCGGTGGTCCAGGCCTGGGTCCATTTGGACCGAGAGGCCGCGGTGCGGGTGGCGGAGCAGCGAGAGGTCGAGGCCCGCGCGCAGCGGCTTCTCGGCGCGCTCCATGGAGTTCCCCTCGCCCTGAAGGACATCTTCGACGCCGCCGGGCTCCCGACCACTGCCGGGGCCGGATCCTTCGCCCACCGGCGCCCGGCTGCCGACGCCACGTCCGTTGCTCGGCTGCGCGCTGCGGGAGGGATCGTCCTCGGGAAGGTGACCACCACGGCGTTCGCCTTTCTCGATCCCAGCCCGACCCGCAATCCGTGGAACCCCGAGCACACGCCGGGCGGGTCCTCGAGCGGACCGGCGGCGGCCGTGGCCGCGCGGATGGTGCCGCTGGCCTTGGGCTCTCAGACTGTGGGCTCCGTGTTGCGCCCGGCGGCCTACTGCGGCGTGGTCGGCTTGAAGCCGAGCCACGGCCGGATCAGCGCGGCGGGTGTGCTGCCGCTGGCGTGGAGCCTGGACCACGTGGGCATCTTCGCTCGGACGGTCGAGGACTGCGCCCTCGCCCTCGGCCTCTTGGCTGGATTCGATGCCGCGGATCCGCTATCGAGCAGCGCCGCCCCTGACGACTACTGGGCCGCGGTCGCGCAGCCGGTGGCGCCCCGGCTCGGCGTCCTCGGGTGGCTCGTCGAGCGCGCGGCGCCCGAGATGGCCGCCCACGTCGGGGCGATGGCCCGCGCATTCCGCTCGGCGGGCGCCCTCGTCGGCGACGTCGAGCCGCCCCCTTCCTATGCGCGCATCCACGAGGCCGGGAGCACGGTCATGCGCGCGGAGGCCGCGACCTACCACGCGCCGCTCTTCGAGACGCACGCGTCCGAGTATCCACCCAGGATCCGCGAAGCCATCCAGCAGGGGCGTGCGGTCTCGGCCGTCGATTACCTGGCCGCCCAGCACGCGCGCCGCGTGTTCCGCCAGGAGATGGCCGCCATCGCCGCCCGCTACGATGCGCTCCTGCTGCCGACCGTGGGAGCGCCGGCACCCCGGGGGCTCGGCTCCACGGGGGATCCGTATTTCTGCGCGCCGTGGAGCTTCGCCGGCATGCCGGCCATCGCGCTGCCGAGCGGGGTGGACGCCGCCGGGCTGCCGCTCTCGGTTCAGCTCGTGGGTGGCCTCAAGGCCGAGGCGCGCCTGCTGGGGGCGGCCGCCTGGTCTGAGCGGATCATCGGGTTCTCGGCCGCCCCCGCGCTGTGACCGCCCATGAAGAGCGGGCGGCTGGCTCCCGACGTGCTGGCGACTCTGGGCCGCGCCTCCTCGCCTGAGGCTGGCTTCTCCCGCACGCTTAAACAACTCGTGACACTGTCCGGGGCAACGGCCGGAGGGCTCTGCTACCTGCCTGGCCGCGGCGCCCCGCTCCTGATCACCGCGGGAACGCGCCGCGGATCCGCCCTCGACGCATGGGTCCGCGCTCGTCTCGGCGAGCCCGCGCGGGGGCTGCGCGTGCAGCCCATGGCCGATCCACCGCCGGGATGGCGAGGTCGGCCGCCCGCCCTG
>WNGA01001598.1_pt1 | contig 34589 bp, 38 predicted proteins | sample 5400061 | NCBI WGS metagenome assembly WNGA01 (sample SAMN13153366, study PRJNA577476) | soil metagenome | isolation source: 100 cm soil or saprolite under grassland replicate 2 | place: USA:California | collected 2016-06-15
TGGACGATCAGATCGAGGAAAAAATCGAAAACCTCGTTTTCACTGGTGAGATCGATTCGATTCGGCCGACCGCGAACAACATTGGCCGAGCCACACGAATCGATGACGCGCTCGGGCGTTACGTGGAATTCGCGAAAACTAGTTTTCCCAAGGGAATGTCGCTCGAGGAAATGCGCGTCGCAGTGGATGTAGCAAATGGCGCGGCTTACAAATCGACGCCATGCGTTTTGCGCGAGTTAGGCGCGGAGGTTGCCGTGGCGCACAACCAGCCGAACGGGATCAACATTAATGACGGTTGCGGCAGCATGCATCCGGAGGAAATCCAGCGCAGTGTCGAAATCAGCGGTGCGGACGTGGGCATCAGTCATGATGGCGATGCTGATCGCGTTCTGCTTTGCGACGAGGACGGCGAGATTGTCGATGGCGATGAAATCCTCGCGATCGCGGCGTTTGATTTTTTGGAAGCTGGCCGGCTGGAGCAAAACACTGTCGTAGCGACGGTCATGAGCAACTTCGGTCTGGATGAAGCGCTCGCGGCGCGCGGCGGCAAAGTCGTGCGAACGAAAGTCGGCGATCGTCATGTCATTGAAGAAATGGTGCGGCAAAAACTCAATCTCGGTGGCGAACAAAGCGGTCACGTCATTTTTCGTGACTTCACGACGACTGGCGACGGCATCATTACCGCGCTCCAAATTTTGCGGGTTATGCACAAGACCGGTCAGCCACTGAGCAAGCTCAAGACGTGCTTGCAAAAATATCCGCAGGCCCAGCGCAATCTGGCGGTGAAAGAAAAGCGTCCGCTGGCAGAGCTGGATTCTGTAATGAAGTTGGTAACAGAGGCCGAGAAAGAGTTGTCCGGCAAAGGCCGTGTGCTCCTGCGTTATTCCGGCACCGAGCCAAAAATTCGTCTACTCATCGAAGGGCGCGAGTTTGAAATGATTGACAAACAAGCAGACCGGATCGCGGATGCGATTCAAACCGCGATCGGAGCGTAATGAACACCATCATTCCGAGCGAAGTCGAGGCTGCAACGCAGCGGACAAAGTCCGCGAGGCCAGGCTTTCAATCCCGATGCGAAAGCGACAAGCTGGCTCCGCGGGGTCCCTCGACTTCTCCCGCGGCTGCGGGATCCGCTCGGGATGACAACTAGTATGGGCTTGGAAAAGGTTATCGAAGCGCTCCTGTTCAGCGCGCAAAAGCCGCTCTCCATTCATGAAATCACCGCGGCGATCAAAGGGGCCGAAAGCGATCAGGCGAGTGAGACGCCTAACGAGTTCGCGCGCGTAAGGAATGCGGAAGTCGCCGCCGCACTGGAACAACTAAGGGTGGAATACATTCAGCAGCGCCGCGCGTTTCAACTGGTCGAAAAAGCAGAAGGCTGGCAACTGGCCACCGATCCTGGCTTTGCAAAATGGGTCCGGCAGCTTTTCCCGGCGCCGAAGCCGGCGCGTTTGAGTGCGCCTGCGCTGGAAACGTTGGCAATCATTGCGTATCGCCAGCCGATTACCCGCGCGGACGTAGAAGCGGTGCGCGGCGTCAACATCGATGGCGTGCTGCAAACGTTGATGGAGCGCGGTTTGGTGAAAATCGCCGGACGCGCCGAAATCCCGGGACGCCCGCTTCTTTACGAAACGACACAATTTTTCCTCGATCACTTCGGCCTGCGTAATCTCGACGAGCTGCCAAACGCGGAAGAGTTGCGGAGACGTTATTTGCCGGTAGCGCAACCTGTAGTCGGCATCGGAGATACTGGTCGGCCGGGGTCATCGGCCCCGGCTACAACGAATCTGTAGCCGTCGCCCTGTGGGCGACGCGATCTGCCTATGAAGCGTTCATCATTGTCACGCTTCGCACAGCGAAGCGGCTACAGCGGATTCTTACTTATTACGTTTGCGTTATCCCCGGCTGTGTTTTCAGAAATAAGCGTCTCCGATTGCGCGCGTGCTGCAAAATACTCCGAGAGCAGGCGTGGCGGTGCGATGCTGGTAATGCAAAATGGCCGAACGATTTTCGAGCATTACGCAAACGGTGGATCTGCGAACAGACGATGGCCGATCTTTAGCGGAACAAAAAATTTTTGGGGAATTGCAGCGCTCGCGGCTGTGCAACAGGGTCTGTTTAGACTCGACGATCCGGTGTCGGACACGATCACCGAGTGGAAAAGTGATCCGCGGAAATCACAGATCACGATTCGGCAATTGCTTAGCCAAATCGACGGCATTGAGGGCGCGTCGCGTCTTCAGCGGCCCTCGATTCGCGATCGAAACGCGATGGCGATCGGATTGCCCAGTGTGGCTGAATCTGGTTCGGCTTTTATCTACGGCCCAAGTCACCTCCAGATTTTTTCCGAACTGCTGCGTCGGAAATTGAGAGGCCGCGGTGTGATCAGCTACTTCGAAGCGCACGTGTCGAACCGGCTTGGACTGCACAATCTCAAATACAAGAAAGACGCGCGGGGCAATCCGCTGCTTGCGACCGGCTTTGAATTAACGGCACGCGAATGGGCGCGACTGGGCGAGCTTGTAATTGGGAACGGCAATTACCATCGACGCCAAATTGTCCCGTCGACTCTGTTGCGAGAAGCATTTGTTGGTTCGCAGATAAATCCAGCGTACGGACTCACGTTCTGGTTGAACCAGCAGGCACCGAACGGACGTGAGGCCGATGTGGAACGAATGCTCGATTTGCCGTGGCAAAACGCACAATGGTCCGCCGTTTGCATCTGCAAGGATGCGCCTGCGGACATGGTGGTGGCGCTTGGATCGCATTACCAGCGCCTATTCATTATTCCGTCGTTGAAAGCAGTCATTGTCCGCCAAGGATCGGGCGGAAACTTTTCGGACGCACAGTTTCTGCGATTGGTGCTCGGGCGCGGAGGTTGACTCAGATCGGTATTTCCTGAACCATTCACAACGTTATGAACAAATTCGCGCTCGGTTGCGGCGTCCTCATCGCCATTTTGCTTTTCGTCGTCGTAGTTGCTGCCATTGCAATTGGAGGCAGCTACAATCGTCTCGTCCGCTTGCAACAAGCCGTCGATCAAAGCTGGGCGCAGGTGCAAAATGTCTATCAGCGTCGCGCCGACTTAATCCCGAATCTCGTGAACACGGTGTCGGGTGCGGCCAATTTCGAGAAATCAACGCTTGTCGAAGTGACGAATGCCCGCGCCAGTGTCGGTCGCGTCCAAATGCAACTCGATCCGAACAAAGCGCCGGCCGACGCCGCACAACTGCAGCAGTTTCAGGCCGCACAGGGGCAGTTGAGCGCCGCCCTGTCGCGTTTGCTTCTGGTCTCGGAGCGCTATCCGGAATTAAAAGCGAACCAGAACTTCCTCAGTCTGCAGGCGCAATTGGAAGGAACCGAGAATCGAATTTCCGTCGAGCGCGGCAACTTCAACAAGACGGTGCAGGACTACAACGTCGCAGTGCGCAGTTTCCCGACAAATTTGATCGCGGGCATGCTCGGTTTTCCGCCGAGACCGTTCTTCACTGCGCAACCGGGCGCGGAAAAGCCGCCACCGGTGCAGTTCAATTTTAGCTCGCCCGCTCCGACGCCCGCGACCACCCCGTAAGCGGTACGCGAATGGTCGCGCACCAACAGCGCAGTGCGAATTCTGGGGAGCGCAGCGGCTCGCGTGCTGGCGAAAGCGGCCCGCTTTTTCGTGAATTTTGAACCCCAAAAAGATTGTTTTGGCGAGCCGCCAAAACTTGCACGCGAGCCGCGTGCGCTCCCCAGAATGCTGTGTTCCATCGTTGTGGGACTTTACGTCCTACTTATCTCGCAATCTTTTGCCGCCGAAGTCATCCCGCCGAAGCCCGACGGTTATTTTAATGATTACGCCGACGTTGTTTCGAAAGAAGCCGCATCTCGCTTCAACGAGCAGCTTGCGCAATTCGAACGAGAAACTTCGGACCAGGTGGTGGTCGCAGTTTTTCCCAAAATGCAGAGCGACTCGGATATCGCTGATTACACACAGCGCGTGGCACAGGCGTGGGGCGTGGGGCAAAAGGAACGGCGCAACGGCGTGGTTCTTTTTGTGTTCATCCAGGACCGCAAGATGTTTATCCAGGTCGGATACGGCTTGGAAGGCGCGCTTCCGGACGCCACGGCATTCGACATCACTGAGCGTCACATCAAGCCACTATTTCGGGCTGGCAATTATGAGCCTGGGCTGGCGACAGGAATCGATTTGATCTGTAAAGCGATCCGTGGCGAGTACAAAGGATCAGGAAAAACAGTAGCCGAACGCAAACGCGACGGCGGCGCGGTTACCAGTCTTTTGCCCTTCGTCATCTTTGTCATTGTGCTGATCATCCTTTCACGCCTATTCCGAAAACTGGGTGGCTACGGGTATTCATCGCGACGAGGTGGCCCTGTGTTCATCCCAAGCGGCGGAGGCTGGTCGTCTAGTGGCGGCAGTGGGGGCGGATTCAGCGGGTTCGGCGGTGGCGGCGGCAGTTTCGGGGGCGGCGGCGCGGGATCGAGCTGGTGATCAAATGCGAACGCGAGAATTCCTTAGCAAACTCGAACACGACCGGATTATTCAAGCGATAGGGGAAGCCGAATCGAAAACCTCCGGCGAGATTCGCGTTTTGATCCAGCGCGGGAAATTGAAGAATGATCCCCTCGTTGCCGCGCAGAGGAAGTTTCATCGGCTCGGGATGCACAAGACGCGCGAGCGCAATGCGGTGCTCATTTTTATCGCGCCGCGAGTCCATAAGTTCGCCGTTGTTGGCGACCAAGCCATTCACGAAAAATGTGGCGATGAATTCTGGCAATGCATCGTGGACGGAATGCGGACGCATTTTCAAAATGAGAAGTTCAGTGATGCGTTGGTAGAAGCGGTCAAGGAAATCGGGAGTGTACTGGCCAGGCACTTTCCGAAGACGGTTAGAGACACAAATGAACTGCCGGATGACGTGATCGAGACCTGAGAATGATCCGCGTTTGCAAAATTGCGGATTTAGTCTTTATTCCAAGCTCCGCAGCGAGTTTTTGAAATTACGCCGTTGGTCCCTGGGTCTCCGTCGCTGGATGTGAGATCGCGCTCGCCAGGGGAAACCCGGCGATAGAAGCAATTGCAGATTTAAGATCGTAGGTTTCGATTGTTAAGAAAGTCACCAACGCGTCTTTCTCATCGCAAATCGGCAATCGACAATCTGAAATCAATATATGCCTATCCGTTACGGTCGTTTTGAAATGCCGAAGACTCTCACTAAAGACGAGAGCACGGCTACAGATACCTATGCAAAGTTCACCGCCGAGCCTTTTGAGGCCGGCTACGGTCACACCGTTGGGAACTCCCTCCGGCGTGTCCTGCTTTCCTCACTCGAAGGCGCGGCCATAACCGCGGTAAAAATCGCCGGCGCGCAGCACGAGTTTGCCACGTTGCCCGGCGTGGTCGAGGACGTGACCGACATCGTCCTGAATCTCAAGAAAGTGAAATTTAAACTCGACGGTCAGGATCACGAGCCCAAGAAACTGTCGCTCATCGTGAACAAAGAAGGCGAGGTCACTGCCGGCGATATTCAGACGACTCAAGGTTTTGAAGTGCTGAATCCGAAGCAACTGATCTGCACCCTTGATCGAAAACACAAATTTGACGCGGAACTCGAGGTGCGCGTGGGCCGCGGATTTGCCACGGGCGAGGAAAACAAGCGCCCCGATCAGCCGATCGGCCTCATTCCCATCGACTCGATTTTTTCACCGGTCACGCGCGTGAAGTATGCAGTGGAAAACACTCGGGTCGGTCAGCGCACCGATTACGACAAACTCATTCTCGAAATGTGGACCGACGGCCGACTAACTCCAGATGACGCGCTGCTCCAGGCTTCCGCGATTCTGCGGCATCACCTCGACGTCTTCGTCCACTACAACGAGGAAGTGATCGAATTCGATCAGACGCCGGCGGGAGTGAGCGAAGAAAATATCAAGCTGAAGAAGCTCCTCAACATGAGTGTGAACGAGATCGAGCTGAGCGTGCGCGCAGCCAATTGCTTGAACAATGCGAACATCACGACCGTCGGACAGCTTGCCCAGAAGACTGAGGCCGAAATGCTGAAGTATCGTAATTTTGGCAAGAAATCGCTGAACGAGATCAAGGACAAACTGCAACAACTTGGGTTGGGTTTGGGCATGAAGTTCGAGGCGGGCTTGATCGATTTGCCGGTAAGCGCCGATGGCGCTGCGCCAGTGGCCGGGCCTGCTACTGGCCAACAGTAAACGTCTGTGCGAAGATCGCGTTTCGTCGCGTATGAGACACCAAAAGAAGACGATCAAGCTGGGGCGCACCGCTGACCACCGCCGGGCGTTACTCGCCAATCAGGTCTGTGCTTTAATCGAACATCAGCGAATCAAGACGACTCTGGCCAAGGCCAAAGCGGTTCGTCCTCTTGCTGAACGGATGGTGACGCTCGGCAAGAACGGCTCGATTCACGCGCGTCGCAGGGCGCTGGCGGTGTTAAGGCAGAAAGGCGTCGTGAAAAAATTATTCGACGACATCGCGCAACGTTCCGCTGAACGAAACGGCGGGTACACCCGAATCGTCAAACTCGGCGCGCGGAAGAGCGATTCTGCGCGTATGGCATTTATCGAGTGGGTGGATACTGAGCATGTCGCCGAGGAAAAACCGAAGAAGGAAAAGAAGGCGAAACGCAAAGAACCAGAAGCGGAACCGCAGCAGATAACGCCTGAAGCCGAGCAGCCCACGCGAGAAGAGCCAAGGGCCGAAGCCCCCACTCCGGGACAAGAGGAACCCACCGCGCCGCCGCCCGAAGAACCGAAGCCGAAAAAGCGGCGTTGGTTCGGACGAAAGTCGGGCGACAGCTAAAACTAGCTGTTGCGGCGTTCGCGCAGTTCTAGTCGGTGCGAAATATTAAGCCTCGAGTGCGGAGAGGTCCGCGAGATCCTGTGGCCGGCCTGCTCGCTTGTTCCGTATCAACGCGTCTCTGCCAAGGATGAAAACAGGAATGCCGTCGATAATCGCCGACACTTTCGCGTCGAATGCTTCGTCGGTAGCCACACCTGTGAGACATCAGTAGATCGATTCTGCTCGGGACGCGTCCGAGTTGAATGATTTGCTCGGTCTGGAGGAAATCAGTTCCTTGAAGCTGGATTGCTCGAATCCGAACTCATTCAGAAGCGCGAGAAGTAGCCGCGCGTTGTCTGAAGTGGGCGCCCGTGAAGTGCCAGGCTCTGCGCGCCGACGATGACGTAATCAACGCCGCGGGAATTTAATAATTCGAGAAACTCTCTCCAGTCTTTGCTCAGGGCCATGATTGAGGAGCTCCACCAAAATTTGCAAACGCTCGTTGCCGGTCAGCTTTTTGTAAAAATCGCGGTCCGCTTTCTCAGCCTCAGAAAAGCTGCGAAATTTTCTCGCTGTTTTCTTCACGCCGTAACTATAAGCTTGGCAGTGATCACTTCCGAGCGAATTTGATTGCCGACTGGATGAATCCGCATCCGTATTTCTTCATTGTTATTTTCATTGGCGTGGCGCTGATGTTTCCACTGGTTCCATTGGCTTTGGCCTGGCTGTGGCGGCGATTTTTCCAGCCGCCAAAGCCCGGTCCGGACAAGACTTCGACGTACGAATGCGGCGTCGAATCGATCGGCGACGCGCAAATTCAATTCCACGCGCAGTATTATCTCTATGCCATAATTTTTTTGATCTTCGACGTTGAGGCCGTGTTTCTCGTGCCGTTTGCAGTCGCATTCACCGGTTTGCCGGTCGGAGCGTTTATCGCGATCCTGATTTTTCTTCTGCTCCTCATCGAAGGGCTTGTCTGGGCCTGGGGCAAGGGATGTTTGCAATGGCAGCGCTAGCGCGCTCACGCGCTGGTTAAAAGAGCTAAAAGAGTTACATTGTTACAAGCTGCCAGCTTCCTGGCCGCAATTTAACCTTTGTAACTCTTGTAACGAGAATCCATGAGCCAAATCGACGAACAACTGCGCACCGAATTGCAGCGGCAGGGAGTCTGGGTGACTTCAATGCAGGACCTTTACAACTGGGGTCGCAAAAACTCGATCTGGCCGCTGCAATTCGGACTGGCCTGTTGCGCCATTGAAATGATCGCCACTGCGGCATCCCGCTATGACATTGCGCGCTTCGGTGGCGAAGTGTTCCGTCCGTCACCGCGTCAGGCCGATCTCATGATCGTTGCTGGAACGGTCACCAAGAAAATGGCGCCGCAAATCGTGCGGCTTTACAACCAGATGGCTGATCCAAAATACGTGATTGCCATGGGCGCGTGCGCGATTTCCGGCGGGCCTTTTAAGCAGGGTTACAATGTGCTCAAAGGCATCGACCGTTACATCCCAGTCGATGTTTACATCCCCGGTTGCCCGCCGCGCCCGGAAGCGTTGCTTCACGCATTCATGGAATTGCAACGCAAGATCGACGATCAAAAGTTGACCGGCGCAGACAAGGCCGCGTTTCTCAAGCCTGACCAACCAAGCGAGTTCCCCGTGCCGAAGTTTGGTCGACACGATCTCGAACCGCGGGCGAATCCGAATGTGTTTCAACCACCTGTAATCGAACGATGATTGTTCAGGGTGGATCGCGTTGTCCTCAACGCGATGTGATACAGGCGCCGGAGGCGCAGTTATTCTTCGTATCGTCTTCAGAGAAGTCGATCCACCTTTTTTAAATGGAATCTTTGGAGCAAATCAAAACGCGGATCGAAGCCGGCGTGGCCGGCACAAAAATCGAGATCGTGCAAAACGGAAGCCCGTCGCAGCAGCACTCACTACTGATCGATAACGAGCACGCGGTCGCGGTTGCGAGATTTTTACGCGTCGATCCGGCGCTATGCCTCGATTTTTGCTCCAATGTTACGGGCGTCGATTGGCTGGATCGCACGGTCAAGAACGCGACTAAGGTGAAAAAACTTGTCGACGGTCAAGAAAAGGAAATCGTCGAGACTACTGAGGAGAAAATTCCCGGGTATCTCGAGGCGGTTTATCACCTTTACTCGATGACCCATAAACACGGCCCGGTCATCATTCGCATGCGCACCCTTGATCGTACAGAGGGCGCGCGCGTGCCTTCACTTACGCCGATCTGGCGGAGCGCGGAATTCCAGGAGCGCGAAATTTTCGATCTGTACGGCATCCATTTTGAAGGACATCCCGATCTGCGGCGGATTTTAATGTGGGACGAGTTTGAAGATCATCCGATGCGCAAGGATTACCGTGAGCCGGACGATTACGAATGGGAACCCACGCCTCATGATGAGGTGCTGGAGAAAGCAAAGCAGCATTACACCCCAAGGCCAGCCGAGGAGGAATTAAAACCGTCCTGATCTGTCATGTTGACCGAAGCGATGCAACGAAGTGCGAAGCATGAGGCCAGACTTTCAAACATCTCTGGCAATTTCCGAATGCAAGAACTCCGAAACACATCCAGAGATCCTTCGTCGTCTTCGCGATTCAGGATGACAATTTGAAATGAGCGGAGCCGTTGAAACAATCGAAGCAATAGAGAGGCCGCCAGTCAGTATGGGCTCGCGGCTCGAGGGCGAATTGCTCGAAGTCTCGATGGGACCGCAGCATCCATCCACGCATGGCGTGTTTCGCATGAATGTGGCACTCGAAGGCGAGGTCGTTCGCAAGCTCAAACCAGTCTTCGGTTATCTGCATCGAAATCACGAGAAAATCGGCGAGAACACCAATTACCTCGGGTCGATGCCGTACACCGACCGGCTCGATTATTTCTGCTCGATGACTAACAACTGGGCGTACGCGCTCAGCGTCGAGAAACTCGCTGGGATCGAAGTTCCTGAACGCGCCGAGTATCTGCGCATCATTCTCGCCGAGCTGACGCGGTTGCAGAATCACGCATCATTGCTGGGGTTTTTGTTGAGCGACATGGGCGCGTGGGGTACGCCACTGATGTACGCATTCCGCGAGCGCGAAAAAATTCTCGATCTTTTTGAATCGTTATCCGGTTCGCGAATGATGTGCGATTACATGCGCTTCGGCGGCTGCCGCGTGGACGCGGGCGATGAGTGGCTCGCCCGAGCGAAACAGATTGTCGATCGTTTCCCGAAGTTTCTCGACGAATTCGAGGAACTCATTCTCGGGAACGAGATCGTCATCGGTCGCACCCAAAACGTCGGCAAACTGTCCGCCGAATTGGCGATCAACGCCGGTATCACAGGTCCGATGTTGCGCGCGTGCGGTGTGAATTACGACATTCGCAAAGTAGACGGCTACGGATTTTATCCGCGTTTCAAATTCCGGATCCCGCTTGGCGAGCACGGCGACACTTACGATCGCCTAATGATGCGGGCGTTGGAGATGCGCGAGAGCGTGGAGATCCTGAAACAGGCGTTCGCGCTAATTGCACCCGGCCCAATTGTGAACCCAAAAGTAAAAGTGCGCGCATTTCGTCCCCCGGTTGGCGAAGCGTACGGTCGAATCGAAGGACCAAAGGGTGAGCTCGGATTTTATTTGATCAGCGACGGCAGCCCTAATCCGTATCGGTACCGGGTGCGCCCGCCCAGTTTCATTAATCTCACGCTTCTCGAGGACCTGTGCCTCGGTCACACCGTGGCTGACATAATGGTAATCCTCGGCAGCATCGATATCGTAATGGGAGAGGTGGACCGATGATTGGCACAGGCATACTCAAGGGAATGGCCGTCACGGCACGGAACTTTGTCGGAAGTTATTTCGAGAAGGAACGCCTGACCACGGTGCAGTACCCGGAGGAGCGCATTCCTCTTCCGGAAAATTATCGAAATTTTCCGTTCCTGATTTTCGACGGCAACGATCCGCACGCGGGTTTGCGCTGCGTGGCGTGCAAAATTTGCGAGAAGGAATGCCCGCCGCAGTGCATTTACATCGTCAAGAGTGACGACAAAAAGCCCGATTACATGGGCAAACCGCAGTTTTACCCGAAGGTGTTCGACATTGACATCTCGGTGTGCATGAGCTGCCAGATTTGCGTCGAGGTGTGTCCATTCGAGGCGATCAAGATGGACAAGGAATTCGAGCTGAGTCAGCGCGAGCGGTTCGATCATTTGCTTTTGCGCAAAGAGCAACTTTCCAAATCGAACAGGTACTATCAGAAGATCCATCCCGTCGAAGCAGAGGCGGTTGACAAGAACCTCGCGGACGCGGCAGCCGCCGCTGAGGCGAAGAAGAAAGCTGCAGCTGAAGCAGCGGCGAAAGCCGCGGCAGCGAAGGCAGCGGCCGCTGCAACCGTTGAGGCAAAACCCCCGGCAGGCGAGCCGTCACCATCGACTGCTTCTTCCTAAGCAAAACCGCGAGCCACGACTAGAATTACGGCGCTGGGATGTTCTCGCGCGCGTACCGGAGCGCGCGCGCCATCCAAACAAGCTCGTTTAGGAATTTCTCCACGCGACGGGTGTAAGCTGGTTCGGTGATCTTGCCGGTCGCTGGATTGAAAAGCTTTCCAGCCATGCCGAAATAGACATCCGAGAAAATCGTGACCAGGCCGAGCTCGCGCAGCACCGGAAGCAAACTCTGGATCATCCGTGCACCACCAAACGGACCAGCTGATACGCCGCAAACGCCAACCGCTTTGTGAATGTATTCCTTGAGATTTGTATCCAGCACATGTTTCAGCAGACCTGGAAAACTGTGATTGTATTCCGGGGCCACGATGATCAGGCCGTCGGCGCGCTCGACCGTGGCGCAGAACTGGCTGTCCTTTAGTGCTTCACCCGCGTCATCGATGCGGATCGGAATTTTGCGGATGTCGATTAACTCCGTTTCTATATCGCTACGCTTTGAGACTTCACCAAAAACGAAATTGGCTGCGGGTTCGGTTAGGCGGCCTTGTCGCGGTGTGCCGATAATGACCGGGAGGAAAACGGGTCGACTCACCTCTTGTGCTGCCATCCTTCGATTTGTCGCAGGAACCGGAGGAAGCTTACAAGCGCAATTTGCCCGAAGCAGCCAATACAGCGAGGGTCGGAGCATCGCAATTTGCCGGGGTGGCGGAATTGGCAGACGCGCCAGACTTAGGATCTGGTGGAGAAATCCGTAGGGGTTCGAGTCCCCTCCCTGGCAGTTTTCCAAGGATAAGCAGTTGCGGCAAAAAGAAGGCTTCTCTCAACGGCCTGGCCATGTAATAATGCGGGGTGCCGTGGGAAGAAGTCGCCATCTAAAGGCAGGCATTTCTGTGGTTGTAGGCACCGCAGTCGCGACAGTCACATCGGGACTGGTTTCTGCATCCGATACATTTTTCATTACCCGACAAAGCGTTCCCCTCGAAGCCAATGATAAAATGAGGATCGCTGAAGATGAAGGGTACTTCCGTATCTTTTGAAGCTGCGGACATCCAATCGGCAGCGCGGAAGGGGAGCACTTTCGGCGCGTTTTTCGATCGGCGTTTTTTCGCAACCTCATTATGCGTGTTCGCCGGATATTACCTTGGATGCAAAATTGGGTTTGCACTCACGTTTCAACCTCATCCTGTCTCCGTTCTTTGGCCTCCGAATGGCATCGTAGTTGCAGCGCTTTTGCTGACGCCGCCGCGCAGCTGGTGGCTCGTGTTATTAGCTGCGTTTCCGGCGCATTTGGTGGCGCAATTGCAGAGTCAAGTTCCGCCGCTGATGATTTTGAGCTGGTTTGTCAGCAACTGCTGCGAAGCAGTAATTGGCGCCGGCTTGATGCGCTACCTGGTTGTCGAGCCTATTCGCTTCACGACCCTTCGCACGGTGGGCCTTTTTTGCCTTTGCGTGGTATTCATTGGTCCGTTTCTGTCCTCGTTTCTAGACGCCGCGTTTGTGGTCTGGAATCATTGGGGGCAGGACGGCTACTGGGAGCTGATCCGGATACGACTTTTTTCAAATGCGCTCGCGGCGTTAATAATCGTGCCGTTGATCGTAACGTGGGTTACGAACGGAGTTCAGGCCCTACGAACAGCGTCCCTTTCCCGTTACTTGGAGGGCGTCATTCTCTTTTTCGCCCTGTTGGTGGTTAGCTACGCTGTCTTTTACAAAATTGGATCCCGCGCGGATGCGGCGCTTCTTTTTCTCCCTCTGCCATTCTTGATTTGGGCAGCGGTACGATTCGGTACGTTGGGAGCAAGCACTGCCATCTCGATTGTCGGTTTCCTGGCGATTTGGAGTGCATCCCACGGCCATGGACCATTCTCCGACGAAACGCCTGAACAAAACGCGCTTTCGATTCAGATATTTCTAATCGTTCTGGCGATTCCGCTGTTGTTTCTGGCGACAGTGATCGAGGAGCGCGCAACTGGAGCGACCGAACTGGGCGAAAGCGAGTCGCGTTTCCGGAACGTCGCGGATGCTGCGCCCGTCCTTATCTGGATGGCCGGCGTGGATAAGCTCTGCACTTTCTTTAACAAGCCGTGGTTAGAGTTTACTGGCCGCAGCATCGAACAGGAGCTTGGAAACGGCTGGGCTGAAGGCGTGCATCCGGACGATTTGCAAAAGTGCCTCGAGGTTTACACCGAGGCATTCGATGCGCGGCAGCCATTCGTTATGCAATACCGGCTCCGGCGAAACGATGGCGAGTATCGCTGGCTTTCGGATCAGGGCGTGGCACGCCATGACGCGCAGGGAGGGTTCGCCGGCTACATCGGCTCATGCGTGGACATCACAGAATTAATGAGCAAGGAAGAGGCTTTGCACGAATTCGAGGAACGAGTCGTTCTCGCCGCCGAAGCAGCTCATCTCGGGGTGTGGGAGATGGACCCCGCCACCAACGAGCTTTGGATGTCTGACAGCGCGCGCACTTTGTTTCAATTTGATTCCGAGACTCCCCTCGACCACGCGGCGCTTCAAGCTCGCGTTCACCCAGAGGATGGTGCGCTTCGCGATTCAGCCGTCAAACGCGCAATCGAAACAGGCGGTGGATACGAAATCGAATATCGTGTTTTGTTACCGGATGGAACGCAACGCTGGATCGGGGCGCGTGCACGCTGCGTAGCCGGGGACAATCGCAAAGGGGCTCGGCTCATTGGTGTTTCCATAGACATAACGCCGCGCAAGCTCGCTGAAGCAGAAGCGCTGCGGCAACGTGACGAACTCAGTCACCTCAGTCGTGTGGCGTTAATGGGTGAAATGTCTGCCTCCATTGCTCATGAGTTGAATCAACCGTTGGCTGGAATTCTCAGTAACGCGGCCGCTGGACAGCGTTTCATCGATCGCGGGAATGTTGATCAGGGAGAAATTCGCGAACTGCTCGGTGACATCATCGCAGATGGTCGCCGCGCCAGTGACGTAGTTCGCGGCATTCGGGGCATGGTCAAGAAGGAGCAGGTGGCGCGTCGCTCGGTGAATCTCAACGAGGTTGTGATGGACGCAGTGCACATGGTATCTCCCGATGCCGTGCTGCGTTCGTGTCAGGTGGAAACATCGCTCGATGCGAGTTTGCGGGCCATCGAAGCCGACCCGGTTCAACTTCAACAGGTGTTGCTGAATCTTGTGATCAACGCATTCGATGCGATGCGAGACACACCGATCTCCAGACGCAAGGTCGTGATCGCCACGCAATCAAACGGTGATAGTACAGTTTGCGCGAGCGTACGCGATTACGGTGTCGGAATTTCGACGGAGATGCAGGATCGTCTGTTCGATCCTTTCTTCACTAGTAAAAACGAAGGACTGGGAATGGGCCTGGCTATTGCACGTTCGATTCTTGAATCGCACGGCGGCACCATCGCGGGGAAAAACGCGGATGGTGGTGGGGCTCGATTTGAATTTGTCCTTCCGGTGAACGGACCTTCTACATGATGCGTCGGTCGCTGATTTGGTTCCTTTGGTCGAAACAAGCACAGATTGCGTTCCCTAGGTGGCGTGAGACTAAGGTCTCATATGGCTGCGTCGAACGTTACCGTAGTATTCACTTGTTTTGCCTGCTCCACGCCCAGATCTGATCTGCCTTCTCGACGATGATCCTTCCGTTTTGAGAGGCCTCAATCGGCTTCTCATGTCGGCAGGCTGGCACCCTGAACAATTCAGCGATCCAGATCCGTTTCTAAATTATGTGAAGCTTCATCGGCCTACGGTTGCCATCATTGATATTTGGATGCCGCTCATGAACGGCCTCGAGGTTCAATCGCGGGTCCACCAGCTTTCGCCTTCGACGCGTGTCATCATGTTCACCGGCAAAGACGATCCGCTCGTGCGCTCTGCCTCTCTGAAAGCCGGCGCGTCGGCTTTTTTCATTAAGCCATTCGACGACGAAGAATTTCTCACCGCTGTTCGGCTGGCCCTTTCTGCAATGTGATGTCGCTCTGGACCGGCTGTAAATCGCAGCTCGGAACGAGAATTTCCGACTGGATTTGTCCCTGAAGATTGTGTATTCCAACACGCGTTCCTGAACACAATGCCAACTTCTTCGAGTGATTTGGTCGCGATCGAGCGTCCGAAAACAAATTCCACAATGTTTGCGCAGACGCGCTGGGACGTCATCCCTGTCGCGGCCGGCGTTCTGCACTGCGTCTATTTCTTCGGCATGTTTTATCTTTTCCCGCGCGTCCCGCTCTGGGTCATGCTGATGCTCGGTTTTATTTATTCGGTCAGCATTTCGTGGAACATCAACGGCATTTCCCATAACTTCATTCACAATCCGTATTTTCGTTCGCCGCTGTTGAATCGGTTATTCAGCATCATGGAGTCGATTACGGTTGGCTTCGGTCAGGTTTTTTATGACTGCATTCACATGCAGCATCACAAGGGCAATGCCGATCGACCCGACAATCATGTCGAAACGATCGATTGGATTTCGATTTACAAGCACGGCCATGACGGTGAAGCGGAACATCCGTTGAAATACACGTTTATCAGTTTTTTTCGCGAGGATCCCAAGACCGTCCTCAGGGAACTGAAGCGCAAAAACCCGCGCGAGGCGTTTTGGGGAGTATTGGAGCTGGTGTGCTTCGTCACGACTTTTGTGATCCTTGGTATACTGAACTGGCATTACATCTGTTTCCTTCTGCCGTTTTGGTATTTTGGCCACTGCCTCTCTTATTTGAACGGCTACTATCGGCATTACGGGGGCAATCCCGACGAACCAATTGCCTGGGGCGTGAGCACCTACGGCAAGCTCTATAACTGGACGTGGTTCTATAATGGCTACCATGCCGAACATCATTTCCGGCCAAAAGTGCATTGGACTCGGATGCAGGCGCTCCGCGATCAAATTGTCGAGCAACAGCGCAGGGCTGGAGTGCGTGTTATTAAGGTACCGCACGCGCTCGGGTTTCTTGAATCCGATTTGCCGGATGCTGATCTACGGCAGAGGCATCGAGAACTAAGTTCCGAGCCGGCTGCCTAGCACGGCAATCCCGACTTGCGTCAGATCAAAAAAAATTGACAACTGAGAGCGACCTGAAGCATCACGCGGACTCGTCAACTGCCCATTAATGCCATGAAATCTTTATTCTCGTTATCGATCGCCATCCTTACCGGGTTGTTCGTTCTTGCGTGGTCATTCATGTTGGCTGAAACCTTTACCGAAGGCGTCCGAGTCTCTCCGGAAACGCTAACGTTGAAACCCGGTCAATATGTTTGGGAACCTGAGCGCGCGCCGGAAGGACCACTTTTGATCGTCGCCAGCATTACTGAGCAGGTGGCGTATGTGTATCGGAATGGCATCTGCATCGCACGATCAAGCGTTAGTACTGGGCGGCCGGGTCACTCTACTCCCACGGGCGTGTTCACGATCCTGGAAAAGGAGGTGCATCATACCTCGAGTATCTACAAGGGCGCAGAGATGCCATACATGGAGCGCGTCACCTGGGGCGGGATCGCGTTACATGCCGGAGACCTGCCAGGATACCCCGATTCCCATGGATGTGTCCGGCTTCCGCTTGAATTTTCCAAGCTGCTGTTCGGAGTGACAATGAAAGGCGCGACGGTGATCATCGCGGACGCGCACTCCGCGCCTGCGACAACCGTGCACCCCGGTCTGTTCTTTTCCCAGAGCGGTCAGGAAAGTGAGCCGATCACCGCCGGCAAATTTGACTGGGATCCAGACAAGTCCCCCAGCGGTCCAGTGTCTATGATTGCGAGCAGCGCGGACAAAACAGTCTATGTGTATCGCAACGGCGTGGAAATCGGCCGGGCGGGAATACCAAATCCGCAGGTAATTTTGCCTCTTGACGACTTGGTCTTTACCGCACTGCAGGGAACCGATCCGGACGGACATCTTCGCTGGGCGGAAGTGACGGCAACTGGAGAGAGCAAATCAAATCAAAGTATTTTTGTGAGCGTGCAGAAGAGTGGCCTGCCGCCTGAATTCCTCGACAAGGCAAAGTCCGTCATCACGCCAGGTGCGACCCTCATCTTCACTGATAGGCCTGTCGATCCAAGCACGCAGAGTCCTCCGAACTTTCAGATTCTGGTTGCGCAAAAGGACAAGCCTGCAAAAACCTAGTCAGTTGCAGTAACAAAGACCTGATTTGGGCTGCCACCGGAGGTTGCGCCTGAATTGCGGTGCAGTTGCGTTTCGCGGCAAATATGAGCAGAGATATTTAGGCGTTGGCTAACGATGTGAGATCTAAGGTTGTGAAGTGATCGCGCGGAAATGTCGGAATGATTATCATTATTGCTGCAATTCTCTTCGCAGGTCTGGTCGGTGTGATGTTAGTGGGTGCGCGTCTCCGCCGGCTCATTCCCGCTGAGCACCTCAGCACCGATTCCAAAGACGCCGTCAAACTCGCGCTCGGACTTGTCGCCACTATGACAGCCATACTCCTTGGGCTTCTGGTCAGTTCAGCGAAGAATTCGTTCGACACCGCGCGAAGCGAAGTCATCCAAATGTCTGCGAAGATCGCTTTGCTTGATCGCGTACTTGTACTTTACGGACCGGAAACAGCGGACGCGCGCCGGGCACTTCGCGACTCGGTGGCAGAAGGCGTCCGCCGTACCTGGCCGGCAGACGGGCGTCGGCCGGCCAGGCTAGAGCCCAACGAGCAGATGGGCGATGCTGTTTACGCGGCTATTAGTCGACTCGCGCCGCAGGATGAGCCGCAACGTGCTCTCAAAACGGAGGCAGTCACACTGATGGTCCAATTGGCGGAGCTTCGGTCCCTGGTGCAAGCGCAGGCGGTTTCATCGCTTGCTAAGCCGTTGCTGATTGCGTTGGTAATATGGCTCGTGGTGATTTTCCTGGGCTTTAGTATTCTGGCCCCCACCAACGCTACAAGCACCCTCGCCCTGCTCGGCGGGGCGTTCTCTGTCGCGTGCGCCGTGTTCATAATCCTCGAGCTCGACTATCCATTCGCAGGCGTTGTGCGAATTCCCAGTGAACCGATGATCAGGACGCTCGACCATCTGTCGAAAGAAACTAGCTAAATCCATGTTCGTCGAAGTCTCGTCCGAGATGTAGCTCGTGTCTGGCGATCATGTTCATTGAACGCATGCGTGTTGTCTCAAAATTGTTGCAATGGTTCTTCATTGTCACGCTGTTCGTATTTGCGTACGACCACGGAGTTGGAGCTGAACCACGGTCTAATCCGACAACGGCAGACGAATTGAAACAATTAAATGATCCCACCCTGCTCGCAACTCACATCTCACTAGGATCAGAGTGGGACCATTTCAAAGATGGCGCTGAAAGAGCGAATTGGACATTCACCGGGTTGTGGGGCTGGCGTGTCAGCGATTGGCAGGATTGGGCGATACGTTTCACGTTGCCCTTCGTCTATGACAGAACTACTCCGGGATCAGATCACCTTGATACCGGAGGTGTCGGCGACGTGGAACTCGGGACAGGCACCGCGTTTCGTTTGAGTCACAAGTGGAGGATGGCTGGTGGCATTGAGCTACATGCCGATACCGCTTCAGATCCCTCTTTTGCAGAAAGCGTGTGGCGATTAAAGTGGGGCTGGGGAGTTGCCCACGACTTTACCGACTGGTTAAGTTTGTCACCCAATCTCGAGTACAACCGTTCCATTGCCGAAGAAGACGATGTTCGGCCGCAAAGTTATCTTGACATGTCCGTACCGGCGACCTTCATCCTTCCACAGCACTGGTCCGTAAGCGCAAAATATCGGACATTGCTGGATTTCAACAACGGCGATCGATGGGCTCACAGTCTAACCGCTGGCATAGCGAAGCGTCTTTCAAAGCTGCCGGTTGTGCTTAGCGCTACATTTCAAAAGCCACTCAGTAGCGGAGCAAAAAGATTTCAGGTCGGTGTAACCGTCGTTTATTACTTTTGATCGCTACCACTCTCCGAAATAAGCATAGGCCAGCGGCTCTTTCGAGCTCCGTCATGGCAACTATGCGCGAAGTCGCCGTAGTAGTGGCGAATTTAAGCTGCTGTTTCTCGCGTTTGCATTAGATGTGCTGTTGGCAATTTTGTTGTTGCGAGTCTGGTTCAAATACTAATTCGTCGAAGCGAGAAAAGTCATGAACGCCTTCCGTAGTGCCGCTAGCACGGCCATAGCCATCTTTGCAGGAACATTTTTCCCCAACTCGGTAGCGATTTGCGGCACGCCGGAATTTCAGGCGACCGTCGCAAACAAGAATTCTCCGGCAGCCAAAGCACCTGAAGGGATGATGTGGATCCCCGGCGGCGAATTTTCCATGGGCGCGGCGGTTGGCGGCGAAGGAAGTCATGTGATGCCGATGGCTTCGAATGACTCGCAGCCGGTGCATCGTGTGTACGTAGATGCTTTCTGGATGGATGCGACTCCGGTAACCAATGCGCAGTTTGAGAAGTTCGTCAGAGCGACGAATTACGTCACAATTGCTGAACGCGCGCCCACAAAAGAAGAATTCTCGACGGCACCCGAGGAGAATCTCGTGGCAGGTGCAATCGTTTTCGCGCCGACCGATCACGAAGTTCCGCTCAACAATCATTATCAATGGTGGAGCTACATAAAAGGCGCGAACTGGCGTCACCCGCTCGGTCCGCAAAGCGATATCAAAGGCAAGGAAAATTACCCAGTGCTGCACATCGCGTACCCTGATGCGGAAGCTTACGCGAAATGGGCGGATAAACGTTTGCCGACTGAAGCGGAGTTTGAATTTGCGGCGCGCGGCGGTCTCTCAGAAAAGACCTACGTGTGGGGCGACGAATTTCGTCCCGACGGCAAATGGATGGCCAACACGTGGCAGGGAGCATTTCCAGTGAAAGATGCAGGTGAGGACGGTTACGCCGGCATCGCGCCGGTGAAATCGTTTCCGCCGAACCGCTATGGGCTCTACGATATGGCCGGAAACGTTTGGGAATGGTGCAGCGACTGGTATCGGCCTGAGTACTATAAGACCCTCGCAGACAAAGCCGGAGTGGCGCTCAACCCGCAAGGGCCCGACTCACCATTTGATCCGGCTGAGCCTAACGAGAAGAAGCGTGTCCATCGCGGTGGCTCCTTTCTTTGCAATGAACAATATTGCTCGCGCTACATCGTCGGGACGCGCGGCAAAGGCGAAGTGAACACTGGGACAAACCATCTCAGTTTTCGCTGCGTGAAATCCCCTTCGCGAGCGGGGACAAAGTGATCACTAGCGCTGGTCCCGAAACCAAAACGACAGGAGCGTTTTCGCTTTTGGTTCCATCTGTTCGGTTTGGGTTTATAACTGAACTGTATTGCGACGCTCAGGGCTTGAGCGTGCCAGCGTCGCGTTACGTGACGCGATGAAAGACCATAACCTTTCCGCAGACGTTGTGTCGGCCGGCTAAGGCCCGCACGCACTGGACCCGGGCAAAAGCGTGAAGAAGCGCACAGAGGCGTAAGCGGCGAACCGGGCGCCGATGAATTGGCGACGGTACTTGCGATGATGCCTGCCACGCTCGAGTCCGCCACGGATGCCATCCTCGTCGCTGACCACGCGAATTACGTCAGGGAATGGTCGTTCGCCTTCCTGCCGCGCGCGGAGAGGTGCAAAAAAGCAAGGCGGCGGCATGAGCGAATCGGCTGACGCGCAGGCGAATGAGGTCTGCATCGTGGATGACGATCCTTCCGTCCTTAAATCGATGCATTACCTGCTCGCGTCCGAAGGGTTCGAGGTCCGTCCGTTCAATAAAGCGGAAGATTTTCTGGCACACGCCGGCGCTCATCATGTGCCGGTGGTCGTAACTGATATCTGGATGGATCAGGTGACCGGTTTGGAACTGCTTGCGCGACTCTGTGCCATCTCACCGCGCACAAAAGTGATCGTCATCACTGCGCGTGAAGATCTGGCCGCGCGCGCCGCGGCCATGGCCATTGGCCCAGTCGCATTTTTCATGAAGCCGTTCAATGACGAAAAGTTCATTGCCGCCGTCCGTAATGCACTCAGCTAAGGCTGAAGTTCTTCTTTTCGCCTTGTGACTTCTGCCTTCACTGCGTAGGACTTAAGTCCTATTGCCTAAGCTGATCGGCATCTGTCAATCTCGCGGGGGAATGGGCTCTGTCGTCTGCAGCCCGGCAATACGGGCGAGATGCTTTAGCCTCGACAAAATCTGCTCAATTCATTTAAAACAGGTACGCTTTATGAAAACACAACAATCGCAATTAAACGTTATTCTCATCTTTGCCACAGCTGTTACCGCGCTCTTTGTGGCTGGTTGTGCCGAGATGGGATCAGGAAACACAACATCCCTGCTTACTGCAGCGGGATTCCGCGCGCGCACCCCGCAGACGCCACAGCAACAGCAAATCTATGCCGCCCTGCCACCATACCAGGTCCACCGGGCCATCGTGAAAGGAAGAACCTTTTACGTTTACAAAGACGAGAAAGCGGGGATTGCCTACGTCGGCCGGGAACAGGAATACCAGCGTTACCGCGAGTTGGCGGTTCAGCAGCAGATTGCCCAAAACTATTACATGGCAGCGGAAATGGACCGTGCAGCCGCATTTGGTTGGTACGGAGCGTGGGGTCCGCGAGCTTTCTGGTGGTGAACGCTTGATGCTAAAGACATAAGCTTCGATTCAAACAGCACCAGTTGCCGAGACCAAGGGACCGCGAACGCCTGGACCGTGGTCAGTATGAAAGACGATTGGAAGACCGTTTTTCAACCGTAATACACGAACACGTCATCTCGATTTTAGCGCGCGTTGGATTCATGACTTCGACGTCAGCAAACGCGTAGAGGGTGACGGATTCAACTTCAGCGCGAGCCTGAAATTCTGATTCGTTACAGTCGCACAGCGAATGAGTCTTCAAGAACGGGAACCAAGATTTGTGTAGAAATTCACTATTGTGTCGTCCTTCCGACGACGGGAGCGTTCGCCCTAGCAGCAGAATTAATGGCGAAAATTGCTCGTTTGCGGTGCTGCCTTGTGTGAAAATCCGAGTCACCGATGAAACTGCCGACAGACGTTGAGTTTCACGACGATATCCATCTGCTCATCTATCGACCGCACGGTGTGATCGACGAGGCGGCTGTTAAAAAGGTTGTGTCTGTTCTCGAAGATCTCGAAGCCAAGCTGCAGAAGCCGTTCAATCGATTTTCCGATACTCTAGGGGCCGATGAAGTTGAGCTTAACTTCAAATACGTCATTCAAGTCTCTCTCTGTCGGCGCCTTTCCTACGCCGGCCATCCACCGGTGAAGTCGGCAATTCTTGCTACCGATGCTACGATGATTCATTACGCCCGGTTGCATGCCTTGCTGACTCAAGGCTCGCCGATCAACGTGCGTGTTTTCCGGGATCGCGCTGAAGCTGCGGAATGGTTAGACTTGCCTGTCGAGCGACTGAAGCAGATCTGAAGGCCGCAATCATCGCTTAGGGTTAAAGCAGTGCCCTTGCGTTCATGGTCTGATGTTGGCAGTGCCATTTCCCTTCGCGGATAGGACCAAAGTCCTATTGTTGATGTGTCTTGCTTTCGTAAGGCTCTATCGATTAACAGATGGAGTTATGAACAAGTATATCGCCGAATTCATCGGAACCTTTTTTCTCGTCCTGACAATTGGCTGCACGGGAATTGGCGCTGGGGCGGGGGTCATCGCGCCGCTCGCCATCGGCGCAGCGCTCATGGTGATGGTTTTCGCCGGCGGTCACATCTCAGGAGCACATTATAATCCAGCAGTCACGCTAGGCGTCCTGATCCGGGGCAAGGTGAATGCGCCTGACGTAGTCCCTTACTGGGTGGCACAGCTCGCCGGCGCCGCAGTCGCGGCGCTGATCGTAAGTAAGATCTTTCGCGCTGGTGTAGCTGTTACTCCCATCGCGCCGCAGATTGGTCCGGCGCTGCTAGCGGAATTTCTTTTCACATTTGCGCTTGTCTATGTGGTGTTGAACGCCGCCACGGCGGAAGGCACTTCAGGAAATTCATTTTATGGCCTGGCCATCGGCATGACCGTGATGACCGGCGCATTCGCCGTTGGCGACATTTCAGGCGGCGCATTCAATCCCGCGGTCGCTCTGGGCATCTGCATCCTCGGGATTTCAAGCTGGGCAAACATCTGGATCTATCTGCTGGCCGATTTTGCTGCTGCTGTTCTTGCAGCTATTGTTTTCCAATTAATCAACCAGCCGATGCAAACAACCCCGATCGCTACAGACGAGCCGCCGTACGAAACGCCCGATTGAAATCTCAACCAACAACTCTTCAGAATCCTATGGCACAACTCAAAGTTATTGCAGTTATCGCCTTAGTCTGTGTTGCCGCTTCATTTGTAAATGCAGCGACGATTCCGGCTGGAACAACACTGACAGTAAGTACCGTTAGCCAGTTCAGCTCGAAGACTGTGGTGGGCAGAAGTTTCGAGGGGAAGCTAGCTCAGGACGTCTCGATCAACGGACGCGTTGTATTGAAAGCTGGAAGTAAAACCTTCGGAAAGATCGCGACGTCTCGTTACAATCCGCGCAAGAACGATCCGCTCACGGTGGAATTGACGTCCGTCTCGGTGAACGGCCGCAACGTCGCGGTGAAGACGAATGCGTTTCAGCCGGGTCAGGGGCCAGTCACAGCGCGTCAGGCACGATACGGGCATACTGGCGGAACGTTAGTGGTTAATCCCGGAACCTTGATGCGGTTCCAGCTTTTGCAACCAGTGACGTTGTGATTGCTATTTTAATCAGTAAGCCCAGAGCATCCGCATTAGGGAAGCACGAAGGGCAGACCTTTCCTGATCAGTTGTGAAAAATCAGGAGAGTCGTTAGCGGCACGGGCGCGTGTGTCGATCAGGCTTCGGCTCTTTAGCTCGGCAAAAGGAAGTCCGCCGGTCACGATGGCATGGCGTTCGTACATCAGTTCGTCGCCTTTCCCGTTGAGCAGGATCCGCCAATCCCACGGCACGCGCTCGTTGCGTGGATGCTGTGTGCGGATGCTCGTTGTACAGTTGGTTGTGATTGCGTTATACCAACGCGGTGTGTTCCGCAGAGCGTTGAGCGAATGGATGTATTCAAGAAACCGTTCCCGCGCCTGCGCTGGCGAAACCGTCGTGCGGTAAAGATAGACATCTTCCTTGCGATAGTTTGTGCGCAGACGAATCACGTCACGCTCATCGGCTACGATATAGATGAGTTCGAACTGTCGGTAGAGTCCGCCGATAGTCGAGTAAGTTTGACCAAGCTTCTTGCGAATCTCGATCGAGAAGCAGAGTGGCGGCGCGTCAGCAAACTGGAAGCTGACGATGGGATGCGCGATCCAGGGCGAGCCCCAGTAATTAATCGCGAGGTCGACGCCAGTGATCTGCGAGATGCGTACGGTACGCGTCTCCCACTGCGGGGTGTAGTCGGTCTCGCTCCGGTAGTCGCAGTTGCGTACGTTCTGAAATGTGACTTCGTCGCCTTGAATGTCGGCCCACGCTTCCTTGGCCACGTCCGGCTGCCAGTCGCCATCGTTGATGGGAGAAAGCGTCAGCCACCAAATGAGCACTCCGGCAAAGAGCACGGCAACGACGACCAGCTTTCGCCAGAATGGCCTAACGAATAAGAGTGTCATTACGAACACCGTCGCAAGCAGTGCCGCCGCCATCTGATTCCCCGCTCCGAACGGCGCGTCATACCATACGGCGCCAAATGCCCAGACGATCGCAATGCTGGCTGCGAGGAGAACGAGCAGTGCGCTAAACCATCGAATGATTCGCATCAGATTACATTAGGAACGTTTAGGAACCTGAGGCGAAGAGCCAGCACGATGATGCATGTCTCGCAGAAACACGCGCGGCAAGTGAGACAACCGTAGGAAGCAGCAACCGATCAATCGCAAAGTCGTGCGTGCCGAGTCAAGGAGCCGCCTGAGCCAAGATCCCTCTTGAGGAGTTGCCCGTCCTAAGATGTAAACGCAGAATCCGGTCAAGCTCGGCGATGGTTTGCGGCAGTTCGCATGCCCCATGCGGGCCGGGAACAATCACCTCGGATTGGGCGCCATCGAGATGAGAGCTCCAGTAAGGGACGACACCATCCGTACAATCCGGGCAATGATCCTTCCCGCGATCACCGATGATCGAGTGGTAAGGAACCGTGATCGGCACGCTGTTGACTACCGGCAACGCTGGATTTGACGGTTTCAGGCCAGTGATACTGTTGGGCAGACTTTTGGAACTCCCGGTCAATTGCACAAGTTCTGCGCTGGTGAGCGTGTCTTTCATGGCCGAGGCAATGTTAAGTGGAAGAGCAATCAAGCTAGTGCCAAATCTACCCAATCCGCTGCTGGCCATCTTGCTCCCGCGGTGCGGAGTACAAATGAACACAACGCGTTTAATCCGAGGATTGGCATGAAAAATTGTGGCGCGAAGAATCAAGCTATCGTTGGAATTTTCTCTAGAAATGCTTTTCGCAGTTTCCCCTAGACCTTTCTCCCACATCGGCTTTGTAACCGTAATTACCTGCATGCGTGTAAGCATCCCTCCCATGCTGTGACCAACAACAACGTACGGGCGATGGTTCGGATAAAGTTTGTCGACCCTGGCGAGCTCTTCGCGCAATCGCAATGCGGAATAGAGGATGGGGTTGCCGGTCGGATACGCAAAGACCCAGAATTGATAATGTTTACGGATTTCAGGATCGGCTTGAAGTCCATTGATCGTTTGCACCCAGTCGAACGGCGTTGAGAAGAGGCCGTGCACGAAAACAAGCGGAATCCGGTCGGGATCGTAAGGCTGCAGAAAATACAAGCCAGTCTTGTCCATATAATGACTGGATCGAAGCATTGCCATCAATGACACGAACAGGAGATTAGGCGGCGGCTGATAGAAACCGACGGGTGCCGAGAAATCGGCGGCGAGCGGACGAATTTTTCCCTGTACGACCGCCGTCGGTTGTATGAACGGACGCCGCAGAGCCAAAGTAGCGTCGTTTTTCTTGAAATCGATCGTGGCTGTGACGGCTGCGGGAATCCCTTTGTGGGGGGCAAAGTTTTCAGGCGGAGTAACATTTCGCACCCCGACAAGGGAGCCGCCCACGCCCTCCTGGTAGTTTCCCTTTTTTATCAATTTTTCCTTGATCTCCGCGGAAGGCACAAAAGAGGTAAAGTAGTCAGGCGACCAGACAGCGTTACTGGCGGGTTGAAACCGTAGGTGGTAGGGCTGGTCGCTTCCCGTCAGTGTGAGCGGATGGTTCCACAGCCTTCCTCCTTCACTCGAGCGCAGCAGAACGGTAAGTTCGCCGCACGCTGCGTTGTAGGTTTCACAGGCGGGTGTCCCAATTCCGGTGCCGAGCAATGGTGCGGTCACCGCGGCAGCCTGCAAATAATCGGCTGCTCGCTTTTCAACTTGGACATTTGCGGAGCGTGCCTCGCGCATGAGGCTCGCGGTCGGCGCATATTCGGGACCCCGTACTATCTGCGGCGCCGTTGCACAACTGGCGAACAACGCGATACACGTGACAGCGGCAATCAGGCGGATGGATACTTTTGCGTTTTCAAGCCTCATAAGCGTTGGGGGTGTTCAGACGGTTGGCGATGATAGCGAAGAAGTGTTCGGCGCGCAGCAAGTTTTCCTGTAAGACTTTGGGACTAGCTCTGCGTCGTCGAGAAATTCACGCGGTTGCGCCGCCGTCCAACTGATGAAACAGCGTGCTCAGGAATCATCGGATTTCGCCCTCGAATAAAGTGAAACCAACCGGGCGATCAAGACCGCCACGTAAAGCAGACCCGTCATCGCTTCCAATGCCGCGAGCCAGCGCGCAGCTTGTGAAACCGGCGTGATGTCACCGTACCCCACGGTGCTCAGGGTAATGAAGCTAAAGTAAAATCCAGTGAATCCGTTCATTGAGTGCACGCCACGGTCCGTGTTGAAAGAAAACGCACCGCCAGGCGTCAACTGATCCACCAGCCAGTATGCGACGGTCCACATCAAGCCCAGCATGAGGTAAGCCGCGACGCTCGCGCAGAGCACTTCTACGGTGACGACAGGCGCGCGCAGAATGAATAGCAGCAGATGCGCGATTACAAACCCCAGCAGGAGGAGTGCGCAGATGAGAAAAACGGGAGGGTGAACCAGGTCCGGCCGAAACTGGCTGATCCATCTGGCCGTGATAGCTGGAACCACGAGCACGACCGCGATGGCGAGGGTGCGCTTCCGATCCGCGACTGCAAACACCGCGGCGAGCAGGACCAACGAAAATAAAACCGACAGAATGAGATGGCCGCCTTCGAGTTCTTCAACAAAAGGGGCGAAAATCAGGAGAACGACGAGAGCAACGAGAAGTTGCACGGTCGAGAAGCGACGAAATCTTAGCCGCTCCAGCATCGGCTTGATTGAATGTCTCGACTGCGCCGTCTCGTTCATTCAGTTTTCCACGACTGTTCACTGCAACGCCCAACTCGCCGGGGCACAACGACAGGAACGTCCTGATAGAACTCGCCGTACAACTGCTTTTGATTTCTCAGGTGTGCTCGGATGGTCGGCTTGTTTTAGAATGGCGCCGGTCCTCCCATGGGTCCCCACACTCCTTCGCCACCTTCCCACAGACTCCACTCCATGGTCGCATCCTGATACATTTCGGCGTCCTGGAGATCTTCCCTGGCGAGCTTCTTGTCGGCGCGGATCTGTTGGTAAGCCTGGTACTCCTTGGGTCCACCGACGTATGCCTGATTGTGAGCCGGGTCCGGGAAAACGTAATAGGTTTTCTTGCCTTTTTTGATCATGGTCACCTTGCCGGCCGGAAGATTCTGGAGCTTTTGGTTTTGGGCGGCCGTTTTGGGAGTGATGACTTTAAAGCCGGAGGCCACAAGCATGCTCTCTCTGTTTTGCGTGGTGGTCTGCGTGCTGGCGCAGCTGATTAACAGTGCTGTGCATCCAGCCGCGATACTGCTGAGGAAGAGGCGTGTTGTTGGTTTCATAGATGGTGATCTGCCGTTCGTACTGAATCCGTCGAATCTTTGCAATGCCTTACTTCGGCTTTAGATACTTCATTTGCCTCGTACCAGCTTCGCGGCCGTCATCCGGCCGCTCTTCAATCAAATCCTCGGCGAGCACAGTGTGAAAGGAAACAACTGCCCAATCCGCCGCGGCGTCGATTACCGGGCGATGCCAAACATTCGGCGGAATCGAAATCCAGCGCTGTTCCAAGGGCGCGTCAGGATTGCTAACCAAAACATTCGATTGCCATTTTCCCGGCTCACCGGTTTGCAAATCACCGCTGCCTTCGAACGACATCATACGTTGATGACTGTTCGGATGCCTTTCCGCGCCTGTGTCCGTTCCCGCGCGCAAAACGAATACCCACGCAGATTGAATCTCAGGCGGTAGTGTCGTTGCGAGAACGTCCAACGGAAACGGCTCCCAACTCATTAGCGCATCTTTTCTGCGAGCCAGATGCTCGCGAACGCGTGCCACAACAGAACGAATGTGTTCGCGCACGCTGTCTGATCGCAAGGCCGTATCGAGCGCCTCAAGCCGCGAACGTTCCTCATCCTTTGTCATGAAATTCGCGCTCATAAAATTTCTGTCCGCTGCAACTATCGTCTGCGCTGCAGATGTTCCCATTACGCAGGACGAACTGGTCCGACGCACTCAAGAGCTTTACGACGCCGTGGTACCCGGCAATCAGGCGCCGTGGAAAAAACATTTCGCCGACGACTGCATCTTCGCCGACGAGAAAGGACGCATTTTCGACAAACCGAAGCTGATCGCCGACATCACACCGCTGCCGGCCGGATATTCCGGAACGATTAAGATCGAGAAGGTTCAGAGCAGGATCATTGGAAACACGGCGGTACTCAGTTACGACGCGGATGAGACCGAGACGATCTTCGGGCAAAATCTGAAAGCGCGTTATCACAATCACTGACACCTGGCTGCAGCGCAACGGCAATTGGCAGATCATCGCCAGTCAGGCACATCGTTACTATGAGGACTCCGCGGTAGGAAAGGCCGAGCCGAAAAAGTTTGCCGACTTCATCGGCACGTACGAACTGGCGCCTGGACAAACAAGATCCGTCAGTGGTGAAGGCGATAAGCTATTCGTTGAACGGAACGGCAAAAAAGAGCGACTGCTGCCGGAAACATCAGAGCTTTTCTTCCGCAAAGGTATCGAAGGCAGAATTCTGTTCCGTTACGCCGCCACGGGTAAAGTCGACACGCTAATCGACCGTCGTAACAACGAAGACGTCATCTGGCGCGAGACGAAATAGTTTGCGATCGCTTCGGTTTGTTTCCTGGCTTCCTGGGTTTCCTGATTAGCTTTTCCGTTCCTGCTTTTGCGGCACGAGCACGATTTTTCCCAACGCTCCTGATTCCATCACCGCTCGATGCGCCTCGGTCGCTTCGGCCAGCGAAAATTCTTTGCCGATCACCGGACGCAACGTTCCGTTTTCCAGACCGGCCACGAGCGCGGCGTGAATGCTTGCCAGCTTTGCCGGCGGCGTGTTCGGCAAAATCATCCCGCGTACATCGGCATCGCGCTGCATCGTGTCACGCGGATTGATCTCCACCCGGCCGCGGTTCCCGATGATTACGACGCGCCCGCCTTTTGCGAGAATGGTCAGGTCCTTCCCGAGATTCACGTTCGCGAGCATTTCCACGATCACGTCAACGCCGTGCCCGCCGGTCGCCTTCATTATCTGCTCAAAATGATCAGGCGCGCGATGATCAAACACCTCGTGAGCTCCTTGTTGGCGTGCGAGCTTGATTCCGTCATCGCTGCCCGCCGTGCCGAACACGCGCAGACCGTGAGCACGCGCCAATTGCACCGCTGCAGTCCCAACACCGCCACTCGCACCGTGCACCAGAACCGTTTCACCAGGCTTGGCATCGGCGCGCTGCAACATCCCGCGATACGCCGTCGCATATGGCGTCCCCATGGCCGCACCTTGCGCGAAAGAAACATTTGCCGGCAACGGATGCACCTGTTCCTTTTTGCACAACGCGAACTCCGCATACGTTCCGCTGATCGATCCGGCCGTATAAACACGATCACCGGGATTGAACTCCGTCACACCCGAACCAACGTGCTCGACCACGCCCGCGCCGTCGTTCCCAGGCGTGTATGGCAACTCTGGCAGTCGGGCGTACGTTCCCGCGCGAATGTAAGTCTCCACCGGGTTAACGCCCGCGGCGTGCACTCGCACAAGCACCTCATCCGGTCCGGGCTGCGGCGTCGACACCTCTTCCAGCTGCAGGACTTCCGGACCTCCAAATTCGTGAACGTGAATTGCTTTCATCAGCCCGCTCTTATCCAGGTTGGATTAAACGGCAAACGGCGCAGTTCCTAGTTCTTAATTCCTTCTTTTTACTTCTGCCTTCGTCGCGCAGGATCGGAACAAGAGCGATTTATGCAGACGCGCCGAGTCTTCCTCCGCACATCTCTAGCGGCGACGACTGCAATCCTTGCCGATGTATCGAGCGTTGTCGCGAAAGAAAGGTCGGCAATATCGAAATCGCCGTCGAACGCGTTCATTAATGGCGTCAAGTTTGTTACGCCGGACGCGCCTGGTTACGTGACCGCCAGGGAGGTTTACAACGCCGGGATCGTAATCCAGCCAAAAATCATCGCCTGTTGCACGTCTGAGATTGGCGTTCAACACGCCCTTGAAAGAGCAAAGGCAGAGAATTGGCCGGTCGCGGTAAAAGCAGGAGGACATTCCTTTGAGGGATTTTGTCTGAACGACGATGGACTGGTCGTCAGTGTTTCGCCGATGCGCGAGATGCAGCTTGATGCGAAGACCGGCATCTTGACCGCAGGCGCAGGTTGTCGATTGGAAGAAGTGAATAAGTTCCTCCTGGCCAGAGGGCGTTTCCTGCCGGCTGGATCTTGCAGAACAGTCGGTCTCGCAGGTCTTACACTTGGGGGCGGCTATGGGATGTTCGCCAGAAAATGGGGTTTAACCTGCGACCATCTACGCAGAGTCAAAATGGTGGATGGCGCCGGGATAATTCGCGATTCAAATGAGGAACCGGATTTGCTCTGGAGCTCGCGCGGCGGTGGGAATGGCCATTTTGGGATAATCACGGAACTGACATTCAACACGCGCGCCGCACCGGCACAATTTTCGTCATGGAAATTTCGTGCCTACAAACTCGATCCGAAACGCGCCACGGCGTTGCTGGAGGCCTGGTTCGACGCTACCTCTGATTTGCCTAACGAGGCGTTTTCGGCCTGGATCATGAACGGCAGCCAGGTCACCGTGGTTGTCGTCACTATTGGTTCGCGCGAGCAAAAGGGGCTGGTCGCTTTTTGTCGCCGGCTTGCTGGCCTAACGAAGAAAATGACATGTGGCGGCCCCACTTCTCTAACGAGAGCCTTGTCCTGGTATTATGGAGAGGACGGTCCAGTTTATTTTAAAAACGCCAGCGCCGGATATTACAAGGGAATCGACGATATTAGGTCTGCGTTGCCCGGTATTTTCGAAGAAGTCTTAACTGTTCCGGGATTGATTTTTCAAATCAATAGTCTGGGCGGCGCCATTTCCAGCGATGTGGAAGGCGCCTATCCGCATCGCGCTTTCTCTTACCTGGGCGAGTCTCAGGCATACTGGGAATCGGCCTCGCACGCGGCGGTTCTTCGGGAAGCGATAGGTCGGATGCGCAATCATATCGCGCAAGCCGGAGTCACAAGCCATTACGCAAACTATCCAGACCTTGCTTTCGCGGATTGGCCAACGGCTTATTACGGTGCAGAAAATTATGCGCGCCTGCAGCAACTGAAACAGCGGTACGATCCTGAGAACCGCATACGCTATCCGCAAAGCGTGCAGCTGCCGGTTTGATTAAGGAAGAACAGAGGGTTCCCACCGCATCTCAGCGCAGTTCACCGGCGAAACCCGATTCAGAGTGAGAATATGCGCTTATCCTCCGTCATCGCTTTCATATTCGACATCGACGGCACCCTGGTCGATTCCAATGAATTGCACGTCGATTCCTGGGACCGTGCATTCCGGCGATTCGGCAAACAATTTCCTCGGGAACAATTACGCGCGCAGATCGGTAAAGGCACGGACCAATATTTACCCGCATTTCTAACGCCCGAGGAGATCAACCGTTTCGGCAAAGAGCTGGATGAATACCGGTCCGAGCTGTTCAGAAAAGAATATCTTCCGAAGGTTCAATCGTTCCCGAAAGTGTGCGAACTTTTTCGGCGCATTCACGACGACAACAAACGCATCATACTCGCCAGTTCGGGCAAAAAGGCTGACACCGAGTATTACGTCGACCTACTTAAAATCGCCGATCACATTAACGGCTGTGTTTCGGGTGACGATGCCGCAAATTCCAAACCGGCGCCCGATATCTTTGCCGCTTCACTGAAAAAGCTTGGCGGCATTTCACCTGCCGACGCTGTGACCGTCGGCGATACAAGATTCGACATCAAAGCCGCTCAAAAAACCGGCCTGAAAACGATTGCGTTTCTCTGCGGCGGAACACCGAAATCAGTGTTGCGACAAGCAGGTGCAATCGCCATCTACCACGATCCCGCCGACTTTCTCGCCTATTACACCAGGTAGCGATGTGGTCGAGCTTATTTCACTCTATTTCGCTCAGAGCTTAAACGCTGATCGTGGTCAGCTTCCTCGACGCCTTCTTGAACCAATTTTTCGGGGATGTTTTCATCATCTTCAGGGCGCACGGTCGGAGCTTTCTCGCCCGTCGACACAAGTGGCATTTGCCAATCACGACCCGGTTCTTCCCTCGTCGGGGGCTTCTCCGAGGCTGATGTAGTACCGGTCAGTTCCTCGCGCGCACGAGTCCGGTCGAGTTCATTTGGCTGCGCTCGTCCATCACTGCGCGCGATCTCGCGCGCCCGCTCCTCGCTCATCTGCGGCGTCACCGTTCCCAGTCCTTCGGTTCTACGAACGATCTTTCGAATGGTCGGCTGCGCTTCATTCATAGTGTGTATTCAGAGTTCGTGCCGAATGCGTCTAGCGGTTGGCTTCCAATCCGAATGAACGTGTTCAATCTCTTTGCCATCAACGTAAAAAAACGCCCCGCATTTCAGCGGGGCGCTTTTGTGTGTCGCGCAAATGATGCGCTAATCAACTACAACAAAGTCTGGGTCGCCCGCGCAAATTATGCGCTGCGTGTATGTAAACCCATCCACGTCAACCGCGACCCAGCAGCCGTCTACGAAGACGAAGTAGGTGTTCCCGATCAATCGGAAATGGTTCGCCCCGTATCGCTGGACGAAGAACTCTTTCGGATGCCGTCCAAGACTGAACAACTCGCTATGACGCGTTCTAAACTCATCCTTGTTTACCGTCGTCGTCTGATTCGTGTTCACGTTCGTCTGGCTCGTGCTCGAATGCGCACCAGGTTGAGTCCCAGTTACAGGGGCGCGACCTTTAACGTTCGTCTGTCCACGTACCGCCGTTCCGGTCTCAGGTTTTGCCTGCGGTTTGCTCTGTTCCTGAGCGGGACGCATTTTCTTCCCTTTTGTCGGCGCAGTAGTTTGCGTCTCTTTCGTCTGTCCCTGCGTTGTCGTCTGTTGCTCGTCCGTTGTCTGACCTAAGGCCATGAACGGCAACGCCAACGCCGCTATCGCTGTTAGTACATAGATCTTCATATTTTTTCCTTTTGATGTACTTCGTATTTCCAACAAATTTTGGTCCTCGGTTCGGCTTAAATTTTAATTGAAACTCGCCTCCTGGCGTGCTTGGCGCGCCGTGGCCTCGGCGAAGGTGGGTCGCGCGCCCCGTTCCTGCTTTTCTGCGTTCCTGATTAGTCTCTCCTGATTCCGTTCATCGCGAAGCCGACCGCTTTTAATTCGGCGGCGAGCAACTTCGCCTGCTCGGTCGTGAGCTCGACCAGCGGCGGCCGCACCCTGGCCCATTCCGGATCGTTCGCGTAGAGCGCAATCGCCTGTTTTAACGCCGCGATCATCGACGGAAATTTCCTGCTGCTGAAAACGTTGCGCACTACGTTTAACCGCGCCTGTTGGGCTTCGAGATCTACATCCGCTGAGACCGTGGACGCTATAGTGTACAACGCGTAAATCGGTGCCGGATTCACGTTTGCCGTCGCGGAAATCGTGCCCACACCGCCATTGCGCATATTTGCGAGCAGGAACGATTCGCTGCCGACAAACACGTCGAACCCAGTCCGAGCGGGACGGGTGCTTTCTGCAAACGCGTCGAGAAAAGTTTTAGTGTTATTCCAATCGCCCGAGCTGTTTTTCATTCCGGCGATCGCGTTTGGATAAGCTTTCAGAAGACGCTCGACCAATCTTGGTGTGATCCCGACGATCGCTACTGGCGGAATATGGTATAGATAAATTCGCAGACGCGCATCGCCGACGCGTTGCACCACTTCGCTGAAGTACCGGTAGAGA
>WNGA01002974.1_pt1 | contig 34581 bp, 24 predicted proteins | sample 5400061 | NCBI WGS metagenome assembly WNGA01 (sample SAMN13153366, study PRJNA577476) | soil metagenome | isolation source: 100 cm soil or saprolite under grassland replicate 2 | place: USA:California | collected 2016-06-15
CGCTCGGGCCCCGAGAGGACTACGCGAAGCTTGGCCGGTCCCCTCTCATGAAGCCGGTCGACGACCGACCGGTGTGGTCCATCGTGTGTTTCTTCGTCGACCGGGAGGCCCGTGGCCGGGGCCTGTCGGCGCGGATGCTCCGGGCGGCCGTGGACTACGCACGGTCGAACGGCGCACGCCTGGTGGAGGCCTATCCGGTGGACAGGGACGAACGAAGCCACCCGGATGTCATGTTCTTCGGCGCGAAGTCCATGTACGACCGCGCCGGGTTTCGAGAAGTGGCCCGCCGGAAGCCCACCCGGCCGGTGGTGCGCAAGGCGCTTCGGCCCGGAAGCTCAGCCACGGGACCGTGAGTGAGCCCGAGGGGCCCGGGCCCGCCCCGATGCCTATCGAGCGATCCTGGCGGCAGCCTCCAGCCGGTCGAGGAACGGAACCTGCGCGTCCTTGAGCCTGCGGCGCGCCTCGTCGAGGTCGAACCACTCGACGCGATCGATCTCCGGGAATTCGGAGAGGCGGCCGGACTTCGGTGGCCATTGCATCTCGAAGTTGTTGCTCACCGCTGTGGCGGGGTCGAGATCGCCTTCGACCGCCCAGCCCTGGACGACCTTGCCGGACTTCTGGCGGATCTCTCCGAGGCCGACCATCGGGCCGTCCGGGGGGTCGTGGCCGGTCTCCTCAGCGAACTCTCGGCGGGCGACATCCGGCGGGGTCTCACCCGGTTCCACCTCCCCCTTCGGAATCGTCCAGTGGCCGGCGTCCTTCCGGGCCCACAGCGGCCCCCCGGGGTGCCCGAGCAGCACTTCGACGCTGCCTGCACGCCGCCGCCACAGGAGGATGCCGGCGCTCGTTCGCCCGGACTTGTGGGATGTCACGGGGGACCGGAAGCTCGCGTCATCCCCGGATCTTGGCATGCCGGGCGCCGGACCCGGGGGCGGATCATCGGTCCCCACCGGCGTCTAGGCTGCTACCGACCATGAGGGTCATCGCGATTGGATCGCCTGCTCCGTCCGTGTGCCGGGACTGGGCCATCGAACGGGCCCCGAGCCCTGTTCTTCTACAAGGTGGCAGACGTGTCCACAGACACCGAGGACTGGCCTGACTTCGATGGCCTGTGGCTCGATCCGAGCCGGTGGTTGCGGTGCGAAGGGAATGGACCTGCCGAGCGTATCGCGAGCGCGATCGACTCCCCATGGGCGATGAGGTCTGTCATACCGTCCTCAGGGCTTTCTCCTCGCATGGCCGGTCGAGGCGTCGATTGCCCGACTGTCGACGTCGGCTGAAACTGAGCACTTCCGGCCGTTTCTGCTCAGTTTTCGACCGGCGTTGACACCCAACCAGCGGTGGGGCGCGCCGCCGATCTCGAGGGAGACCGGCGACCTGATACCCACCCTGGAACGACGAGCCCAGGCCGGCCGCGCGGTTCTCGTCGTCGAGGGGCAGCAGGATCTGGTCGTACAGCCCGGCCAGCATGCGGCCAGATCACTCCCCAACAGTGACGCCCAGCACCGACGACATGCGTGCCTGGAGGAAAGAGTGAACGAGCGGGAGCCCCAACGACGGCCACGCTCTCTTCCCAGCCGGAGAGGCGCGGCCAGCCCGGCCCGAATGGGCTGCTTCGGGGCTCCCGCACGTCCAGACGAAGGATTGCGCAAGGAATCGAGCCCCTCATCCGTTACGAGGCGGTGCGCCCGGTCGGGGTCCCCAACAGCCCCTGGCAGAACCGCCCGACCTTCCAGCAGGTGGTCCAGGTCACGGCCCACCGCCCCCGCTGACCTGGCAGGTCCTTGAATCCCCGCGGACCCGGCCAGCCGGCGGCTACAGTCGGCGTCGATGGAGGAGCGTCCGGGACGAGCCGAGCGGTTCGTGCGGTGGTCGGTCGAGAACCCGATCGGGTGGCTGCTGTTCCAGTTCGCGCAGGTGTTCGCCGCCGCGGCGGTGGTGCGGCTGATCGCGGTGGTGCTCGGCGACCGGGCGTCGTCCTCCCTGCAGTGGGGGTTGTTCGCCGCGATCGTGCTCGGCCTCGCCGTCCTCAACTACCGGCTGCGGAAGCGGGTCCTGTCGGACACCACCCCACCCGCCGATCGGGGCTAGGTCGGCGCCGAGGGGTCGTTGCCGCGATGGCCGCGGAAGAGGCGGCGGACGGCGAATCCCAGCGCGACGAGTGGACCAACCGGCGGCGCCTGGTCCGCGTCCTCCTTCGCCGGTGTGGTGGCCACCGCCTCGGCGTCCGTGTCGAAGACGACCGCGGCGACCACGGCCAGGAAGATGAGGCCGAGGGGTATCAGCAGCCAGATCACATTGGGCAGCCCACCGCCGTGCCCGTCCCGGCCGTCCGCCGTGCGGATCCGGACGGCCCGGTTCGCGCCGGAGCCCGACCTCTGGGAATCCGACGAGCCCACCGACTGCCCGGGCTGGACGACGTGTCCGCCACCGGCGGGGGCGGCTCCAGGGGCGCCGCCGGTCCCGCCCGACCCGAGGCCGTTCTGCGGCGGCATCACGGCGTGGCCCGGTGAGTCGCCGACGGTGAATGGAGGCTTGAAGTGGTACGGGCCGCGGTAGTTGAACAGCGGACCGGTCAACGAGTCGAAGTCGCGGCTGGCGCCGGGCTGGAGGATGCCGGGGATGCCGCCGGGCGCACCACTGGAGCCGCCGCTCGACCCGCCCCCGCCGGCGGATCCGCCCCCGCCGCCCGTCGTGGTGCCCCCACCGCCGCCGCCCGAGCCGCCTCCGCCGCCCGTGTTCGTGCCGCCACCGCCACCGCCGGACCCGCCGCTCCCGCCGGAGCCGCCCGAGCCGCCACCGGATCCGGTCGGGGAGGGAGGCGTCGGCGTCGGTTTCTCCTGCGACGAGAACGAGGCATGTCCGCTGTAGCCGGAGTTCGTCACGAGCTTCGGTACCACGACGACCGAGTACGTCCCGGAGGGGTTCGAGATCGACACGCCCTCACCAGTGGAGGATCCGGAGGCCGACGACCCCACGAGTCCGCCGTCCCGATAGACGTACAGATCGAAGTTGTCGCTGGAGGAACCCCCACCCGATCGAGATGTGGACGCTCCCCGTGTGAGTGCTCCAGTACGACGAGGACACGGGGACCGCGAGCGAATAGTCATCGCAGAGGGCGTCGCCACCGGCACCGCAGGCGGCCGGGCTGGCGGTCGCGCCGGCCACGTAGCTCTGCCCGCTCCAGGCGGTTGACGACTTGCCGGGCCCGACGCTTCCGGACGAAGACGAGGCTGCCCATGCGGGCGCCGACATCACCAGCGCGCCGGCGGTCAGGCCGGCGATCCAGAGCGACGGCGTGCAGAGGCTCATTCGCCCTGCTCGGGCTTCGCGGTGGATCCGAGAACTGCGACGCGTCGATGCGGGCATGCAGTCAAACCCCCTCGGCCGCCACGGGCCGGGCATCCCCGTTCCCGCTGGCGACGGCCGCTTTCCTACCCGGAGCCCGGGCCCGCAAACCGGGCCACATCTGCCGGGGGCTGGAAGCGGTCCGAGCCGGTTTCGTACAATCGCCCCGGAGACGTGGCTGAGTGGCCGAAAGCAGCCGCCTGCTAAGCGGTTAGGGGGTTGATAGCTCCCTCACAGGTTCGAATCCTGTCGTCTCCGCAGGCCGGCCAGCGGGCATAGCCTGAGCCAAGTCCCTGTCTGGCCGGTCCTCCTGATCTGGGCTTGTTCGAGGCACCAGCAAGACAACGGAGAGGTGCCGTTCCCTTCACGACCTTGCGCGTTCTCGATTTGGCCCGACCCATAGCTCGGTATACCGTCGGTTCGTCGGAGAGCGCCGGTCCGAGAACAGGCGGTGAGCGGGATGGCGAAGGAGCAGGGTCATCACCAGCACGAAGCCCTGAAGCACCGGCACAAGCACTATCACGTGACGCACTACCTCCACCGGGGAGAGAACTGGGGCCATCTACTTTCCACCCACAGCCACGACCACAACCATCCCGCCCTGGATCACGTGCACATCCCCCACCGGGACGTGGACAAGGAGCACCGCAGGGAGGCGCACGTCCACGACCACGCCCGCCCGGATGAGTCGCCGGCGTAAGCCGGGAAAGCGCGTGCTGCCTACTGCAGGGCCGAGAGCGCCTTGTCGTTGTCGCTCGTGACCATGACACCCCGAGACCGCGTGGCGAGGTAGACGGCCTGCACGTTGACGCCCGCATCCGCGACCTTGCGCGCCATCGCCCCCAGGGTTCCCGGCTGGTCAGCGCCCGACGAAAAGTCGATCACCAGCGCATCGGCATCTCCGGACACCGCGATGCCCGCCGCCGACAGGGCCGACCGCGCGGCGTCGGCGTCCTCCACGGCCAGGTGAATGATCCCCCGCCCCTCGACCACGAACCCGGCCACGCCCTCGATGTTGACTCCGGCATTGCCGAGAGCTTCCCCGATGCGGGCCAGCTCGCCGGGCCGGTCGTCGACGGAGATCGTGAGGTCTGTTGCCATGGGGCCCTCCTTGCTCCGGTCCAGGTGGGTCTACCCCCGTCACCCTGGAAGGGTCAAATCCCACCGCGGAGGGACTACAGATCCTTCCGGGACCGTGAGCCGAGGGGACGCGATGCTCGGGGCGTCGGCACCCGCTAGGCGGTTCGGGGGTACCGGTCTCCTTCACTCGTTCGCGCCGCGTCCCCACTGGGCGGCGTCCGTTGGCCCGAATCAGCCAGGGAGTCGTCCCGGGCCGCATGGACCGACGTGGTGAACGTTCGGATGCGGCCGCTCTTCCGGGCGAGCAGTCGGTGCACGATCTTTCCGCCCGACAGGGTCATCACGCCCACGTTGTTGAGGCCGATGAGCGACGGCCTGGCCTCCTCGATCTGGGCGTAGTCCCGCCACTCGCGGAACTGCGGCCGCTCCGACACGCCGAGCGACTCTGCGAGCTTCGGCGCGACGAACACGGGAGCGTCGTCGTCCCAGTCGTCCGTGTTCGACGGGCGCGCCAGCAGTCGCCGCTTGACAGAGCCCGGGTCGCGCATCTTCGGCGGGCGTTCCCATCCGATGCGCTCGTGCTGCTCCCGAGTCATGACGCCGAGGGCCGCCAGCACGAGCCTGCTGAACGCGCCGCTGTGGCGGACCGGGCTCGAGACCAGCTGGGTGACGGGCAGCGCGCGACCGTCCGCGTCGACCGTCACGTCCACGGTGAAGCCATAGTGGACGTCGCCGGACAGCATGACCGCCCAGGGGAGCTCCAGGTCGTGGAGCAGGAACCGGACGAGGTCCACGAACCCGCGGAGGTTCGAGTGCCAGGACTCGAAGTCGATCGCGTACGGGCCCAGCTCCTTCACGAAGTACTTCTGGCGCCGCTCGACGATCTCCAGGCCGCAGACCGGGACCGGCGAGACGATCAGGAGCGGCTGCCCCGGGCGGTGGCCGGACTGCCGGGCCAGCCGGGCCTCGGCTCGGAGGCCCTCCGGGCCCACCAGCCGGGCGCCACCCTCGGGGCTGTCGTACGTGCGGCGGGTGCGGGTGTCCAGGAACAGCGTCGGTGGGTCGGTCGGCGCCACGAACGTCCACCGGTCGAACGACCACATCGTCTTGTCGAAGTCCTCGCCGCTCACGGAGCCCTCGGTCAGGCCGGAGACTGCGTCCCGCACCTCCCCGTCCACTCGGTCGGGGTCGTCCCCCCAGCCCTGGAAGGCCCAGTACGCCGCGAGCGCGTTGGCCACGACCCGCCGTCCGGCCGGGCTGTGTTCCACCTTCGAGCGCCACGCGCCGGTGATGTTCCAGTCGTCGGTCACGTCGTGGTCGTCGAAGATCATGTAGGTGGGGGTGTTGGCGAGGATCCGTCGCACGCGGGGGAGCGCGGCGCTCGTGCGCCCGAGCGCGCGGACCTCCGTGGCGTACGTCCGACGGGCCAGCAGCGCCCGGCCGGGATTCGGGTCGTTGAGCGGCAACGCGTCGCTCGCCTTCGGGAGGGCGGCCGGCCACGTCCGCTCGTTCCAGGCGGTGACGTACATGGCGACGAACTCGCCGAACCCCAGCAGGTGGTTCTCGGCCTTCGGTGAGGTGAACCCGGTTGCGTCCTCGACCAGCCGGCGCCGGCCGTACAGGGGGATCTCGTCGAGCGCAGGGATGCCGGGGACGTCGTCGACGCGCGCGGTCAGCTCCCGCCCGAGCCGGGTGATGTGGCGGGCCAGCGGTCCCGGGACGTCGTCGGCGTAGATCTGGTCGCCGGTCAGGAACAGCGCGCACGGCCGTCGCTGCGGGTCGAGGGCATGCCTCGACACGAATGCGTCGCCGGCGACCAGCGCGTCGTCGCCCCCCGAGTGGAGCTTGCGGCACGACCCGTGGATGACGGTCAGGTCGGGCGGGCGCTCACGAATGATGAACGTCGGGAGTGGCAGGCTGCCGTAGGCGATGCGGTCTCGGCCGTCCAGGAGCCCGAGGTCCTTCAGGCGGCGCTCGCCGCGGTCCGGATCCGAGGCGATCAGGTCGTACGCCAGGAGCTCGTCGGTGGGGAACCGCCCCTCCAGCGGGTGGATCCGGACGAGGTGGACGAACAGGCGACGCCCGATCCGGATGCTCTCGGCGTCGCCGGTGCCAACGAGGCCGGAGACCTCCCGACCGCCGGAGATGCGGAACACTTCGCCGCGGATCTCGGCCGGCCCCGATGTGGCGAGCCACACGCAGACCTGGCCGGCGTCGGTCCGGCGAAGGATCGGCCCGGCAAGCAGCCATTCCAATTCCATGATCGACTCCTCGACGCGGGTCTCTCGATGGCTGTGTACCCCATCGGCCCAGGCGCCTATCCCGGTGAGCCAGAAGTGGCGGCCTGCCGGGTATCCTGGCTGTCCGAACAGGCGTCCAACCGTCTGTCCCGATCGGCGCCGGTAGCTCAGTCCGGATAGAGCGTCTGACTACGGATCAGAAGGTCGGGGGTTCGAATCCCTCCCGGCGCGCCGACCTGCGGAAACACAGGACGGGGGGTCGCGCACAGCGCTCAGAGAGACGATTCTGCACCGCAACGGCAAAGCACCCCCTCTGGAGCGGCCACAGTCGCATCTTGCCCTCCCCGCTAGCCTGTGAAAACCTGGCGGCGTTCTCGACGTGGAGGGCGGCACCCAGTGAATACGGCCTGGATCGTCGAGGTCGGCCCGCCCGGTGGCACCACCTGTCCCTGGCCGCGATTTCTGGACAGCATCTCGTCCTCTTGTGGCGTGACCCCGTGTCCGCATGCTCCGTGGGTTTCTCGCTCGGAGGGGAGGGAGGCTGACCGGCTCTGGTTCGTCGAGTCAACTCCCCGCCGCGGGAAGAGAGCAGGATGAAGATGCCTCCGGGACAGACCCGAAGGCAGCCAGCGTTCGCCACCGGTTCCGCTCGTGCCCCGGGGTTGCCCGGACATCGGGACGACATTCAAGGGCTTCGCGCCGTCGCTGTCCTCCTGGTCGTCCTCTGGCACGCTGGGGTGGGTTTCGCGAGGGGCGGCTACATCGGGGTCGACGTCTTTTTCGTGCTGTCAGGCTTCCTCATCACTGGGTTGTTGCTCGCGGGGGCCGAGAAACGCGGGTACGTCTCGCTGCGGGAGTTCTACGCACGACGCGCCAAACGGATCCTCCCAGCGGCCGCCCTCACGCTGGTGGTGACCGATTTCGCGGCCGTCCACCTCATGAACTTCGTCCGCGCCAAGCAGGCAGTGCTCGACAGCGTGTGGGCCGCCGTCTTCGCCGCAAACATCCAGTTCTCGCACGTGGGCGCGGACTATTTTGCGCAGGGCCAGCCACCGTCGCCCCTCCAGCACTACTGGTCGCTCGCAGTCGAGGAGCAGTTCTACCTGGTGTGGCCGCTGCTGCTCTCGCTCGTCCTCGTCGGCGTGGGGCTGCATCGCAGGCACGCACGCCGTGCTCCACGCCAGGCGCCTGCGATGGTGACGTCGAGCGCGAAGATCCGTCTGGCGATCGTGATCATCCTCGCCGGCATCGGGTCGCTGGCATGGTCGATCTTCGAGACGCACCGGACGGCCGCAGCGGCTTACTTCTCGACCTTCACCAGGGTCTGGGAACTGGCCCTGGGCGCCGCCCTGGCGATCGGGGCCTCGCTGTTCCTCCACCTCTCGGATCGGACCCGCGCGCTGCTGGGGTGGGCGGGGATGCTCGCCATCGGCATCGCGGCGGTCCTGTTCTCGGAGGCGACGGAGTTTCCCGGGTACGCGGCGCTGCTGCCGACGATCGGGACCGCGCTGGTCATCGCCGCCGGCATCGGCAACGAGCGGTCCCAGCGCGGCGTCGGAGGGCTCCTCGGACGCGCGCCGATGCGCTACATCGGCGACCGGTCCTACGCCTTCTACCTGTGGCACTGGCCGATCCTGTTGATCGCGGCCGCCTATGTCGGGCACGCCATCTCCGTCGGGGTCAGCCTGACCCTGGTCGCGGGGGCGTTCCTGCTGTCGACTGTCAGCTTCCGTTGGATCGAGAACCCGATCCGGCAGGCTCCCCTGCGAAGGCCGATCACCACGAGCGGGGTGTTGTGGGGCACCTCCGTGGGGCTCGTCATGCTCGTGGCCCTGTTCAACCTGCAATCCATCGCGAAGGTGACGGCACAGGAGGAGGCGGCCGTCCCGACCGGGCCATTGCCCGCGCTCTCGCCCAACGCCCGGACACCGGACCCGACGGGACCTGGGGGAGAGGGGTCGACACCGGGGTCCGTGGATCCGACGGCACAAGCCATCCCCGCTGTGGTTGCCGCGGTGCGGGCAGCTCAGGAAGGCTCGCCGATCCCGTCGGGGCTCATCCCACCGCTGGGGCGGCTCCTCGACGACCGCTATCCCGAGATCCCAAATTGCTGGGATCTTCGGAACGATCCTCACGGCCTGCAGAAATGCACGCTGTTCCCTGGCGGCGCCACGGGGACCATCGTCCTGATCGGCGACTCCCATGCCCGGGAATGGCTCCCGGCCATCGCGTGGATGGCAAAGCGCAACGGGTGGAACCTCGTCCCTCTCTGGCACAAGGGATGTTGGCCAGCGGCCTATGATGGCGGCGGCGAGTGCCATACGTTTGTTGGCTGGGCCGCACGACAGGTCCGGACCCTGCGGCCGGACGTCGTACTCATCGGGGGAGAGCGGGGTTCAGCCGGTCGACTGCCTGCTCGCCCGGGGTGCAACGCTCGCAACGTGCAACTGGACGCTGACTCCCGCCCAGGTCTTCGTGTACCGGGGCGAAGAACGAGCCGCGATGGGCGGCGGCGCGTCATTCCTGGACACGATCGGCTGGTTCTGCTACCACAAGCAATGCCCGGTGATCGTCGGTCACACGGTGACGTTTCGCGAGAATACCCACATCACGGCGAGTTACGCGACGGAGCTTCGCGCCCTATTCCGTAACGCGTTCACTCAAACAGTCTCGGGATAGAGGAAGGGTTCGCGAATGCCGGGCCGATCGCACGTCGCCATCCACACCCCTCGTCTGGCCGTGGGGGGTTCGCAACAGGAACCCTGACACTGGAGCAGTCGCAGTTCCGCGGGGATCCCCAGCATCACGGGCGGACCGCCACGAGAGGTGCTCTCGGCGTCCACCAGTTCGAACTCGACGCTGTGGTGGTTCGGCAGTGTGGCAGGCGGATTTCGGCATGTCCTTTCCGGCCGTCCTGAACGGCGCGGTCTACGGTGACGGGACCAACACCAAGAGCAGGGGGAGCGTGATCCAGCACATGGCCGCGTGATCCGAGACGGCGTCGTGCGCCGGGGGTGACACTGAGACCGGCTCCGTTTACAGAGGATAACTGAGGCGGTCACGCTTCTCCGTGAGCAGCCGAAATGCGCTGAAGCACAGCGCTCGTGCCTCGATACTACGGATCAGAAGGTCGGGGGTTCGAATCCCTCCCGGCGCGCCGACCTGCGGAAACGCGGGATTGCGGTCGCGCACAGCGCTCGCAGAGCAGATTCCTTGCTCCTCACGAAAGGGCTCTTCCGGTCTCGGCAGGGCGGCAGCACGCGAGTGCCCTTGCCCTGCTGTGCTCAGGCAACGCTGACAACGTCCACCCTCGCAGGGGGCAAGCACAAGATCGTGGCGATCTACTCCGATGACGGGGTGAACACCAAGAGCAGGGGAAGCGTGATCCAGCGCGTCAAGTCGTAGCCTGCAACGAGGCGCGATCCGTACCAGTGGCAGGGTGCCGCGACCCGGTCGAGCAGTCGAGTAGCTGTATTGGCTCGGACGAAACGGCAATTGTCGAAAGGAACGACCGAGCGGCAAGTCCGGCCCGGAAGGCGGCCCAATCAGCCATGGGCGCACCTGCCGGGTGTGACTCCCCCTTTCGTGGTTCGTCAGGGCTGTTGTGGCCGCAGCCGTTCGGTGCTTCGCTTCACACAGGATGGGGGATTCCGAGGCTCAGGGTCTCGCCGAGCGGAAGCCGGTCACGGTTCTGTTCTGCGACCTCGTGGGGTCGACCGCCCTCGCGGACACTCTCGATCCGGAGGCCATGGGAGCCGTCCAGGCCTCGTACTTCGACAGGATGCGCTCGGTCGTGCAGGCCTTCGGAGGCACGGTCGAGAAGTTCATCGGCGACGCGGTCGTGGCGGTCTTCGGCGTGCCTCGAGTGCATGAGGACGACCCACTTCGGGCGGTCCGGTGCGCCCTGGCGATGCGGGCCGCACTGGTCGATCTGAACAACAGCCTGAAGCCACGATTCGGTGTCGACCTGCACGTCCGGATCGGTGTGAATACCGGCGACGCCTTCGTGAGCGGGAAGGCCGAGGCTCTCGCCACCGGCGACGTGGTGAACACGGCGGCCCGTCTCCAGCAAGCCGCCGCTTCGGGACAGGTGGTGGTGGGCAGGGACACGATGCTCAGCACGAGAGGTTCCGTGATCTATGGCGACCGCCTCTTCATGGAGGCGAAGGGCAAGGCATCCCCGCTGGAGGCATGGCCTGCGCTCTCTCTCGGTCCAGACCGCCCGAGGCCCCGATCGCCGTTGGTCGGGCGGGAGCGCGAGCTCGACGCGCTGGCGGCCGCCGTCGAGCAGGCCGTCGTCGAAAACGAACCTCGAGTCCTCATCGTCCTGGGTGAGCCCGGAATCGGAAAGAGCCGCCTCACGGAGGAATTCGCCGCTCGGGTTCGGGGGCGAGCTGCCGTCCACCGTGGGGCATGCGTCCCGTACGGAGAGGGCGCTTCCTGGCTGCCACTGGCCCAAATCGTCCGCTCGGAGGCAGGGGTCGTCGAGACCGACACCCCGGACGGCGTCCTGGAGAAGATCCACGTCCAGATCTCCGGGCGCCACCAGCGCGAGGAGGCTTCGCTGATCGAGGCCCAGCTCCTTCCCCTAGTCGGAGGTGCGCGCAGCGGAGCCAGCTCGAGCGGGGAGCTGCTGTGGGCGTTCCGTCGATACCTGGAGGGACTCGCCGAAACGGGCCCCACCGTCATCGTGCTGGACGACCTCCACTGGGCCAGCCCGATACTCGTCGAGACGGTCCAGGACCTCGCCGACACGATCGGCCCGGTTCCGCTGGTCATGATCTGCACGGGCCGCCCCGAGCTTCGACAGCACATCGGGGAGATGTTCGGGAGCGATCGCACCTTCACAGTGGCCCTGAACCCACTCTCGGAGGGGGAAGCCCTGGAGCTCGCGACCAACCTCGCCCTGGCGAGAGCGGGGCCGCGGGTCACCGATCTGGCGGCCGTCATCGCCCAGCGCGGAGAAGGAAACCCGCTCTTCGTCGAGGAGCTGGCCGCGATGGCTGCCGAGGAGGGGGTTTCCGCGGGCATCCCGAGCTCCGTTCGATCCCTCATCGCCGCCCGACTCGACCTCTTGCCTCCGGAGGCCAAGCGTGCCGTTCAGGCGGGGGCGGTCGTTGGAGAAGCCTTTTGGGAAGGAGCCGTGGCAGCCATCTCGCACGCGCAAGCGGACGCGCCCGGCCTCAGTTCGACGCTTCGCGTCCTGCGAATCCGGGGCCTCGTCGAAGAGGACCCGACCAGTTCCTTCATGGGTGCCCGGCAGTTCCGGTTCCACCACGCTCTGATCCGCGACGTCGCGTACGACTCCATTCCGAAGCGCGCCCGCGCGGACATGCATCGCGAGGCGGCCAGCTGGCTCTCGGAGCGCACTTCGAACCAGGGCGACCTCCAGGTGACCGTGGCGCATCACCTGGACCGGGCTCTCTCCCTCGCCGGTGAGGTGGCCCCGCTCCAGCCGCCCGAGCCCGATCTCGTCCGCCATACAGTCGACAGCCATCTCGCGGCGGCAGAGTGGGCCAGATCGAACGCCGCGTTGCCGGAGGCAATACGAGTCCTTCGCCGTGGAGCCGAGATCTCGGCCGGAGCCGGCTTCCCGGACCAGGCCTGCCGGGCTCAACTGGCCTGGTTGCTCGCAGATCATGGAGACGTCGAGGAGGCTGCGGACACGGCGAAGAGCGTGCTGGCAACGGACGAGGGGCCGGAGGTGGGTGCGTTCGCCCTCCTCGCGCTGGCCGAGGTGGCGAAAACCCGCGGGGATCGATCCGAGATGGTCTCGTTCGGAGAGCGCGCGGCGGAGCTCGCACGCCTGGCTGCGCTCCCGGTGGTGGAAGCGCACGCCGTCAACGTGCTGACCTGGGTCGACTTCTGGGAATACCGACTCCTGGCCTGCGAGCAGAAGTGCCTGCGGGTGGCACGCATGGCTGAGGACAGCGGCGATCAGTCGCTCGCGGTCGAAGCCATCCAGCGGGCGGGAGTGAGCGCGATGTGGCGGGGCCAGGTTGCCCTCGCTGAGGAGCGAGCACTGGATGGGCTCCGGATGGCCTCGGGGTCGGGGAGCCTCCGGGCCCTGGCGTTGGCTCACGGGGCCGTCTCTCACGTCCGGCGTGTGCAGGACCGGCTGCAGGAAGCGGTGGAGCACGGACGGGAGCGGCTCCGGTTGCACCTCGATGTCGGCGAACGTTTCCTCGCAGTCGGGGCGACCCTCTTCCTGTCCGAGGCCCTGCTCTATTCAGGGCAGCTGGACGACGCGTGGAACGTGCTGGAACAGGGTCGTCTGATCGCCGGGGAGATCGGCGGTTCGGCCTTCGACCCGGCCATCGCGATCGCCGAAGCTCGAATCCTCCTGGCCAGGCCGGAGGCCGATGCGGCTGAAACGGCGCTCGGCGGGGCGGGGAGCGCGGACGAAGGGGGGATGGACGATGAAGACATGCTCGCCGCCAGAGCGGAGGTGGCGGCGGCCCAAGGACGCTGGGATGAGGCGGAGGAATTCTGGGCCGTCACGATGCGGCGGCTCCCTGATCTGGGAGAGGCCCGGTTGCTCCGCGCCGACATCCTTCTCAGGTACGCAGACTTCCTTGCCCAGACGCATCGTGGAACGGATGCCGCGACCGTTCTCCAGGAGCTGGAGAGGCTCCTGGACGGAAGCGGGGGATACCTGTACGAGCGGCGGCTCGGCGAACTCAGGACCGGCCTGGCCGGCCCAGCGTAGAGCTCCTGACACCCCGACGGTGGAAGGGCTCGGCCACGCTCAAAACGAGCGAGCTCCTCACCAGCCGAACGCCGAGCCCAGCGGTCAGGTGGATGATCGCGCATATGGGGTGTAGGCACGGACCAGGCCCTCGCCGCGGACCTGCTGCTCGCTGTTCGGCTTGAGACCCTGGGCCGCCGGGAACGACCTGGCAATCCTTGAGACTGCCTGGCAACGCTCTTGAGGCAGGGGGGCCTGGCCGACATCGGGGACGCGGCGGCACGGCGCGGACATCCTTCTCAGGACGGGCGTGTCCTCGGCGGGTGCATAGTGGACGACAGCGGATAACTCTCGTCGGTCCGCTTGCTCGTGAGCAGCACAAACGCGTGGAAGCACAGCGCTAAGCCACTCCTGACTACGGATCAGAAGGTCGGGACTTCGAATCCCTCCCGGCGCGCTGACCTGCGGCAACGCAGGTTGGCGGTTGCGCACAGCGCTCAGTTGGCAGACTCGCCGGTCGCCCCCGGGCGGTGAGTCGCACCTTCCTTCTTTCTCCCTGGCATGTGAGAGCCCTCGCTTCCGTCTTCAAAGTTGGGGGAGGTCCTTGTGAATGTTCGTTCTGCTGTTCGTAGTCAGCAGCGTAGGAAGGTCGTACCAAAAGCGTGGCTCTGATGGGTTGATCTGCACCTCCCGTAGCGTGCTGGGCGTGTGCGTGGTGGGCAATGGATAGGGCCCAAGTCCACGTTCGGTGCGTACCCCCCCGCCCCTCGGCTCTGACGGGTTGACGGTGCTTGACCATCCGACGACGTTGGGGATTGCCAGGCGGTCGGCGGGATGGAACACTCGATGGATGTTCGACCGGGGGGCCGGACAGACTACGTCCAGGCGGGGAGAGGGGATCGGATGCAGCGTCGTACGGGCCACATCCTTGTGGTGGACGACGACGCCCTGAACCGCCGCTTGCTCATCGCGAGCCTGGATCGTGACGGCCACCGGACAACGACGGCGAGCGACGGGGTGCAGGCGCTCGCCGCGCTCCGCGACGATCCGCCGGACGTGATCCTGCTCGACATCGTGATGCCCGGTGTGAACGGGATGCAGGTCCTCGACCGGATCAAGCGGGACGAGGGGCTGCGGCACATTCCGGTGATCATGATCTCGGGCGTCGACGACGCTGGGAGCGTGGTGCGATGCCTCGAGGACGGCGCCGACGACTTCCTCCCGAAACCGTTCGACCCCGCCATCCTGCGCGCCCGAATCAACGGCGCTCTCGATCGCAAAGCGATCCACGACCTCGAGCGGGCACACGTGCGCAACGTCTTCGCGCGCTTCCTCCCGGAGGCGGTCCTCGACGACGTGCTGATGAAGTCGGAGGGCGAGCCACGCATCGAGCCCGAGCTGCTTACGGGGACGGTGCTGTTCGCCGATCTCCGCGGGTTCACGGCGTTCGCCGAGGGCCGGCCGGTCGACCAGGTGATCGAGGCGCTCAACCGGTACCTCAGCCTCATGACCGACGCGGTCCTCGACCACAGCGGGACGCTCGTGTCGTTCATGGGCGACGGCGTCATGGCGGCCTTCGGGGCCCCGATCGCGAGGGTGGATCACGCCGACCTGGCGGTCGCGGCGGCGCGCGAGATGGCGGTCGACAAGCTGGACGAGTTCAACGCGTGGCTGCACGACGCCGGTGTGGGGGTCGACACCACGTTCCGGATCGGGATCGGCATCAACTCGGGGCCCGTAGTCTCGGGGAGCGTCGGATCGGCCCGACGGCTCGATTACGCCGTCATCGGCGACACCACCAACACGGCATCGCGGCTCGAGGCCATGACGAAGGAGCTCCCGCACTCCGTCGTGCTGTCGCAGGAGACCGTGGACTCGCTGCGAGAGCCTCGCGACGACGTCGCCTTCGTGGACGAGTTCGACGTGCGCGGCCGCAGTTCCCGGATCAAGCTCTGGACGCTCGATCTGGGTCCCCCAACGCACCGGGGCGGAGGGTCGACATGACCGCGCTCGACGACGAGGTCCGCACCCTCCGCGAGCGCGTGGCCGAGCTGGAGCGCTCGGAGGCGGACCGCGATCGCGCCGGGCGCGTCCAGGACGCCCTCTACCGCATCGCCGAGACGGCGAGCACGGCCGAGGACATGCAGGACTTCTACAAGCGGATCCACATCATCGTCCGCGAGCTGATGTACGCGGACAACCTCTACATCGCGCTCCATGACGCCGAGCGGGGGATGATCAACTTCCCTTACTACGTCGACGATGTCGATACCGACATCCCCGACCCGACGGCGTGGGAGCCGTTCGGGATCGGCAACGCGGCGGGGATGACCGCGTACCTGCTGCGGACGGGTCGCCCGCTGCTCGCGTCGCGCGCCGACCAGCAGCGGCTCGCCGCGCGGGGCGAGGTCGTCATGCTCGGCGTGTGGTCGGAGAGCTGGCTCGGAGCCCCGCTCCGGTCCGAGGGCAAGACCCTCGGCGCGCTCGTCGTCCAGAGCTACCGCGAGGAGTTCCGGCACACGGAGGCGGACAAGGAGGTTCTGGCATTCGTCGGCAGTCACATCGCCTCCGCGCTCGAGCGCACCCGCCTGATCGACGAGACGCGACAGCGCAATGCCGAGCTCGCGCTGATCAACGACGTCCAGCGCGGGCTCGCCATGAACCTCGACATGCAGGCGATGTACGACCTGGTCGGGGACCGGATCCAGGAGATATTCGACGCACAGGTCGTGGACATCGCGATCCTCGACGCGTCGTCGGGCATGCTGAACTTCGCCTACACCATCGAACGCGGCGTTCGCTTCCACGACGACCCGATCGAGGTCATGGGGTGGCGGCGGGTCGTGCTCGAGACTCGTGAGCCGCTCGTCGTCAACGAGGACATCAAGGCGAGGAGCCTCGAGGTCGGCCAGCCGTTCGTCATCTCCGGCGAGCCCGCGAAATCCGTCCTGTTCGTCCCGCTCGTGGTCGGCGACCGGGCGACCGGCGTGATCTCGCTGCAGAACCTCGACCGCGAGCATGCGTTCGGCGAGGCGGACGTGCGCCTGCTGACCACCCTCGCCGGGAGCCTCAGCATCGGGCTGGAGAACGCTCGTCTGTTCGACGAGACGCGGCAGCGCGCGGCCGAGCTCGCGATCGTGAACAACGTCGGGCAGGCCCTGGCGGATCAGCTGGAGCTCGACGCGCTGATCGAGCGGCTCGGAGATCAGCTCCGCGACGTGTTCGCCGCCGACATCGTGTACGTCGCGCTCCACGACCGTGCGACGGACATGATCGAGTTCGCCTACTACAGCGAGGGGGGCGAGCGCCGGGCGAACGCGCCCTTCCGGTACGGCGAGGGCCTGACCTCGAAGATCCTCCAGACCCGCCAGCCCATGCTCCTCAACCGGACCGAGGCGTTCGAGGAGGTCGCCGTCCCGGTCATGGGGACCCCGGCCCGGTCGTACCTCGGCGTGCCGATCGTCGCCGGGACCGAGGCCATCGGCGTGATCAGCGTGCAGAGCATCGAGAAGGCCGGGCGGTTCGGGGAGGCGGACTCCCGCCTCCTGTCCACGATCGCCGCGAACGTCGGCATCGCGATCCAGAACGCCCGCCTATACCGCGAGAGCCAGCGCCGGGCGAGCGAGATGGCGGCCCTCGCCGAGCTCGGCCGGGAGGTCGGTGGCATCCTCGAGCTCGAACCGATCCTGCGGAAGATCACCGAGCGAGCCCGCGAGCTCCTGGAGGTCGACACGAGCGCGGTGTTCCTCGAGGAGGCCGCCGGCGAACGCTTCGTCCCGGTCGTCGCGCTCGGCGAGCTCGGCGAGCTCATCATGTCCGACACGATCAAGCCCGGCGAGGGGATCATCGGCGACCTCGCTGTCCGCGGCACCGCCGAGGCCGTGAACGATGTCGCCGGCGACCGCCGCGCCGTCCACATCCCGGGTTCCGAGGACACGGAGGAGGAGCGGTTGATGGCCGCGCCCCTGCTCGCGCGGGGCCGCGTCATCGGCATGATGGCCGTCTGGCGAAGCGGCCCCGCGGCACTGTTCAGCGACGACGACCTCAATTTCCTCGTGGGGCTCTCGCAGCAGGCGGCGATCGCGATCGAGAACGCCCGGCTGTTCTCCGAGGCAAAGGAGGCGCAGCTGGCGGCGGACGCGGCGAACGAGTCCAAGAGCGCGTTCCTCGCGACGATGAGCCACGAGATCCGGACCCCGATGAACGCGATCATCGGGATGAGCGGGCTCCTCGGCGAGACCGAGCTGGGCGCCGAGCAGCGCGAGTACGCCGCGACGATCTCGCGCAGCGGCGAGGCGCTGCTGTCGATCATCAACGACATCCTGGACTTCTCGAAGATCGAGGCGGGGCGGATGGACCTCGAGCTCGCGCCGTTCGACGTTCGCGAGTGCGTCGAGGCGGTCATCGACCTGATCGGGCCGGTGGCGCAACGCAAGGGCGTCGAGGTCACCTACGGGATCGAGCCCGGGATGCCGGAGACCGCGATCGGCGACGGCAGCCGCCTCAGGCAGGTCCTGCTGAACCTGCTCAACAACGCGGTGAAGTTCACCGAGGAGGGGGAGATCGTCGTCCACGTCGAGCCCTCGAGCACCGAGGCCCCCGACCGCATCGGCTACCACGTGACCGTCCGCGACACGGGGATCGGCATCCCGCCGGACCGGATCGACCGGCTGTTCGAGTCGTTCACCCAGGCCGACGCGTCGACGAGCCGCCGGTACGGAGGGACGGGGTTGGGCCTCGCGATCAGCCGCCGGCTCGCCGAGCTGATGGGAGGAACCGTCCGGGCCGAGAGCACCGGCGTCCCCGGCGCGGGGAGCACGTTCCACCTGACGTTCGAGGCGGGCGTCACCGACATGACGCCGACGGCGCTCCGGCGGGACGGGTCGTTCGGCGGCCGCCGGGCGCTCGTCGTGGACGACAACGCGACGAACCTCCGGCTCATGACCGCGCTCCTCGGGGCCTGGGGCATGGAGACCGTGATCGCCTCCTCACCGCGGGAGGGTCTCGCCGCGCTCGACGGGGGCCGGTTCGATCTGGCCGTGCTCGACATGGTGATGCCGGAGATCGACGGTCTTGACTTGGCGACGCGGATCCACGACCGCCTGGCGTCGCTGCCGATGGTGCTCGCGACCTCGGTTCCGCCGCACGACGTGATGGAAGATCCCCGGTGGGCGGGCGCCGGCATCGGCGCGGTGATCGTGAAGCCGATCAAGGCCTCCAGCTTGCACGGGGCCGTGGCGACCGTGCTCGATCTCCAGCCTCAGCGCGCGGTCGAGGACGCCGGGGCCGAGAACGTGCTCGATCCCGAGCTCGCCGTCCGCCACCCCCTGCGCATCCTGTTGACCGAGGACAACGTCGTGAACCAGCGGCTCGCGCTCCGGCTGCTCGAGAAGATGGGATACCGGGCCGACGTCGCCGCCAACGGGGTCGAGGCGCTGGACGCCCTCGAACGCCAGCGGTACGAGCTCGTGCTGATGGACGTGCAGATGCCCGAGATGGACGGGGTCGAGGCCACCCGCCGCATCATCGAGCGATGGCCAGAGGGGAAGCGCCCGTGGATCGTCGCCATGACCGCGGAAGCCATGCAGGGGGACCGCGAGACGTTCCTCGCGGCGGGGATGAACGACTACGTGATGAAGCCGATCCGCGTCGGGGAGCTCGTCGCCGCGATCAGGCGGACGCCGATGGTCGCGGGCGCCCCGGTCGCGACGCCCGTCGAGGGGAGCTCACCCGAGATCGACCGCAGCGTCCTCGCCAGGCTCGCGGAGAGCATGGGCGGCGACGAGGCGTTCGTCGCGGAGCTGATCGAGCAGTTCGTGGCCGACTCACCATCGTTGATCGCAGCGGCGCGCGAGGGCGTCGAAGCCGGCGACGAGGGGGAAGTGCTTCGCGCGGCGCATACCCTCAAGTCGAACGCGGCGACCTTCGGCGCCAACGAGCTGGCCGATCGCAGCCGCCGGCTCGAGGAGGCGGCGAAGGCGGGGATGCTCGATGACGGACCCGCGCAGCTGGAGGCGATCGCCGCGGAGCTCGCGCGGGTCCACGCGGCGCTCCGCGAAGGCTAAACGCGCCGTCCTCATCCGAGGCCTTCCGCCGGCCAACCCATGTGTTCAGCAACCTTCGCGACGGCGCGGGATGGGTCGAGATGGTGCCACGTGGATGGCGCGTCCGTCCGTGACGTACGGGCTGGTTCCTGCGCCTCGGATTGACCGCATCGGCATCCCCTGGTAAGCCACCGCATACTCAGATCAAGGGGGTGGCCATGCGTCGCGTCCTGGGGATCGCCGCACTCCTCGTCCTGCTCGGTTCCACCGCGCCGTCCACCGCGGCCGCCGGTCCCCGACGGCCCGCGCCGCTTCCCGGGCTGCTCGACGCAGCCAGTGTTGCGAGGGACCGGAACGGCATCGTCCACGTCACCGCCCGCAACGACCACGACCTGTACTTCCTGCAGGGGTGGGTCCATGCCCGGGACCGGCTGTTCCAGATGGACGTCAGCCGCCGGACCCCCAGCGGCACCCTGGCCGAGCTGCTCGGGCCGGGGGCCATCCCCAGCGACGTGCAGCTGCGGACGCTCGGCCTGCGTCGGGCCGCGACGCGTTCCATCCCGGTGCTCTCGGAAGGGACGCGGGCGGCGCTCCAGGCCTACGCCGACGGCGTGAACGCCTGGGTCGCCGGCCATCCGCTGCCTCCCGAGTACGCGACGCTCGGGCTGACCTCGTTCGAGCCGTGGACGCCGCTCGACACCGTGACGATCGGCAAGGCCATCGCCTTCCAGCTGTCGTTCGACGTCGACATCCAGAACACCCTCGACTACCTGAGGTACGTGGGAACCGGAGCGGCCCTCGGTTTCGACGGCAACGCGCTCTTCTACGATGACGCCTTCCGTTTGGCTCCCTTCTCCGACGCCTCGACCGTCCCCGACGCGACGGCGGCCGTCGCATCCGCCCACGCGCCCGCCGCGCTGGGCGGCGCGACTCTCCAGGACTCCCTCGACCCGGATGCCGTTCGCCTGGCCAGGGGATGATTGCAGCGCATCGAGAAGGTGCCGTTCCTCGCGCGCGTGCTCGACGAGGGGAGCCGTGCGGGATCGAACGAATGGGGCATTGCCGGCTCCCGCAGCGCGTCCGGGTTCCCCATGGTCGCCAACGACCCGCACCTGGCGCTCGACATGCCCTCGACCTTCTATCCCATCCACCTCCGCGACGGGTCCATGGACGTCTACGGGGAGGGCTTCGCGGGGGCGCCCGGCGTCATCCTCGGCCACAACCGGTTCGTGGCCTGGGGTGCGACCACGAACCCCATGGACGTCACGGACACCTATCAGGAACAGGTCGTTCCGGACCCGTCGTCGCCAAGTGGCCTCAGCACGATCTATCAGGGGCAGCCGGAACACGTGCTCGCGATCCCGGAGACCTACCGGGCCAACGTCGGCGGCCACCTGGTGGTGGTCCCGCCCAGCGCACAGATCCCGCCGGCCACGCTGATCGTGCCCCGGCGGAACCAGGGGCCGATCGTGTCGCTCGACCAGTCGACCGGGTCCGCGCTCAGCATCCAGTACACGGGGTTCAGCCCGACCAGGGAGCTGGACGCCTTCTTCGTGTGGGACCGGGCCCGGAACCTGTCCGACTTCCAGCGCGGCCTCGAGTTCTTCGACGTCGGCTCCCAGAACTGGTCCTACGCCGACGTCCGGGGGAACCTGGCCTACTTCACCAGCGCCGAGATGCCCCTGCGGGAGGACCTCGAGGCCGGCCACGTGAACGGACTCCCTCCGTGGTTCATCCGCAACGGCACCGGCGGCAACGAATGGCTGCAGGCCACGAACTCCTATCCCGGGCAGGCCCTGCCGTACGAGATCCTCCCGCCACAGGAGATGCCCCACGTGGTGAACCCCCCGGCGGGGTTCTTCGTGAACGCCAACAACGACCCGGCCGGCACGACCCTCGACAACGACCCGCTGAACCAGCTCCGGCCGACGGGCGGGATCTACTACCTGAACCCGGGCTACGACGGGTTCCGGGCGGGGCGAATCACCGAGATGGTGCGGGAGCGTCTCGCGGACGGCGGCCGGATCTCGTTCGCCGGCATGCAGGGCATGCAGTCCGACGTCGCCATGATCGACGCCGAGGCGTTCGTGCCCGCGGTGCAGCGGGCGTTCGACCGTGCCCGCTCCTCGAGCGTCCCGGAGCTGGCCGCGCTGGCGGCCGACCCCCGGGTGGCAGAGGCCGTGGGGCGGCTGGCCGCGTGGGACTTCACCACGCCGACCGGCATCCCGGAGGGCTACGACGCCTCCGACGTCCACGGCCAACTGTCGACGCCCTCGGCTCGGGAGATCGACGACAGCGTCGCCGCGACGATCTACGCGTTGTGGCGGAGCCGGGCCCTGGCGGACACGATCGACGCGACGCTCGGACCCCTCGGCCTCCCGAGCCCCGGGAGCGAGCAGTCCCTGGCCGCCCTGCGCCACCTGCTCGACACGTTCGACCAGCACCACGGCATCGGCGCGTCCGGCGTGGACTTCTTCGCGGTGCCGGGCGTGGCGGATCCGGCGGACCGGCGCGACGTCCTGCTCCTGCGGAGCCTCCAGGAGGGGTTGGACCGGCTTGCCTCCCCGGACTTCGCGCCGGCCTTCGGCGGCTCGGCGAACCAGGCCGACTACCGGTGGGGGAGGCTCCACCGGATCGTATTCGACCATCCGCTGGGCGGGATCTGGAGCGTGCCTCCCGCCGGCGGGGCGTTCCCCCAGCCGCTCTCCGGCCTGCCCGGCGTGCCGACGGACGGGGGGTTCGAGACGGTCGACGTGGGCAACCACGACGTCCGGGCGCTCGACGTGAACGGCTTCATGTTCGGCAGCGGGCCGAACCGCCGGTTCGTGGGGGAGCTCGCCCCCGGCCGCACCCGCGCGGTGTCGGCCCTGCCCGGCGGCACCAGCGGCGAGGTGGGCGACCCGCACTACGTCGACCTGCTCCCGGACTGGCTGACCGACGAGGCCTATCCCCAGCCGCTCCGGTGGAGCGTGCTGCGGAAGACGTTCGTCACGATCGATCGCTTCGTGCCGTAGCGAACGGCTCAGCGACATCGGCCGGAAGCAATCGGGCCGCAACGATCCGGTCGCTTCGGTCTGCCGGGTCACTCCCCCAGTGCCGGGCGGCTCGAGGCGCAGCCGCCAGGATGAGCGGGTGTTACCGCCGGGTGTCCCCGGATCTTGGACTGGTCCGCGCGGGGGCGGGGACGGGGTCGTCGTCCGACTGGAACACCACCACCGCGAGGGCGGCCAGCATCAGCAGGGCCACGGGGACCAGCAGCCACATGGAGTCGTTGCCCGCGGGCCTGTTCGATGCGAGCGCGACGTTGATTCCGTTCGCCGTCGAGGGCTGCGGCGCGGGGATCGCCGACCCGCTCGAGGACCCGTTCCCGGAGACGGTGTGCCCTTGCGAGGCGGAGCTCGATCCGAAGATCCCGCCAACCTCGGGGCCGCCCCCCGGACATCACGGTGCCCGGGCCGGCGCCGATCCGGAATGGCGGCTTGAAGTGGAACGGGCCGTGGTAGACGAACAACGGGCCGGACAGCGCGCCGAAGTTGTGCGCGAAACCCGCCTGGATCATCGCGGCCGTCACGGATCCGCCCGAGCCACCGCCACCGCCGGAACCGACCGGGCCGCCGCCGGACCCGCCGCCACCGGACGAGCCGCCGGACCCACCGGAACCTCCCGACCCGCCGGACCCTCCCGACCCGCCGGACCGCCACCACCGCCGCCCCCGCCCGACGTCGGCGCGGGGGCGGTCGTGCTGATGATCGGGCTGGGCTTGGGCGTCGACGTCGTGGTCGTGGTCGATGGAACCGGGACGGGGAGCGACAGTGTGGGCGAGGGCAGGTTCAGCGGAGACAGCGCAGCGAGAGGGGTGGCGCCCGCCGGCGTCCTACCCCCGGGGATGAGCGCCACGGCGCCGGCTGCGGCCAGCACGAGCGCGGTCGTCGTCAGGCAGAGTGCTGCGGTACGGGTTCGTGGCCTGCTCACGACGGGCTCCTCGTTCGGGCGTGCTCAGGTCTGGAAGCGCGAATGGCGTCTCACGGGCCTCAGTTCCTCGCAGCCATCCAGCGAGGAACAATTGGCTCCTACCCCGGGAACGTGCTCACCAAACCAGGCCCAGACCGCTGTCCCGATCGCCTGCGCCACGAGTGGCACACTCCGTTGGAACCCAGTGGACGAGACGAAGTTGAGAGACGACGCTGATCGCTGACAACGGCTGCGGTTCCACGATCGACGCGGCGGGGCGGCATTCGTGTGAGCGGGTCCCGGTTTGACCACCTACCGGACCGAGCGGCTGCTCCTCCGCCCGTTCTCCGCCGACGACTTCGACGCGGTGTTCGCCATCTACTCGCGAGCCGACGTGGCCCGATACCTCTATCAGGCGCCGCGTTCGGAGCCAGAGGCCCGGGACATGCTGCACCGGCGGATCGGCAACCGCGCCGTCCAGCGGCGCGGCGACACGCTCAGCCTGGCCGTCGTGCTCGAGGAGACGGGCCGACTGGTCGGCGATTGCTTCGTCCGCTGGCTCGACGACGAGCACCTCCAGGGCGAGATCGGCTTCGCGTTCCACCCGGACCACCAGGGGCGGGGGTACGCGACCGAGGCCGCGCGGGTGCTGCTGCGGATCGCGTTCGAGGACGTGGTGCTGCACCGGGTCGTGGGGCGACTCGAGGCCCGGAACTCTGCCTCCGAGCGCGTGCTCCAGAAGCTGGGGATGCGACGCGAGGCCCATTTCGTGGAGAACGAGTTCGTCAAGGACGAATGGCAGAGCGAGCTCGTCTACGCGATCCTCCGGACCGAGTGGCTCGCCGCCCAAGGGTAGCCGAGCCGCCCGGCCCCACTGGTCACGCGGCCGCCGGCATCCGCGTCCTGCGCCGAGGACCGCGCTCCCGCGCCGCGATGTGCCTGGCGACGTACTCGGCGTCCCGCCCGACGCCGGGGAGCACGGCCGAGGTCGCCGCGTACAGGAACTCGAGGCCCAGGAAGTACAGGCCCGGCTCGGACTCGACGACCCCGCGATCCTGCAGGGGCTGTCCGTCGTCCGAGAAGACCGGCAGGTCGATCCACGAGAAGTCGAGGCGGAATCCCGTGCACCAGATCACGTTCGCCACCTCGAGGACCCGGTCGTCCTCCAGGACCGGCAGCCCGTCCCGCATCCCCGCGACCCTCGGGCCCCGTTCGACTCCCGCGGCGGCGAGGTCCTTCATCCGGGTTCGGATGAGCGGCGTCGTTCGGGTCAGGAACTTCGGGCGCACCTTCCTGCCGACGGGGGTGCCCGTGGTCAGGACGCGATGGCCGAGGAACCGGATCATAGCGATGGCGAACCGGGAGGGGACGCCTCCGTGACGCACTGGGATCTGCCCGGGCGCCTTCCCGGCCAGCAGGGTCGGATGGGTCCGCGAGAGCTCGAGGGCGATCTCGGCTCCGGAATTGCCGGCGCCGACAACCAGCACGGGTCCCTCCCGCAGCTGGGACGGGCTCACGTACGCGCTCGAGTGCACCTGGACGATCCCCGGGTCCAGCTCGGCGGCGAAGGCGGGGACCCTCGGGATGTGGAAGGCGCCGGAGGCCACGATCACGTTGTCGGCCTCGAACCGCCGCTCGCCGGAGGAGATCACGTACCCGTCACCCTCCCTCCGGAGCCCGTCGGCGGCCACGCCGGACCTGACTGGGAGCTCGAACCGGGCCGCGTAGGCCTGGAGGTAGTCGGCCATGTCGTCCTTCGTCGGAAAGAACCACCCCTTCGCCGGGAACGGGAACCCGTCCAGCCCGTCGTACTTGGCGGGCGTGAACACGCGGAGGGAGTCCCACCGCTTGCGCCACGAGTCGCCGACCCGTTCGTTCGCGTCCAGGATCACGAACGGCCGGCCCTGCCGCTTCAGGTGGTACCCGGCCGACAGCCCAGCCTGGCCGCCGCCGACGATCACGGTCTCGAACCGCTCACTGCCGTCCATCCCGGCCCTCCCTCGCTCGAATGTGCCGGGATGAACGTAGGCGTCCGCGCCGGGAGGCTCATCGCCGGAACGAACCATTTGTGACGAGGAGCGCCGTGGTCAGAATTGACCACGGGTGCTACGCCAGGCCGTGCTCGAAGGCGAACGCGGTGGCGGCCGAGCGTGACGACACGCCGAGCTTGGCGAACATGTTCTGGAGGTGCCGGGCCACGGTGTGCTCGCTGATGACGAGCTCGGCGGCGATGTCACGGTTGGTCTTCCCCGCCGCGACCAGGCGAAGGACCTCGGCCTCCCGCGCGGTGAGCCCGCGCGGGAGCGCCGTCCGTTCCCTCAGGAGCTCGGCCGCCGTGGCCGCGTCGGCGGTGGCTCCCAGCCGCTCGAAGGCCGCCTGCGCCGCACGCAGCTCGAGCCGGGCGTCCTCCTCGTCGCCGGCCGCCCGGAGGGCCATCCCGTGCCGCATCCGGGCCATGGCCGTCTCGTAGGGGAGCCGGAGGTCCTGCCAAACCGCGCAGGCGTGGCGCAGGCGCTCGACCGCCGCGCTCGCGTCCCCCTCCGCGAGCAGCAAGGCCCCGCCTGCCGTCGCCGCGGCCGCATCGAGTGCCAGGGTTCCGTACTCGTGGGCGATCGCGTCCAGCTCGCGGCAGGCCTCCCTCGCCGATTCGAGATCGCCCGCGGCGAGCGCCACGTCCACCAGCGCCGCCAGCAGCCGGGCCCGGGCCAGGCGGTTCCCCTGCTCGCCCGCCACCGCGCGATGCAGCGCCTTCAGCGCCGATTCCGTCTTCCCCTGCGCCAGGCGCAGGAGGGCCATCCCGGGTTGCGGATCGAACCCGAGCTCGTGGGCCCGGGCGAACGCCGCCTCGGCGCCGGCGACGTCTCCGGTTCGACGGCGGATCTCCCCTGACTCGTAGAACCCCCTGGCGGCGGCCGCAGGGTCGAGGCTGAGGTCGTCGGAGACCCTCTTAGCCTCGACCTCGGCCTCGGCCCACGCTCCACGGAGGCTCGCGATCTGGGCGCGATTGATGCGGCAGAGCCGGGTGAACGGGGCATCCGGCGCGAGCGCCTCGCACCATGCCACGGCCGCCTTGTTCCATTCGCCCGCCCGCCGGAGGTCTCCCAGTGCCAGGCACGCGTCGAGGACGCGGCAGTAGATCACGCCGGTGAAGAAGGGGCTGAGCTCGCCGGCGACGACCGAGGTCATGGCCTCGTCGAGCAGCGCCACGCCGTCGGCGGCGCTTCCCCGGGCGATGAGCAGGATCCCCTGCATGTGGATCGACAGCGCGACGAGGTTCGGGTCGCCGAACCGCCGGCCGATCCCGGTGACCTGCTCGGCCAGCGCCATCGCCCCATCGAGGTCGCCGCTGGCCTCCGCGACGGCCGCCCGGCACACGCCCAGGTACCCGTGCTGGACACTCTCATCGTGGTCCGCGAGGTGCCGTCCGGCCCGCATGAGCCAGCCCATGGCGACCGACGGCTCGCTTCGCTCGAAGTGCTCGAACGTCAGGCGTACCGCGACGAACGCCGCCTGGGGATCCTCCCCGGTCGCGGCGTAGCCCGCGTACGCGCGCTGCCACGCGCCGACGGCCTCGTCGGTGTGCGAGAGCCACCACGCCGCTTGGCCGTAGTCCTCGAGGTCCTTGGGGGTCAGGGTGGATGGATCGGCGGACCGGAAGCACGCGACGGCCTCGGCCCAGGCATGGCGCGCAAAGTCGTCCCGGGCCCGCTCGACGCCGGCGACCCGATCGCGCACGCCCCCTCCGAGCCTAGGGGCTTGCGGGTGGAGCGGCATCCGTGGCAGCGACCGCGGGCGTCGCGTCTCCGGTCGCGCCGGGCTCCCGGGCCTCGACCCGCACTCCCATCTTGAACACCATGTTGAAGCCCACGTCGCCGCCGGCGATGATCGCGATCACCCCGAGCGCCCCCAGCACGACCCACAGGGTCTCGGCCTTGTCGACCCGGTGCGCGTGGGGGAACGTGTGCGACCACCGCACGATCAGGTCGACCAGGAAGATGGCCGTCGCGGTCAGCTGGATGATCATGTGGCGCGTGGCCACCCGGCGGATCTGGGAGCCGGGCCGCATGGCGGCGCGGTCGAGCAGCCCCGTGACGATGGCGAACAGGGCGCCGATCAGGCCGCCCGCCAGGAGGTACCCCCCGGTCAGGACGGTTCCCTTGAGCCCGATCACCGAGAGCACGTCGAAGGCGAGGGCTCCGATGAAGAACGCGAGCGGGAAGATCACGAACATCGGATGGGTCGGCCGACCCACAGAGCGGCCCCGGACGATGTCCTTCAGAGGCCAGAACTTGCGCTCGCCAGTCTCCGTCCGGTAGCGGAAAAAGCCCACGTCATCCTCCTCCCCGCGTTGCCAGCCTGGATTGTTGCATACCGCCCGCCGGGGCCAAAGGCCTACGACATCTCGGCGGGGTTGAGGTCCCGGGCAGCCGGCCCCTGGATCACCTTTCCGTGGGCGTCGTAGCGCGAGCCATGGCAGGGACAGTCCCACGTGTTGGCGACCTCGTTCCACCCCACGGTGCAGCCCCGGTGCCGGCACCGCGGCGAGAGCCCGACGACGGTCCCGTCGGGTTCCCGGTACGCCGCAACCTTCTTCCCGTCGATCGCCACCACGGCCCCTTCCCCGGGAAGGATGTCCTCCAGCGACCGGTCGACCGTGTTCACGATGAGGACGTCGCAGGGGGCGACGTGGGAGACCATGTCGGGGACCTTGCCGATCCGGATGCGGACCGAGCCGCTCATGCCCTTGTTCCCGACCACCACCAGGTCGTGGCCGTGCTCCCGGGCGACCTCCCCGATCCCGACCCCGGGCTCGCTCCGGAGCGGGTATCCCGGGGTGGCGGGGTCGCCCAGCATCGCGGCGGCCTCCTTCAGGATCGCCGAGCCCATGATCTCGTCCCGGACGTGGACGATCTCGATGGCGGCTCCCAGGCCCCGGGCCAGCTCGCCGCCGATGCGTACTGCGTGACTCGCGGTCGAGGAGCCGTCGGTGGCGAGCAGCACCTTGCGGTACGGCTCGTGGGCGCCGTCGCGGGCCGTCCGGACGATCAGCGTGTCGCAGGGCATGGCGTGCGAGACCCGGTCCGCCGTGCCTCCCAGGCCGACCCGCTTGCGCTTCCCCATCGCGTCGTCCCCCACCACGACGAGCTTGGCGCCGTTGCGGTCGGCGACCTCGACGATGGCGGCGGCCGGCTCTCCCTGGACGACTTCGGAACGGGCCGTGGCACCCGACTCGGCGGCGCGGGCAACGGCGTCGCGCACGGCCTCCTCGGCGGCGGCCCGGCCCCCCTCCTCCCGGTAGCTCCCGACGACGAGCACTTCTGCCCCGGCCGCCTTCGCCACGTTCACCGCCACGTCCTCGGTCACCCGCCCGCCGGCGGAGCCGTCCGTTTCCACGACGATCAGGTCGTACCGCATCCAACCTCCCGCGTCGGACTGTACGGGGTGGAGTCGCGGGAACGGAAGTCCCGCGAGCGACGCGAATGAAAGACGAGGCCGAGGCTAGGCGGGCGGCGTCAGGACGCCAGTTCCTCGGCCCGGGCCGAGGAGAAGTCAAGGGAATTGGCCGTTGGGCTCGGAAGCAACCTCCATTCTGGGGATGGGCGGCGTGGGTGCGGTCCGGGGCCATTGGGAACCGCCGGCGCCGCTCCGGGTTGTTCCTGAGGAATTCCGGCCGGCGGCAAGACGGCGTTACGAGGCCTTCGAGCGGCGGCTCCGAACCCGCTTGATGGCGTCCTTGCCGGCGTCGAGCACGGCGGCCACCGGTCCGGCGACGAGGTTCCCCGGCGGCTCGTCCGGCGACCGTGGGTGGGGCCGGGTCGGCGCGGCCAGCTTCGCGCGCTCCATCAACTCCCCGAGGTCGCTCAGCTGCGAGCGCGAGAGGGCCCGGCGGACCTTCGGGAACATCTCGCCTTCCTCCTCCTGGATGTGGTGGCGCACCGACTCGATCAGCACGGTGACCTTCGCGTCGAACCGCTCGTCCTGGGGATCCATCTTCTCCAGCTCGGAGAGCGTCCACTTCACGATGTGGTGCTCCTCGAGAGACTCGAGCACCTCGTCCTCGGCCGTCTCCACGGCCTCCCGGACCGCGGGGTAGAACACCTGCTCCTCGATCGCCGAGTGGACCGAGAGCTCTTCGGTGATCTTGTCGACCAGCGTCCGCTTGGTCTTGTGGGCGCGCTCCCCGGCCTTCTCGAACTTCCGGAACAGCTCCTTGACGGTCCGGTGGTCGTCCTTGAGCAGCGTGATCGCGTCCATTCAGGCTCCTTCCGGTCGTTGCCCTCGTCTCTGGGCTTGACCTACCCTGCGGCAGAAATGCCAATCGCGGGGGTGGACCCGGCCGGCGCTTCCGCCTAGCATCGGGCGGTCCCGAGCCCGAGAGAAGCGCCCATGCCCCTCCGCCGACTCCTCGTCCCCGTCCTGCTCGTCGTCCTGGCGTTCGTCTCGACCGCGCAGGTCCGGCCGGTCCGGCAGCCCCCCGCGGCCCCCGCCGCCACCGGCTCGCCGGACCTCGGCCCGTACCGCGGCCCGGGCATGTGGGTGGACATCTACGACAAGAAGGCCCTGTCGGACCCCGTGCGCGCTGCCGCGGCCATGGCGTCGCACGGCATCCGCACGCTGTACCTGGAGACCGGGAACTGGAAGCGGCCGTTCGCCGTCGTGCACCCCGGGCCGGACGCCGCGCTGATCGAGGCCGCGCACGCCCGCGGGCTGAAGGTCGTGACGTGGTACCTGCCGAAGTTCGAGGACGTCGACGCCGACCTCCGGCGGGTGATGCGCTCGATCGACTTCGAGACGCCGAACGGCCAGCGGGCGGACTCGTTCGCGCTGGACATCGAGGCGCCGGAGGTGGAGCCCACCACCAGGATCCAGAACCTGCTGACGCTGTCAGCGAGGATCCGGGCGAGGGTGGGCCCGGGCTACGCGCTGGGGGCGATCATCCCCTCGCCGCGCGGGATGATCCGGGTCCCCGACTACTGGCCGGGGTTCCCCTACCGGGAGATCCCGGACTCCTACGACGTGATCCTCCCCATGTCGTACTACACGTTCCACTACGACGGGGCGAGGGCGGCCCATCGCTACATCTCCGACAACGTCCGGATCATCCGGAAGGAGACCGGCCGGGACGACGTGCCCATCCACCCGATCGGCGGCCTCACGGCGGACACCTCGAAGGAGGAGGCGCGGGCCGTGGTCCGGGCCGCCCGGGAGCGCGGCGTCACCGGCGTGAGCCTGTACGAGTACGGCGACATGACTCCCGCTCAGTGGGCGGAGCTCGCGCGGATGCCCGTTCAGCCCGGCGTGCGGACGGCGTCGCCGGCGTCGCTGCCGTCCCCGGCCGCGGTCGGGAACCTGCCGAACCGCGACCACCGCCATCCCAAGGAGGCCTTCTTCACGACAGGGCGGTCGTCGTCGCCGCTCACCCTGCGGTTCCAGGTCTTCGACGCGCAGGCGCGGGAGTTGCAGATCTACGTGAACTGGCGGTCGGCCGGCTTCGTCATGCAGGGGCGGAGGCACGCTTGGAGCGCGACGCGCTGGCGGACCATCCCGGCCTTCATGCTCGACGACACGAAAACCAACGTGATCGCGTTCGTCGCCCGGGGCGATTTCCCGCACTGGAGCACCTGGGGCGTCCGCGCGGTCTCGGCCGGCGCGTCGTGATCGAAAAAACGGGGTTCCCCGGGAGGCCGCGGTCGGCCACAATGACCTCAGCCGAGAGGCCCGCCCCTTCACCAGCTGAGAGGAAGCAGAGATGAACCACGACCCCGAACAGCCCGAGGGCACGCCGTGGGCGCCCCCTCCGCCACCGCCCCCTCCGGGCGGCCCGATGGCCCCGCCGCCCGAAGGCGGCGGTCCCGGGCCCGGGGGCGGGTCCGGCTGGACGTTCGGCCCTCCGCCGGCGAAGCGGTGGAGCCGGGGGAAGATCGCCGCGCTGGTGGTCGCCGCCGTGGTGGTGCTCGGAGGGGTCGCGTTCGCCGGGATCATGGTGGTGAGCTCGCTGGCGGCCTCGCCCGACGTGCTGGCGAAGATGGTGCCGGCCTCCGACCAGGCCTACGTGACGGCGTACCTGGACCCGGGCACCGGGCAGAAGCTCCATCTGCGTGACCTGCTCGGCCGGTTCCCCGCCTTCCAGGGCAAGGACCCCGTCAAGACGCTCGACGAGTTCCTGGAGGAGCAGCTCCGGCCGACCGGCCTCTCCTACGTCCGCGACGTGAAGCCGTGGCTGGGTTCGCAGATCGGGGTGGCCGGGAGGATGGACGACTCGGGGCAGCCCGACGCGGCGGTCATGATCGTGACGAAGGACGACGACCAGGCCCTCACCGCGCTGGGCCGGCTGGAACGGCTGTCCGACAACGCCGGGATGCAGTGGCGGACCGAGCGCTACGAGGGGATCGACATCCGCGTGGGCGAACAGCCCGATGTGAGCGAGCTCGGGAGCTCGGCCGCGTACGCGATCGTCGACCACGTGGCGGTGGTGGGGACGAGCCTGGCCCGCGTCAAGGACGTCATCGACGCCGACCAGGGCCGCAAGGACGTGCTCGCCGACGACGCGACCTTCCAGAAGTCCCGCGACGCGCTTCCCGACGACGTGCTGGGCATGGCCTACCTCAACGTCGGCGACCTCCTCGACAAGGCCATCCCATCGCTCGAGGCGGGCCTGGGGTTCTCCGACCTGCCGGCGGGGTGCGGTTCCGACCAGATCGGCCGTTCGCTCGACGAGGTGCGCGCGTTCCGGGGCCTCTCGCTGTCGATCACGGCCGAGGCCGACGGGGCGGCGCTGGACATGGGGCTGGCCGTCGACCGTTCGCTCCTGCCGGGCGGCGACCAGGCGCTGATCGGCGGCGAGAACCACCGGAACGCCGTCCTGTCGTTCACTCCGAGCGATGCGATGGCCATGTTCGGCATCACCGGCGCCCAGGGTCTCGAGGCCGGGGTCGAGCAGCTCGAGAAGTGCCAGCCGGAGGTCCAGCAGCAGCTGGAGAAGTACGGCGTGAAGGACATCCTGCAGAACCTCTCCGGCGACATCGGCGTCGAGCTGCATTCGGTCTCGTCGGAGGCCACCAACGCCGCCCTGGTTGCCGGGGTGAAGGACGAGGGGAAAATGCGGGCCTCCCTGGACCACCTGGCCCAGCAGCTGGCGCAGGAAGCCGGATCGTCGGCCTCGCCCACCTCGGAGGACTACCACGGGGTCACGATCAAGTCTGTGGAGGTGGATCCGAGCATCGGCATGGAGCCGGCGTGGGCCGTGACGAACGGCGTCGCCATCCTCGCCACCACGCCGGACGAGGTGCGGGCCGTGATCGACGCGCACTCCGGAGACGACGTGACCACGGCCTCGAACTTCCAGGCGGCCGCGGCACACGTCCAGATCGCCAACCAGGAAGTCGTGTACGTCGACGTCGGCGCCGTGCTCGACTCGGTCGAGGCGCAGACCTCGCCGGACTCCCTGGGAGAGTTCCGGCAGATGACCGAGAACGTCCGGCCGGTGAAGTCGACCATCCTGACGGCGGCGACTGACGGCGACGTGCTCGAGATTCGCTGGTTCTTCCTGATTCCGTGACCCCCGGCGTCGCGGCGGCCTCGCCGGTCTCGCCGGACGACGACCGCTGGATGCGCCGGGCGCTCGAGGAGGCCAGGGCCTGCCTCGCGTGGGACGACGTCCCGATCGGGGCGGTGGTCGTGCGAGATGACGCGGCCGTCGGCGCCGCGGGGAACCAGCGGGAGCGGCTGGCCGACCCGACCGCGCACGCCGAGGTGCTCGCGCTGCGGCAGGCCGCCGCGGCCACGGGGCAGTGGCGGCTGGACGGCTGCACGTTGTACGTGACCCTGGAGCCCTGCGCGATGTGCGCGGGCGCCACCGTGCTGGCTCGCGTTCCCCGTGTGGTGTTCGGGGCGGCCGACCCGAAGGCGGGGTTCGCCGGGTCGCTCGGGGACCTCCTGCGGGACCCACGGCTGAACCACCGGGCCGAGGTGACGGCCGGCGTGCTGGCCGAAGAGTGCGGCGAGGTCTTGCGGGAGTTCTTCCGCGGGCGGCGCGACGGGTCCGCGGCGACGTGACCGGTCCGGCCGGCCGGGCGCCCGAATTTCCGCTGCTACACTCGCCCCGGAGGCGTGCCGGAGCGGACGAACGGGACCGCCTCGAAAGCGGTTAGGGGCTTGATCGCCCCTCACAGGTTCGAATCCTGTCGCCTCCGCCGCCGGTCAAAGCATGTAGACGCAACCTTCCCCCGGCAGGAGACCCCCTTCCCGGGTCACGGACGGCAGACCGGAGGGGCAGGCCATGGCGGAGCAACGAGTCGATCACCGACCGAGAGGAGAGGGTGGCTCGTTCGCATCTCGTCCGCATATCGTCTGGGAGCAGGTACGCGCCATTCGAACCGGGAAGGAGCAGCTGGGGTGGAGCCACAGGAAATGAAGCGCTTGTATCTCGAGCACCGCGAAGTGGAAGGGGCGCGGGACCTGGACGCGGTCGTGGCGACGTTCGATGAGGAATGCTTTCTCGAGAACGTCGCGCTCGGTTCCCGGGCGGAGGGTCGCGCAGAGGTGCGCCAATCCTACGAGGCACTGTTCACTGCCTTCCCCGACCTTTCTCCCGATTCCGAGGGCGAGGCCTTCGGCGACGACGTCTTCGTCACCTGGGGAACGGTGCATGGGACGATGGAAGGGCCCTGGCTGGGGCTTCCCCCCACAGGGAGGAGCTTTCGCTGTCTCTTCGTCAACGTGGTTCCGTTCCGGAACGGAAAGATGCAGGGAGAGCGGCTCTTCTTCGATCTGCCGGCGCTCTGTGCGGGGGCAGGTATCGACGTCACAGAGGTCCTCGCGGCAGCCGCCAAGCGTCGCGAGGCATAGCAAGCCGACACATCACTTGCTCGACGGCGTCCCCTTCGTTCTCCCGATGGCATCCAGGCGCTGGGATGGCTCCGGCGCCGGACGGGCTGGGCGTGTCCGCGGCCCGCGCTTCCGTACAATCCACCCGGTGGCTTGCCCGAGCGGACGAAGGGGCACGCCTGGAGAGCGTGTAGGGGGGCAACTCCCTCCCGGGTTCGAATCCCGGAGCCACCGCCGGACGGCGGCCGAGCCGCTCCAGGACTGCCCGCACCGCTCCCGGCCCGGCCGGTAGATTGGCCGGGATGGCCTTCGAAGCACACCCCGTCACGAAGGAGCGGTGGCCCGACCTGGTCGAGCTGTTCGATCGGCCCATCGTCCGAACCTGCTTCTGCATGTTCTACCG
>WNGA01005451.1_pt1 | contig 34515 bp, 32 predicted proteins | sample 5400061 | NCBI WGS metagenome assembly WNGA01 (sample SAMN13153366, study PRJNA577476) | soil metagenome | isolation source: 100 cm soil or saprolite under grassland replicate 2 | place: USA:California | collected 2016-06-15
GCAACTCCTGCTCGAGCAACAGACCGGCATAAGCTGGCAGCAGATGCGCAACGGCCTCGGTCGACGCGTGCGCGCGATGGGCCGAGCCGAAAGCGTCGTTCACGTAGAGGTCGCAGCCGTCGGCGAGCTCGCGTGCGAACGACTCGTCGTTCTTCGTCTCGCGGGAATCGAAGCGGGTGTTCTCGAGGACACGGATGCGCTCGTCCGGCAGCTGCTCGCGCAGGCGGGCCTCGACCGGCGCCAGCGAATTCTTCGCGCGATCCTCCTCGGTCTTTGGCCTGCCGAGGTGCGAGCACACGCGAACCTCCTTCGCGTCCCGTTCGAGCAGCAGCTCGAGCGTCGGCAGCGAGGCGCGGATGCGGGTGTCGTCGGCGACCTCTCCGTCCTCGAGCGGGACATTCAAGTCGGAGCGGACGAGCACGACCTTGCCGGCGACGTCCGCCTCACGGACGGAGCGCGGAATCCTCAAGTACGCGACTCGTCGAGCAGCGAGCCCCACGACCCCACTGGCCGCGATACCTCGAGAAGGACACCACCTGGGTCGTGTAAGACCGCGCGCTTCGAACCGGCGGCGTCCAACGTCCTTACCGGCTTGACAACGGTCGCTCCGCCGTCGACGAACGCGCGAACCGAGGCGTCGACGTCGTCTGCGTTGAAGACCAGCGTGACCTTCTCGGTCGACAGTGGCCCCTCGCCCAGGAGCTCGACCGCGACGTCGCGCGCGATCAACTCGATCTCTCGGCGCCGTTCGGCTCCGCGCAGCGCCAGAGCCGCGCGCCACGCCCACGCCTTGCGTTGTCGATCCCGCCCTGTACAAAGAACTCGGCCGCATATGTCTCCAAAACTTCGTCGAAATCGTCGACGATCATGCGAACGTGCGTTAAAACCGGAGGCGCCGTTTTGGCCATCCGGCCAGCCTCAAAGAAGCTTCGGAACGAGGTCGACGAGCCGGCACGAGTAGCCCCACTCGTTGTCGTACCAGCCGATCACCTTCACCTGCTTGCCGTGCGCCATCGTCGAGAGGCCGTCAATGATGCAGGAGTACGGATTGCCGACGACGTCTGACGAGACGATCGGGTCGTCCGTGTACTGGAGGATCCCCTGCCAATGGTCGGATTCGACCGCCTGCTTGAACACGTCGTTGAGCTCGTCCACGGTCGCGGGCCGCTCGAGATCGCAGACGAGATCGGTGACGGAGCCGTCCGGAACGGGGACGCGCATCGCCATCCCGTCGAGCTTGCCCTTCAGCTCGGGGATCACCTCGCCGATTGCACGTGCCGCTCCGGTCGAGGCCGGCACGATGTTGAGGGCCGCCGACCTCATCCGGCGTAGGTCCGGCTTGCCCTTCCGCGTCGTCGCGACCTGGTCCTGCAGCTGCTGCTCCGTCGTGTACGCGTGGATCGTGGTCATGAAGCCGGACTCGATCCCAAAGTTGTCGAGCAGCAGCTTGGCCATCGGCCCCACTGAGTTCGTCGTGCACGATGCGTTGGAGACGAGGTGATGCTTGTCCTTGTCGTATTTGTCGTCGTTCACGCCCATCACGACCGTGATGTCCGGATCGGTCGCGGGAGCTGAGATCAGCACCTTCTTCGCGCCCGCCTGCAGATGCTGCTCGGCGCCCTCGCGCGCGGTGAAAAGGCCGGTCGACTCGACGACCACGTCGACGCCGAGGTCGGCCCACGGCAATGCCGTCGGGTCACGTTCTGCGAGCACCTGGAACGAGGAGCCGTTCACGCTGATCCTGTCGCCGTCGAGCTCGATCCCCTCGAGTCGGCCGTGCGTCGAGTCGTAGTGGAGCAGGTGTGCGAGAACGTCCGGCGCAGCGAGGTCGTTGACGGCAACCACGTCGAACTTCCCGCCGCGGTCGACGTGAGCCCGAAGAAAGTTGCGACCGATGCGACCGAAGCCGTTGATGCCAACCTTGAGTGCCATTCGCCTCCCCGTGTAGTCCCTGAGTCACTCTAGTAAGAACATCTCCCCCACAGCGCGGCTTGCCGCGCTGCCTGCGAGCCATCGGCGAAGGAGCAGACCTTCCAATCGCAGCCAAGGCACGCGCGCCCCAGGCGCGCCTGCGGTCTTTCCCAGGGCAAAGTGCGCAGCACTTTGCCCTGCAGAAGTAGCGGGCCGGAGAGGAAGCTCCGAGGACGATCTCCCTCTCCGGTTTGACCGCGCTGAGGACCGCGATGACGGACGGGGTCTGAATCCGTCACCGGACGAGCGCGGACCCGCTCGTTGAAGTATGGATTGTGCACCCCAGCGACCACAAGCGCGCCACAAGTGGTATTGACGCGAATTGCAATTCAGAGGTCGGACAGCCGAACGAGCCGCGCGAGGCGCTGGTGCAGCGCTGCTTTCGTGACCGGCGGGCGGCACTTGGTTGCTAGGTCCCGCAGCGAAAGCGACGGATGACGGAGCCGTAGCTCCGCCGCTTCGCGCAGACGCGGCGGCAGTGCGTCCAGCCGACCTTCGGCGGCGAGCTTGCGCACGGCGACGGCCTGCCGGTGGGCCGCGCGCGTCGTACGCACGAGGTTTGCGTGGTCGGCGTTGGCAAGACGGTTCGCGCGGGCGCGCGTCGCGCCGACGACTGCGCGTTCTCCGAACACGAGCACGGCGTCACTTGCACCGGCGGCGGCCAGGACGTCCGCGATCGCCTCGGTGCCCTTCGCGTACGCGACAGCGTGGCGCCCGCGGTCGAGCACGCGCAGAACAAGCTGCTCGCGATCGGCGAGGTCCTTCAGGAAGGTCGCGCCGCCGAGCTCCGTCGAACGGATCTCGAGGTGAGGCGAACGGGGACCGCTGAGCGACCCGCCGCCGAGGAGCGCGCCCCGGAGATACGCCCGCCGGCAACACGAGCGCCGAACGACTCTCCGCGGCGGACGTTCGAGTGGGGCGTGGCGCACGTCCAGCACGCCTGCGTCGTTCAGAACCGCCAGCGCCGTCTCCGCACCGTCGATGTGCAGCTGGTATCGCGTCTGGCCCGCGAAAGCGCGCTGGCGGTATGTCCGCAGCTCCGACTCGACACCGAGATCACGCAGTAGGCGGAACGCGCGGCGCGCCACGGCGGAGTCGCCCACGTCGAGATGCAACGAGAGCTCTCCGCGACCGCGCAGATGGAGCCGCCCGGCGGAATGGAAGACACCTGAGAGCTCTGCGAGGCGATCGCAATCTGCACCGGGAACGATGCGGGCGAGCTCGTGTCTGAGGTCTTCAGAGAGCGACACGTTCGAGCGCCAACAGCCGTCGCTTGTACGAGCTCCCGAGTGAGCCGTAGCCGCCGAGCCCTGCCGCGGCGACGACGCGGTGACACGGGATCAGGATGCCGTGGCGGTTCTGCGCGCAGAAGGAGCCGGCGGCGCGCGCTGCGCCGGGGCGTCCTGCGATCGCGGCGAGCTCGCCGTAGGTGACGACTTCGCCGCGGGGAACCGCGCGCAGCGCTCGCGCGAGCTCTCGACCGAACGGCGTCAGCTCGTCAAGGTCGAGCTCGACGTCTGCGAACTCGACTTCGTCTCCGGCAAAGTAAGCACGCAGCCGCGCGACGAGTGTTGGCACGAAATCGTCACCGCCGGGCGCGTCTTCGTCCGCTAGCGTCGCCGGCGTGGGCGGCGGGTTCTCTCCCCCCGGGTTCTCTCCCCGCCCAGGGTGTTCGCCGTTTCGGCGCGGCAACTCGTGCCACAGCACACGCCGGCCGTCGGCGCAGAGCTCTGCCACTCCCCACCCGTCGACCTCGTAGCGCACGCGCGTCATCGCCACGACGCCTCACCTTACAATCGTCACGCGTGAGCGCTCACGGCATTTCCCGCCCGCCCGAGCCGTACAACGAGCCGATCAAGAGCTACGTGCCCGGGAGCCCGGAGCGCGAACAGCTGCGTGCGCGCCTGGGCGAGCTGTCCGGCCAGCGGCTCGAGCTGCCCCTCGTGATCGGCGGCAAGGACGTGCAACTCGACGAGTCGTTTGAGCAGGTGATGCCCCACGACACGGACCACGTTCTCGCCACGGTCTCGAAGGGCGACGCGTCGCACGTGCAACAAGCGATCGACGCGGCAGCGACTGCCTGGAACGACTGGTCGCGCACGCCGTGGGAAGAACGCGCCGCAGTACTTCTCCGCGCCGCCGACCTGCTCGCCGGTCCATGGCGTGCGACGCTCAACGCCGCGACGATGCTCGGACAGTCGAAGACAGCGCACCAGGCCGAGATCGACGCGGCCTGCGAGCTGATCGATTTCTGGCGCTTCAACGTCAGCTACATGACGCGCATCTACGAGGAACAACCGATCTCGTCGCCCGGGGTCTGGAACCGGCTGGAATACCGGCCGCTCGAAGGCTTCGTCTTCGCGGTGACGCCCTTCAACTTCACCGCCATCGGCGGCAACCTGCCGACGAGCCCGGCGTTGATGGGCAACACGGTCGTCTGGAAGCCGGCGTCGACGGCGGCGTACTCCGCGCACTTCGTCATGCGGCTGCTGCAGGAGGCGGGCCTGCCAGACGGCGTGATCAACCTCGTCTACGGCTCGGGCGCGGAGATCGGCGACGCGGCGCTCGCGAGCCCGCACCTGGCCGGCGTCCATTTCACCGGCTCGACGGCCGTCTTCCAGGGAATGTGGAAGACGATCGGCGCAAACATCGCGAGCTACCGCAATTACCCGCGCATCGTCGGCGAGACGGGAGGCAAGGACTTCATCGTCGCGCACGAGTCCGCGGACGTGGACGGCCTCGCGACGGCGATCATCCGCGGCGCTTTCGAGTACCAGGGACAGAAGTGCTCCGCCGCGTCGCGCCTGTTCATCTCCGACAACGTCTGGCCGGAACTGCGCGACCGTCTCGCGGCCGAGATCGACGCACTCCCCGTCGGCGACGTGCGCGACTTCCGCAACTTCATGGGCGCCGTCATCGACGGCAACTCGTTCAAGACGCAGGCCACCGCGATCGACGAGGCGAAGCAGAAGGCGAAGATCGTCGCCGGCGGCTCTTATGACGACTCCGAGGGCTGGTTCGTCCGACCGACCGTCGTCGAGACGGACGACCCGGACTTTCGCCTCCTCAAAGAGGAGCTGTTCGGTCCCGTCGTCACCGCTTTCGTCTATCCCAAGAACAAATACGACGAGACGCTCGACCTGATCGACAACGGCTCTCCCTACGGGCTGACGGGCGCGGTCTTCGCCCGTGACCGCAGCGCGATCGAGCGTGCCGACGAAAAGCTTCGCTACGCCGCCGGCAATCTGTACGTGAACGACAAGCCGACCGGTGCAGTGGTCGGACAGCAGCCGTTCGGCGGCGCGCGCGCGTCCGGCACGAACGACAAGGCAGGCTCGATGTGGAACCTGATCCGCTGGGTCAGCCCGCGGACCGTGAAGGAGACGTTCGTGCCGCCGACCGACTACCGCTACCCGTTCATGGATCCGGATTAGCTTCGCGCTGGCTTCCGCCCACCTGCGGTTAGCTCTAAGCAGCATTGACAACGGTCGAGGCGTCGCAGAGAATCGTGGCGGGGAAGGAGGTACCTATGCTGAGGAAGACGCTCGCCCTCGTGGGCGTGATCGCGGCGCTGATGCTCACGGCGACGCCCGCGTTCGCAAATCCGTCACCGCCGACGAACGGCGGCAACGGGGCTGGGCAAAGTGGCCAATGTACGGGTCCGGCCGCCGATCGCCCCGCATCCTGTAAGTCACCGTAGGCACCCCGGGGAAGGACGGGGGCCGCAGCCCCCGTCGCTTCCTCACGCGCGTCCGGCCTTGTGGAGTTGCGCGTAGATCTTCCGGGCCGTCGCCGCGGGGAGGTCGGGCACCCCCTCGAGCTCCTCCTGCGACGCCTCGAGAAACCGCTCGGGCGAGCCGAAGTGGCGCAGGATCGCGCGCCGTCGCGCCGGGCCGACACCCTGAAGCGTGTCGAAGATCGTCTCGAACGAGCGCGCGTCCCGCCGCTGCCGGTGGAAACCGAGCGCGAAGCGGTGGGCCTCGTCGCGGATGCGCTGCAAGAGCTGCAGGCCGGGCGAGTGCGGGTCGAGCACGATCGGCTCGGAGCTGCCCGGCACGAACACCTCTTCGATCCGTTTTGCGAGCGCGATCACGGCGACGCGCGGCAGGTCGAACTGCTGCATCGCGGCGAGTGCCGCCGACAACTGTCCCTTGCCGCCGTCGATCACCACGAGGTTGGGCGCCGTCACGAACGACTCGTCGTACTCCGCCTCCGTTCGTCTGCCGAGCCGCGCGAACCGCCGTGAGACGACTTCCGCCATCGCCGCGAAGTCGTCCTGGCCGTCGAGACCACGCACGGCGAACTTGCGGTAATGCGCCTTCTTCGGCGCCGCGTCCTGGAAAACGACGAGCGAGCCGACGGTCTCCGTCCCCTGAATCGTCGAGATGTCGAAGCACTCGATCCGCAACGGCAGTGACTCGAGGTTGAGCGCCTCGCGTAGCTCTTCGAGCGCCTCGACACGGCGCGCGCGCCGGGTCGCGACCGCCGCCTGCTCCGATGCGAGCGCCTGCTGCGCGTTCTCGGCCGCGAGCTCGGCGAGGCGTCGCTTCTCACCGCGCAGCGCGCGCCGCACCTCGACGCGGGACCCGCGGCACTCCGTCAACAGCTGCTCCAGCGCGGAGAGATCGCCCGCCTCCTGCGGTACCACGATTTGCGGCGGCACCGACGGCGTCGCGCCGTAGTACTCGACGCAGAACGCCTCGAGCACTGCGGTCACGTCCTGCTCCTCGACGTTCTCGACGTGGAACGAGTAGCGGTCGATCATCTTGCCGCCGCGGAGCGGAAAGATCTGCACGACGCCGTGGTCGCCCTCCAATGCGAGCCCGAGCACGTCGACGTCCCCGACGTCGCGCCGATCCGCGGCCTGCCGCTCGGCGAGATGCTGGATCGAGAACAGCCGGTTGCGATAGCGGGCCGCCTCCTCGAAGTGCTCTTCCTCTGCCGCCTCGCGCATCCGCCGCTCGAGGTCGCGCTGGATCGGTTGCGTGTCGCCCGACAGGAACTCCACCACACCGTCGATGATCTGCGCGTACGCCTCCGCGGAGATGTAGTCGACGCACGGGGCATGACAGCGATCGATGTGGTAGTCGAGGCACGGAATCCCCGAATGGCGGCCCGGCTTCGGGCCCTCGCAGGGCCGGAAGCGGAAGACGCGGTTGAGCACGTCGAGCGTCTCGCGCACCTTCTTCGCGTTCGCGTACGGACCGAAGTAGACGACGCCGCGACGGTGACGCTCGCGCGTGAACATCACACGCGGGAATTCGTCCTCGACCGTGACGGCGATGTAGGGGAACGACTTGTCATCGCGCAGCCGCACGTTGAACGGCGGCCGGTGGCGCTTGACGAGGTTCTGCTCGAGGTGCAGCGCCTCGACCTCGGTGCTCGTGACGATCACCTCGACGTCGTGCACGCGCTCCGGCAGTTGGGAGAGCGTGGGCCGGTCGCGGCCGCGGGCCTGGAAGTACGAGCGAACGCGCGGGCGTAGCGACTTCGCCTTGCCGACGTACAGGATCTGGCTCTTCTCGTCGCGGAAGAGGTAGACGCCCGGCTTCGTCGGGAGACCCTTGAGCTGCTCGGCAACGCGTTCGGACGGCATGGGGCCAGGCTACCGCTGTGTCATCTAGCATCGATCGCGTGGCGGACCGCGGGCAATACGTTGCGTACACGTTCTATCGGGTCGATCCCGAGTGGCGGCGCCTGCCGATCGAGGAGCGCACCGCTGGCAAGGACGCGTTCGCAGAAACGATCGAGGCATTCGCGCCGCGTTTCGAGCACCTGCGCGCCTACTCGTGCACGGGCGTCCGGCCCGACTGCGACTTCTTCCTCTGGAAGATCAGCGAGCGCTACGAACTGCTCGGCGAGCTCGGCGCGGCGCTAAACGCGACGCCGCTGGCGGGATGGCTCGAGACGCCGTACTCGTACCTCGCGACGACGAAGGCGTCGCAGTACACGAATGCGCGCAAGCCTCGAAAGATTTCGCCTCGGAACTCGCCGTACCTCGTCGTCTACCCGTTCGTGAAGACGCGGTCGTGGTACGCGCTGCCGTTCGAGCAGCGCCAGAAGGCGATGGACGAGCACGTGCGCATCGGGGCCGAGTTCGCGTCGATCCACAACCACACGACGTACTCGTTCGGGATCGACGACCAGGAGTTCATGACCGTGTTCGAGTGTGAGGAACCCGCGGACTTCATGCACCTTATGCTGACGCTTCGCGAGACGGAGGCGTCGAGCTACACGGAGCGCGACACGCCGATCTTCGTCGGGCAGCTGATGGAGATCCGCGCTTGCCTTGACGCGCTCGACGGCGCGTCCTCGCGCGTCGAAGCCTAGGTCGGCGCCGCGATCTGTTCGAGCAGCGCCTCGGTCTCGGCGAGTGCCCGCTTGTAGCCCATCGCTGCGAAAAGGTCGCGGGCCTCGGCGAGTGCGTGCGTACCAGAACGCCCAAGGGCTAGTAGACAGCGGCCCTGGCCGAGAAGGGCGTGGGCGTGCTCGGGAACGTTTCCGAACTCCTGCCAGCGCGTGGCCGCTTCGGCATAGAGGGGTGCCGCCTCGAGGTGATCGCCGGCGGCTTCGGCGAGCTGAGCGCGGGCGGCGCAGAGGGCGTGCTCGTCGAGCGGATAGCGGGGCTCGAGCCCGTCGGCGAGCTGCGCGGCGAGCGCGGGGTCGCCGGCGGCGAACGCCGTTCGCATCATCGCGGCCAACTGCCTCGCGTAGTACGGCGTCTCGTGCGCACCCAATCTCTGCTCGAGCTCGGCGAGCAGAGCGCATGCTCGCTCGGGAGCCTCCCACGAGAGCGCGGCAGCGGCGGACGCGAGCGCGAGCGGGCTGACGTCGGCGGCGTTGATTGTTCGTGCCGTCTCGATCAGCCAGTCGATCTCGCCGGGTGCTCCTTGCCCGGCGCGGGCGAGACGGGTCGCGAGCTCGACCGCGCGCACTTCGCACAGCGAGTGCGTGTCACCCCTCGCCTCGAGCACGGGGGCAAGCCGGGCGCTGCGTTCGAGCGCCTCCTCGGCGCGGCCGAGCTCCGCAAGAAGGAGAAGGCAGTTGGTCTCCTGCAAGGCCGCCGGCTCGACGAGGCCGCGCTGCTCGCAGAAGGCGATCCCCTGCTCGAAATCGGTGAGTGAGCGGGCGGGACCATAGAGCGGGTAGCGGGCGAAGACGAGGTTGTTTTGCGCGTAGGCGGCGTCTCGGCCCGCGCCCCGCTCGAGGAGCAGGGCGAGCGCCCGTTCCATCTCGGCGAGACCGTCCGTATCGCCGAGGTAGGCGCGGGCGAAGCCGCGGTAGCCGAGCGCGCGCGCCGGCTGGGGCAGGCCGAGCGTCTCGGCGAGCGTCACGGCTCGCTCGGCGGCAGCGATCGTCTCCGCGTAGGCGCCGACGATCCACTGCGCGTTCGCGAGCTGCGCGTACGCGGCGACGAGCGCCGGGCCCGGGGTCTCCTCCTCGAGCAGGTCGACCGCCTCGGCTGCGAGCGCGACTTGCCGGCCCTCGCCGAGGCGCAACGAGACGCGCGAGCGCAGCTGGAGCGCCCGCGCGGAGGCTTCTGTCTCGCCGCGGGCACGAAACGAGGCGAGTGCCTCCTCGAGCGCCTCCGCCGCCTCGCGTGGGCGGCCGGCCTGGAAGGCAGCGTCGGCCCAGCGGACAAGGAGATCGGCCCGCTCGACAGCCTCGGACGGGGTCAGCTCGAGCGCCTGGGCGAGCCGCGCCTCCGCCTGGACGGTATCGAGGCCGAGCGCCCGCTCGCCGGCGAGCGCGAGGAACCGCCGCGCGGGCACGGCGAGCTCGTCGGCCTGCCCCGTGTCGCCCACTGCCTCAGCGAGCTCGAGGGCCCGCAGGTAGTGGTGGGCGAGCACCTCGGCCAGATCCTCGACACGCTCGCCTCCTTTGCGCTCGATCCAAGCGGCCGCCGCGCGGTGACGTCGCGTCCGCTCCGCTCTCGGGATCTGGGAGTAAGCGACGTCCACCACGAGGACGTGCCAGAACGCATACTCGCTCTCCCCCTCCATCGAGCTCCGCCGGGCCGGGCGGACGAGCTCCTTGAGGGCAAGCTCGTGAAGCGCCAGGTCGACCTCCGCGAGCTCGCGGCCCCCGATCTCGGCCACGGCGCCGGCCCAGAACACCTTCCCGACAACGGCAGCGTCCTGAAGCAGGCTCTTCCGTTCCGGCGAGAGTGTGTCGAGGCGGGCGGCGATCAGCGCCTGGACGCTGTCCGGCAACAGGCCCTCGTCAGGCGCGAGGTCGCGATCCTTGAGCAGGCGCACGAACTCCTCCGCATACAGCGGGTTGCCGCCCGACCGCTCAAGGATCGCGCGCTTGAGCTCGGGAGTCAGGACGGTCGTCGTGATCAGATTCGAGACGAGCTCGCCCGTCTCCTGATCAGACAGCGGCGAGAGATTGATCGTGTGGGCGTTGCGCTGGCCCGCTCCCCAACCCGGCCGGCGCTCGTAGAGCTCCGGCCGCGCCGCGCAGAGAACGAGCAGCGACACACCGTGCGACCACTCGGCCAGGTATTCCAGAAACGCGAGCAGCGCCTCGTCAGCCCAGTGCAGGTCCTCGAAAACGAGCACGCTCGCGCGGGCGGCCGCCAGACCCTCGAGGAAGCGCCGCCAGGCGGTGAACAGCTCCTGCCGTTCGGCAGGTGAAGCCGCCTCGATCCCGACCAACGGCGCCAGTCGCTGCAGCACCCACTCGCGCTCGGGTTCCTCGGGCGAGACGATCGTCTCCAACTTCGCTGCGGCGACCTCGGCCGAATCGGACTCGAGAATGTCGGCCTCCGCCTTGACGATCTCGCCGAGCGCCCAGAACGTGATTCCCTCGCCGTAGGGCAGGCAGCGTCCTTGTCGCCAGCGGACCAGCCTAGAGTTCGCCTCCACGTAGGCGAAAAGCTCGGCGATGAGACGGCTCTTTCCGACGCCCGGCTCGCCGACGACGGTCACCAGCTGCACCGAACGCTGCTGCACTGCGCGTTCGAGGGTTCCGATCAGAAGCGGCTTCTCCAGCTCGCGGCCGATGAACGGCGTCGCATGGCGTCCGGCCACGTCGGTCCCGTAGCGGGCGAGGGCCGCCTTCGCCCACCAGAGCGAGAGCGGCTCAGTCTTCCCCTTCGCGGACACGGGCGTCAGCGGCTCGTACTCGAAGAGGCGACTCGATGTTCGGTAAGTCTGTTCACCGACCGTGACTGCATTCACCGGCGCTGCGCTCTGGATGCGAGCGGCCGTGTTGACGACATCGCCCGTGACGATGACCTCGCCTTGCTCGGGGCGCGCACCGACTGCCACGACCGCCTCGCCGGTGTTGATCCCCACCCGCACCCGCAAACGCAAATCGGGATCGGCCTCGTTCAGGTCCGCGATCGCTTCCAGGATTCGGAGCCCCGACCGCACTGCACGCTCTGCATCGTCCTCATGCGCGATGGGAGCGCCGAACACGGCCATGACTGCGTCCCCGACGAACTTCTCAACGGTGCCGTCGTAACGCTCGATCTCCTGTCGCAGGCGCGCGTGATAGGGACGGATGCGGGCGCGCACGTCCTCCGGGTCGCGCTGTTCGGAGGCGGCGGTGAAGCCCACGAGATCGCAGAAGAGGACGGAGACGATCTTCCGCTCCTCGCGCGCGGATGGCGGCTGCTCGGCGAGCGGAGCCGTGCAGAAGCCGCAGAACACGAAACCGTCCGGGTTCTCCTTCCCGCAATTCGAGCAGGTCAGCACACGCTCGAGTGTAGGACCAGGGCCTCCGAGAGACAAGCGAAGCTCAGCCGTACTTGTGCTGGTCTCTCCAGACGCGCCACATCGAGAAGCCGCAGGCCCCGAGGATGAGCAGGAAGGCGACGGCGTCGAGGCCGCTCGCACCACGCAAGAAGTAGACGGCGAGCGCGGCGACCGCGAGGATCGCGGCGCCGTAGAACGCGATGTAGGCGCGACGAGGCCAGACGGCGATGTCCTCGCGCCGTTCGCGCCAGACGAGATAGATGAAGAATGCGATCGCGAGGAAGAACGCGATCCGAGCGAGCAAGAACAGCGCCGTGAGCGACGCCTGCAGCGAAAGCGCGACGATGATCACCGCGATCGCCGCGATGATCAGAAAGCCCCGCAGCGTCGGATGGTCGGAGAGGAAGCGCCTCACGACGCCGTCATGTAAGCACGGACTGCAAGCGCAGCGGCGACGAGAGTTGCGCCGGAAAACCACACGAGGCGACGCCGCGGTTCATCGGGCGCGTACAGCCACGGCGCGAGTACGGCGAGCAGCGCAAAGGTGCCGTATGCGTAATGCAATTTGTCCGGCGCGCGATAGTGCTTCGAGAGCAGGAGCAGACCGAGACCCACCTGCGCGATCAGCACCGTCTGCGCGAGCGCGAGCGCGTGTCCGAGCGCGAAGCCGGCGCGGCCGCGACGGTACGCCCAGAGTCCCCAGAGTGCTCCGCCCCACGTCACGGCGAGGACCGCGAATGCGACGAGGCGGTGTGTCGTTAGCATCGCGAGGAACCTACAGAGGAGGCGTGATGGTCGAGGAAGGCAAGCCGGCACCAGATTTCGAGCTGACGAGCGACGCAGGCGAGACGGTCAAGCTCTCCGATCTGCGCGGCAAGCCGGTCGTCGTCTACTTCTATCCTCGGGACGACACGCCCGGGTGCACGGCGCAGGCGTGCGCGATCCGCGACTCCTACGACGAGTTCGCCCAGCGCGGCGCCGTCGTCCTCGGCATCAGCCCGGACAGCGAGACGTCGCACGTGAAGTTCAAGGAGAAGTACGACTTGCCCTTCACCCTCCTCGCGGACCCGGAGCACGCTGTGGCGGACGAGTACGGCACCTGGGTCGAGAGGCACAACTACGGCAAGACCTACATGGGCGTCGAGCGCTCGACGTTCCTCATCGACCGCGAGGGCCGCGTGGCCAAGGTCATGCGGCGCGTGAAGCCGGACACGCACGCGGAGCAGGTGCTCGAGGCGCTGCCGGACTAGCTCGAGACCGAAGCTACAATTGCCTGTCCGCGCGGATGTGGCGGAATTGGTAGACGCGCACGGTTCAGGTCCGTGTGGGGGCAACCCCGTGGAGGTTCAAGTCCTCTCATCCGCATAACCAGATCAAGCCGTTCCTGTGCGCGGTCTGCGCCAAAACGATGGCTCAGTCCCTAACAAAAGCCGCGCGCCGACGAACGGTCTAGCGCGCGCTGCTGCGTTTCGAATTCTCTATGGAGAGGCGCAGATGACGTAGGCGGTGAGACTCGGATTCGTCCCGTCGTCGCCGTTCACGTCGAATATCTGAACACCCCATTCTGTCGGCACGAGACCCTCGGTGCTCGGTACGGCCCCGGCGGAGGGATAGTTCAAGTTAACGACGTCATCCGATTGGAATGTGTTGCTGAACACGTATCCGCCGCCGGTCGCGTGCTCACCCGGCTGGCACTTCGCATGTACCGAGAGGAAATGATTCGGAAACGGCGCAACCGCATTGCTGAGCCGCATCACAACGTTGGTGGCCCCGTTGGCCCCAGGCGGCCCTGATGGGCCTTGCGGGCCCGTGGCGCCCGCAGATCCCTGCGCGCCCGCCGAGCCTTGCGCGCCCGTGGCTCCCGCCGGCCCTGCGGCACCTTGCGCCCCCGCCGGGCCTTGCGCTCCCGCCGGTCCGCGATTGCCTTTTAGCGCGCGGATCGCTCTATTCGAGAGGTCGATCTTCTGGAGCGAGCCGTTGATGACCTGCGCCGACCCGACGCTGTTCTTCGGAAGTTCGGCGATGGCGTAGCTTGTGCCTCCCAACGCGACGAAGAGCGCGATGAGCGCAATGACGATGGCCGGTGACGGCCGATAGCTGGCGAAGCGTTGCACGGGATTCCCCCTGTGGGAAGGCGCCGCCGCCGCGTATCGCGACGAATAGACCAGCATCGTCTCCCGCACATCATCCAAAGTGAACGACGCTGAACATCGCACTCGCTGAGACAAGTATCCAACCTCGCTCGACGTCCTCGAGCAAGAGGAGGTACTTGAAGTCGCCGCTCATGTTGGCACCAGCTGTGCCTGGCGCATTCACGTAAAGGGTCGTCAATCGCCCGGTTCGTGGAATTGTAGTTCCACGGCGCCGGTGCCACGATCTAATGCGACGTCGCAGGGTCGTCCTCCGGCGGCGTCCCGGGCAGGGGTGGGAGGGCGAGTGCCGCGCTCACCACCTCGCCCCTGCCGACCACATCTGATCGAGCAGGGGTTCGGTGCGATCTCCAACGGTCGCTGTGATTTTCGACGCGAACCGGCTATCTTGGGCTGGTCAAGCCACGTCGGACCGCTGAGGACAATCGGCGCCACGGCCCTGGGGAGCTCGTGGAGCTTCAAGTCCTCTCATAGCCTGCTCGAGCGCGGCACGGGTCGCTCGGGGGCGATTCCAGGAGGGACTGCCCTGTTCCACCGCACGTTCACCGCGAGTTCTCGGTCGGCTCGAGTCGCGATCCCGCTCGGTGGTGCGCTCCTCACGGCGCTCGCATTGCCGGCAATCCTGCTGCACACCGGCGACTCGCGCATCCTGCCGCCCTCGGCTCCAGTTGCATCGAAGAGCCGCGTCGTCAACGTCGCGAGCGAGCCAAGACGGACGGTCACCAAGCCGCCGGTCCGGAAAGCGCGGCCCAGGGTGCGGCGCGCCGCGCCGGCGGCGACCCATTCCGCTTCGACTCCACCTTCCGCTTCGACTCGAGCCGCGGCACCCGTGCCGCACCGAGCCGCCGCCGCCCGTGTGACACATGCGAAGGCACGGCACGCACAGACGAAGCGCGCGCACGTGCGTCACACCGCACCCGTCGAGCAGCACGCCGCGAGGCAGCACGCCGCGAGGCAACACGCCGCGAGGCAACACGCCGCGAGGCAACACGCGCACCAGCACGCGGCGGACCACCCGCGTCGCGCTCGCCACGCGGCCAAGAGAACAGATCACGCGCCGCATCCTCCCGCGCCGAACGCACACGCGCATACGCCCGCAGAGCAGCACGGAAAGGCGAAGAAATAGCCGAGGCGGCTGCATCCGGTCTGCGGAGCTCGCTCGGGCGCGCGTACCGGGCGTCACGCCCGTTTCGCCTGCGGCTGCGCTTTGCAGGCGCACTCGTGTTGCTCATCCTGCCGCTCGTCGCCGCGGCCTTGGCGTTCGGCAGCTACGCCGCGGGCAACGAGCGAGAGCAGACGGACACGCGCCTCGACGCTTCCCTCCGCACCGCGGCAAGCGAGTACGCCCGCATCGTCGACGACGCCCAGCTGCACGCGATGCAACTCGCAACGGCGCGGCAGGTGCAGCGGGCGCTGCGCGACCGGGATCGGGAAGCGCTCGAGCGCCTCCGTAAGGCACATCCCGACACCCAGTTCCTGACGGGAAAGCGTCTTCCGGTTGCCACACCCGGCATCGTCGAGCGCTCGATCGACGTCGTCGCCGGAGGCCGCGTCGTCGGCAGCGTCGTCATCCACATCGCGCTCGATCGTCCGGTTCTCACGCGGATCTCGCGCGCCGCCAGGCTGCGCGAGCAGCACGAGATCGCGGTCGCCGAGCGCGGCGGCCACGTCGTCGCCGCCTCGAGCCCCGTCTCGGGGACACTGGCGCTCGCGGGCGGGCAGCCAGAGACGATCCGCTTGGGAGACACCCGCTACCGCGGCGTCGCCGCCCGGCTTGCACCAGCGACGCGCCTCGCAATTCTCGCGCCGACGGAGCCCGTCGATGCTGCCGCGGCGTCGATTCGCAACCGCATCCTTCTGATCGGCCTCCTCGTTCTCGCGGCCGTCATCCTCCTGGCGTATGCGCTCGCTCCGGCGCTTGCGCGTGCACGCGTCGTACAGCAACAGCGGGCGGTTGCCGAACGCGTCCTCGCGCACGTCGCCGACGGCGTTCTCCTCCTCGATCCCCACGGCGTCGTGCGGTTCTGGAACCGGGCAGCCGAGACGATCACCGGGCTCACCGAGGACCGCGTCCTCGGCTCGAACGCGGAGCGCGCGATTCCGGGCTGGCAGGCGGCCGCGGCGCAGATCCCGGTCGGCGACGCGGCGGACCTGGACGGCCGCGCGGTATCGGCAACGGTGGTGCTCGAGAGCGAGACGCGCGAGCTCTGGCTCGCCGCCTCGGGTGTTCGGGTCGCGGACGGCACCGTCTACACGTTCCGTGACATAACAGAGGACGAGCGCCTCGACCAGGCGAAGACGGACTTCGTGGCGACCGTCTCGCACGAGTTGCGCACTCCGCTCGCGTCCGTCTACGGCGCCGCGCTGACGCTGCGGCAGCGGTTTTCGACGCTCGAGGTGGAGCAGCGCTGACGCTGCGGCAGCGGTTTTCGACGCTCGAGGTGGAGCAGCGGGACCAGTTGCTCCGGCTGGTCGCGGAGCAGGCGAGCCGGCTCTCGTCGATCATCGACGAGCTCTTGCTGGCGAGCAAGCTCGCGGGCCGACTCGACTCGGGACGCCTCGACCTCGAAGACGAGCGCTTCGACGCCGATCAGGTCGCGCGGACGGTCGTACAAGCGGCTCGGATCCACGCTCCGCCGGCAATCGAGATCGAGCTCTCGACGCCGCCGTGGCTTCCCGATGCGAGGGGCGACCGCGACAAGGTCGGGCAGGTGCTCGCAAACCTGGTGGAGAACGCCGTCAAGTACTCCCCCGGCGGGGGCCGGATCGACGTCGCGCTCGAGCACGAGGGCGATCGCATCGCCTTCGAGGTGCGCGACGAGGGGCTCGGGATCCCGCTCGACGAACAAGAGCGGATCTTCAAGAAGTTCTACCGCCTCGATCCGAACCTGACGCGGGGCATCGGCGGCAGCGGCCTGGGCTTGTACATCTGCGACGAGCTCGTCCGCCGGATGGGCGGCGAGCTCCGCGTCAGCTCCACGGTCGGCAGCGGCTCGACGTTCTCGTTCGACCTCCCGCTCGAACGAACGGCGGAACGCGTGCGCGAATCTGTCAGCTCTCACTGATTTCGCCTCGCGACACTACGGCTACGATTCCCGGCCTGAGACGGGGCCTACTCCTCTTCTTGGCGTTTGCGGCTCTCGTCGTCGCCGCGCCTGCGGCCGCCCGTGGAGACGGGTCGGTCGAGCTCGTGGTCACGCTGCACGCGCCCTCGCTTGCAGACGCCGCAACGAACGACCGTGCGCTCGCGTCCGTCACGATGCGCCAAAGCCGGCTGCAGCTCGACTCCCCCTCCTCCATCGGCTACCTCCAGCGCCTGGATCGTGCCCAGCGCGCCGTCGCGACGCGGATCGCGCGCCGAATTCCCGGCGCCCGCGTCCACTGGCGGTACGGGATCACGTTCAACGGTCTCGCCGTGGTCGTGCCAGCCGGCGCGGTCGACAAGCTCGCGAACGTGCCAGGCGTAGCCGAGGTCTGGCCCTCCGCGAGGTACCACGCGAGCCTCGACCGCACTCCGCAGCTGATCGGCGCACCCGCGATCTGGGGCCCTACCCTCGCTACCGCAGGGCAAGGAATGAAGATCGGGATCATCGACGAGGGCGTCGACCAGACGCACCCGTTCTTCTCACCCGCGGGGTTCACCATGCCTGCGGGTTATCCAAAGGGCAACGCTTCCTTCACGACGGCAAAGGTGATCGTCGCCCGCGCGTTCCCGCCCCCCAGTCCGGAGTGGAAGTACGCGAACCTGCCCTTCGATCCCGAATACAGCGAGCACGGAACGCACGTTGCAGGCATTGCGGCGGGCGATCACGGGACGCCGGCTCCCTTCTTCTCGAGCCAGCCGCTCTCCGGCATCGCGCCGGCCGCGTACATCGGCAACTACAAGGCGCTGACGATTCCCACGCCGTGCTGCGGTCTCGACGGCAACGCCCCCGAGATCGCGAAGGCGATCGAGCAGGCGGTTGCGGACGGCATGAACGTCATCAACCTGTCCCTCGGCGAACCGGAGATCGAGCAATCACGGGACATCGTGGTCCGGGCGATCAACGGCGCGGCGAAAGCGGGTGTCGTCCCGTGCATCGCTGCCGGCAACGACGGCGGCGACCTCGGCAAGGGTTCGATCGGCTCGCCCGGCAGCGCACCGCTCGCCATCACCGCGGCGGCGACGACGACCGGGCGAACGCGCCCGCCCGATGTCATCGCGAGCTTCTCCTCGATCGGGCCGACCCCTTACTCCCTGCAGCTCAAGCCGGACGTCGCGGCGCCGGGTGTCAGCGTCCTCTCGTCCGTGCCCGAAAGCGGCTTTTCCGAGTTCAGCGGCACGAGCATGGCGTCGCCCCATGTTGCGGGAGCCGCCGCGCTGCTCAAGCAGCAGCATCCGACGTGGACGGTCGCGCAGGTGAAATCCGCGCTGGCGCTGACCGGCGATCCGGCATACGTCGACGACGCCCACGCGCGCGAGGCGTCGCCGCTCAGCGGCGGCGGCGGCCGCATCAACGTCGCGCGGGCCAACGCGCCGCTGGTCTTCGCCTCCCCCACAAACGTTTCGTTCGGATTGATGAAGGCGCGCAGCAAGAAGACGATCTCGATCTCCCTCACCGATGCGGGCGGAGGTGCGGGCGCGTGGAACGTCTCGTTTGCCAGGGCACAAGGCGCGCCGGTAACGACTCCTGCATCGGTCTCGGTTCCCGGCAAGCTCGCCGTCACCGCGAAGATCAGTGCCGGCGCCAAAGAGGGTGACGGCACGGGCTTCATCGTCCTGCGACACGGCGTGGACGTGCGCAGGATTGCGTACTGGCTGCATGTCGAGCGTCCCCGCCTGAGCGCGCCGGTTCAGACGCTGACGAAGAGTGGCAACTACAGCGGGAACACTTCCAAGGGCCGGGCGCGGGTGCGGACGTATCGCTACCCCGAAGGGATCGCCGGCGTCGCGCTGCCGGGGCCTGAGCAAGTGTTCGCAATCCGGGTGAAGAAGCCGGTCGCCAACTTCGGCATCCGGATTCTCGCGCAGGGCGCGGGCGTGAAGGTAACGCCGCGCGTCGTCCGCGCCCACGACGAGAACCGGCTGACCGGTTACGTCGGCATCCCGGGCGATCTCAATCCCTACCGCGAGACGCTCGGCGGGGAGACTCCGATCGCGGGTGCGATTCTGCCGAAGCGCGGCACCTACGACGTCGTCTTCGATTCAGCGAGCAGGGCAGCAGCGGGGAAGTTCAACTTCCGCCTCTGGATCAACGACGCCTCGCCGCCGGTCGTGAAACTGCGCGGCCATTCGGGCGGCGTCGTCAGCTTCGCGGTCAGCGACGCCGGGGCGGGCGTCGATCCGAACTCGCTGCGCGCGATCGTCGACAACAGCGAGTCCGTCGTCAGCTTCAACAAAGGCATCGCGTCGATCCGGACCGGCACTCTCTCGGCCGGAAAGCACACAGTGGAGCTCATTGCGTCCGACTATCAGGAATCGAAGAACATGGAGGACGTCTCGCGCATCCTCCCGAACACGCGCGACTTCACAGCCACGCTCAACGTGTCCAATCGCGCCCGTCGATAAAGCAGCGTTTAGTCTCTCTCGTCGATCGTCGGAAGGCGTGAGAGGTCGCGCTCGACGCTCGCCGCGAACTCCTCGAGCGACTCCTCGGTGCGGATCACCTTCAGGTTCTTCTTGCGCCGCTCGCGCTCACGCCTCCGTCGCGCCTCGAACCCCAGCCGGCGATCGAGCCGCGGCCATTCGGCTGCGACGAGCACGGCCACCGCAACCGCGAGCAACGCAATCCAGACGACGCTCACAGCGCGATTCTAGCTGCGCCGGAATCGGGCTACACTCGGCCCTTGCGCCGGGTCGCGCTCCTCACCTGTCTAGCCGCGCTCGCGTTTCCGGGCCTTGCCCACGCCGGCTCGCAAACGCTCGTGTTCCGGTCGAGCAAACCGATTTCGATCGGCCCTTACGGTGTCGTGCAAGGCACGGAACTGATCCCGTCCCCCACCGTCGACGGCTACGTCACCGGTGTGAGCGCAACGCTTGTGGATACGAAGGGCGTCGAGGAGCCGATCTCGCACATCATGCTGCACCACATCGTCTTCGCGAAGGTCGGCGTCCCCGACTACACGTGTAAGACGTTCACCGACTTCGACGGCAACAAGCTGCCCGCCTTCGCGCAGCGTTTCTACGCGGAGGGCGAGGAGCGGGCAACGATCTCGATGCCGTCCGGCTATGGATATCCCAATCGCGGTGCCGACCGGTGGGGCATGACGTACATGCTCATGAATCACCGCAACGTGACGGAGTCGGTGTACGTCGAGTACACGGTCCGCTACGTCACCGGCCAGTCGCTCACGGCAGTGAGGCCGGTCTGGCTCGACGTGCGCAACTGCCAGTCGGATCCGATCTTCAACGTGCCCGGCCATCGGCCGCTCTTCTCGCGCTACGTCAAGCACTCGGACCTCACCGTGCCGGAGAGCGGCGTACTCGTTGCCGGAGGCGCCCACCTCCACGGCGGCGGCCTCAAGGTGGCACTGACGAACCGAAGCTGCGCCGGCCAGACGCTCTTTACGTCGGAGCCGACGTGGGGACTGCCGGTCGTGAAGCCAGTCATGCACGAGAACGGTCCGAAGCACATGACGACCTTCTCCACGACGAACGGCATTCCGGTCGCGGCTGGGGACAAGCTGCGGCTTACGGCCTCGTACGACAACAGCCTGCCGCACACGCGCGTGATGGGGATCATGCTCGTGTTCCTCGCGCCCGCGCCGGTGAACGGCTGCCGCGCCGTGCCCAAGCTGCCGGCGGACCCGGAATCGCACCCGGCGCCGCCGCCGCGCGTGATCCTGCCCCTCCTGCGCCGGCCGAGCGGGCCTGTCAAGCAAGTCTTCCGCACCTGGCTGAGCGACTTCGCCTACGGGGCGCCGCGCGTGTCGATCCAGCGCGGCGCGACCTTCCGCTGGAGGTTCGCCGGGCCGAGCCGCCATGACGTGACGGTAGCCAGCGGGCCGATCGGCTTCGCCTCCCCGTCCCGCTCGCACGGGACGTTCGCCTTCCGTTTTACGCGCCCGGGGGTTTACAAATTGTTCTGTTCCCTTCACCCTACGCAGATGACGCAGGTCGTAACCGTTCGCTAAGGAGTCGCACGTGCAAGTCTGGATGATCCTCGCTTACTTCGTTCTCTGGGCCACGCTGATGAACGCGCTGTTCGTCAAGGCGCGCTGGCTCCCGCCCAGCTGTTTGCGCTGCGGTCGCCGCCCCACCGAGGGCGATCACTGCTACTGCGAATACGGCCGCTAACGTAGGGCGCGTGAGACGCGCCGTCGCGACTGTCGTCGCCACCCGCCGCTCGGCCCCGCGGCCGGTCGGCTCGAAGCTCCTCGTCACCGAGGACGGCGCAATGCAGGGCTCCGTCTCCGGCGGCTGCGTCGAGTCTGAGGTCTACGAAGTGTGCCGCGGCGTTCTGCGTGGCGAGCGGCCGCAGCTGCTCACGTACGGCATCTCCGACGAGCAGGCCTTCCAGGTCGGCCTTCCGTGCGGCGGCGAGATCGACGTTTTCGTACAAGAGGAGGATCGGGCGCTGGCAGGGCGGCTGGAGTCGCTCGGCGACCGGCGCGCCGTGCTGTTCACGGATCTCGAGAATGGCGTCCAGCGGCTCGCTCCGGAGGGTCAGGACCCGCGGGCCGACGAGCTCCTGCGAGGCGGGCATTCGAAGGTGGTGGAGGTCGAGGGGCGCCGCGTGTTCGCGGACGTGTTCGGGCCGCCGCCGCGGCTGCTCGTCTTCGGCGCGGTCGACACGGCGGAGGCCCTGTGCATCGCGGCGAAACAGCTCGGCTGGCACACGATCGTCGCGGACGCACGCGGGCGCTTTGCGACGGCCGAGCGGATCCCCAGCGCTGACGAGGTGATCGTCGCGTGGCCCGAGGACGTGCTCGCGAAGGTGCAACCGGATCACGCGACCGCGGTGGTCGTGCTGACGCACGACGAGAAGTTCGACCTCCCCGCACTCACCGGGACGCTCGGCACCGACGCGTTCTACATCGGCGCGCTCGGCTCGCGGCGAAATCAGGAGAAGCGCCGCGAGCGGTTGCTCGAGTCCGGCGTTTCCGAGGACGCATTGGAGCGGATCCACGGACCCGCCGGCCTCGATCTCGGCGCACACACGCCGGCGGAGACGGCGCTCTCGATCCTCGCGGAGATCCTCGCCGTGCGTGCCGGCCGCGCGGGCGGCACCCTGCGCGAGTCGACGCAGCGCATCCACGCCGAGGTCTGAACCGGGGCTAGAGACCGAGTCGGGCGCGCGCCGCCGCGACAGCGCCGGCGACATCGGACGGGCCGGGCGCGACTCGCGCGGCCGCCGCCGACAGCGGCTCGAACGTCCCTGTCCGCACCTCGGCCGCGACCTGCTCGTGCGCGTCGCGGAACGGCACACCGTCGCGGACCAGGCCTTCTGCCCGGTCCGTCGCGCGGAGCAGCGGATCGGCGCACGCTGCCGCGAGCCGATCACGATCGAGCTCGAGCGCGTCGACGAGGACCGTGAGGGCCGCCAGCGCAAGACGGACGTCGCGGCGCGCGGCAAAGACGGGCGGCTTGTCCTCCTGCAGGTCGCGGTCGTATGCGAGCGGCAGTCCCTTCACGACCGCAAGCAATCCGGTGAGACGGCCGATCATCGTCCCGGCCTTGCCGCGCACGAGCTCTGCGACGTCCGGGTTCAGCTTCTGCGGCATCATGGACGACCCCGTCGCCGCGGACTCCGGCAGCTTTACGAAGCCGAACTCGCTCGTCGACCACAGGACGAGCTCTTCACCGATCCGCGACAGGTGCGTGAACAGCACCGTGCATGCGTACAAGTAGTCGAGCGCGAAGTCCCGGTCGGCGACCGCGTCGAGCGAGTTGCGCAGCTGCTCCCCCTCCGGAGGCGGCAGCGGGAGCGTCGATCCCGCGAGCGCGCCCGACCCCAGCGGCGACGGCTTCGCGGCGGCAGCTGCCGCGCCGAAACGCGTCACGTCACGCTCGAGCATCTCCACCCACGCGAGCAGGTGATGGCCGACCGTCACGGGCATTGCGCGTTGCAGATGCGTATAGCCGGGCATCGGTGTCTCGGCCTCCGCCTCGGCGCGGTCGAGCACGGCTGAGCAGAAGGAGCGGATCGCCGCATCCGCCTCGCGGGCGCCGCTCTGCACGTAGAGGCGCAGCGCTGCTGCGACCTGGTCGTTGCGCGAGCGACCGGCGTGGATCTTTCGACCGACCTCGCCGAGCTGCCGCTCGATCGCCGTGTGGACGTCCTCGTCCTCCGGCTCTGCCGCCTCCAGCTCGGCGAGCGCGGCGCCTACTTCCGCAAGCTCGGTGTCGTCGAGGATGCCGGCCGCGTGGAGCCGGCGCGCGTGCTGAAGCGTCGCCGCAAAGTCGTACGGCAGCAGCTCCGCGTCGTCCGCACGGAGGAACTCCCACACCTCGGCGGCCAGCTCGCCGCCGACGCGGCCGGCCCACAGAGTCACGCGAGCGCTGCCTTCCGCTCCCGCGCCGCTGCGAGCTCCACTTCCATCGCGGCGAGCCTGATGAAGCCTTCCGACGCCTCGTGCGGGAAAGCGTCCTCGACGCCGTACGAAGCGAGCGCGTGGGCGTAGAGCGCGTGCTCGGAACGACGGCCGACGATCGCCGGCGCCCCTGCTTGCAGGCGCACGCGCACGGCGCCGCAGACCAGCTCCTGCGTCTTCGCCACGAACGCGTCGAGCGCCTCGCGCACGGGCGAGAACCAGAGGCCGTCGTAGACCGTTTTCGCCCAGATCGCCTCGACCTGCCGCTTCGCGATCGCCTCGGCCTTGGTCAACACGAGGTCCTCGAGAGCCTGGTGCGCGGGAATGAGCGTCAGCGCCGCCGGGGCCTCGTACAGCTCGCGGCTCTTGATGCCGATCGCGCGGTTCTCGACCATGTCGATCCGCCCGATTCCGTACGGGCCGGCCTGCGCGTTGAGCACGGCGATCAGCTCGGCGAGCTGCAGCTCTTCGCCGTCGAGCGACACCGGGACGCCCGCTTCGAAGCCGACCACGATCTCGATCGGAGCCGGCGCGTCCGCGGGAGACGACGTCAACGCGAACGCCTCTTCAGGCGGAGCCACCCACGGGTCTTCGAGCATCCCGGCCTCGATTGCGCGGCCGAAAAGGTTGTCGTCGATCGAGTACGGCGATTCCTGCTTCGCCTCCACGGGGATGCCGCGCGATTCCGCGTACGCGATCTCCTCGTCGCGCGACCAGATCCTGTCGCGCAGCGGCGCGATCACGCGGACTCCCGGATAGCGAGCCTTGAACGCGAGCTCGAAGCGCAGCTGGTCGTTGCCCTTGCCCGTGCAGCCGTGAACGGTCGCCTCGGCCCCGACGTCCAGCGCGACGCCCGCGACCGCGTCGGCGATCACCGGGCGCGACAGCGCCGAGATCAGCGGGTACTTGCCTTCGTAAAGCGCGTTGGCCTGGATCGCCTTCGCAACCTGCTCGTCGGCGAAGTCGTCGCGCCGGTCGATCAGCATGACCTCGGAAGCGCCCGCCGCGTAACCGCGCTCGAATGCGTGCTCGAAAGCGGTCTGCTGTCCGACGTCGACGAGCACCCCGATCACGTCGTCGTAGCCGTAGTCCTCCTTGAGCCAGGCGATCGCGCAGCTCGTGTCGAGTCCGCCCGAGTAGGCGAGAACGGCTGTCTTGTCCATTACGTATCTCCTTCTAGGTGGTGGCGGAGCTCGCGCTCGATCGCGGTGCCTTGCACGCCTTCACGCGCGATCACCATGATCGTGTCGTCGCCGGCGATCGTGCCGAGCACGTCGGGAAGGCGAGCCTGGTCGATGGCGCGCGCAAGCGCGTTCGCGTGACCGGGTGGCGTGTGGAGGACGAGCAGGTTGGCGGATGCGTCGAGCGAGACGGCCCAGCGCCGGAGGGCCGACGTCAATTCGCTGAGCCGGTCGAGGTCGGCGGCGCCCGGCAGCGCGTAGACGAGGCGTCCGGCTTCGTCGCGCACCTTGACCAGGCCGAGCTGAGCGATGTCGCGGGAGATCGTCGCCTGGACGGCTTCGAGCCCCTCGTGGCGCAGCGCCTCCGCGAGCTCCTCCTGCGTCGACAGGCGGTGTACTTGCACGAGACGCAGGATCGCGCCCTGGCGGTCGAACTTGCTCATGCGCGCCCCTCGCCGAGGAACGCGCAGGCAGCTGGTGTTGACACAGGGCGTCTCATGTCAGTACCTCCTCCAGAACGTGGAGCGCATGATCGAGCTCGTCGTCGGTGATCGTCAGCGGCGGCGTGAGACGCAGAACGCGCTCGCCGGCGGAGCCGACGAGAACGCCGTGCTCGAGGCAGGCCGCGATCGCGTCGCTCGCGACGCGGTCGATCTCGAGACCGAGGAGCAGGCCGGCGCCGCGAACCTCGACCGCGCCTGGAAGGCGTTCGAGCCTCTGCGCGAAGCCTTCGCCTCGGCGCACGACGTTCGCCAGCAGCCCGTCGTCCACCGTCTCGACGACGGCGCAGGCCGCCGCGCAGACGACCGGATTGCCGCCGAAGGTGCTTGCGTGGTCGCCGGGCTCGAAGGCGCCCGCCGCATCGTTTGCGACGAGCAGGGCGCCGATCGGCAGCCCGTTCGCGAGACCCTTCGCGAGCGTGACGGCGTCCGGCTTCGTCCCGAGTCGCTCCCAGGCGAAGAAGCTGCCGGTCCGTCCCACGCCCGTCTGCACCTCGTCGAACACGAGCAGCGCGCCGTACTCGTCGGCGAGGTCGCGTGCGCGTGCCAGAAACTCCGGCCGCGCTGGATGAATCCCACCCTCTCCCTGAATCGGCTCCACGAGGATGCAGGCGGTGTTGTCGTCGACGGCCGTTGCGAGCGAGCTTGAGTCGTTCAGCGTTGCGAAGGTGACGCCGGGGACGAGCGGCTCGAAGGAGGCGCGCTTCGGCGGCTGGCCAGTCGCCGAGAGCGCGCCGAGCGTACGGCCGTGGAACGAGTTCTCGAGCGCGACGATGCCGGTCTTCCGTGTCGCCTTGCGCGCGTACTTGATCGCGGCCTCGATCGCTTCCGCGCCGGAGTTGCAGAAAAACGAGCGCGCGCCGTCGAAACGTTCCGACAGCAGCTCCGCGAGTTGCGTCATCGGCTTCGTCCAGTAGAGGTTCGAGACATGCCAGAGTCTGTCGAGCTGCTCGTGCGCGGCCGCGAGCGGCGCCGGGTGGCGGTGCCCGACCCCGACTACGGCGATCCCGCCGACGAGATCGAGGTAGCGCAGCCCCTGGTCGTCGACGAGCCATGATCCGTCTCCGTTCACGAACGTGACGTCCGTGCGCGCGTACGTGTCCAGCAGTGGCGCTTGTAGCACGGTGCTCATGCCACCACCGCCGTGCTTCCGATCTCAGCGCGCACGCCGAGCTGCGCCGCGGTGATCGCCGCGCGAAGCTTGGGGATGATCCCGCCCTGAAAGGCCCCGGCGTCGAGCAGCTTGCCCGCCTCCTGGGCGTCGATCACGGGAACGACGACGCCGCCGTCGAGCAGTCCGGGAACATCTGTCACGAACAGGATCCGCTCCGCCTCGAGACCGACGGCGAGAGCGGCGGCCATCTCGTCGGCGTTCACGTTCAGCGGGCCCGCCGCGAGCGGTGCGACGACCGGGATCAACTCCTCGTCGAGGGCTGCAACAACCGCGTCGGGCGCGCACGGGAGCGGATCGCCGACCATGCCGAGCATCGGCACCTGCAGCGCGCGGAGACCGATGTCATCACCGAAGAGCGGCAGCGCCGTATCGCCGATCGCTGCGCAGAGTGCGGCGTTCACTTCCGCCAGCGATTCACGCACGACCTCGAGCGCGTCCTTGCTCGTCACGCGGCGGCCGCCGACGAACTGCACCTCGAGGCCGCGGCGCTCCATCTCGGCGCTGATCTGCGGGCCCGCGCCGTGCACGACGATGACGGGCTCCGTCTCCGCGAGCTCGAGGATCAGCGCGGCCGCGCTCTCTGCGACCGCACCGCCGCATTTGACGACGACGGGGCTCGTCACGAGCGGTAGTCCGCGTTGATGCGGACGTAGTCGTAGGACAGGTCGGTCGTCAGGTACTGCGCCTCGCCGTCGCCGAGGCCGAGGTCGAGGTCGATCGCACATTGAGGCCCGTCGACATCCGGCTCGACGCCCAGCGGCGCGCCTCGATCGAGCACCTTCGTGCCGTTGTAACAAAGTGTCACAAGGCTCGGGTCGAGCTGTGCGTAGCCGCCGTTGTACGGGGCGGAGCCGGCCGCCATGAGCACGCGTCCCCAGTTCGCATCCTTGCCGAAGAGCGCCGTCTTGACGAGCGGCGAGGTCGCGATCCGGCGTGCGACCGCCTTCGCCTCGTCGCGCGAGGCGGCGCCGGTGACGCTGATCTCCGCGACGACTGTCGCGCCCTCGCCGTCGGCGACGATCTGCTGTGCGAGCTCGGCGCACACAGCGCGCAGCGCCTCGGCGAACGCGGCGTCGTCCGTGCGCTGCCCTGCACCGCTGGACAGCAGGACGACCGCGTCGTTCGTCGAGCACTCGCCGTCGACGGAGATCGAGTTGAAGCTCTCCTCGACGGCGGGCTGCATGAAGTCGAGCGGCTCACCCGGCTCGAGCGGGTAGTCCGTCGTGACGACCGCAAGCATCGTCGCCAGATTCGGATGGATCATCCCCGAGCCCTTGGCCATGCCGCCGACAGTGAATCCGGCGCCATGCGCGACCGCTTCCTTCGTGCGCGAGTCGGTGGTGAGGATCGCCTTCGCCGCGTCCGCGCCGCCGCCCGTCGACAGCACCGCCGAGGCCTTGTCGAGACCCGCGAGCAGCCGCTCCAGCGGCAGCGGCACCCCGATGACGCCGGTGGAGAGGACGAGCACCTCCTCGGTTCGCCGGCCGAGGAGGTGCGCCGCCCGTGCCGCAGCGGCGCGCGCGTCGCTGACACCTCGCGCGCCGGTCGCCGCATTGGCGTTTCCCGAATTGATCACGACGGCCTGCGGCTGCGCGTGTTGGAGATGATCCTTGCTGACGACGACGGGCGCAGCCTGGACGCGATTCGCCGTGAACATGCCCGCGCCGACGCACGCGCCGTTGCCGACGACGAGCGCGAGATCGGGACCCAGCTTGCTGATGCGCGCGGCGACGCCGCTCGCTTTGAATCCCTTGGCCGCCGTGATGCTCAAACGAGTACTCCGTTCAGGCGCAGTCCCGCGGTCTCGTCGAAGCCGAGCACGACGTTCGCGTTCTGCACCGCATTGCCGGCCGCGCCCTTGCCGAGGTTGTCGATCACGCACACGACGACGGCGCGTCCGGTCGCGCGATCTTCGTAGAACGCGATCTCGGCCGCGTCGGTGTGCTGCACGCGCGAGAGCTCGGGCGTGACGCCCTCTTCGAGGACGCGTACGCTGGGCGAGCTGCCGTACGCGCCCTCGAGCAGTGCGCGCAGATCGGCCCGTGGCTGCACGTAACAGGTCACGAGCAGTCCGCGGCGGACCGGCAAGAGATGCGGCACGAAGCAGACGGGAAAGCCGAGCGCCTGCTCGATCTCCGGCGTGTGCTGGTGCGTGCCGACGCGGTACGGCGTCAGGTTCTCGAGCACGAAGCCGGCGTGCGACGACGCCTTCAGCTCCCGGCCCGCGCCGGAGACGCCCGACTTCGCGTCGACGACGACGGTCGACGGCTCAATCGCGCCGGCGAGCGGCGCCAGCGCGAGCAGTGCCGCCGTCGCGTAACAGCCGGGATTCGCGACGAGCGGCGGCTCCGGCGGGAAGAGCTCCGGCAACCCGTAGCTCCACGCTCCCGGACGCGGGTGCTCGAAGCCGTACCAGCTCGGATAAAGCGAGGCGTTGCGCAGGCGGTGCGCGCCGGAGAGGTCGATGACCAGCTCCGCGTCCGGAGGCTCGAGCGATGCCGCCTCCTCGTGGCCGAGGCACACGAAAACGACGTCCGCGCCGGCCGCGAGCGCCTCGGCGTTCGTGACGAACGGCGGCAGATGGCCGTTCAAGCGCGGATCCAGAGTCGAGGCGGGCCGGCCCGCCAGCGAGTCGGAGCCGAGCGCGACCGGCGTCAGCTCGGGATGAGCCAGCAGGCGGTCGAGCGTCTCCTGACCGGTGTATCCGGCGCAGCCAAGGATCGCAGCAGTCGGCATCGGAATACTATGCCATAAAGCTGCGATTTATGCAGATCAGTAGATCTTCAGCTCAAGGCCCGCCAGCGGCTCCCCGCCCTGCGGTGTGACGAGCCACGTGTCCTGCATGTAGAGGCATTCGTGCCCGTCCGCGGCGATCGCGTGCGGGTGCATCGAAAAGACCATGTTCTCGGCAAGCTCCGTGTCGACGCCCTCGCCGATCTTCGGGAACTCGATCATCGTCATACCGATCGAATGGCCCGTGACGTGGCCCAGGTGGTAGCCGCGCTCGGTGAAACCCTTCGACACTGCGCGGTGCACCTCGTGCGCGGTTGCGCCGGGACGGAGAGCCGGCTTCGCCGCTTCGTAGTACTCCTCGTACGCCTCGAGCATGCGCTTCACTTCGGCGCTTGCCGTTCCGAGCGCACGCGACACCTCGACCCAGTGCCCGCCGGGTCCCGCGATCTCAAGCGAGGGAATGCAGAACTCGCCGAGCGTGACGTCGTCGCGGGCGAGTGCGAACTCGGCTCCGACGAGCACCATGTTCATGGTCAGGCGCCCGCAGCCTCGCTCGACGAAGAGCTTCTCCGCGGGAGCCATCACCTCTGCGGCGCTGCGGTGCGGCGCGTATGCGTCGCGGAAGGCGTAAAAGCCGTCGGTGTTGATGCGGACGCTCTCGCGCACCGACTCGAGCTCCTGCGGGGATTTCACGGCGCGCGCATGGTCGAACTGGACATCCCACGGGACCAGGTCCGTGGACGTTGCCAGGGCCGCGTGGTCTCTGACGGTCATCACGTAGTCGAGCCCGTAGACGCCGACGCGCTTGCCGCGCAGCCGATCGGCGAGCCACTCCCCCGGGCGGTCGGCGAAGACCTGCTCCTCGATCCACGTGTCGCCGTGCCGGCCGACGTAGCGCGCCTCCGTCGGGAACGCGATCGTGGGATCGCCCTCCAGCGGCAGCAGCACGTACGCGTAGCGGTGCACGATCGTGAAGCCGCTCATGTACGTGACCGCGCCTTCGAAGCCGCTGTACTCGGAGCCGCAGACGATCACGGCATCCAGCCCGTCGCGCGCGAGCGCGGCGCGGACGTTCTTGAAGCGGCGGGTCACCTCGTCCACGACGCCTCCAACCCTCTCACGAGCGCCCAGATCGCCTCGTTCAACGGCGTCGGCACGCCGAGGTCGCTCCCGAAGCGGGCGATCCCGCCGTTGAGGTAGTCGATCTCCGTCGGCCGCCGTGCCTCGACGTCCTGGAGCATCGACGCCTTGTGGTCGTACGCGACATCCTTGCGCGCGGCGTGGTCGATCAGGCGCTCCGGATCGTCGTCCAGCTCGATTCCCTGCGCGGCAGCAACGGCCTTCCCTTCGTCGACGAGGCTCGTGACGAGTGCACGCAGGTCGGGACGCTCGCAGACACGGCCGTGCGTGAGCCGGGTGAGGGCTCCGAGCGGATTCGTCGCGGCGTTGAAGATGACCTTGCGCCATTGCGGGCCGCGCGCGTCCGCGACGGCGGTCGCCGGCATGCCCGAGCGCGTGCACGCGTCGGCGAGGCGCTCGATCTCCGCGGCCGGCGCCGGCTGCGCCTCGAAGGGCCCTAACGTCGTGTCGCCCTTCACATCCCATTGCACGTGGCCGGGCGCAAGGAGCCGGCCGGCGGGGAAGGTCGTGCCGCGGATCACGCGCTCAACGTGCTCCGCGATCGCCTCCTCGTTGCCGATGCCGTTCTGAACCGACGCGACGCAGCCGTTCTCGAACGCGCGTGCCGTCGCGGCAGCCGCGGCGGACGTGTGCATGGCTTTTGTCGCGACGATCCCGAAGTCGCAGGGCGGCAAGTCGCCGGCGGCCGAGGTGGCGCGGACGCGTCCGACGACGTTGCCGGCGCCGGAGAGCCGGAGACCGTTCGCGTTCATCGCATCCACGTGTTCCTGCGCGAGGTCGTACGCCCAGACCTCGACGTCGTCGAGTTGCGCGAGATTCGCGGCGAACAACGAGCCCACAGCGCCGCAGCCGACGATGCAGATCCTCATGCGTAGGCGGACTCCCGCCCCCGAACGAGCGCGAGGATCGCCTCTTGCAGCGGCGCGTCCACCCCGTGCTGCTTCGCCTCTCGGACGAGCGCTCCGTTGATCAACTCGATCTCGGTCGGCCGGCCGGCCTCCACGTCCTCGAGCATCGAAGGGAAATGCGCGCTGCCGCGCCGCGTCGCGAGCACGTTCATCTCCCACGGATCGTTGTGCAACTCAATCGCCGCCGCACGCGCAACCGCCTTTCCCTCGTCGACCAGCGCGTGCACGAGCCGGCCGAGCTCGCCCAACGTGGCCTCCTGCGCGAAGTGGAAGTCGTGCGGCAAGCTCGTCAGTGCGGCGACGCCGTTCACGGTCGCGTTGAAGATCAGCTTCGACCATTGCGCGGGCCGCAGGTCGCGCAGTACCTCGACCTTCAGCCCGGAGCGCGCGATCAACTCGCCTGCCTCGCGCGCGAGCTCGTAAGGCGCGCCGCCATAGGGGCCCAGCCACGTCTCGGTGTCGAGGATGTACTGCACATGCGTATCCGAGTGCTTCGTGCCGGAGATGAACGTGACCGCCGAGATGAGCGGCCAGTCGCCGTGGCGTCGCACGACCTCCTCCGCGCCGAGACCGTTGAGGACGGTCATCACCGCGGCTCCCGGCCAGTGGCCGGCCAGAGAGGAGGCGGCCGCCTCGAGCCCGCCGGCCTTCGTCGCCACGATCACCAGGTCAGGAGCCGCGAGCTCAGCTGCCGACGACGCGGCCGAGACGGGCGCTACGAAATCCGCCTTGCCCGAGATGCGCAGGCCGTGCGCGTTGAGCTCTCGCGCATGCTCGTCCCTGCGGCAGAGCACCGACACCTCCGCGACTTGGGCGAGGTGCCCGGCGATGAGGGAGCCGATCACGCCCGCGCCGACGACGCAGACGCGCTCGATCATGCGACCGCGAGCTTCCCCTGCAGATAGCGGAGGTACGGCTCGGGGTCGATCGGCCCGCCGACGACGCGCTCGAGCGTTTCGGCAGGCAAGTACTTCCGTCCGAGGCGGTGCAGATGCTCGCGCAGCCATTCACGCACGGCAGTGAACTCTCCCTGCGCGATCTGCTCGTCGACGTCGTCGACGTCGGCTCGGAGCCGTTCCCAGATCTGCACGCTGGTCACGTTGCCGAGCGAGTACGTGGGGAAGTAGCCGAAGCCGCCGCGCGACCAGTGCACGTCCTGCAGCACGCCGCGCGCGTCATCGGGGACGTCGATGCCGAGGTAATGGGTCATCGCGTCGTTCCACGCGTTCGGCATCTCGCGCAGGTCGAGCCCGCCCATGATCTGCTGCTCGAGCTCAAAGCGCAGGATGATGTGCAGGTTGTACGACGCCTCGTCCGCCTCGATCCGGATCAGTCCCGGCCGGACGTCGTTGATCGCGCGGAACCATGTCTCCTCGTCGACCGAGCCGAGCTCGCCGGGAAACGTCTCCTGCAGGCGCGGATAGAACCAACTCCAGAACGGACGGCAACGTCCGACGAGATTCTCCCATAGACGCGACTGCGACTCGTGCAAGCCAAGTGACGCGCCGCGCGCGAGCGGCGTTCGCTCCAGTTCCGGGTCGACACCGTTCTCGTACAGCCCGTGCCCGCACTCGTGCATCGTCGCGAAGAGGCCGTCGAGCGAGTTCTCCGGCTCACGTGTCGTGATGCGGATGTCGGTCGTCGCCAGTGACTGCGCGAACGGATGCGGTGCAGTGTCGAGTCGCCAGGCCGTCTCGTCGAACCCAAACCGGCGCACGATCTCGAGCGAGAGCTGCCGCTGCTTCTCGGCTGGGAAGCGCCCCGTGACGGGAGACGTGGCGGCCGATCCCGCCGCCTCGACCAGCGGAATGAGCACCTCTTTCAGTCGGTCGAAGACGACCCGCACCTCGGACGTTTTCATCCCGGGCTCGTAGTCGTCGAGCAGCGTGTCGTAGGGATCGTCGGCGGGCGGGAAGCAGTCGACGTAGCGCTGCTTCAGCTCGACCATCCGTTCGAGCCCCGGGCGGAAGCGCTCGTAATCGGAGTTCGTCCGCGCCTCGACCCAGATTCCAAAGGTGCGCGAGCCCTCACGCGAGATCTGCGCGGAGAGCTCGGGCGGAACGCGGATCGCCTTCTCGAAGTCGCGTCGCGCGACGCGGATCAGGCTCGCCTCGAAGGAGTCGCGGTCGAGGCTCTCCTCGTACGGCCGCAGCTCCTCGAGCAGTTGGCCGATCTCGTCGGAGATGAACGTCTCGTGAGCGACCTTGCCGATCGTCCCGAGCTGCTGCGCGCGCGATTCCGCGCCCTGAGGCGGCATGACCGTCTGCTGATCCCACGACATGAGCGCAGCGGCCTTGACCAGGTCGTGGATCTCACCGAGCTTCGTCTTCAGGTCGTCGAACGCGGGCGGTGCGGTCACTCCGAGGATCGTATGCGTTGGCGTAATAAGATCGAGGCGCCCCCGTGAAGTTCAGCATCTACACGGAGATCCAGTGGTGGCCCGGCAAGGAGCCGGCGCAGGTCTACGCCGAGGTTCTGGAGCAGATCCAGAACGCCGACCGGCTCGGGTACGACGCATATGCGGCGATCGAGCACTTCTTCTTCCCGAAGTTCTCGGCGTCGCCCGATCCGATCTCGCTGTTCGCGGCGGCAGCGCAGCGCACCTCGCGGATCAACTTCCGAACGCTGGTCCACGTACTGCCGTACCACAACCCGATGATCCTGGCCTCCCGGATCGCGTTCGCCGACGTGCTGCTCGGCGGCCGCTACGAGTTCGGCGTGGGCCGCGGGCACGGCTGGATCCCGTGGCGCGCGGGCGTGGGTTACGCCGAGATGGTCGAACGGTACGACGAGTCGCTCGAGATCCTTTTCGCCGCGCTCGAGAGCAAAGGCGAGCCGGTCTCGTACGAAGGCAAGTTCTTCGACATTCACGACGCGCGGATCGTCCCGCCGCCGACACGCAAGTTCCGCGTCTTCACCGGCGGCACGAGCGACAAGACGTACGTCCTGGCGGGGACGAAAGGCTGGGGCGTCGTCGTCCCGCCGCTCCTGCCGTACGAGGCGCTTCGTGAGCAGCTCGACCTGTACCGGGCGACGTGCGCCGAGCACGGGAACGAGCCGGACATCGTCTGGATCCACGCGTGCTACCTCGACGAGGACCGCGACACCGCGATCCGCGAGGCCGAGCACGGGATCAAGGGCTTCCTCGCAGGAAACGCGTCGCCGCTCGTCGAGCACGAGCGGCCGCCCACGGACGAGCTCACCGCGGCCGGGTACGGCTTCTACACAGCGGGCATCCTCGAGGGGCTCGCCGAGACGCCGTACGACGAGACGATCGCCAACGACATCGTGTGGGTCGGGACACCCGAAGACGTAATCGAGCGGATCGAAGCCGTGCGCGACATCTGCGAAGGCCTGACCGAGATCGCGATCACGGTCAACCCCGGCGGCGTCGAACACTGGAAGGCGATCAAGAACCAGGAGCTGTTCGCCCATCGCGTGATGCCGCACTTCAAGGGCGCGGCAGCGCGCAAAGCAGCTGCTACCGCCTAGTAGTTCGATTTACTCCACGACGCCCGGACCGATTTGGCGAGTCGGCTGA
>WNGA01001608.1_pt1 | contig 34511 bp, 36 predicted proteins | sample 5400061 | NCBI WGS metagenome assembly WNGA01 (sample SAMN13153366, study PRJNA577476) | soil metagenome | isolation source: 100 cm soil or saprolite under grassland replicate 2 | place: USA:California | collected 2016-06-15
CGGTGGACGCCGGACGCGTCGTTTGGGAGGCTCTAGCACGCGGCGAGTCGGTGCTGCTCGAGGGCGCTCAGGGGGCGCTGCTCGACGTCGATCACGGCACCTACCCGTATGTCACGTCGTCCAACACGACTGCCGGCGGCGCCGCGGTCGGTGTGGGCATCGGTCCGACGGCGATCGACGCGGTACTCGGCGTCGTGAAGGCGTACACGACGCGCGTCGGCAATGGACCGCTGCCGACCGAAGCGGAGCCGGCCGTGGCGGAGCGCATTCGAGAATTGGGGGGGGAATTCGGCGCGACGACGGGCAGACCGAGGCGGTGCGGATGGTTTGATGCAGTCGTGGTACGGTATGCGGTCCGCGTTAATGGACTCACGGGCTTAGCGGTGACGAAACTTGATGTTCTCGACACGTTCGCGGAGATACCTGTCGGCGTCGGTTATCGCCTGGATGGTGAGACAATCGACAGCATGCCGGCAGATGTCGAAACGATCGGACGCGTCCAACCGATCTATGAGACCGTGACGGGCTGGCAGAAGCCATTGAAGGAGGTCCGGCGACTCGCGGACTTGCCGCCGGCCGCTCGCGCGTACGTCGACAGGCTCCAAGACCTGGCGGGCGCACCGATTCGTTATGTCAGTGTCGGGACACGGAGAGATCAGATCATAGAGGTCTGACGAACAGAGCACCCCGTCGCCAGAAGGCGCCAAGGGCTCGAAGGAAGTTCCGAGCCCCTATTTGCCACACAGGCGTCTTAGCGTCTTGGCGCCTTCTACGTTCGAGTTTCTGTACCGTATTCTGCACTGTTTAATGCAGAATACGGTACAGTACTTTTACTAGGTCGCCTGACTCGCAGATGGTGTGACAGAGGTTACAACAGGGCACCGTTTTTGCTTCACTGTATCGCAGTTCTCTGCAAAAGGGCAAACCGCCGGCGACGGCGGGGCGCAAAGCCAAGGGGTCTCGCGCGTCGAGATAGCCCGGCTGCCAGAGGTAACGGAGCGCCCGCCCGATTTGCGAGAAGGAGTTCGCTTCGCTCACATCGGGTTCTAGGGCGCACGGTGTGCGGCAGGCGATCACCCCCTGGGGAAACTCAGGGGGTTTCTCGTTTCTGCTATGTTCACGCCATGCCGGCCCCCCCGGTCATCCTCGTCGCGCCCGCCGCCTTCAAAGGCACACTCGGCCCACGCCAGGTCGCCGAAGCGCTCGCCACCGGCGTGCGCCGCGCCGTCCCTAGTGCGACGGTGCTCGAGTGCCCGGTCGCCGACGGTGGCAACGGCCTGCTCGATGTGGTCCTGCCAGCCGGCTCGCTGCGCGAGCGGCTGCAGGTGACGGGCCCCATCGGCGATTCGGTCTCCGCGGAAATCGGCTGGATCGACGGGGAGACGGCGATCATCGAGAGCGCATCGGCCTGTGGGCTGGCGCTGGTCGAGCCGGAAGACCGCGATCCGATGCGCACCACGACACGCGGCGTGGGTGAACTGATCTGGACCGCCGCCGACCGCGGGGCCAGGACGATCGTCGTTGGCCTCGGCGGCACCGCGACGGTAGACGGCGGAACGGGCGCCGCGCGCGGGTTCGGATGGACGTTCGAGAACGCGGCGGGCGCGCAGCTTCCGGATGGAGGCGGCTCGCTGACCGATCTCGCCTCCTTCGGGTCGGGGTGGGGCCTGGCGGCTCGTGTGGTGGCGCTGGCGGACGTGGCCACCCCGCTACTCGGCCCGGACGGCGCCGCGCCCGTCTTCGGACCTCAGAAAGGGGCTCGCCCGGAAGAGATTCGGCAGCTCGCAGCCGGTCTCGCGCTCCTGGCAGAGCTGTGGGCACAGGCCGGCCGGCCGGAGCTCGCGACGATGCCGATGGGCGGCGCTGCCGGCGGGCTTGGCGCCGGGCTCGCGTTCTTTGCCAAGGCGGAATTGACGGGCGGAGCCGCCTGGGTGTTGGAGCGCGCCGGCTTCGACGCGGCACTGGCGAAGGCCGACCTCGTCATCACGGCTGAAGGGATCTTCGACAAGACCTCGCTGGTGGGGAAGGCGCCCGGAGAAGTCGTGCGACGGGCGCAAGTCGCCAAGAAAAAGGTTGCCGTCGTCGCCGCGAGGGTCGAAGGCCTGATCGGCGTGCATGCCGTCGCGGGTGATGGCGACGGAGGGGGGGGGCGAATGCTGGACGCCTCGGCGCTCGCCCAGATGGCCGAGCAGGTCGCGCGTGAGGCCCTGCGTTTGTAACTTCCGGCTCCCCTATGCCGCCCGTAACTGCCGATAGAATCATGGAGAAGCTCGTGTCGCTGGCCAAGCGGCGCGGCTTTGTGTTTCAGTCGTCCGAGATCTACGGCGGCCTCGGCTCCGTCTGGGACTACGGGCCGCTCGGCGTCGAGCTCAAGAAGAACATCAAAGAGCGCTGGTGGCGCTCCATGGTCCACGAACGCGACGACATCGAAGGCCTCGACGCCGCTATCCTGATGCATCCCAAGGTCTGGGAGGCATCGGGGCACGTGTCCGGATTCACCGACCCACTGGTCGACTGCAAGCAGTGCAAGAACCGGTTCCGTGCCGATGATCCCAAGATCAAGGGGACGCCCGGCCAGCCCGACGCCCAGTGCCCCGTATGCGGCAGCAAGGGCACCCTCACCGCACCGCGCCAGTTCAATCTGATGTTCAAGACGTTCATGGGTCCGGTGGAGGAGCAGGCCGCCGTGATCTACCTGCGACCCGAGACCGCGCAGGGGATCTACGTCAACTACCTCAACGTGCTGCAGTCCTCCCGGCAGAAGGTTCCCTTTGGGGTCGCGCAGATCGGGAAGGCATTCCGCAACGAAATCACGCCCGGCAATTTCATTTTCCGGACGCGCGAATTCGAACAGATGGAGATGCAGTTTTTCGTGAAGCCGGGCAGCGAAACCGAGTGGTTCGAGTTCTGGCGTGGAGAGCGGATGCAATGGGTGGAAGGCCTCGGCGTCCGTTCCGAGAAGCTGCGCTGGCATCAGCACGACAAGGACGAGCTCGCGCATTACGCCAGGGACGCCTACGACATCCAATATGAGTTTCCCTTCGGTTGGCAGGAGTTCGAAGGGATTCATAACCGCACCGACTTCGATCTGTCGAACCACCAGAAGCACGCCGGCAAGAAGCTCGATTACCTCGATCCGAAGACCAACGAGCGGTTCATTCCGTACGTGGTCGAGACATCGGCGGGAGCGGATCGCACGACGCTGGTGGTGCTGTGTGATGCATATAGAGAAGAAGAGGTGCGCGGCGAAGAGGCGGCGGAGGGTGGCGAACAGCGCGTGGTGCTGAAGCTCAAGCCGTCGCTGGCGCCCCTCAAAGCGGCCGTGTTTCCCCTGGTGAACAAGGACGGGATGCCGGAGCTGGCCCATCGCATTCACGACGACCTGCGGCGCCACTTCAACGTCTTCTACGACGATGGCGGATCGATCGGCCGCCGCTACCGTCGTCAGGATGAAGCCGGCACGCCTTTCGGCATCACCATCGACGGCCAATCGACGCAGGATCAGACCGTGACCGTGCGCGATCGCGATACGCTCAAGCAGGACCGTGTTGCCACGGGGAAGCTCGTCGAATACCTGACGCAGAAGCTGGCGGGTTGACCTTCGAGGACTTTCGGGCTCTCGTCCGCCGTCTCCAACACGATATCCCCGCGCAGTTCGAGAGCGGCATCGCCGACATCGAGGTCAGTCCCAAAACGGTTCCCGATCCTGTGCACCGCGATGTGTACACGATGGGCGAATGCATTCCGCTCACCTGGACCGGCGACGGAACGGACCTGCAGTCTCGCATCGTGCTGTTCCACGGCTCGTTCCAGGCGCTCGCCCGCGCACGCCCCGATTTCGATTGGCGTGCCGAAGCGTGGGACACGCTCACGCACGAGCTGCGCCATCATCTCGAGCTCCGAGCCCACGTCGACGCGTTGGAGGCATACGACTGGGCAGCGGAGCAAAACTTCGCGCGACACGAGGGGAAGAGATTCGATCCGGTCTTTTATCGGTCCGGGGAGCGGATCGCTGCAGGGGTCTTCAAAGTCGAGGACGATGTATTTCTGGAAGGGACCGGCGATTTCTCCTGGCACGGCAAGCGGTATCGCGCGCCGGTCGCTGGCGTCGCGCCGCCCGCCTTTCTAACGCTGCACGGTCTCGCCGACGCGCCGCACGGCGATGCCGTGCTGGTCCTTCGCAAACACGTGTCGCTGCGCGATCTCTGGCGGCGGCCGGCGATCACGCAAAGGACCGTAGCGGTGGTGCCGATCGATGCCTAAACGCGTGCTCGTGGAATGCCGCGATCTCTTCTTTCGCGCGAAGCTTCAGGAGATCATTCGCACCACCGGAGCGGAGCACACACGTGAGGAGCCGTTCGATCTGGCCGTCATCGAATTGGGTCACGCGACGACCGCAGCCCACATTCGCGAACTGGTGCAGCGCGGAATCCCGGTGCTCGCCTTCGGCTCGCACGTCGATGCGGCGGCGTTGCGTGCGGCGCGGGACCTGGGTGCGCGCGCAGTGCCGAATTCCGAAGTTGAGAATTCGCTGCGCGCGCTCTTGTAGGTAACTCGCCCTTGTTCGATAGGAACTTCGAGCGTGCCACGAGATCGCAAGCGCGTTGACGTGCTGGTGCTCGGCGCCGGTGCGGCCGGACTGGCAGCCGCGCGCGACCTGTCGCGGGCCGGTCTGCGCGTAACGGTCATCGAGGCGCGACCCCGCGTCGGCGGCCGGATTCTCACGGTGCACGATTCGCGCGCACCGATCCCACTGGAGCTCGGCGCCGAGTTCATCCACGGCGAGACGGCCGAGACACTCCCTCTGGCACAAGCGGCTGGGCTCGCGGTGTTGGAGCTGCCCAATTCTCATGAGCTCGTCACCGCGGGCCGGTTCCAGCCGATGCGAGACTTTTGGGAGCTCGTCGATCGCATGAACCACGATCTCGCCCGTCGGGTGACCAGCCGCGGCAAGGATTTCCCGGTGAGCGAGTATCTCGAATCGGCGAGCGTACCGGCGTCACGTCGCGGGATACTGCGAGACTTCCTGCAAGGTTTCTACGCCGCGCATCCGGAGCGGTTGAGCGCGCAGTCGCTCGCGGTCGAGGCGGAGGGCGGTGAGGAGCGGGATGAAGTCGCGGGCAAGCAGTTCCGCATCGCGAACGGCGGCGACGCCCTGATGAAATGGCTGCGGGACGGGCTGGATCCGGAACGCACCGAAGTGCGTCTCAGCACTGTGGCGGAATCAGTGCGCTGGCAACGTGGCGCCGTGAGCGTCGCCTGTCGTGGCGGAGACCGCGCGCCGTTGCCGCCGTTCAATGGCCGGGCCGCCTTGATTACGCTACCGCTCGCCGTACTCAAGGCCGGCACTGTGCGGTTCGATCCGGCGCTCCCCGGCAAACGGCGCGCGCTTGCGGGTCTCGAGACCGGGCAAGTGTTCAAGATCGTCCTACGATTCCGACAGGCATTCTGGGAGGAAGCGGAGTTCCTGAAGGAGCGGCGCGAGAAATCCGGCTCCAGCGCGAGCGGACTGAGTATTCTTCACGGGCACGGCGCCGAGGTGCCGACGTGGTGGACGTCGCTCCCGGTACGCTCGCCGGTGCTCACCGGGTATGTGGGTGGAGTCGTTGCCGAGCAGCTGCTCGCCGAGGACCCGCCCTCGCGGCTGGAGCGAAGTCTCGTGGCGTTGTCCGACATTCTCGCCGTACCTCGACGCGAGCTCGAGGAGCAGCTCGATGCGTGGGCCAGTCATGACTGGCGGGCGGATCCTTTCGCGCGCGGCGCCTACAGCTACATCGGTGTCGGCGGCAACGGCGCCCCGCGCGCCCTAGCCCGGCCGGTGGAGGGGACGCTCTTCTTTGCCGGCGAAGCGACCAACGGCCCTGAAATCGGGACCGTGGCTGGCGCTCTGTCGAGTGGGCGGCGCGCGGCGCGCGCCCTGCTCGCCTCGCTGCCGCGACGGCGGTAACCTTTCGTCCGTGGACCGCGATCGGGAGCTGTTGCGCCATTTCCTTGCTGCCATCGCCTACCGCACGCAGAAAGCGCTGCGCGGCGCGCCGGAGCACTATCCGACCTTCAGTGCCGGCAACCGCGTCCGCACGCCAGTCGAATTGCTGCGCCACATGACGGCGCTGATGGGGTACGTGCGCACCCACTTTCAGGGGGGATCGTGTCCGATCAAACCCGATCCCCTGCCCACATTCAAGGAGGAAGTGGCGCGCTTCCACAACGTGGTCGAAGCGGTGGGCGAGCTGCTGAAGAGCGGCGCGCAGTGCTCGATCTCCACCGAACAGCTGTTACAGGGACCCTTCGCCGATACGATGACCCATGTCGGCCAGCTGGCAATGCTGCGCCGTCTCGCGGATTCCCCCGTGGCCCCCGAAAACTTCATCTATGCGGACATCCAGGCGGACCGGTTGCACGCCGACCAGCCGCTGCCGGCGCGTCCGGACAAGCATTGGCCCGAGGCACCGGAGTGATTCTGCGGCTGTGGCACGGCTGGACCACGCCTGGGAATGCAGACCGCTACGAGGAGCTGTTGCGGTCGGAGATCTTCGCTGGCATCCGCAATCGGCGGATTCCCGGATTCCGAGAAATTCGCCTGTTGCGCCGGACGCTCTCAGATACCGTGGAATTCGTCACCCTCATGACGTTCGACTCGATCGACGCGGTGCGGGACTTCGCCGGCGAAGACTACGAGGTCGCCGTCGTCCCCCCACGGGCGCGAGCGCTCCTGCTACGCTTCGATGAACGCTCGGCGCACTACGAGGTGCTCGTATGACCTTCAGGCGCTATCTTTTTTCAATGCGCCGCATCGCCCTACTCGTAGTCTTGACCGCCCTCGCTGCGTCACCGCCGCCCGGCTACCGCATTCTGGTGGCCAGCGAGTCGGGCGACATCGTCACGCAGCTGACTTGGGACGGCACGGCACTCGCCGTGGCGAAAGTCGTTCCCGTCGGCATCATGCCCGCCGACATCGATGGCCCTCACAACGTGACGGTCGCACCGGACGGCTCCGCCTGGTACGTGACGATCGCCCATGGCACGCCGTACGGATCGTTGTGGAAGATGAGCGCCGGGAGCGACACGCTGCTGGGCCGCGCACCGGTGGAGATGTTTCCCACGACCATCGCGCTGACGCCCGACGGCGCGCTGGCCTTCGTCGCCAATTCCGATTTCCACGGCGATCACCCGCGCACCAACGTCGTGACCATCGTGCAGACGGCGACGATGACGCCGCTGACGAATCTCCCGGCGTGCGACATGCCGCACGGCGTGAAGGTCAACCACGCCGGGACGCTGGTCTATGTGTCATGCATGAATTCGGACGAAATTCTGGAGATCGATCGGCAGACGTTCAGGATCCGGCGCCGGCATGCGACTGGCAGTGGTATGCCGACGACCATGATGCCCATGCATCCAGCCTCTTCAGGTCCGCCCCAACACGACTGCATGCCCACGTTCGTCTCGATCTCGCCGGACGATCGCCGGTTGTACGTCGCGTGCAATCACGGCAACACGCTCCAGGTGCTCGATGCCGCGTCGCTCGAGCTCGTGCAGGAGATCCCGGTGGGGACCGGTGCCTACAATGTCGAGCCGTCGGCCGACGGGCGGTGGATCATTGTGACGAACAAGAAAGCGCAGAGCATCTCGCTCCTGGACGCCCAGAGTCTGACGGAAGTCGCCAAGATCCCGACATCGAAGCCGTTGCCGCACGGCGTCGCGTACTCGCCCGACGGCCGCTGGGCCTTCATCTCACAGGAGAGCGTCGGGATCGACCCGGGCGCCGTTGATGTCATCGATCTCACGACCCGCGCTCGCGTCGCCAGCATCCCGATTCCCAGGCAGCCGACCGGCATCACCATTCTCCGGACGCCATGATCCATACGACGACCGTCTCGCTCTCGCCGGCCGACGTGCTGGCGCGCGCGCAGCAGTTTTTCGCCGAACGTGTCCCGAATGCCGCGGCATTCGTGGAGAAGTCGGGGCCGACGTTCGTGACCTTGCGCGGGCAGGGCGGGGAGGAAGTGGTGATCAGTGCGTGGGACGATAAGGAGAAAGGCGTCACGCGCGTCCGTGCCTCGACGCTGTTCTTCGACCAGGCACTGGACCGGTTCCTGTCCACCCTGCCGCTCGCGTCGCAGGTGGAGGTCGCGTGAGCGCCGGCGTGGCGGAGCGCTATGCCGTGCGGGTGATGGTGACCCCGGTCTGGGAGCACGTCCCCGTGCAGGTCGATGACAGCACCACCGTCGCCCAGCTGAAGCACGCGGCGCTACGGGCCGCGTTGAAGACGACAGCGGGCGAGGAGACGTTTATCGTGAAGTTCCGGGGCGCGATCGTCGCCGACGAATCCATCACGTTGCGCGCACTGGGCGCCGTCCCCAACGCCCCCTTCATTGTGCTGCCGGCCCGCCGGCAACCGGTGCGGTGAGTACCGCAACCTTCACGCGCGCCGTCACGGTGTTCGCCGTGGGGTTTCTCGCGCTCGACGCCGTGTTGTTCGCGCTGGTGGAACGGTTTCTCTGGGCCGCGGTCTGCGCCGCCGCCGCCGTTCTCGTGGTCGTGGGGTGGCGCCGCTATCGCCGGGCCATGGCCGAGTTGGCGGACGCCCGGAAAGAGATGAAGCGCGAAGTGGAGTCCATTCGCGAGCTGCTGCACGCCCCCCCCCGCCGCCACAACTAGGTGCCCGTCGCAGTCGTCTGGAATCCGGCGTGCCGGCATCACTATGGCGGCGCGGGGCATCCGGAACGTCCCCAACGATTCGAAGCGGTGCTCGAAGCGCTGCGCCGGCCGGAGCTCACGCCGCTCATCTCGTGGGTCGAGGCGCCGCCCGCGACGCGCGCGGCGATCGAGCGCGTCCATCCTCCCGCGTACCTCGACATGCTCGAAGCGTTGGCTGCGCGCGGCGGCGGTGCGCTCGATGCCGACACGTTCCTCGGGCCGAGAAGCTGGGAAAGTGTGTTGGCATCGGCGGGCGTCGCGCTGGCGGCGGTGGAGCAGGGGCTGAAGGCCGGCAGGGCCTTCGGCATCACGCGTCCGCCCGGTCATCACGCGCTCGCCGCACGAGCCATGGGATTCTGTTTTCTGAACAATGTCGTGCTGGCGGCCCGGCATGCGCAGATCCTGGGCAGCGCGCGCGTGCTGATCGTGGATTGGGACGTGCATCACGGCAACGGGACCCAGGCGCTGGTGGAGCACGACCCGTCGATCCGGTTCGTGTCGATGCACCAGTATCCCTGGTATCCGGGGACGGGGGCCGCCGACGAACGCGGCGTCGGGAATGTGTTCAACATCCCGCGGCCGGGCGGGCTGCCGCGCGCCGGCTATGTGCGCGACTTCCTCGCCGGCGTGGATGCGGCGCTGGCGCGGTGGAGTCCGGATCTCCTGCTCATCTCCGCGGGCTTCGACTCGCTCGCCGGCGATCCGCTCGGCGAGTTCACACTCGAGCCCGGCGACATCGCCCATTGGACGGTGGCGCTGCGCGAACGGATGGGAACGCGGCCCGTCATCGGCGTATTGGAGGGCGGCTATCGGCTGGATCTGCTCGCGGCCGGTGTCGTGGCGCACGTGCGCGCGCTATCTTGAGCACATGAGCGTCACGACCGTCCCGCCGCAGCCACCGCAGGCCTCGAAGCACTGGCCGGCGAGCATCTATCGGCGGCCGGACGGCACGATCGAACAAGACTTCTCGCCCGCCCGCATCCGCGAAATCCTGCAGAGCGGGGAAGGCGAGTTGTGGGTCGACATCGACAGCACGAGCATGCATCAGCACGCGCTGCTCGAAAAAGTGTTTGCGTTCCACCCGCTGTCGATCGAAGACACCCTCTCGCCGGGCACCCGGGTCAAATTCGAAGAATACGACCGCTACGTCTTCGTCGTGATGGCGGTCATCCGCTTCGACGAGGGAACGCCGGAACCGTGGGATCTCGCCACGTCGAACATGTATTTCTTCCTCGGCAAGAATTTTCTCGTCACCGTGCACGCGCTGCCCTCCAAGAGCTGCGGCACGGTGCGTGAGCGGCTGATGCGCAACCCGGAGCTCATGGCGCGCGGCGCCGAGATGATGATGCACAACATCATCGACCAGTCTGTCGACGCGTATTTCCCGCTGGTGGAAGAGCTGAATGCGCTGGTCGATGGTCTGGAAGAACGCCTCTTCGAGCGGTTCGACGAGAAGCTGATTCACGAGATCTTCAAGGCGAAGCGTGCGGCGTTCTCGCTGCGCCGCCACATCGGACCGATGCGTGAAGTGCTCAACGTCCTCACGAACCGCCCCTGTGGCTACATTCGCCCCGAAACACAGCTCTATTACCGCGACGTCTACGACCACACGATCCGGATCACCGAATCGGTGGACACGGTGCGCGACTTGCTTGCCGGCGTGCTGGAGACCTACCTCTCGCAAACGTCGAATCGGATGAACCGCGTCATGAAGCAACTGTCCATCGTCGCCACCATCGCGCTCCCCTTGGTCGTGGTCGGCGGCATCTTCGGCATGAACTTCAGCCAGATGCCGTGGACGCATCATCCGTACGGCTTCTACGGCGCGCTGATCACGATGGCGGCGGTCTCCGGCATCATCCTCTGGTGGCTCAAGAAGAATCGATGGCTCTGAAGCTGCTCGTCGAGCAGTGCTCCATCACCACCCGCCATCCATTTGTCATCGCCCGCGGCTCGACGAACGGGTACAAGCGTGCCTGGGTCCGTCTGGTGGATGGGGATGGAACGGAGGGGTGGGGCGAGGCCGATCCCTCTTCGTTCTATGGAGAAAGTCTAGAAACGGTATTAGCCGCTTTCGAGCGGCTCAGCCCCCACATGCCGCAGGATCCCTTCGACCTCCAGGCCACCGAAGCCCGTTGGGAACAGGTCCTGCCCAAGAACTGGGCGGCGCGCGCGGCTCTCTCCGCTGCGCTGCACGACCTGGTCGGGAAGAAGCTGGGTCAGCCGCTATGGCGGTTGTGGGGGCTCGACCCGAAGAAGGCCCCGATCTCGTCCTTCACCATTGGCCTCGACACGCCGGAGAAAATCCGCGCCAAGGTACGGGAGGCTGACGGCTATCCGATCCTCAAGGTGAAGTTGGGCACCGATCACGATGACAAGATCCTGCGCACCATCCGCGACGCGACCGACAAGCCGATCCGGGTCGACGCGAATGCCGGCTGGGACGTCGCGCGCGCGAAGCAGATGATCCCGACGCTCAAGGAGTTCGGCGTCGAATTCCTCGAGCAGCCGCTCGTTCCAGAGGATCTCGACGGTCTCGCCGAGGTGCGGCGGGTCGCGGCCAAGCACCACCTGCCGGTGGTCGTGGACGAGAGCTGTCTCATCGCCGCCGACATTCCGCGGCTGGCGGGCCGCGCGGATGGGATCAACATCAAGCTCGCCAAGTGCGGCTCGCTGCGTGAAGCGCTGCGCATGATCGCCACGGCGCGGGCTCACGGCATGCTCGTCATGGTCGGCTGCATGATCGAGACGTCGCTCGGCATCACGGCCGCCGCGCACTTCACGCCCCTCGTGGACGCGGCCGATTTGGATGGCGCGGCCCTCACCGTGGACGATCCATTCACAGGCGCCACCATCGCGCAAGGCCAGATTCGGCTGCCGACTGAGCCAGGACTTGGTGTGCGGCGGCGATGACCTATGCCGCAGTCGTCCTCCCAGTTCCGGTAAGCCGCTCCTACATCTACGACGTCCCTGAAGCGCTGGCGGCGCGCGTCGTCCCGGGTGCGCGCGTCGTAGTGCCGCTCCGCCGTCGCAGTGTCGTCGGGATCGTGACCGCAGCTGTCAGCCATCTGCCGTCAGCCGGCATGGACATCAAGCCCATTGCCGCCGCACCGGACGATGAGCCCGCGATCTCGCCGCCTTTGCTCGAGCTGGGACGCTGGATGTCCGACTACTACGGCGCGCCGCTCGGTCTCGCGCTACGGGCGATTCTTCCTGGCCCACTCTGGAGCGTCGCCCGGCCGGCGGGGCCTGCGCCAGCCGAGGAACGTTTGCTCGTGCTCACCGGCAACGGGATGGAATCGCTCCTGGAGCGGGAGCGGCGCTTCAAACGGGCGCCCAAACGCCGCGCCGTGTACGAGACCGTGGAGGCGCTCGGCGGCTCGGCCCCCGTTTCCCATCTCGTGAAGCAGCTGAAGCTCTCGACCACCGCGCTGGCGGGCCTGGTTCAGCAGGGGCTCGCCCGCATCGAGCGCGTGCCCGAGATGCGCGATCCCTTCGCCGATCTGTCATCGCCGCCACCGCCCAATCTCACGGACGCCCAGCGCGCCGTGGTCAGGGGCATCGCCGAGACGCCGGTTGAAAAATCCGTCTTAATCCACGGAGTCACGAGTTCAGGGAAGACGCTTGTGTACCTGGAAGTGCTTCGTGCCGTCGTGCAGACGGGGCACGGGGCAATCTTGCTCGTGCCGGAAATCGCCCTGACGCCGCAGACCGTGGCGCGGGTGCGTGGCGTCTTTGGCGACAGCGTGGCCGTGCTGCACTCAGGATTGTCCGATGGCGAGCGCGCCGATGCCTGGCGCGCGCTGCGTCGGGGCGAGCGGATGGTCGCGGTCGGACCGCGCTCGGCCGTGTTCGCACCGGTCCAGCGGCTCGGCGCGATCGTGGTGGACGAGGAACACGAGCCCAGCTACAAGCAGGGCTCGGCGCCGCGCTACCACGCGCGCGATGCCGCCGCGATGCGGGCGCAGCTCGAGGGAGCTCGCCTTATTCTCGGAAGTGCGACACCGTCGCTTGAGACGCTAAATGACGAGCGGATAGTCAGATTGGAACTGCCCGATCGCGTAGGAGCAAGGCCCCTGCCGCCGGTGGAAGTCGTGGACCTGCGGACCGCGCCACGGATCGCGCCGTCTGAGGCCCCCCCCGGTGTGATTCCCTGGAGCGAATCGCTGGATACCGCAATCGCCGGCGCGCTCGAGCGCGGCGAGCAGATAATCCTGCTGCTCAATCGCCGCGGGTTCGCGACGTTCGTGCAGTGTCCCGCCTGCGGCAACGTGCCGGGGTGCCCGCAATGCGCCATCGCGCTCACCGTGCACCACACGCCGCTCACTATGCGCTGCCACTACTGCGGGCACGAGGAATCGATTCCCGAGATCTGTGCGATCTGTGGCCAGGCGACACAGCGCCTGCGGGGCCTGGGCACGCAGCAGCTCGAGCATTTCGTCGGGCTGCGCTATCCGCGCGCCCGCATCGCCCGGATGGACCTCGATACCACCACGAGCAAATGGGCCCACCATCACATCCTGGAGCGGGTCGCCCGCGGCGACGTGGACATCCTGTTGGGCACGCAGATGATCGCCAAAGGGCTCGACTTTCCGAACGTCACCGTCGTCGGCGTCGTGGACGCCGATACCGGCCTCCATTTCCCCGATTTCCGGGCCGGCGAGCGGACGTTCCAGCTTGTGGCGCAAGTGGCGGGCAGGGCGGGGCGGGGACCGCGCGGCGGCCGCGTATTCGTGCAGACGCGCGCGCCCGATCATCACGCGATCCGGGCGGCAGCCGCGCACTCCGTCTCGCAGTTTGCGGCGGCGGAGCTTCCGCTTCGATCACCTCCACACCCTCCCTATCCTCCACGAACTGGTTTGGTGCGGTTCGTTATCGCGACCAGCGACCACGCTCGCACGGCGGACCTGGCGGAGCGGGTGGCAACCTGGCTCAGGCGTGCGTCGTCTGAGCGGTTGGACGGCGCGCTCACGGTGCTCGGACCGGCGCCGTGCCCGCTCATGCGCCTCAAGGGGAAGTGGCGCTGGCACGTGTTGACGAAGTCTGCGGAGCCGCGCGTGCTCGGTCGCGTGGTGCGCGCGTGGCGCGCGAAGACGCATCGCGCGGTGACGGTGGATCGTGACCCGGTTTCACTCTTGTGAAAGCCGTTTCCCTTCGGGTATTTTGACCCCCCTGTGAGTCGTCCTCGCTTTCAGTACCGACCACCCAACTTTGCCGCGCCCCCGCTGTCGGGCGTGCCCGACGCGCGCTTCACGCCCGCACCAGCCGACGGGGTTCTTCCCGACGGTTTTTTTTCGACTACCAACCTGCCGACCTACGTGAAACTGCCGAGCGGCTGGCGTCGTCCACGCTTGCCACGGATGGACTGCGTGATCGTGCACGCGACCGGTGACGACCTGGTGATCACCGAGCCGCGGCGCGTCCGAAAGAGCGACAAGGTCGCCGTGGGGGCGGCGGAAGACGGCTCCGAAGGGATCTTCGTTCACGTCGAGGGCTTTCTCGGCGGCACCCACAGTCCGAACGAATTCCGTTTCATGGCGACGGAAGTGTCGCGCGAGCGACCGGTGGACTACAGCGTGCTGGCGGAGCTGCTTGGGGAAGAGAAGCAGCGCGGTGGCAAGGTCCTCTGGGTCATCGGTCCCGCGCTGGTACACGCCCGCGCGCGCGAGGACATGATCTGGTTCATCGAAAACGGCTACGTCAACGTGCTCTTCGGGGGCAACGCCGTCGCCGTCCACGATCTGGAGGCGGCGATCTTCGGCACGACCCTGGGGATGTCGAGCTCCGGCGAAAGTGTCGAAGGCGGGCATGGGTTACACATGCGGGCGATCAATGCCATCCGCCGCGCCGGCTCGATCGAGGCGGCGGTACGCGGGGGCACCGTCACGAGTGGGATCATGCACGCGCTGGTCACGCGCGGCGTGCCGTATGTTCTGGCCGGGTCGATTCGGGATGACGGCCCGCTTCCCAATGTGATCCCCGATACGCTGGCGGCACAGGATGCGATGCGCAGCTATACGGCGGTGGCCACATTTGCGGTGTTTGTCGCAACGGCATTGCACGCGATTGCCGTCGGCAACATGCTGCCGGCGTTCGTGGACTCACCAGTGACGGAAGATATCCGTCCGCTCACGACGATCTGCGTCGACCAGACCGAATTCGTCGTCACCAAGCTGCGGGATCGCGGCACGCATCAGGCGTACGGCGTCGTCACCAATGCGCAGGACTTCATGCATGTCCTGCGCTTCTATGTGGAGCGATGGCAGCAAGCGAGCCAGGCGGTACGGACTCCGGCGCCTTCTTCCCGCTAGCTTCGCCCGCGCCCGGGCAGGGCGCCGGCTGGGCGAAGCTGGCGGCTGCGGTCGAAGCGCAGGTGCCGCCGGCGGAGATCGAGACCATTTACGTTTTCCAGCCGATCAAACGGCAGGGGCGTGAGTGGGGGACGGCAGTCGTCACGCGCAAGAGCGCGGGTCCGGAAGGGCGGTTGCGCGTCTACACGGCGAAATACATGCTCGTCGTGCGTGGCAAAGAGCGCGGGCAGTCGAAGATCGAAGTCGTGGAAGTCGCGCTCAGTCCCGCCGATGTGCTGGCGCAGGTCATGCAGGCGACTGTCGACCGGGGCGGCGACACCGAGCCGCCGGTTGAGCTGGGTCCCGCGGTATGGTACGAGGGGAGGTAACTCAGAGTTGATTGACTCACGAATGTTCATGCCGACGAAGGCCTTTTTGACGAAAGGCGTCGGCCGGCACAAGGAAAAGCTCACCAGCTTCGAGATGGCGCTGCGAGACGCGCACCTTGCGAACTTCAATCTCGTGCGAGTGAGCTCGATTTTTCCCCCGCATTGCGAGCTCGTCGATCGCGAAGAGGGGATGAGCATGCTCAGGCCCGGTCAGATCGTGTTCGCCGTGATCGCGGAGTCCGCGACGAACGAGCCCAGCCGCCTCGTCGCAGCCTCGATCGGTGTCGCGATGCCCGCCGATCCCTCTCACCATGGCTATATCTCGGAGCATCACAGCTACGGGCAGAACGAGACCGTCTCCGGGGAATACGCCGAGGACCTCGCCGCCTCGATGCTCGCGACCGTGCTGGGGGTCCCCTTCGAGGCCGACAAAGCGTGGGACGAGCGCCGCGAGCAGTGGCTGCTCTCGGGCGAAATTGTCCGCACGATGAACGTGACCTCCACAGCCGAATGCGGTCCCGACGCCCGCTGGACTACGGTCGTCTCCGCGGTCGCGTTTTGCGGTTAATGTGGCCGCGGCTGTTGCGTTCGCGGCCGGCCTGCTGAGTTTCCTGTCGCCGTGCGTATTGCCGCTGATCCCGAGCTACGTCGGCTACCTGACCGGCATGACGGTGGAGGAAGTCGAACGGCGGCGCGGCACGGCGTTCCTACACGCGCTCTGGTTCGTGGCCGGGTTCTCGCTCGTGTTCGTGCTGCTCGGCGCCGGTGCGTCCGCCGTGGGCAGTGTGCTGCGCGACTATCAGGTGTGGCTGGGACGCGTGGGCGGCGTGCTGCTGATCCTGTTCGGGATCTATCTCCTGGGCATCCTCCGCCCGGCGTTTCTGATGCGGGAACGGCGCATCGAACTGGCGCGTAAACCCATCGGCTATTTCGGCTCCGGCGTCGTCGGGTTCACCTTCGGCGCGGCGTGGACCCCGTGCATCGGACCGATACTCGGCGGCATTCTCACTCTCGCGGCGACACAAGCCGGGCTGGGGCGGGGGATCGTACTGCTCGCGGTCTACGCGCTGGGGCTCGCGTTGCCGTTCTTGTTGACCGCACTGGCACTGGACCGGTTTCTGGTCTGGTTTCAGCGCTTCCGGCCATACATCATATGGGTGGACCGGATCGCGGGCGGGATGCTCGTCGTGCTGGGCATTCTGCTTGTCACCGACAGCTTTACGTTGCTCGCGGGATATCTCCGCGGACTGACACCTGAGTTCCTGCGGGACCGGCTGTAGAAACCTGCCGCCCAGGTGCGGGTACCGATTGCCAACCGCTGTTACAGAGAGGATGCCATGACTCGGTTAACTATGCTCGCGAGTGCCGCCGTGTTCGCATTGAGTGCCTGTCAGAAGGGGCAGGACCAAAGCCAGGCGAGCGACTCGACGGCCCGCAATCTGACGTTGGCGCCCGCGGAGTCGACCGCGGCGATGCGCGACGTGCCGGATCAGAATCAGAAGACGACGCCACCCCCAGTCACTCGGCCGCCTGTACAGCGTACCAACCCGCCGGCGCCTCCCAAGCCGCCTGCGATGGCGCGGCTCAGCGTCGGCACCAAAATGGACATCGCGGCGACCGATACGATTTCGTCGCGCACCGCCAAGGTGGGTGACGCTTTCAACGCGCGGGTGGTGGAAGACGTCAGGAATGCGGCGGGACGCGTCGTCATCCCCGCCGGCTCGGTCGTCAATGGCAAGATTACCGACGTGAAACCGTCCCCCAATCCGAGCACTCCGGGGACCTTGACGTTGAGCGTTACGAGCATCACTGTACGCGGCACTTCGTACCCCATCGAGGCTTCGGTGGACTCGCTCGAGACGATTCACAAGGGACGGGGCGTCACCTCCGGTGATGCCGCGAAGGTGGGAGCGGGAGCGGCCGCGGGCGCCATCCTGGGTCGCGTGCTCGGTGGTAACAAGAAGGGCACGATCGTCGGCGGCGTTATCGGGGGCATCGCGGGTGCTGGTGTTGCAGCGTCGTCCAAGGATTCGGACATCGTCTTGCCAGCGGGGGCGCATATCATCATCCGGCTGACGAAGGAACTCGCGGTCGCGGCATCATGACGCGGTGATCCGCACCAAGCTGTCCACCATGATGTTCCTCCAGTTTTTCATCTGGGGGGCGTGGTACACGACGATTGCCGTGTACATGACGAATCATGGGATGGAGCGACTGACCTTCTGGCCCTATACGGTGAATCCGATAGCGGCGATCGTCGCTCCATTCTTTCTCGGTCTGGTCGCTGACCGCTATTTCGCGACGGAGAAGGTCCTCGGCTTTCTGCATCTTCTGGGGGGCTTGATCCTCCTCGCCGTGCCGCGCTTCACCGGGGCACCGACGATCTTCATCCTGCTGCTGCTGCTGTATAACCTCTGCTACATGCCGACACTCGGCCTCGCCAACAGTCTGGCGTTCCACCACATCCAATCGCAGGAGCAGCAGTTCCCGCTCATTCGCGTGTTCGGGACGGTGGGATGGATCGTGGCGGGGTTGGTCATCAGTCTCGTGTTGAGTCGCCTGATGACGGCGGTGCCGGAGACGACGGCATGGCCGCTGTACACGGCCGGAATCGCCAGCCTGTTGCTCGGTATTTTCAGCTTCACCTTGCCGCATACGCCGCCGCGAGGCGCCGGGCAGCCGGTCTCCCTGCGCAGCATCGCGGGCCTCGATGCGTTCAAGCAGATCGGGGACAGACCGTTTTACATCTTTATCGCCGCGTCACTGCTGCTCTGCATCCCGCTCGCCGCCTACTACAACTTCACGCAGCTCTTCCTCGGCGCGGCGGGCGTCAAGAAAATCGCGGCGACGCAGACGTTGGGGCAGATGTCCGAGACCCTGTTCATGCTGCTGATGCCGCTCATGTTCATGCGGCTCGGCGTGAAGAAAATGCTGATGGTGGGGATGGGCGCGTGGGTGCTGCGGTATGCGCTGTTCGCGTTGGCGGCACCCAATGCGGTCTTCTGGATGATCGTCCTGGGCGTCCTGCTCCACGGGCCGTGCTACGATTTCTTCTTCGTCACCGGCCAGATCTACGTCGATAAGAAGTCGACGCCCGCCATTCGTGGGCAGGCGCAGGGCTTTTTGGTCCTCGTTACGTACGGCGTCGGCATGCTGATCGGTGCCCAGGTAGCGGGCCGGGTCTTCAACAGCTTCCTCGGCACGGCTACGAGTTTGACGCTCGATCAGTGGAGGAGCTTCTGGGTCTTGCCGGCCGCGTTTGCGGCGGCGGTGCTGGTCTTCTTTGCGGCGTTCTTCAGAGCCCAGACCTCGGCGCCTATTCGCTAAGCTCCCTCACCCAGATGTTGCGGTAGCGCACCGGATTGCCGTGATCCTGTAGCTTGAGCGGCAACTTATCCGGATGCGCGCTGTACGGCGGCCGCGCCCGATTCGCCGTCGGCCCGACAAGCTCGAAGTTGTCCTGAATCAACACGCCATTCAGAAATACGGTCATGCGCGCCGGACGCTCGAGTGAGCCGTCGGCCTTGAAATGGGGCCGGCGGAACACGATGTCGTACGCCTGCCACGCACCGGGGGGCCGCGTGGCGTTGACGAGCGGGGGGTTCTCGCCATAGATCGCGCCCGCCTGGCCATCTGGATAGGTGTCGTTCTGATAGGAGTCGAGCACTTGGAGCTCGTAGATCCCCATAAGAAAGATGCCGCTGTTGCCGCGCTCCTGACCCTCGCCCTGGGGCGGCGTCGGCGTGCGCCACTCGATGTGCAGCTGCACGTCACCGAAGGAACGAGCCGAGACGAGCATGCCCGCGCCCGGCTTGACTTCGACGTATCCGTCTCTGACGATCCATTTCGCTGCCGTGGCGTCTTCGCTGCGCCATTCGTTGAGATTCGAGCCGTCGAACAAAACGACCGCGTCCTTCGGGGCGGGGACCGGCGGCACCGCGGGTCCGGGCTGCACGACGGGAGGACGAGGACGATCCATCGAGTGCTGCGGCCACTGTTGCCCTTGTGCCATGAACAACAAAGCTAGCGTCCCGATCATGGCTTCCATGTCCCCTTGGCCACCGCTGGAACGAACGTATCGACGCCCGGCGGCGGAACGTCGAGCGTGCGACCCTGTTCGGCGCTCATGTAGGCCGCCATCAAGACCTTCACCACTCGTAACCCGTCATCCCAAGTGAGAGAAGGTTTCGTCTTGTTCAGGAACGCCTGGACGAAGTGCCGGTCTTCCGACTCATACCCATACGCCGCGGCCTCGCTGGCCACCACCGGCATCTGGCCCATCTCGGCGTTTTGCTTCTCGACCAGGTCCTCGCCTGACTTTCCCTGGACCTCGCGGCTGAAAAACAGCTTGAGCCCCGAGTCCAGCGAGTTCCACGACATCGAGTATTCGGGCCCGAGCAGCTCGGCCGAGAGCCTGAGCCCAGCACCCACGAAGCTCCATGATGTGCTTGCTTCGCCGAGGACCTTGTGGCCGTCATCGGTCTCGAATTCGATCACCACGCTCGCAAAATCTTCCGATGGCGCCTTGTCGTAATCGACGTCTTTCCCCATCGTGGCCGTCAGCTTCTTGCTGTATGCCGGCCGCGTCCACTTGAGACTGGCGATGTGGGCGGTGATCCGCGTCGGCCGCACGGATGTGGCGGGCTTGGTGGGATCGGTGAGCAGGTGCTGAACCAGCAGCGATGAGTGGCACATCATGTCGTTGAGCACGCCGCCGCCCTGCAGCTTGCCTTGCCAGAACCACGGCCCGTGCGGTCCGCTGTGCTCCTCAGCGGCGCGGGCGAGATAGGGCCGGCCGGTGAGCTTGGCGCCGCGCGCCCACAGCAGGTTGCGCCCGGTTTCGACTTGGGGTGCGAACAGCTGGTTTTCGAGATAGCCGTGCGGCAGGCCAACCTTATTGACCAAATCCAACACCTTCTTGGCTTCGCTCACGTTTCTCGCTAACGGCTTTTCACACGCCACGCCCAGCAGCCTGCCTTTGCCGCGTTCGATCGTGCTGACCATCTCTTCGACGTTTTCGATGCGCGCGTAGTTCGGGCCCGACAGCCATATGGCGTCGATCGCGGGATCTTCGACCATGGCGGCGATGGAGGGGTACGGCTTGGCCTCGCCCACGCCGAGCTTGCGCGCCATGCCTGCCGTGTCCGCGGCGTTCTTCTGGTTGGGGCTCCACACGCCGAGGACGTCGGCATCGCGAACGCCGACGAACCCCAGCAAGTGGAATTTCGCGTTGAACCCGCTCCCCACCATCCCGATGCCGAGACGCTTGCTCATTCAGTCCCCTCGTAGCTGACGCCGAGTTTCTGCAGCGCTGCCGGTGGGCAGCCCTTCCACTCCGCGACAAACGTGTTCCCCTGATAATCGAGGTCGGTGACGCCGATCTTGCTCGACCAAAACCCCGACGCCGTCATGTCGCGGAACATGTTGAAGAACGCGACGCCCTGGCTCATCTCGGGCCTCGCCTTCTTGGGCCAGGCAATGTCGTCGAGCACGGTGGTTTGTTCAGTCGGCGTCGCCGCGACGAATGTCTTGCCCAGCCGCTCGTAGCACTCGTTGTCCAGCCAGGCGAGCCCGCCACGCATCGGCGTTTGACCGTCGAGCCGATCGTTCAGCATGAAATCCATGAACTCGGGGACGCCGGCGTCCGTGGCGCTTCCCGAGCGCTCGTCCTTTGGAATGACCAGATCCGCGAGGACGCGCACCGTGTCCCACTCGTGGGGAGTGAAGAACGTCGGCGCGTACGGGGCTTTTAGCGCCTCGCGCGCGAACCCTGCCGCCTTTGCCGCCTCTGCCGGTGTCCATTTGAAGGCAGCCGTCAGCGCGGCCATCGCCATCGCGCCTACCGCTTCACGCCGCTTCATAGCGCCCTCGCCTTGAGCTGGTTTGCGATGTATTCGGACGTCCGCCAGGACAGAGCCATGATCGTCCAGGTGGGGTTCTTGTCGGCCTGGGAAGTGAAAGGAGCGCCGTCGGCCACGAAGAGATTCTTGACCTCGTGCGTCTGGCAGTTGGCATTCACCACCGAACTCTTGGGATCCGCGCCCATCCGCGCCCCGCCCAGCTCGTGAATGATTACGCCGCCCGCCGCGATGCCGTAGCCGTCCTCTTTGCTCGGCATATCCCCCCACGGCGTGCCGCCCATCTCCTTGATGAGCGCGCGGAACGTCTCCTGCATGTGCTTGACCTGCAGGTACTCGTGATCGGTGAACTTCCAGTGGAAGCGCAGCACCGGGATGCCCCACTTGTCCACGACTCTGGGGTCGATCTCGCAGTAACTGCCCTCGTTGGGGATCATCTCGCCGCGCCCCGAGAACCCGATGTACGCACCGTAGTAGCGGCGATAGTCGTTCTTGAGCTGCTTGCCGTAACCGCCGCCCTGCAGGTCCTGGATGCCGCCGCCGAAGCCCGCCTCCGGCAGCCCCGTGCCGCCCCACACTTCGATGTGGTAGCCGCGCGGGAAGTCGAGCTTCTTGTTGTCGAGCCACCACGGCATGTAGACGTGCATCCCTCCCACCCCGTCGTGATTGTGGGGAACCGGGTCCATCATCTTCGGAACGAATCCCCCGGCGTCGGTGCCGGTCGTATCGGTGAGATACTTGCCCACCGTGCCGCTGCCGTTCGCGAGGCCGTTCGGGAACGACGCCGACTTGGAGTTGAGCAGGAGCCGCGAGGTTTCGCAGGCACTCGCCGCCACGACCACGACTCGCGCGTCGATGTGATGCTCGCTGCCGTCGGTCGTGTCCACGTACGTGACGCCGCTGGCCCGGCCATTCCGGTCGAGCGTAATCTCCCGCGCCATCGCGTTCGTCTTCAGGGTGAGCTTGCCGGTCTTCAGGGCCGGTGCGATCAGCACGTTGGTGGATGAGAAGTTGGAATTCGTCTTGCAGCCGCGGCCGCACTGCCCGCAATAGTGGCACGCCGCTCGACCGTTCAGGGGACGGGTGAGAATCGACAGCCTGGAAGGAACACAGGTGACGTTCAGCCGCCGGGCCGCCTGTTGGACGAGCAGCTCATAGCAGCGGGGCTTGGGCGGCGGCAAGAACAGGCTGTCAGGCGCGTTCGGGATGTTTTCCTTGCTCCCGAAAACCCCGACGAGCTGCTCGAGCTTCTCGTAATACGGCCAGATGTCGTCGTAGCTGATCGGCCAGTCATCGCCCAGGCCGTCGAACGTCTTCGCCTTGAAGTCGCGCGGGCCGAAGCGCAGCGAGATGCGCCCCCAGTGGTTCGTCCTCCCACCGACCATGCGCGCCCGCCACCAGCGGAATTTCTCGCCAGGGGCGACGGTGTAGGGCTCCCCGGGGAGCTCCCATCCACCGAGGCAGCCGTCGAACTCTCCAAAGGGCCGCTCCTTGGTGGATGCGCCGCGGCGCGGCGACTGGTACGGCCAGGTGAACATGGCGGAATCGGTCGCGTTGTCCCACGGACCGCCGGCTTCCAGCACCGTGACGTTGACGCCGGCGCGCGTGAGCACGTAGGCCGCTATCCCACCGCCAGCTCCCGAGCCGACGATGAGGACATCGGCGGGCGAGGCCTGAGTCGCAAGGCGCATGCAAGACTCCCGTTTCAGGTTCAGTAGCCGAGTGCACCGCCGGCGGAACGCGGATCTGCAACGCCGACCCACCCACCCGCGGTTCTTTGTATCGCGGCGATAGTGCCGCTGTGTCCTGGCCGCTGTTCCATCTTGTGCCCCATGGCTTGCAGGGTCCGGACGGTCGCGTCGCTCAACCCGCCATGCTCGTAGAACGTTTGGTCCGGCAACGCTTGATGATGAATCCGTGGGGCGGCGACGGCGTCGGCCAGGCTCATGTTCTGATCCAGCACGTTTAGAATCACCTGCGTGACGCTCGTGATGATCGTGGGACCGCCGGGCGTGCCGACCACCATCTGGAGATTGCCGGCGCTGTCGAGCACAATCGAGGGAGTCATGGCGGACAGCATCCGCTTGCCGCCGGCGACCGCGTTGGCTTCGCCCTGCACCAGCCCGTACATGTTCGGCTTGCCCGGCGCCGTCGCGAAGTCGTCCATCTCGTTGTTCAACAGAAAACCCGCGCCCGTGACAGTCACGCCGCTCCCAAATCCGCCATTCAGCGTCGTGGTCACCGCGGCCGCATTTCCCATGGCGTCCACGATCGAGTAGTGCGTCGTATGCATCGCTTCGCCGCTCGCGGCCTGCAGCGGCGTCGGCGTCGCATGCTTGGGATCGATCTGTGACCTGAGCGTCGCCGCATACGACTTCGACAGCAGGCGATCGAGCGGCATATCGACGAAGTCGGGGTCACCGAGCCAGCGGTTGCGATCGATGAATGCACGCCGCATGGCTTCGGTCACGAGATGCACGTAGGCCGCCGTGCCGAACGCGGGAAGCGTGTCGTAGCCCTCGAGGATGTTGAGGATCTCGCCCATTGTCACGCCGCCCGAACTGGGCGGCGGCATCGAGTAGATGGTGTGGCCGCGATACGTGAGCCCGATCGGGGTGCGCCATTTGGCTCGGTAGCTGCGCAAATCGTCCTTGGTGATCAGACCGCCGCCCCGTTGCATCTCGGCCACGATCAGATCGGCGATCTGGCCGCGATAAAAAACGTCCGGACCGGAGTCGCTGATGAGCTGCAGCGTGCGTGCGAGATCCGGCTGCCGCCACATTGTCCCGGACGCGGGAGCGCTGTCGTGCACCAGGAACTGCGCTCGGCTGGCCGGGAACTGCGCCAGCAATTCGCGGTCGCTCGCAATGTCGTGGCTGCGGGCGCTATCGATCATGTGCTCTTGCGCCAGCCGGATGGCCGGTGCGAGCAACGTGACCCAGGGCACTGAGCCGTACTTCCTCCATGCCTCGTACAGGCCGGCAACGCTCCCCGGCACGCCCGCAGCGAGATGTCCCACCTCGCTCCGCTTGGTTGGATTGCCCGCTGAGTCGATATACATGTCGTGGGTCGCCGCGGCGGGCGCCGCCTCGCGGTAGTCGAGCGCCGTCACTTCGCCACCGGCTGTGCGATGCACGATGAAGCCGCCGCCGCCGATGTTGCCGGCGTCGGGCAGCACCACCTCGAGCGCGAATGCGACCGCCACCGCCGCATCGATGGCGTTGCCGCCCTGCTTCAGGATTTCCACGCCGACCTGAGTGGCCAGCGGATGCGCCGAAACGACCATGGCGTGGGAGGCCGTGACGGGCCGCGCGCGCAGTGTCCAGGTCGCGGGAATGACGGCCCGGCCGCGAATCGGCGCAGGAGCGGCGGCTGGAGGGCGATGCGCACAGCCAAGGGCCGCCAGCAGACATATCGCGGGGAGCTTTCGCATTCGTAATCTTATCGTCTAATTCTCCTCCATGACAAACCGCGATTTCCACGATCCGCGCGCCACCGAGCAGCGCAACCCGCGCTCCGAGCGCATCGACGTCGCCTCGAGTCTCGAGATTGTGGACATCATGAATGGCGAGGACGCGCGCGTAGCGGGCGTGGTGCACGGGCAACGCGAGCAGATTGCGCGTGCCATCGACCTGATTGTCGCGGCGTTCAAGGCCAGCGGCCGCCTGGTCTACGTAGGCGCCGGCACGTCCGGCCGGCTGGGAGTGCTCGACGCCACCGAATGTCCACCCACCTTCAGCGTGCCGCCCACGATGGTGACGGGCGTGATCGCGGGCGGCTACGGCGCGCTCGTGAAGAGCGCCGAGGGCGCGGAGGACGATGTGAATGCCGGTGCGGCGGCAATGGACACGGCGGCCGTCACTAATCGCGACGTGGTCGTCGGCATCGCGGCAAGCGGCACGACGCCATACGTGCGGTCGGCCCTGTCGCGCGCGCAGACGCTCGGCGCCAAGACGGTGCTCGTCACCTGCGCCGCCCCGCCGAAAGTGCTCGCCGAGACGTGCGACGTGATCATCAATCCGATCGTGGGACCGGAAGTGCTGACCGGCTCGACGCGCCTCAAGGCGGGGACGGCGACCAAACTCGTCCTCAACATGCTCAGCACCGGTGCCATGATCCGGCTCGGCAAGGTCTACGGGAATCTGATGGTGGACCTGATGGCGTTGAGTGCAAAGTTGCACGACCGCGGCGAGCGCATTGTGATGGAAGTCTGCGGAGTCTCGCGCGAGGACGCGCGGCAGGCGATCGAGCGCGCCAAGGGCAGCGTGAAGCTCGCGATCGTGATGGCCCGCCGCAAAGTGGATGCGAACGAAGCGCGCCACCTGCTCGAGGCGGCGGGGGGGTTCGTGCGTCCCGTGGTCGGCGATCCGCCTGCCGTGTCGCGTTCGTGACTTCTCCTCAGACGCTCGCCGTCGGTGTCATGTCGGGTACGTCGCTCGACGGGATTTCAACGGCGTTGGTGCGGCTGCGCGACGGTGGAGCCGAGCTCGTCGCTTTTCGTCAGGAGCCGTATTCCGCGGCCGAGCGCGGCGCGATCATCGACGCGATGGCGCGGGGCACTCCCAAGGACGTCGCCTTCCTTCATGTAGCACTGGGCGAGCGATTCGCCGGCGCAGTGCTGGCGTTGCTCGCGCAGGCGCGCGTCGGACCGCAGGACCTGGCCTTCGTCGCCTCGCACGGCCAAACGATCTGGCATGAACCGGGGCGAGCGACGTTCCAGCTCGGCGACGCGGCCGTGATCGCGGAGCGGGTCGGTGTCCAGGTGGTGAGCGACTTCCGCGCGCGCGACGTGGCCGCGGGAGGGCAGGGGGCGCCGCTCGTGCCGCTCGCCGACGTGATGTTGTTCGGCCACGAGCAGCGGGGCCGTTGGCTGCTCAACATCGGCGGCATGGCCAACGTCACGTGGGTAGCGCGGCGCGGTGTGCCCGACGGCGCGTTCGCATTCGATACCGGTCCCGGCGTCGCGGTGATCGACGCCATCACGCGGCGCATCGACCCGGAGGCGACGTTCGACCAGGGTGGCGAGCGCGCACGGCGCGGCCGGCCGGTAGCCAAGCTCCTCGATGAGCTGCTCGCCGATCCGTATTTCGATCAGCCACCGCCCAAAAGCACGGGTCGAGAGCGGTTCGGGATCGAGTACGCCGACAAGTTGCTCGCGCGGGTGCACAAGTCCGGCGGATCGGACAACGACGCGGTGGCGACGGCGACTGCCCTCACGGCTGAGACGATTGGCCGGGCGATCGCGCGGTGGGGAAAAGATGACGGGGCCGGCGCCGAGGTCGTCATCTCGGGTGGGGGCGCGAAGAATCCGGCGCTCGTCGAGCGCCTGGCCGCAAAGATCCAGCCGCGCCCGGTCGTGCTCTTCGATCAGCTGTTTTTCAACGGCGAAGCCAAGGAAGCGGTGGCGTTCGCGTTCCTCGGTATGCAGACCGTGTCCGGGAAGGCGGGCAACCTCCCGGCGGCCACGGGGGCGCGCGGGCCGCGCGTGTTGGGACACATCACGCCCGCATGATCGCCAGTTTCACCAGATTCTCGCGCTTCCGACGCTGGGGGTACACGCTGTTCATGATCGTGGGAGTCCTACGGATTCCCACCCAGGCCCACTTTCGCCTCTACGTGCCCGCTTGCGACCTGGGGCTCTCTTGGGTGAACGTGCGTCTTTCCCTCACCAAAGTTCCGCATTTCGCGCTGTTCGGGGTGTTCTTTCTATTGACGGCGTGGCAATTCGATCGCCCGGGCCGCAGGACGTATTGGTCGCTCATCGCGACGCTGGCGCTGGGTGTGCTCGTTGAGCTCGAGGAGGGGGCGACGCGGACCGGCAATTGCCGGCTGGCGGATCTCGTGCCCGATCTCGGCGGCGCCCTCATCGCCATGGCGTTGCTCGGGGCGGTGATTCTCCTCCGCCAGCGCGCGGTGGATCGCCTTCCGCCCCCATGATTCTCACGCCCCGTGCGCGCCTCGTGTGTCCGGCGCTCCGTTGGCGGCGGGGCTCATTCAAGTCCGAACGAACGAAAATCGAGCAGGCGCTCGCTGCGGGGGTGGGCGGGTTCATTCTGTTCGGCGGCACCCGCGCGGCCGTCGCAGCGCTCACCAGTGCGCTCCGCGACACGGCAGGCCGACCGTTGCTGCTCGGCTCGGATTTCGAGCGTGGGCCGGGACAGCAGGTTCGCGGGCTCACAGAGCTGCCGCCGCCCGCGGCACTCGGCTATCTCAACGATCTCGACGTCACATATGCTTGCGGACAGATCACGGGGACCGAAGCGCGCGCCGTTGGGCTGAACTGGGTGTTCGCGCCGGTCTGCGATCTTGACATCGAGCCGAAGAACCCGATCGTGCAGACGCGCGCGTTCGGTGCTGATCCGGAGCGCGTCGCGGCGCATGCGGCCGCCTGGATTCGCGGGTGCCAGGAGCATGGCGCGCTGGCGTGTGCCAAGCACTACCCGGGACATGGGCGGACCACGACGGACTCGCACGAAGGTCTGCCCATCGTCGAGGCGTTGGGCGACGACGTGCAGCACACCGATGTCGCGCCCTTCAAGGCGGCAGTGGACGCCGGAGTCGGGAGCGTCATGCCGGCATTCGTCGCCTACCCGCGGTGGGACGCGAGCGGATCGGCCGCGACGTTCTCGCCGATCATGCTCGGCTATCTGCGCGACACGCTGGGATTTCACGGGCTCACCGTGACGGACGCGTTCATCATGGGCGGCGCGACCGCGGCGGCGCCGGAGGGCAGCGCGGCGGCAGCGGCGATCGCCGCCGGCTGCGACATGCTGCTGTACCCGACGGATTGGGCCGGTGTGGCGAGGTCGTTGGAGACGGTGCCGGCAGATCGTGCCGAAGCGGCGCTTGCGCGGTATCAACAGGCAGTCGCGGCGTGGGACAGTCCCGGTTACCCCGGGGCGTCGCCCCGGGGTCAGCCGAGTGACTTGGACGACGCTTTGCTCGGCGAGCACCAGAAGTTCGCCGATGGCCTCGCCGATCGAGCGGGGCATCTGGTGCGTGGCGAACGGCCGCGGCTCGGCAAGACGCTCAGCGTGACGATCGTCGATGATGATGTGGGTGGGCCGTATTCGATTCCGCCCAGGGATGTATTTCATGCGACCGTTAGAGCGAGTGGTGTTCGGCTGACCCCGGGGCGGCGCCCCGGGGTTAGCCGAGTGGTACTGGTCTACGCAGAGCCGCGATCGTGGAAAGGTCGCGCCGATTTGGGACCGCAGTCGCTGGCGAAGCTCGAGCGGCTCGTGCCGGGCGCGTCGCTTGTGATTCTGTTCGCGCATCCGCGACTCGCGGCCCAAGTCCCTGGCGATGTGCCGGTGTTGTGCTGCTGGCACGGACAGGCGTTGATGCAGCGGGCGGCGGCGCGGTGGGTGGTGCGGACTGCCTGACTAGAAGGTGATCCTCAGTCCCAGGGCGAGGCCGCCGCCCGGCGCCGGGCCAACGTTCAGCCGCTCGAGATGCACGGGCGCCCAAGTGACGGTCTTCGTCTCCGATCCGACAATCGTTCCCAGCAGCGCACCAGCGAGGCCGAACACCGCGAGGCGGGTATCGAGATGCGGCGACACCTTGTAAGCGAGGCACGGGACCGTCGTACAGTCCCCATTCTCGTCCACCCAATCCGGGTCGGCGGCCAGGGCGGTGAGCGTGCCGGCGAGCAGGCCCAGGCCCACGCCCTCCAGGGTCATCCGCCGCTCACGACGCACATCGATGCGCGAGAGCGAGTCCACCGGCACGATCAGGTTGAGTCCTTCCGCGTACCCGTCCACTTTCACCATCAGCGTGTCGGACTCCCACGTGACCAGCGTGCCGGTGAGTCGGCCGCCGAGGCTCGCGGCGTCGAACCGAATTCGCGCTCCCGGCTCGAGGCGGGGCGCCTGCGCGCACTCGGCAGGACGGGATAGCGCGAGGAGGGCCGGGAGGCAGACGAGCGCGACGAAAGGCCGCATGTCGTCGCGTGGGGCACGACTCGTGCCGCACTGGACCAGCGGCAAGTTCGCCCGGTGGCTGTCTCACGGGCGAGACAACCGTGTTCTGACGACTCGCGACCGCGGTCGCAGTCTAACGCGCCCATCTGCGCGACGAACCTGCGAGGCTCGAAGCATGATCCCGTCTTGCGTGCGGGAACCCGCGCAATAGACTGCGGGCTTGTGACCCTTGCAACGGCATGGTGGGTACACTCTCTCAGAGATTCCTCTTCGCGGAGGTATGCCCATGCGCCGCTCTTTCGTCCCCCTTTTCGCATTAGTAGGCGGGATGGCTTGTCAGTCGTTCCTCTTCCCAGGTGGCAACCTTGATGGGACGTGGGAATGGGAGTTCAACCGCAATCCCTCCGGTTCTAGCATCACTCTCTCCCTTGCTACCGCGGGAACAAGGGTCACGGGTACCGGGAATATCTGTGGGGTCGGCCCGGCTTGTTCGCCTGGCCCGGTGATGATCGCGGGTCAGCGCACTCTCAACACCTTCGAGCTTACCATTCGCGACCAGAGTGCCTTCATGGCCACGTATTCGGGCCACCTCGTACATAGCAACGAGCTTCGGGGCTCCTGGCGTCACGGTTCTGATTCTTCCAACGTGGTCTTCTTCCGCAACTAGGTGGCTTATCGGTGGGCCGCCTAACGCGCGCTTGAAGCTGACGGCGCACGTAGATTATGGAATGAATCTTTCCTGGCCCCAGGCCAAGATCGTCCAACTCAACACGTTCACCCTGGCGCAGCTCGAGGATCTCCAGCGCCATCATTCGACCTAAGCCACCTTGGACGCTGCCCCCCTCCGGTACCGCGCGGTAATAGGAGCCACGAGCCTGATCGTCGGCCCGGCGCTGATGAGCGTCGGAGACCTTTTCCATCCCCCCGAGAACTGGGACTCGGCTGCTCAGGTCGCTATCCTAGCCGCGTCCGCCTCGCGATGGTACGCCGCTCATCTCCTGTTATTCGTGGGGATGCTCCTGTTCGTTCCGGGCATCCTCGCGCTGACCAACGTGGTGGCGGATCGCAGACCCGCGGCCGGTTATGCGGCGCGCCTTCTCTTGCTCGCTTCGGTGGGTGCGCTGTCGGCGGTCTTCGTGTTCGAGATGGTGCTCGGGCGCTTCGTCTCCCAGGGCGCCGACCACGCGGCCGCAGTCGCCCTCCTCGACACCTTCCAGTCGGCCGCGGTCTTCGGGGCGCTCCTGCCGGGTCTGCTTGCGTTCTTCATCGGCACAGCGCTCGCCGTAGTGCCGCTCGCGTCCCCGGCAGGCCCGTTTCGTTGGCCGGCACTCGGTTTCGCGCTCGGCGCAATCCTGATCATGGGCGAGATCATCCTGGCGGAAGTTCTCCTGAGCCAGATCGGAAACATTACCATCCTTGTTGCCGGAATCGCCTTTGCACGATTGCTGCTCCGGGATCGAGGGGAAGCGCGTTAGGCGGCACTCCGTTAGGCCGCAACCGCGCAACCATGTACAGCCGCCACAGTGTCCAATGGTTGCCGTGTCAGTTCGCTCTATTACCAGTATGCTTGCGGTCGCTTTGGCCGCGTGCTCAGCGAATGCGACCTCTCGGCAGCAACCGCAGCCGCAAGCGCACACGGTCTACAGTCGACGCGATTCAAGTATCCTCGCCGTTTTAGATTCTTTGCGCGTGGCTCTCAGGCAAGGTGACTCAGGTGCCCCCGCTGCGCTTGATTGGTTGCTTATGGCTCTCGGGCGACGCCAACCAGCATGCCCGATGCCGGTCGTGCGTGGAGACTCGAGCCACGATACCTCGATGGTCTGGCTCAGGCCGAGAAGGAAGCCGCTAGTAATTGCTCCCTGCTACAACCCGCTCTTTCGCTAAGTGCGGTTCGTTTGCTGCCTCACACGCGCCTGACGCTTCCGCCGCCCGTCAGCTGACGTAGAATTCCATTGGGTATGCAAGCAGTGCGTTGCCGACTTTCGAGAACGGTTCGCGTGGAAGGTCGTCGAGTGAGACTTGTCCCGCTAGCGGTTGTGGTAGCCGCTGCCTGTGCATCTCTTGGACCAACTCCCAGCGCGCCGCCCGCGCCCGTGCTGGCCTCGATCTCTGATTCATCGTGCTCGGCGGCACTCGACTCGCTCATGGCCATTTTCCGGCACGACTATCCGGGATACCGCGATAAAGTGACAGGTCACGAGGCCGCGTTAGCCGCCCTGACCGATAGCGTACGCGCCGTCGCTCGCACCGCCTCGCAATATCAGGTCTGTATCCCGGCCCTGCGGCGGTGGGCTGAATTCTTCCAAGACCCGCACGTGACTGGGCCGTGGCAGTCCAGCCCACCTCCCGCGCGGAGAAACGCGAGCCCGCCGCCACCACCACTCGATCTTGGGGCTCCTGATCCCAACCGCCCCTCGTGGCGGTTCCTCGACGACAGCACCGCGCTGCTCCGGATTCCCACGTTCTCGGAGGAGTACGGTCGTGTGATCGATAGCGTGGTCGGCGCGAATCGCCGGCGCCTCGAGGCGACTCCATACCTCGTCGTCGATCTGCGGGGCAACGACGGCGGTTCCACCGAATCGTACCGCAGTCTCACGCCACTGCTGTACGCCAACCCCGTACGCTTCGACGGCGCGGACGTCTGGGCCTCGCCGGCGAATATCGCGCATTACCGAGGGATGCTCAGCGACACGCTGATATCCACGGGCGTTCGTCACTCGATCCAAGAGGCCGTTTGGCGTATGGAGGCGCGCGTGAATCAATGGGTCGAGCTCAGACGCGATACGATCGTCGGACTGGACACGGTGTTGCCCATGCCGAGGACCGTTGCCGTCGTGATGGACTCGGTATGCGCAAGCACGTGCGAGGACTTTCTGCTCGAGGTGCGGCAGAGTGCCAAGGTGACCGTGATGGGGGTTGGGCACACAGCGGGAGTTCACGACTACGGTGAGGTGCGCGGCGTCTGGTTACCTGGGTGGCGTCGCGTCGCACTTCCGACCAACCGCGCTCGCGGCCCCCGGATCGATCACGTCGGAATCGCACCGACCGTGTGGATACCACGGACCGAGCAGGATCCTGTCGAGTTCGCGCGACGCCATATCTATACTCGACCGGCAAGGTCGGTCCCTAGTCGCTGACCCGCTCAATGACACAAGTCACACAGCTTGCGGCCAAGCGTCGCCTCACACGCGCGTGAAGCTGGCGGCGCGCGTACATTAAGGAATGAATCCGATGATGCCCACTGTCCTTGCCATTTGGGGAGGCGCGATCGTCTTGGGATTGGTCGGGTTTGCGGCGGCACGGTTTCGCCGCTGGCTCGTCCTGCCAGCCCTCGGACTCATCGCCATCGTCGCCTGGTCGCGGCTCGGCAAGCTCGCGGACCCCACGGTCGGGCCAGCCATCGTCCACGATGCAGGACTCGCTTATCTCGTCCAGGCCTGCGCTGCGCTTGCACTCGCCGTGATCCTCGCTGTGCTCGGGGTGGTTCCGAAGCGCGCCGCCTAGCGCGCGCCCGATTGTATGATCCCTTGTCCGGCAACGATCCTAGAGGGCGCTCCGATGCTGGTCGTGTGCTCGGCATTCGTCAACGGCCAACGGGGTCGCACTAAACCACTGATCTATTCGGGAGCGCTTTGATGTCCCACGTCGCCTACGGTCTCGTTGCCGGCGTAGCCTTCGGGACTCTTGCCGTCGGTTTGATGCTCCCCCTGCAATTCCCCGACAAGCGCGCGGCACTCACGGCGGCATTTCTCGATCGTTTCGCAATTGGATTTGTCATCAGCGTGGTTGATCTCAGTTGGCCCCGCTGGGTGTTAGGTATTTTGATCGGCCTGCTCCTCAGTGCTCCATCGGCAGTCATTACGAAAGCCTGGGGACCCATCCTGGGATTCGGTGCCGTCGGCGGTCTTGTGATTGCGTTGATCATGCCGCTTGTGGTTCGGTAGGTAGGTACGCCCTTTCTTACGACGATTCGAGTACGGTAGGTTCTGGTAGATTAGGGAATGAGTCTTTCCTCAGCGCGCCGCAGCTCGGATAGTTTCGCTTCCGAATTCGGTATTCGGTGGGTCCCGACGATTATCGGGGCGCTGCTCGTGATTTGGGGCTTGTCCTGGATCTTCGCCGGCGGAGTTCGATCCGAGGCGTCCTGGGGCATGGTGGCCATGGGCATCGTGCTGCTTGCCGTCGGGATCACACTCCTGCGCGTGGGGCGTCGCGGGATCTCACGTTCGCTGCGCTCCCATCAGACTCCCCCCTAGAATTCACGGGTGGACCAAATCGAACAGCCGGAGGCCGGCCACCAACACACTCTGGAAACGCTGCAGGTGTGGAAGCATGTAGTGCCGGATTCGCGAACCGCCGTCCTTCCGCCCCACACGCACCATCCCAATCCGCTGGTCATCGGCGATTCGGTTGTCGCGTCGGTGTTCTCCGCTCGCACCATCTACGCGGTGCACAAAGAATCGGGGGAGCGGCAGTGGTCGCAGGAACTGGATGGGTACGCCGGAGCGCAGGTCGTCCAGGCCGATGGCAGGATCTTCGCCAAGTCCAGCAGGACCCTGTATTGCCTGGACGGTGCGCGTGGCACTCCGCATTGGTCGTTTTCCCCCGTTCAAAAGGGTCGAGAGACGATGTACTCGGCCCCGACATATCATCGCGGTCGCGTCTTTATTGGCGACCGCGCCGGGATGTTTCATTGTCTCGACGCGCCTTCCGGCAAGCCCCTCTGGAACCAGCAACTCTCCACGCGAGAGAACAACCAGGTGAATTCCACAGCCGCGATTCACGGCGAGTCCGTCGTGATCGGCTGCAACGCGGCTCTCCTTGCCGCATACGACATCGCGACAGGCCGTCTGATCTGGCAGCAGTCGATTGATGGACCGTGCACTTCCGAAGTCCTGGCCCAGGGCGGCACGGTCTTCGCGACAACGAGGAGCTCGATCTATGGGCTGGACGGCGCCACGGGTGAAATCGTCTTCCACAAGAATTGGCCGTCGCTGGGCGTTCGTGCGGTCGCGCTCTGCCGGGATTCACTGGTCACTGTGCTCGCGCCTGAGACGCCGGGGAGCGGCGGAGAGCAGATGATGGCATTCAGGGGATCGTCGGAGCTCTTTCAAGTGGCAGCGGCCGAGTTCGTCGTCGGAATTCGCTTTCACGAAGACTCCGGGCTGCTGTACGAGTCTCGGATAGACGGACTAGGGCTCGTTGACCCATCAACAGGACGACGGCTGCACAACATCTATAGCGAAGACGATCTGGTCAATTTCGGGCTGGTGGATTTAGAGGACGGTCGGATCTATGCGATGGATATGGAGGGGGCGATCTACTGCCTCCGCTCTCCGGCAGCCCCAGCTC
>WNGA01001609.1_pt1 | contig 34505 bp, 30 predicted proteins | sample 5400061 | NCBI WGS metagenome assembly WNGA01 (sample SAMN13153366, study PRJNA577476) | soil metagenome | isolation source: 100 cm soil or saprolite under grassland replicate 2 | place: USA:California | collected 2016-06-15
TTCTACAACAGCGAGAGACTTCACGAATCGCTGGCCGACGTGCCGCCTGCCGAGTACGAGGAGATCAATTACAAAAGGGACAACACCGCAAGACTGTCCGCCACCTAACAGAGCCTCCAACGAACCCAGGGCGGATCAGCCACCCCGGATCCGTTTTCGGACAGTTTTTGGCCGTTTCGGGTCACCTCGACTTAAAGTCTGTGTAGTCGGCCTCGATCTGGCGTCTAAACCGACAACACAACGTACCAATTTGCAGGAATTTTTACGGGAGCGACGGGACTCGAACCCGCGACCTCCGGCGTGACAGGTGTGCGCGAGCCGTCGCAGCGGGTTTCGTCTAGCCGCTGAACCGGCTAACTGACGCGGTTTTGAGCAGGTTCGCAAACGGGGGGCTTTCGCCTGGTTGCACCGGGTCGTTTCCACGACGTTTCCAGCACCGACCGCCGGCCAGCGCACCGGCCGGTCGCTGAGGCCGCGCTTCGACCCCCTCTCTTACCATGGAACGCCCGACTCAAGCGGGCGCAACCCACGGCAACGGTTCTGGCTTGTTTTCGCGCCTTTTGCAGCGACGCGATTTGCCGCTGATTGCCACTGATTGCGACCACGGGGCTCCGCAAAGGCTCCATCCGCGGCTCTGAGCTCGAGACGATCAGCGTTTTGCGCTGCGTGCCGCGCCAGAGAATCTCTGATCAAGCTGGCCCTTCCGCGTGGGAGGAAAATGACCGAGACTGCATCTGTGACTGCGGTGTTCGGGCGCGAGCGCGAACTCGCTCGCGCCGATGCGTTCCTCGAGTCTGCGACCGAGCGATGCAGCGTCGTGCTCTTCGAGGGCGAGGCCGGGATCGGTAAGACGACGCTTTGGCGCGCGGGCGTCGAGCGCGCGCGAGAGCTCGGATTTCGGGTTCTGGAGTCACGATCGGCAGACAGCGAGCGCAGGCTGTCGTTCGCAGCGCTCGGCGATCTGCTCTCCGGGACGCACGACGAGATCGGTCGCCTTCCCGCGCCCCAGCGTCGGGCGCTGCGTGTCGCGCTACTGCTCGAGGAACCCGGACGGGAGCCCGCGGACGAGCGTGCTGTCGGTGCCGCCTTGCTCGGGCTGTTTTGCCTGTTGGCCGAGGACGAGCCGCTGCTGGTTGCGCTCGATGACGTTCAGTGGCTGGATGACGCGTCGGCGGCCGCAATGCAATTCGCCTTTCGCAGGCTCGCCAGAGAACGGGTGGGCGTTCTTGCGACGGTGCGCCCCGAGGCCCTCACCTTCAGCTTCGAAGGCGCAGAGCGGATCGAGGTCGGGCCGCTCGGGCTCGACGCGCTGGATCAACTGGTCGGGAGTCGGCTCGAGGCACGCTTCGTGCGTCCGACGCTCCGTCGGCTCGAAGAGGCGTCGGGCGGCAATCCCTTCTATGCCCTCGAGATCGCCGCCGGCCTGCTCCGATCCGGCCGCCGTCCCGCGTCGGGGGAGCCGCTGCCGATCCCGGCTCGCCTCCGCGAGGTGACTTGCGAGCGGCTCGCGCTGCTCTCGCCGGCTGCACGCGAAGCCGCGCTCGCGACGGCGGCGCTCGCACAGCCGACGATCGGCGTGATCCAGCAAGTCATCGGCGGGGGCTTCGCCGCGGTGTCCGAAGCCGTGGCGGCGGGCGTGCTCGACCGCGACGGTGACACCCTTCGATTCTCGCACCCGCTCTTCGCGTCGACGCTGTACGAAGAGAGCCCGCCGGGGGAGAGGAGGGATCTGCACAGACGGCTGGCTGAGGTCGTCGCTGATCGGGAGGAGCAGGCGCGTCACCTCGCCGAGGCGGCCGACGGGCCGGACGAGAAGGTGGCGGCCACCCTTGAAGCAGCAGCGGCGAGCGTCGCGGCTCGCGGCGCACCCGATGCTGCCGCCAGGCTCGCGAAGCAGGCTGTCGAACTGACCCCGCCGGATCTCCACGCGGAAAGTCACCGACGGCGCCTGGACTGGGCGCGCTACTCCGTCACCGCAGGCGACCCGCTTCAGGCCGAGGCGCTGCTCGAGCGCCAGCTCGAGCAGGTCGAACCCGGCCGTCAGCGCGCAGAGGCGGAGCTCGAGCTCGGGAAGGTGTGGCTTGCAACGCGCGGGAGGTCGGCAGCACGTGCCTGCTACGAGCGCGCCCTCGACGAGCTCGAGCACACCGACGAGCTCGAGCTCGAGACGATGGTCTTGATCGAGCTCGCGGACGTGGACGTGGCCGAGCTCCGGCTGGATTCGGATTCCTCGAATCACGCGGTGGCATGCGCGGAGGAGCTCGGGGAACCGAATCTCCTCGCTCGCGCGCTCGGCCTCCACGGAATGAAGCTGACGCTACTCGACCGGCCTCCCCCGGCTGAGTATTGGCGGCGCGCCTTGGAGCTCGAGGAGTCGGCCGGCGAGGTACGGGGCGGCGGCCCGACAGTGGCTTGCGCGTTTGCCGCATTCCTCCGCGGCGATCTCGAGACGGCATTTGAGCTCTCAGGGGCAGTCGCGCAATCGATGCGACGAAATGGTGACCCGATGCTCCCGAACGTGCTTATCGAGCTGAGCGAGTTGATGCGGGTCTCAGGAGACTGGGCGGCTGCGAGCCGCTACTTGGACGAGGCACACGACCTCGTGCTGCAGACGGGGCGCGAGTCGCTCGAACCCTTGTGCCTCCTGTGGAAGGCGCGTATCGCGCTTCCGCGCGGCGATCTCGACGAGGCACGCCGGAACGCCGAGCAGGCCACTGCATTGGTCGAGCGGCTGGCTCGGTCCGATGGACAGCGGGCAATGATCGAGTCCTTGGCCATTTCGGTGTTCGGCCGGATTGCGGAGGTTTCGGGGCGGCATGCGGAAGCACACGAATGGTGCGTGGCTGCCATCGAGGTCGACGAGCAGCTCGGAAAGATCTCCGAGCACGCTCTCGCCGAGTGCCTCGCCGCCGATGTCGGCCACCTCGTAGCACTCGGCGCGCTCGACGAGGCCGCGGCCCGGCTCGAACGCCTGCTCGAGCTCGCGGACTCGCTCGGATTGCCGACGCTCGCGGGCTTTGCCGCTCGCGCGCAGGGACTCCTCGTAGCCGCCGAAGGCGAGGCCGTCGCTGCGATCGGTTTCCTCGAACGTGCCGTGGAATGCTTCGAAGAGCTGGCAGCGCCGTGGCCGTTCGAGCATGCGAGGACGCTGCTCACGCTCGGCGCCATGCAGCGGCGCGCGGGCCAGAAGCTCGCGTCCCGAAAGACGCTGGGGCAAGCGCTCGCGATCTTCGAAGGGCTGGGCGCGCGTCTCTGGGCGGAGAAGACCCGCGCCGAGTTACGGCAGATCAGCGGACGATCCGCGCGCTCGGCCGCCTTGACCGCGACCGAGCAGACCGTCGCGCGCCTGGTTGCGGCCGGCCACGCGAATGCCGAGGTGGCACAGGAGCTGTTCATCAGCCCGAAGACGGTGGAGTGGAATCTCTCGAAGATCTACAAGAAGCTCCGCGTCCGCTCGCGCACCGAGCTCGCAGCGAAGCTCGCGAAGCTGCCCGTCTCGCTCTAGCCAATCCCGGGGGAACCTCGGGGTCCGATCCGGCAGCCTCTCAGCAGTGCTCGACAGCCTCACACTCGCCTGCCTGACACCCGCCGAGGCGCGCGTCGTCGAGCTCGTCGCCCGCGGGTGGACGAACGAAGAAGTGGCCCACGAGCTGCGGCTTTGTCCGAAGACGGTGGAGTGGACGCTGACGAACGTCTACCGGAAGCTCCACGTTCGCTCGCGCACCGAGCTCGCCCTCGAGGTCGCAGGCTCCGGTGGACCCGCCAAAGCCGGGGGTTTCCCTGGGCGTCGAGCGCGACGCTGACGACACACCGCAGAAAACATGAACGAGAGGGAGGTTCGACCATGAGGTTTCCGTTGAGAGGGCGCGCCCGTCTGGCCGGGTTCGCGGTTGTCGTGCTCGGGTTGGCGGCGGGCGGTCTGTTGCCTACCGGCGCTGCGGCCGCGAGTTTGGTCGTGCCGCGAGACTTTCCGACGATTCAGGCGGCGGTGGACGCAGCCGCGCCGGGCGACACGATCAGCGTCAAGAGCGGGACGTATACGGAAGAGGTCGTGATCGGCAAGGACCTCAATCTCAGGGGTGCCGGTGCCGGCGCGACGATCATCAAGGCGCCGGCGACGCTCACGCCGTACGCCGTGAACCTGCGCAACGGGATTCCGCCGACGGCGATCGTGCGGATCAGCCACGGGGCGCACGTCCGCATCTCGGGCTTGACGGTGAGCGGGCCCGTCCCGTGCGGTTCCGTGAACGGCGTCGCCGTCGTGCAGGCGGCGACCCTCGCGCTCTCGGACGCGCGTGTCAGCGACATACTGCCGGGTGCCGCGAGCTGTCCTGCGCCACCGAGTGGCAGGGCTGTCGGGTTCGGGCTTCCGCCGTACATCGAGATCGAGGGCGCGCGAGGCAGCACCGCGTTCGGGCAGGTCACGCACGTCGTCGTCGACGGCTTCCAGACCGTGGGCCTCACGGTGGTCGGGCCGTTCGGGGTCCCTCCGTCGAGCGTGGCGTTCGCGGACAACGTCGTCAGCGCCGGGGACGACACGGTATTCCCGACGGAGCAGTTCGGCATCGCCGCCACCTTCAACGCGGTCATGCAGGTGACGGGGAACACGGTCTCGGGCGGCGTTTGCACCTTCTCCGGCTGTGGCCCGGACCCGATCTTCGAGTTCCAGGCCATGGGCATCGAGGTGGCAGGCGCACTCGCCGGCACCAGGATTGCCGACAACCACGTCTCCGGCACCGATGTCGGCGTCTACCAGCTCGGGAGCCCGAACTGTTGTCAGATCAATGACAACACGTTGCAGGACAACCGGTTCTTCGGGATCGTCATTCAGGACGGCAACGGCACCACCAGCGGAAACACGATCAGCGGTGGACAGATCGGAATCGGCGTCGTCGCCGATGCGGTCGACACCGTCGGCGTGCTGCGCGGCGACCACATCACCGGCACGACAGTGGCCCCCGTACGCGAGATCCAGTGCTGCGGCTTCACGGCGACCGCGATCGTGAAGTAATCCAATCGATTTTCGAGGAGCGGGCGGTTCGGTGACGAGCCGCCCGCTCGCTTCGCAACAAGCCTAATGGGGTATCCACACAACAGCCCTTAAAGGCGGTTGTATCCCTTCCTCTGCCTCCTCTGAGCGCGCCTTCTCTACAAGCTCGACATCCCGTTCCATATCGCGGCAAGGCTCTTCGAGCGGGTCGTTACAGAGGCGCTTCGTGCGTACTTGGGAGGCGAAGCGCTCCGGTTTGGCTGGCCCCGTCTGGAAGATGAGCCAGTTGAAGACTTCAGAAGCAAGGTCGTTCGCCTCGCGCGACGGTGGGCGAGGAGGTCGGACGGATGCGGAGCATTGGGCCGGACGCGAAGGACTACGACCTCGACGTAATCGCCTGGCGCGGATTCAAGGACGGAAAGACTCCAGGCCAGCTGGTGGTCGTATGCCAATGCGCCATTGGCCAGGACTGGGGCGAGAAGCTGCTCTCGGTCGACTCCTGGCAGGACGTCATCGTCTTCAACGTGAGGCCGGTCGGCGCGCTTGCATTCCCCGTGATCCCCTCCCGAGAGCCGGACCTACTTTTCAAGTGGCATGACGTCACAGCCCGCGGCAACCTCCCGCTCGACCGCCTGCGGCTGGCCTCGTTGCTCGACGAGTCGACGATTGATGCGAACTTGCTGGACGACATACGAGCGTGGATGGCCGAGGCGGTCGGAGCTTTACCGCTGGTCGCGGCGTAGACGCTGTGAGCGGCCGGTGCCGAGCGAAGACATCCCGACGGGATACAGAGACGCCGTTTCACATACGAACACCACCGCGGCGGGACGGCGATCACACCCGCGGTGGTTATGCCGTGTTGCGTGCGCGAATGCGCCGATCGTGCGGACGCAGCACGTTGGAGGTGGTATCAGGCGCGCGTAGGGTTCGCAAACTCAGCCTGCCAGGTCAAATCTCTTTGTTTGCAGGGAGGATCGGATTTGCAAACCTACGGGCCACGGAGCTGCCGGCGCAAGGACCACCGCTCTCAACAGGCCCACGGCGATGCGCCTGAAGATCGATCCGCCGACGCTGCGCGACGACCTGCTCGAGTTCCTGCGCGGGTCGGGATGCCCTGCGCTAACGGAGGGCAGCAATGCGATAGAGACCCAGCTTTTGAACAGCGTCAGCGATCGACACGACCGCGCCGTTTTGGCGCGGCTCGTGGAGTCCTGGAGAGTGCGACACCCCGAGGCGCGGGTCGATGTAGTCTCGCGTTAGCCCCTGGCCGCTATTCGCGCGACAGGCTTTCCCGCGGTCTGACTCGTGGGCAACCCTGGAGGAATCGCCGGCGGACGCTAAGGCATCCGCTCTGATCGTGCTCCCCTCGCCTGCCGCGAAGCGGCGCGTGCTCGGCCTGCCGGCAATGTCCAAGAGTTCATGATTTGCCTGCAGTGGGCTATCCCCTTGACGCACCCAGGGGCGATGACTGCCGATCCTCGCGCAGCATCGGCCTGCGCTTCCACCGCCTACTTTACAAGCACGCTGCAGACCCTCCCAGCCCGTACAAGACCCTCATCGCCACACCGCCTGACGACCCCACGCCTAGCATCCAGGTGCGTCAAGGGGATAGCCCACTGCCTGCAAATTCACGACGATCGGGTTTACGCACCCTACGCGCACAAGTAGGAGTAGCGACGCGCGCCGAGCGCCGGCGGGCGGGTAGGGACGGGGCCCGCGCGGCTTAGTGGGAGACCGCCGCGGCGGCAAGCTCAGACACGAGCGTGTCCGTGCGGAAGCGCTCGAGGGCAAACGGCGCGATCAGGTCGGGAGTCCTGCCGGTCGCGACCAGCTCTGCGAGGGTAGTGCCGACTATCGGTGCGGCCTTGAAGCCGTACGTCCCCCAGCCCGCGGACAGAAGGAAGCCGTCCACCTCGGTCTTGCCGAGGATCGGGCTGTAGTCCGGGCTGATGTCGCAGAGGCCCGTCCACTGGCGCAGGACGTTGACCTGCTCGAGCTGCGGGAACAGCTCGAGTACATGGCGCGCCGAGTACTCGAGGAACGGGAACGTGCTCGTGCCGCGATACGTCGTGTACGGCTCGATCTCGGCCCCGATCAGGAACTCGCCTCGGTCGGTCTGCGAGACGTAGACGTGCATCTGAGAGGACACGATCACGACGTCGAGGAACGGCTTCACCGGCTCGGTCACGAACGCCTGCAGGATGTGCGTCGTGATCGGCAGCCTCAGCCCGGCGAGGCCTGCGACGAGCGTCGACCAGCCGGCAGTCGCGCTGACGACGGTGTCGCACGCAACCTCGCCTCGGTTCGTCGTCACCCCGGTAACGCGGCCGTTCGAGCGCGTGATCCCGGTCACCTCCGTGTACGGGTGGATCTCGACCCCGCCTCGGTCGGCACCGCGGGTGAATCCCCAGACGACGGCGTCGTGGCGGATGATCCCGCCGGGAGCGTGGTAGAGCGCGCCCATGATCGGCCACGTAGGGCGGTCGGAGAGATCGAGCTCCGGGCAGAGCTGCGAGATCTCGTCCGGGAAGACGACGCGGCTGTCGATCCCGAGGAGCTGGTTGACCTCCGCCCGTTCGGTCATCGTCACCATCGCGCGCTCCGAATGGGCCAGGGTCAGGTGGCCCTGCTGCGAGAACAGCAGGTTGAAGTCCAGCTCCTGGGAAAGCCGCTCGTAGAGCTCGACGCTGCGTTTGTAGAAGGCGGCCCCTTCGGGTGTGCGATAGTTGGCCCGAATGATGGTCGTGTTCCGTCCGGCCGCCCCGGAGCCGATGTAGCTCTGCTCGAGCACCGCGACGTTCCGGATGCCGTGGTTGCGCACGAGGTAGTAGGCGGTGGCGAGACCGTGCGAGCCGCCGCCGATGACGACGATGTCGTATCGCGGCTTCAGCTCTCCGCGCGGGCGCCACATCCGCCGGACCCGGAAGAGGTCCTTCAACGGACACCGTCCTGAGCGTCGCGCACGGTCGCGACGACGTGGTCCCCGTACTCCTGCGGGAAGAAGATCTGAAAGCGGTCGCCGTCCCTTCGCACCAGCGCGGGCACGTCGGCCACCTTGCCGGCGGCGGGCAGACGGTCGAGCGCGAGGTCCGTGAGCCTGCGCAACAGGGTCTCGCCCTCGACCTCGATACCGGCGAGCGCTGCCGTCATGTCGACGACCGTGCCCGGGAGGCGCTCACCCTGCAAGGCGCCGGGGTCCTCATCGGCGACCACGAGCGCGCGGACCGGCGTGATCGGAATGACGTCGGCCTCGACGTCGATCGCGGCGATCGGGCCGCGCACGTCGAGCTTCCGCAGCAGCGAGAGATCGCGGATCCCTTCCGCCCCGGCGAGGGCGCGTGCGAGTGGAGATGCCTTGCGCGGGTCGAAGCCGTTGTCGGGCCGGGCCTCCGCGGGCGACACGAACGCGAGCTCGCTCATGCGCGTAGCCGCTCCCCGTCCGGGTCGAAGAAGGGCCGCAGCCGGACGCGGGCCGGCTCGAGCCGGCCGTCGACGCGGATTTCGAATTGCGAATCTTCTTCCGCGAGCTCCGGGGGGACCCACGCGAGCCCGATCGACGTACCCAGCTTCGCGCTTCGTCGCGCGCTCGTCACGCGACCCGCGGGCCGCCCGTCCACGACGATCTGACCCCCTTCGAGCGGGACGACGCCGTTGACCATCTCGAAGCCGACCAGTCGCTCGCGGTCGCCGCGTTCCGCGACGTGCCCGAGCGCCCACTTGCCGACGAAGTCGTCCTTGTCGAACTTGACGATCCAGGGCATGTTCGCGCTCAGCGCGTTCGATTCGGAGTCGGTGTCCTGGCCGACGATGATGTGCTGCTTCTCGAGTCGCAGGATCCGCTGAGCCTCGAGGCCGAACGGCTTCGCGCCGAGGTCGGCTCCGCGCTCGAGCAGCGTGTCCCACACGTACTCGCCGTACACGCTCGGGAAGTGGAGCTCATAGCCGAGCTCCCCGACGAAGCCGATCCGGAGGAGCAGGCAGGCGACCCCCGCGACGTGAGCCTGCCGAGCGTCGAGGTACTTGAACCCGTCGGCGGACACGTCTGCACTCGTGAGCCGCCCCAGCAGCTCGCGCGCCCGCGGCCCCGCGACGTTGACTGCGGCGAGCGCGCCGGTGACGTTGAAGATCTCGACGTCCATCCGCCAGACGGCGTTCCACCACTCGAACCATTCGAGCACGCCCTCGGAGCCGGTCGAGGTGGTCGTGACGTAGAAGCAACTGTCGGCGAGGCACGCGATCGTGCCATCGTCGATGATGCGACCCGCGTCGGTGGAGAGGACGCCGTAGCGGACCCGCCCCGGCTTCAGGTCCGCGAACCGGTTCGGGTACAGACGCTCGAGGAAGGCGGCGGCATCGCCGCCGAGCACGAGCAGCTTGCCGAGCGTCGACACGTCGATCACGCCGACGGCGTCGTGGACGTTCGACGCTTCGGCCTGTGGATCGACGTAGGAGTACGGCCGACGCCAGTCCCCCGTCCACATCATCGTCGCGCCGGCCTCCCTGTGCCGGTGATGGATCGACGTCCGCTTCGCGGGCTCGTGAGCACGTCCGGCGAGCAGGCCCAACTTGACCGGCGCCCACGGGGGGCGCGCCGTCGTCGTGCCGATCGCGGCCGGGTCGAGCTCCTGCTCCCGCGCGTGGAGGCGGATCGAAGCCAGGTGGCAGAGACGGCCCTGACAGGGGCCCATCGTGACCGTCGTGTAGCGCTTGGCGAGCTCGAGCGAGTCGAAGCCCTCGGCGAGTGCGCGCTTGAGGTCCTTCTCCGTCACGTCTTCGCACGTGCAGACGAAGCACTTGCCGCCGCGCTCACCGCCGTAGCTCGCGTGCGGGACGCCGACGGGGCCGACGGCACCGGTGACACGGCCCACGGTCTCGAAACCGGGCGGCGGCTCGGTCGGCACGAAGATACCCCGCGACGCGTCGTACGCGACCGTCGCACCGGCCTGCGCCAACAGCGAGTAGGCGGGCTGCGGGCTTCCGGACGCGATGAGCAGATCGCAGTCGAAGCGCGTTCCGTCGATCGACACGGACTCGAGGCGTCCGCGACGACCCGACGCGCTGATCTCCGCCGGCCCCCGCTCGCGCAGGTCTACCAACTGCAGGACGTCGACACCGGCGGCGCGCAAGTCGGCCACGCACTCGAGAGCGCGGTCGTCCCCTGCCAGCACGACAGCGCGCCCGCCCGGCTTGACCGCGAACTCGCGGACGAGCCTGCGAACGCCCCCGGGCAGCATCACCCCGACGAGGTCGTTGCCGGGAAAGACCAGCGGCTGCTCGATCGTCCCGGTCGCGACGACGATCCGCTTCGCGCGGATGTGAAGCAGGAGCGAGCCGGCGTCGACCGGGACGAGCCCACCTTCGTAGACGCCGATCGCGCGCGCCGGTGCGATCAGCTCGAACCCGTCGGCCTGCTCCTCGCGCGGCTGGTTCTCGTCGACGACCAAGACGTCCTCGCCCCGCTGCGCCGCGTCGCGCGCTGCCCGTAGCCCCGAACGGCCGCCGCCGACGACGAGCACGTCGACCGTCCGGTGCTCGGTGTCGTAGCGGCCGGCGCGGCCGCGGTGCTTGTCGACCCGGCCGAGCCCCGCGACGTTGCGCAGGAACTTCTCGTAGTACGGCCACAGCCGGCGGGGCCGGATCATCGTCCGGTAGTAGAAACCGACGGGCGTGAAGAGCCCGCCGACCCGATCGACGACGGAAAGCAGGTCCCGGTCGAGCGAGCCGAGCACGTTCTGCGGCTCGACGGTGGCGCCGTCCCGAACCGGCTCGACGCACACACGGACGTTCGGCGTTCCGTCGACGGTCATCATGCAGTTGGCGCAGCCGCCCGAGCAGCACAGGAGGCCGCGGGGCCGGTGGTACTTGAAGCTGCGCGAGAAGATCCGCTGACCCGAGGCGTAGAGCGCCGAACCGAACGTGTCGCCGGGGAAGGCCGCCACCTGCCCGCCCCGGAACGAGAACGAGAGCTCCCGGGACCGATCGAGCCGCTCGCCCGGCTGCGGCGCCAGACGCGTCAAACCGCCGGCGTCTCCGGGATGGCCGGTGCCTGCGCGGCCTCAGCCTCGGCGCGCGCCGGCAGCTCGACCCGGAGGACCTCGTTCGTGCGGGTGTCCCGCTCTGCGAGGAACCAGACCTCGCAACCGAAGCGGTGATACCACCACTCCCGCTGCACCCCGGCGACGTTGCGGCGGAAGTACACGTAGTCCGCGAGCTCCCGTACGTCGGGCGACGCGGCGGGGCGCGAGGTGACCTCGCCGGCATAGGCGAACTCGTTCACGTCGCGGGGCCCGCAGTTGGGGCAGCTCAGGAGAAACGACATCCGACCTCCGGGTTGCGGCTAGGGAAACGGTATTGCCATTTTGAGATACCCCCCGAAGGGCACGCAACCGACGCCCCAGAGGCTTGACATCGCCGAGCCCGCACTCTAGACACGCTAGAGCTAAGAGGCGATCCTCGCTCGAAGAAGGAGCTTGCTATGGCAGTCGTCGAATCAGGGCCCACCCAGGTGCAGGGCGTCCTCGCGAAAGGGCCGATTCCCGATCCGTTCCCGACGCTCGACCAGGCCCGGAACGATCCAGTTCGGCAGGAGAAGATCCGGCAGATGCGCAAGCTCATCGACGAGCGCGGCATCAAGTACATCTTCTTCCAGCAAGTCTCGGTCTCGGGCCACGTCAACGGCAAGGGCGTTGTGGCCACGCAGTGGGAGAAGGTCGCCGAGGAGGGGTACCAGCTCGTCTACGGCGCGACCGCCGACCTCTTCGTCGATCGGCAGGACCGCTACATCGGCTTCGGCCCCGAGGAATCGGAGCTGGCCGCGATCGCCGACCTCGAGACGTTCGCGCAGCTCCCGTGGGACGAGCGCGTCGCGCGGGTCTTCTGCGATTGCTACGACACCGAGACCGGCGACCCGCTGGAAGCGGACCCGCGCCAGAACCTGAAGAGGATCACGAACGAGGTCGAGCAGGAGCTCGGCTACACGTTCCTGTGCGGGATCGAGCCCGAGATGATGTGGATGCGCAAGACGGAGGACCCGAACGACGCGCAGGGTCTGACGAAGCCGTGGTGCTACCACATCAACCAGTTCGAGGAGCTCCGGGACATCATCCTGGACGTGGTCGACTACGGCGGGCGCCTCGGCATCGACCCCACCTACGGCGATCACGAGGACTCACCCGGCCAGCTCGAGCTCAACTTCCTCTTCGACCGTGCGGTCCGCACTGCCGACAACCTCTCGACCTACCGGCAGATCTGCGCGGCGGTGGCCCGCAGGCACGGGGTGATCGCGAGCTTCATGCCGAAGCCGTTCACGGGCGTCTCGGCGAACGGTGCGCACCACCACTTCACGCTCGTCGACGAGGACGCCAACAACGTCTTCTACGACCCCGATGGTCCCGCGAGGCTGTCGGAGGTCGGGCTCCAGTTCATGGGCGGGATCCTCGACCACTACCGCGGCCTCTGCGGGATCACCGCGTCGACGGTCAACTCGTACAAGCGCTTCTGGGACTTCGGGTTCTGGGCGCCGATCTACAAGGACTACGGATGGCAGAACCGCACCACACTCGTCCGCGTGGCCAGCGGCGGACGCTTCGAGTTCCGTGCGGTCGACTCGGCCTGCAACCCGTATCTGACGCAGGCGGCGCTCCTGAAGGCCGGGCTCGACGGCGTCAAGCGCAAGCTCGACCCCGGCCCGCCGCAGCAGCGCAACGTCTACGACGTGCTGGCCGAGGGCGGCGAGATCCCGCGCGTGCCCGAGCACCTCGGCGAGGCGCTCCAGGCGCTCGCTGAGGACGACGTCGTCCGCAGCGCCCTGCCGGGCCGTCTCTACGATGTGTACATGCACTACAAGCGTGACGAGTGGGAGCAGTTCCTCGCCGCCGTCACGGACTGGGAGCGGGAGCGGTACCTGGACGTGCTGCCTTAGTGTGCGGAATCGCGGGGATCATCTATCGAGCTGACGGCTCGAAGCACGACGTCGGCCTAGACATGACGCGGATGCTCCAGTCGATGAAGCATCGCGGCCCCGACTCGACCGGCTACGCGTTGTACGGCGAGACCGGCGACCTGGTCGTCATGCGGTACAAGCTTGCCGACGCGAACACGCCGCGCGATTTCGACTTCCACGACCGGTTGCGGCAACGCCGTGCGATGGTCGAGCAGCGCCTGGCGCGGATCGGCGCGCACGTCGAGGAGACCAGGGAAGACACGGAGTACGCGTCTCGCGTCACCCTGCGCTATGACGGCGATCTGAAGGCGCTCGCCGACTTCGTCGAGGACGTCCCCGAGTGCGAGGTCCTGTCCCTTGGGCACTCGCTCGAGATCGTCAAGGATCTCGGCGACGCCGAGACGGTGTCGAAGCAGTACCGGCTCGAGAAGATCCGCGGCACCCACGCGATCGGCCACGTGCGCATGGCGACGGAGTCGGACGTGGACATCTCGGGTGCACACCCGTACTGGGCCTATCCGTTTCCGGACGTCGCCGTCGTCCACAACGGCCAGCTGACGAACTACTTCCAGTGGCGGCGACGGCTCGAGCGCAGCGGCCATCGCTTCCAGTCGGAGTGCGACTCGGAGATCATCGCTGTCTACATCGCGGAGAAGCTCGCGGCGGGGTCCTCGCTCGAGGACGCGATGAACCAGAGCCTCGACGACCTCGACGGCGTCTTCACGTACATCTGCGTGACGGAGGACGCACTCGGCGTCGCAAAGGACGAGATGGCCGCCAAGCCGCTCGTCCTCTACGAGTCGAACGGGCTCGTGGCGCTTGCGTCCGAGGAGATCGCGATCCGCGCACTGATCGACCACGAGATCGAGACCTACGACCCCTACGAGCGCGAGGTCCTGGTGTGGAGGCGCTAGCTGGCGAGCGGCGAATCACGTACGACGCCCGCGGCCTCGCCGAGCCGACAGCGGACGTTCCGAAGATCTCGGCGATCGACGGCCGAAGCGCCCGCTTCGACGCGAAGAACCTCTCGACGCGGCAGATCAACCTCGAGCTGCGCTGGCTGCTGTACGAGCAGGGCATCGAGGACGTGACCGTGCTCAATCCGGGCGCCAAGCACTCGCTCGGCGTCGGCATCCTCACGCGCTGCAGCATCACCTTCGACGGCAGCCTCGGGTACTTCGGCTGCGGGTTGATCGACGGCCCCGAGATCCATATCAAGGGGCGCGTGGGCTGGTCGTCCTGCGAGAACATGATGTCCGGCGTCGTCGTGATCGACTCGAACGCGGGCTCACTCACGGCTGCCGCGATCCGCGGCGGCGACGTCGTCGTCAAGGGCCGCGTCGGCGCGCGCACCGGCATCGACCAGAAGGGCGGCACCGTGATCGTGCTCGGCGAGGCCGGCTCGATGACCGGGTTCATGATGCAGCGCGGCCGGCAGATCCTCTGCGGCGATGTCGGTCACGGCCTCGGCGATTCGATGTACGACGGCACGATCTACGTCGCCGGGAAGGTCAAGTCGCTCGGCATCGACTGCGTCCCCGGCGAGTGGACCGATGCCGACACCGAGCTGATCGAGCGCAAGTTCCGCGTCCACGGCCTCGGCAGCCCGCCCTCGTTCCAGAAGTTCGTCTGCGGGATGAAGCTCTACAACTACGACAACCTCGAGCCGTCCGAAAGGAAGCTGGTCCTCTGATGGCCGACGAGACTGCGCCGAGCAGCCGGAACGTCCTCGGGCGGTCGAAGATCTTCACGCCCGAGGTCATCAACGACATCCACGTGAAGGCCGAGCTCGGCCGCTACCGCATGCGCGGCTTCTCGGTCTTCAAGGACATGCCGCACTGGGACGACCTGATGTTCCTGCCAGGAACGCTCACGCGCTTCGTGATCGAGGGCTACCGGGAGAAGTGTGAGACGAAGACCGTGCTGGGCGCGCGATTCGCGAAGAAGCCGATCGAGCTCGACATCCCGATCTACATCACGGGCATGAGCTTCGGCGCGCTGTCGCTCGAGGCGAAGATGGCGCTGGCCAAGGGCGCCTCGATGGCGGGCACCGCGACCTGCTCCGGCGAGGGCGGGATGATCCCGCCGGAGCGCGACCTCTCGACCAGGTGGTACTACCAGTGCATTCAGAGCCGGTACGGGTTCAACCCGCACCACCTGATGCTTGCCGACGCGTGCGAGTTCTTCATCGGCCAGGGCTGCAAGGTCGGGCTCGGGGGCCACCTGATGGGCCAGAAGGTGACGGAGCAGGTGGCCGAGATGCGGTCGCTGCCGCCCGGGATCGACCAGCGCTCGCCGGCGCGGCATCCGGACTGGCTGGGCCCCGACGACCTCTCGCTGAAGGTGCAGGAGGTCCGCGAGGCGACCGACTACCAGATCCCGATCCAGCTCAAGCTCGGCGCCGCACGCGTCTACGACGACGTGCGCATGGCGGCCAAGTGCGGGCCGGACATTATCTATCTCGACGGGGCCGAAGGCGGCACCGGCGCCGGGCCGCACATCGCGACGGAGGAGACCGGGATCCCGCTGCTCGCGGCGATCCCCGAGGCGCGCCGTGCGCTCGAGAACGTCGGGCTGGAGGACGAGATCGACCTCGTGGTCGCGGGCGGCATCCGCAACGGCGGCGACGTCGCCAAGTGCCTCGCCCTGGGCGCGAAAGCGGTCGCCATCGGCCACTCGGCGCTGATGGCGCTCAACTGCAACAAGGAGATCCCCGGCGTGACGGACTACGAGGGAACGATCGGCGTGCCGGCCGGGCAGTGCTACCACTGCCACACCGGCCGGTGCCCCGTCGGGATCACGACGCAGGATCCCGAGCTGCGCAAGCGCCTCGTCGTCGAGGAGGCCGCGGAGCGCGTCTACAACTTCCTGCACACGCTCACGCTCGAGCTGCAGATGCTCGCGCGCGCGTGCGGGAAGACAAATGTCCACTCGCTCGAGCCCGAGGACCTCTGCGCCCTGACCGTCGAGGCCGCGGCGATGGCGAAGGTTCCGCTCGCGGGCACCGACTGGATCCCCGGCGTCAGCGAGGAACGCGCGCTCGCCGAGATGAAGCGGATGCTCGAGAAGCACCTCGAGTACCCGGTCGACTACCTGCCCCTGGACGTGGAAGAACGGTTGCCCGATTGAGCGTCAACGAGCCCGAGAAGAAGATCGCGCTCGACGCCGAGTACCTCGCGGGCCATCGCTTCCCGTACCAGGAGGACCTCGCGCTCGTCGAGGACGTCGACCTCGACGCGGCGACGCCGGGACCGGATCTCAACTGGCTCGAGGACGTCCAGCTCCTCGAAGAGGACGGCTTGCCGGCGGTGTTCGACCGCTACTCGAACTCCTTCCTCAAGATCTACTTCACCATCCCCGAGGGGCGCGAGGACGAGCTCGCGCGCAAGGTGCTGATCAGGCACCTGCAGTCCGGGAACTCGTACGGGATCCAGCTCAAGGCCAAGCACGCGAAGTTCCCGCAGCCCGAGCTCGGCCCGTGGGTCGAAGGCTCGGCCACGGTGGGCGCGAACTGGCAGCCGGCCGTCCTCGAGGGCTGGGAACCGCCCGACCACTGACCGCTCCGACCGGTGCTACAGTCGTTGTTGGTCAGGTGGCTATAGCGTTGCCGAGAGGGCGATAATGGACTCACCGACAACCTCGCGCTACGTCGTCGTCGGCGCCGGGATCCACGGCCTCTCGACCGCGTACCACCTCGCCAGGGAGCTGCGAACGCGCGGGCTCGGATCGGGCGCAGACATCGTCGTGCTCGAGAAGAGCTCGCCCGGCTCGGGCGCCTCCGGCATCGCCTGCGGCGTCGTCCGGAACAACTACTTCCAGCCGGCGATGAGCGAGCTGATGCAGGCGTGCGTCGAGGTCTGGGAGTCAGACCCGGCCGCATACCACTACAACCCCGTCGGCTACATCGCGCTCGGCGCCTCGGTGCAGGAGCAGGACCTGATCGCGACCTACGAGCGGCAGGAGCAGATCGGCTATCGCTCCCGGCTGATCGTCGGCGCGGCAAACGTCGACGCGCACATGAAGTCGCTCTTCCCGGACTGGCGGGCGCAGGGTGTGACGGTTTGCCTGCACGAGCTGCAGGGAGGGTTCGCGTTCAACAAAGAGTCGGTCCTGGGCCTCGTCGCGAAGTGCGAGTCGGAGGACGTGACGATCCTCGCCGGCGTCGAGGTCGACGAGGTCGAGCTCGGGACCGACGGTGTCGCCACCGCTGTCCACACCGATCGAGGACGGATCGAGGTCGGCGAGCAGCTCGTCCTCGCACCGGGCCCCTGGGCGCGGCAGTTCTGGGCGATGCTCGGGCTGCCGCCGACGATCGACGTCCGCACGCCGGGCGGCGACGTCGTTCGCGACCAGCCGATGTGGACCTACTGGAACCTCCAGGAGGGCGAGATCGGCGTCGACCCGCTCGGGTTCGCGACGGCCGACGGGAACGCTCCACCGGTCATCCATCTCGACACCGACGCCCCCCTCTACACCGACGACGGCGACCTCGTCACCGACGAGCTCTGGGGGATCTACTTCAAACGCGACCGACACGGCGTCCAGGGCGGCGCGTCGCCGCTCGTGGTCGACGGCGAGGTCGAGCTCGATCCGTATCCGCGGACGACGAACGTCGATCCGGGGTTCGCGGACATGTGGTGCGCCGGCCTCTCGCACGCGCTCGGCCGTTTCGCCGGCTGCCGCGGCGCCTACCGGGACGCGCGCTCCGGCGGGGTCGGCGCCTTCACCGCCGACAACTTTCCGGTCTTCGATTATCTGAAGCCGAACGTCTACGGGATCCTCGACTCGAATCACGGGTACAAGATGATCGGCGTCGGGCGCGAGGTCGCCAAGGTGCTCGTCGGTGAGCACTCCGGCCTGCTGTATCCGTTCCGTTTCGAGCGCTTCTCGACCGGCGACCTGCACCCGGTATCCCAGTCGCCGTATCCCTGGTCGTAAGCTCGTAGGCGTGCAACGGAGCCTCTGGCTCGAGGATGCGCTTGCCGGCGAGGAGGCCGCCCCGCCCCTCGAGGGCGACGTGCGTGCCGACGTCTGCGTGTGTGGCGGCGGCTACAGCGGGCTCTGGACCGCGATCCGGCTGAAGGAACACGAGCCCTCGCTCGACGTCGTGCTCCTCGAGGCGGACGTCTGCGGCGGCGGCGCGAGCGGCCGCAACGGGGGCTTCGTCCTTTCGTGGTGGCACAAGTTCGCGTCGCTCCAGAAGGTCTGCGGGACGGAGCAGGCCGTTCGGCTCGCGCGCGCGTGCGAGCTCGCAGTGGACGAGATCGGCGCCTTCTGCTCGGAACACGGGATCGACGCGCACTATCGGCGCGAGGGCTGGCTCTGGACGGCGACCGGGCCCGCGCAGTTGGGTGCGTGGACCGGCACCCTCGCGGCGATCGAGCGCGCCTGCCACGCGCGCCCGTTCGTGGAGCTCAACCGCGACGAGGCGGCCGAGCGGGCCGGGTCGCCGGCGCACCTGGGCGGCGCCTTCGAGGCGGTCTCGGCCACGGTGCAACCGGCGCTGCTCGCGCGCGGCCTGCGTCGCGTCGCGCTCGAGCGAGGCGTGGACATCTACGAGCGTTCGCGCGTCACCGCGCTCGAGCCTCGCGTCCGCACCGACCGGGGAACGGTCACGGCCGAGACGGTCGTCCTCTCGACTGGCGCGTGGGGCTGCCGCAACAACCGCGCCGTGGCGATCGTCGCGAGCGACATGGTCGCGACGGAGCCGGTCGAGGAACCGCCGCTGGCCTCCGGAATCTCCTGCTCCGACTCACGGCTGCTCGTCAACTACTACCGGGCGACGCGCGACGGAAGGCTCGCCTTCGGAACGGGCGGCGGCGCCCTCGCGTTCGCCGGCCGCGTGACGCAGGTCTTCGAAGGTAGCTCGCCCCGCGCGGCCGAGGTCGAGGCTCGCCTCCGCGGAATCTATCCGCAGCTCCGAGCGGCGCGCGTCGTGCGCAGCTGGACCGGTCCAATCGACCGCACGGTGACCGGCCTGCCGTACTTCCAGCGCGAGGGGAAGCTCGTCCGCGTCGCCGGCTATTCGGGTGTCGGCGTCTGTCAGACGGCGCTCGGCGGCCGGATCCTCGCGTCGCTCGCACTCCGACGCGAAGACGAGTGGACTGCGTGCGGCCTCGTCCGTGGTCCGTTCGCCCGCTTTCCGCCCGAGCCGATCCGCTCCGTCGGCGGCCGCGTGGTGCGGGCCGCCGTCGAGCGGAAGGAGCGACGTGAGGACGAGGGCCGGACGCCGGGCTGGCTGACGACGCGGCTCGCCGCGTTCGCGCCGCCGGTCTTCGTCCCGGCGCCCCGGGGGTCGTCGGCCTCGGCGCGCTAGCTCTGCTTGGCCCGCTTGCGCTCCGGGTCGTAGACCGGATGGTCGACGACCTCGCCGCCGACCTCGTTCCCGCCGACGTTTGCCGTGAGCTTCGTCCCTTTCTTCGCGAGGTCCTTGCGGACCTTGGCGAGGCCGAGCGTCTTTCCTCCGAGATGCGGAGAGACGATTGCCTGCGTCACCAGCCCCACCTCGGTGCCTTCGACCGCCAGCGGCGCGCCGCTGGCGTCGTCGCCGCCTGATTCGAGCACGACGCTCGTGAGCCGGAGCGTCGTCGCATCGCGGTCGCGCTCGAGACCAGAGCGTCCTTGGAACTCGCCTTTCTCGAACGCGACCGACCAGCCGAGACCGGCCTCGTAGGGGGATACGGTCGAGTCGTACTCGACGCCGCCGATGATGAAGCCGCCCTCGATCCGGAAGAGATCGAGGGCCGTCATGCCGACTAGCTTCATTCCCTGGGGCTCCGTCGCCTCGACGAGGGCATCCCACAGGTCCAGCGCACGGTCTCGGTCGACCCAGAGCTCGTACCCGAGCTCGGCCGTGTAGCCGAGACGCGTCATGAAGATCGGGATGCCCGCGATCTCGACGTCCTCGCGAAACCGGTAGTAGGGGAAGACGTCGTTTGAGAGGTCCTGGTTCGCCAGCGGCTGCAGCATCTGCCGGCTCAGCGGTCCCTGCAGGCAGAGGTGCGGCATGTCGTCCGTGAACTCGCGGACACGGATCTGCGTTCCCGCGGCGAGCTGAGTGAAGATCTCGTGGTCGCGGTCGTTCGCGCCGCAGAAGCGGACGTGCTCGCCGGCAGCGTCCCTGCGCATGACCGTGCAGTCGTCGACCATCTTGCCGTTCTCGTCGCACAGGGCGCCGTAGGCAATCTGTCCCGGCTCGAGCTTCGACACGTCACGCGTCACGACGCGGTTCACGAGCTCGAGTGCGCCGGCGCCGTCGATGTCGACCTTGCGCAACATCGTGAAGTCCATCAGCCCGGCGCGCTCACGGACCGCGCGGTACTCCTCGAGCGTGTCGGTCACGTTCAGCGGCGCCCAGTAGCCGAAGAGATCCATCCAGTCGTCCGTCAGTTCCCTGAGCCTCGGGTAGAAAGCGGTCTCCTTGCTCATGCCTGCTCCTCCTCTCCGCCTCGCGTGGCCACAGCCTCCGGCACCGGCAGGGCGAGCGACTCCCAGACCAGCTCGGTCAGCTCGCGCAGCTCGATCTCCCGCTGATGGCCGGAGGTCTTGATCGCCTCCTCGTACATCGTCACGTCTTTTGGGCAGCAGACGACGAAGTAGTCGATCGCGCCCAGCGCCACCGCCTCGTCGATCCGCTGCTCGCTCGGGCGCGGTGCATCTTCCCGCTTCAGCTCCGTCATCCAGATCCGTCCGCCGCCGGCGCCGCAGCAGAACGAGTTGCTTCGGCTCCGGGGCATCTCGACGAGCTCCGCTCCCGTCGCGGCGAGCAGGCGGCGCGGCTCGTCGTAGACGCCGTTGTAACGGCCGAGGGTGCACGGGTCGTGGTACGTGACCCGGTAGCGGAGCGATTCCTTGAGCGTCAGCCGGCCGGCGTCGAGCAGCTCGAGTAGGAACTGCGAGTGGTGCACGACATCCCAGTCGACGCCGAACGCCGGGTACTCGTTTCGCAGCGTGTGGAACGAGTGCGGGTCCCAGGTCATGATCCGGTCGAACGTGCAGCTCGAGATCGCGGCTACGTTCTCCTCGCGCAGGTGGTTGAACAGACCCTCCTCGCCGACCCGCCGGACGTCGCAGCCGGCGTTGCGCTCGGCGTCGTAGAGGATCCCGAAGTCGACGCCCGCATGGTGAAGGAGCCGGGCAAGGGTTTGCGTTACCCGCTGGTTCCTCGGGTCGAAGGACGCGTAGTCGCCCACGAACCAGAGAATCTCCGCAGGCTCCTTGCGAATGTCCTTCACCTCGAAGTCGAGCCCCTTCGTCCAGCGCGCGCGCTTGCGACGACCCTCGCCGAAGGAGTTGCCCGACTCGTAGATGGATTCCAGCGTCTTCTGGAGCATCGAATCCATGTCGCCGCGTTCCACGAGCCGTCGGCGCATCTGGTTGATGATGGGGACATGCTCGATTCCGACGGGGCAGATCTCGACGCAAGCCATGCACTGCATGCACGACCAGAGGGTCTCCGGTCGGATCGGATCGCCGAGGATGCTCGCGCCCGGGTCGTGTAGGGGAGGGATGTGCAGCTCGTGCCGGAGCCCGAGCGCACCCTCGGCGACCTCGCGCAGGTCGAGGATCACGTCGCGCGGCGAAAGCGGATAGCCGGAGCTCGTAGCGGGGCACGCAGCGTGGCACTTGCCGCACTTCGTGCACGCGTCGAGCTGGACGAGATAGCGCGGCGGCAGCTCGAGGATCGTGCCGTACCCGACCTGGTCCGGCTTCGCGTCCCTCGGAAGCGGCGCCAGCTCTCGTCCGGCCCGCTCGTCGCGCGATGCGACGCTCGCGGGGCTCGTCAACATGTGCAATGCCTTTGTGAACGGGATCGAGGCGACGAAGCCGAGGGCGACGACGCCGTGCACCCACCACTGCACGAAGTGCGCATCGGCGGCCGCGTGACCGTCCAGCCCGAGTCCGCGGAACGCGTGCCCAACCGCCCACCCAAGTGGTGACCAGACCTCGAACGACGGGTTCGTCTCCGCGATCCGGAACGACTCGAGCAGAAAGCCCGTGAGCGCCAGGAAGAAGAGGATGCCGAGAAACGTCCAGTCGCCGATCACGTAGCGCCGTCGCTCGCGCTCGGCGTCCGTCCGGTCCGGGCGCCAGTAGCTCAGACGAAACGGTTTCTCGATCCCCCGCTTGTAGGCCATGATCGCCAGCCCGATCACGAGCGCGGCGCCGAAGAGGTCGAGAAAGAGCGAGTAGCCCTTGTAGAACTCGTCCCGGAAGAAGTTCCAGTCCAGGACCGGCTTCGCGAAGTCGTCCTCGAAGCCGAGGATCGCCGTCCCGATGAAGAGGACGAGAAAGCCGTAGAAGATCAGGAAGTGTCCCGCGCCGGCAAGCGGGTCGCGCCGCCTGATCCATGAGTGGGAGAAGACGACCATCGCCGTGCGCCGAAGACGCGTCAGCGGGTGGTCGAAGCGGAACTCCCCGCGCCCCCGGCGGTACTTGAGCACGAGTCGTGCGACGCCCCAGACGAAGATGGCCGTCGAGACCGCGATCAGGCAGTACCAGAAGGCGATCTCCCACGTGGAGAGACCGGCGAACGTCGAGCGGGTCGGCGTCAAGAGAGCTTCTCGAGCTCCTCGGCTACGTCGAACAGATCGGCGACGGCGCCGAAGTGAGCGACCTTGAAGATCGCCGCCTCAGGGTCTGTGTTGACGGCGATGATCGTCTCGCTCGTCTTCATTCCGGCCAGGTGCTGAACGGCACCGGAGATGCCGAGGGCGAGGTAGACCTTCGGCTTGACCGTCTTCCCGGACTGTCCGACCTGGCGGGCATTCGGCATCCAGCCCGCGTCTACGAGGGGACGCGAGACCGAGAGGATGGCGCCAAGCTTCTCGGCGAGCTGCTCGAACTGCGGAATCGCCTCCTGCTCGCCGATGCCGCGACCGATCGACAGCAGGAAGTCCGCCGTCGTGATGTCCACGTCGCCGACCGGCGCCTCCTGGAACTCGAGATGACGAGCGCGAGACGGCTGCACGTCGACCGCGAATTGCGTCGTTGCCGCGCTGCCACCGTTCTCGGCCGGCGGGAACGCGGTCGGACGAACGAGCAGGAGCACCGCCCTCCCCGCCGGGAACTCGAGCTCGGCGTCGACCTTGCCGCCGTAGAACGAGCGTGTCGCGACGATGGCGTCACCTTCACGCGCGAGCCCGTGTACGTCGCTCGCAAAGCCGAGGCCGAGCTTGGCGGCGACCGCCGGCCCGTAGCCCATCGAGTTGACCGTGAAGCCGAGCAGCACCGCGTCCGGATGTCGTTCAGCGATCAGCGCCTCGAGCGCCTGCTGGTAGACGTCGTTCTCGAATTCCTGCTGGGCAACGGGGACGCCGACGATCTCGTCAACGCCCTCGAGGTTCACGTCGAATTGCGACGGATCGGGTGCGATGACGGCGATGGCGACCGGACCGCCGAGCCCCCGCGCTGCGGTGACGAGCTCCCGCGTGACGTCGCGCAGCTTGCCCTGCAGGTGCTCGGCGACGACCAACGTGCCGTTCATCGTTGCCGCGCTCACTTCAGCCGCTCCTCGATGATCTCCCTGATTCGCCGGGCGATGTCGGCGGGCCCGCCGTCGAGCATCTGCGCTCCCTCCTCCCTCGGCGGCACGAACATGCGGCAGACGCGGAAGGCGGGCTCGCCTCCCTCGGCAGGCGACACGACCTCGATCTCTTTCTGCTCGGCCTGCTTGATCGCCCGCAGCGTCGCGTAGCGGGGCTGGTTGATGCCCGTCTGGATCGTCAGCAGGGCGGGCAGATTGACCTCCGTCACGTCGACGAGTCCGCCCTCGAGCTCGCGGTGGACGGTGGCGCGGGCCCCGCCTGGATCCCACTCGATCCGCGTCACGACGGCGACGCGAGGGAGCCCCAGGAGCTCGGCGAGGGCTGTCCCGGTGGCCGCCTGCACGGCGTCGCTCGACTGCACTCCGCAGAAGACGAGATCCGGCGCCTCGCGTTGCACGACGGGCGCGAGCAGCCTCGCCAGGGTGATCGGATCGGCCGAGCCCGAACGGTCGACGCGGATCGCGCGATCCGCTCCCATCGCGAGACAGCGCCGGATCGCGTTCTCGGCACGTGGATCGCCCACGGACACGACGACGATCTCATCGTCGTCGGCATCGAGACTTTCGCGGGTGCGAAGCGCTTCCTCCGTCGCGTACGAATCCCACTCGTTGAGGGCGAAGTCCAGGTAGTCGGGATCGACGTCGAGCGCGTCGTCGGCGAACTCGACTTCGTCGCCGAGAACCGCGACCTGCTTCACGCAAACGACGATCCTCACGCGGCCCCTCTGCCGCCCTTCACGCCGCTCTATGCCACCGCGAGCTCGCGCTCGATCACACGCCGCTCGCGAATGAACGGCTTCGGTACCTCCGGATTGTCAGAGTCGATCTCGCGCGCGAGCCGGTGGCCCGAGAACACGCAGTCGGCGATCAGCCTCGGTGCCTCGCAGTCGCCGATCCTGTAGCAGCCAGTGATCCCCTCCTGTTCGAGCGCGTCGAACCCGACCCGATCCTTGAGCTCGCGGTAGAGGGCCTCGTTCGAGCGTCGCTGCGTGACGAGAACGACAGCGTCGGCGTCCCACGTCTGCTCGTGCGCCTCGTCGTCGTACACGTGGGTCGCGGTGACGGCGCCCTGCTCGATCCGGGTCGGGATGTGGTACGGGACGATGTCGACGCCGAGCTTGTGCAGCTTGCGGTGCTGGTTCGGCGCCTCGAGCGTGAAGTGCATGTAGGGCGCGATGTGCCCCAGATGCGTCATCAGCGTGACCTTCTTGCCTTCACTCGCCAGCTTCTCCGCGAGCGAGACGCCCATGAAGTACCCGTCGTTGTCGACGATGAGGACGTTCCCGCCGGGCACCTCCTTGCCGTCGCGCATGATCTGCTCGGGAGTGAGACACCACGGCTGCGAAGCGTCGGCGCCGGAGATCGTGTCGTGCGTACAGCCGTTGAGCCCGTCGGTCACCCAATTCGCTCCGGTCGCGATCACGACGATCTCGGCGCCGTACTCCTTGACGCCGTTCGCATCGAGCGTCGTGCCGGGAATGAACTCGACGTTCGGCAGCTTGTCGATCTGGATCTTGCGGTAGTTGACGACGCGCGCCCACTCGCCGAGCCCTGGCAGCTGAGGGATCCAGCGCATGATCCCGCCCATGTCCTCCTCGGCCTCGACGAGGTGCACCCGGCGCATGCCGCGCTTGCCGAGGATCATCGCGCACTCCATGCCGGCGGGGCCGGCCCCCACGACGAGCGCGTCGTTGTCGGCGTTCTCGGCGGTGTCGAACTTCTCCGGATGCCACCCACGGCGGTACTCCTCGCCTGCGGTCGCATTCTGGGTGCAGATCAACGGTGGGCCGCCGATCTCCCAGCGCGAGATGCAGATGTTGCAGCCGATGCACTCGCGGATGTCGTCGAGCCGGCCCTCGTCGATCTTCTGCGGCAGGAAGGGATCCGAGATCGAGGGGCGGCAGGTGGCGATGATGTCGAGCTTCCCGGAGTTGATCGCGTCGACCATCAAATCCGGGCTCGTGAAGCGGCCGACGCCGAGCACAGGCTTCTTCGAGACCTTCTTGACCGCCTCTTGCCAAGGCAGCAGGCGTCCCGACGGATAGAAGCGGGAGGGGGTCGCGTCCTCGCCCCACTCCGAGATGCCCGAGACGTTGATGTCCCAGACGTCGACGATCTCGTCGCAGAGCTCGACGAACGGGAGGCAATCGCGCTCGAGCTGCGTCCCCGCGTCGCCCATGAACATGTCGCAGGACATGCGCACGGCGATCGCCGTGTCGTCGCCGACGGCCTCCCTGACCTGCTCGATCGTCTCCCGCCAGAAGCGGGCCCGGTTCTCCAACGAGCCGCCGTACTCGTCCGTGCGCTTGTTGTAGTACGGAGTCAGGAACTGCTGCGGCAGATACGAGTGCGATCCGTAGACGTAGACGATGTCGAAGCCCGCCTCGCGCGCGCGCTTCGCGGCGTCGACGTAGAGCTGCTGCACCTCACGGATGTCGTCCTTGTCCATCTCCTTCGCATAGGTGAGGTACTCGAAGTCGCTCGGAATCTGCGACGGCCCGCGCGGCACGGAGCGTGACTCCATGCAGGGCGCGTGTGGCCCGCCGTACCAGAGCTCCGCGGCGGCAAGAGCGCCGTGCTCGTGGAGCATCTCGCACATGACGGACAGGTTCTTCACGTCGTCGTCGTCCCAAAGGCGGGCAGAGACCCGGTGCGTGTCGTCGGATTCGGGCGAGATCGAGCAGTACTCCGTACAGCAAGCGCCGTAGCCGCCCTCGGCTTTCATCGCGCGGAAATACGCCTGGCTCAGTGGCTTCTCGGACCCGAAGCCGTTGCAATGCGGGATCTGGTAGAAGCGATTCTTCATCGTCTTCGGGCCGAGCTGGATCGGCTCGAAGAGGACGTCGTACTTCGGGTCACGGGGCATCGCAGTGAGCCTCCTTTGCAGACGAGGTAGCTCGATTGTCCTGCGCGGGCGTACCTCCCGCAACGAGAGGGGACAGGTATGCCCGCCCCCTCTCGTGCATTCGGTCTAGGTCACCGGAACCGCCGGCGCCTCCGGAGCAGGCACCTCGTCCGGCATGGTCGGGACCTCTTCACGCCAGTGCGGCCTCTCCCTGTCCTGGACGATTCGGCGGAACAGGAAGAGGAGCAAGGAAATTGCGAGGACGCAGAAGCCGATGATCTTCTCCTTCGTGCCGCCGTAGACGGCCCCGCCGCCGGCGATCTGGAACCAGCCGATGCCGACGACACTGAAGAGAGCGAACGCAGCGAAGAGCACCACGGCGATCGGCACCCAGAAGGAAGGGAGCTTGATCGGCCGCGGCCAGTTGGGCCGGTCCCTCCGCAGCAGCACGAACGCGCCGATGGCGAACATGTTCGCGAGCACGTAGCCGATGTTGCTCGCGACGAGGATGCCGAACAGGTTGCCGACGAAGAGGATGAAGAGGATGTTGATGGTCATGTCGAGCGTCATCGCGTTTCCCGGCACGTTGAAGCGGTTCAACCGCCCGAGCTCCTTGATCGTCAGGCCGCTTCTCGAGATGCCATAGAGGGCGCGGCTCCCATCCGCGGTCGCTGTGTTCATCGACAGGATGAAGCTCGCGCACATGACGACGACGAAGAAGTCGGTCGCGCCAGAGCCGACGAGCTTGTCGAGGGCGCCGACGTAGTCGAATGCCACCACGGTCTTCTCTCCGACACCGCCGGTGAGAGAGACCGGCACCAAGGTGTTGATCAGCAAGATGAACGCCGCCGACGACAGCAGGGCCTTTCTCGTGTCGCGCACGGTGTCCTTGTATTCAGGCGCGAAGGTCGCGGAGGCTTCAGGAGCCGTCGACCAGATCATGATCCAGATCCAGACTAACGCGAGCTGCCAGCCTCCCCACGCGAGGCCCGGGTCATTGAGCTTGAATTTGAGGTTGGAGGAGTGAAAGTCCCCGTTCAGGAAGGGCAGCAGCGTGAAGCAGAAGAGCGGGAACATGAGCAGGATGCCGGCGAGGTAGTTGAACGAGACGGCGATCCGCGTGCCGAAGACGTTGAAGAGCCAGACGCCGACGATGAGGCCGATGGCGATGAAGTGCTGGAGCCCGAGATGGACGCTGCCGATGGTGAAGTACCCGTTGTCGATCTCCGCGCCGCCAAAGGCATACGTTCCGAATTTCTCGTGCGGGAACCATGCAGTTTGGGCGATGTACCCCACGAACAGCCCTAAGAACGACAGCACCACCGACCAGCCGATCCAGTAGCCGAACGTCGCCACGGGTCCGACGAGCGTCGTGTATTTTCGCCAGCCCTCGTTCGCGTAGATCGAGAGACCACCCGACTGGGTCGGGAACATCGCGGCGAGCTCCGAATAGATGATGGTGACCGGGAAGACGATGGCCGCCGTGGCTCCCCAGATCAGCATCGCGCCCCAGCCGCCCATGTCGAGGACCGACCAGCCGAGCGATCCCAGCAGGAACCCGGGATTCGCCAGGCAGATGACGAACCCGTCGTACCAGCGGAGTGTCTTCAGGAGCTGCCGTTCCTCGACGACTGCCTCAGCCACGCTCTTACCTCCCCTGTCTCGTCGGGTTTGGCCGCGCGCCGCACGTGGGGCCGCTGCCCGAACGTAACACCTGTCGCAGTGCGTTTCAATCAAGGGCGGAATCGCACGTCCGCGGCGACGTCCGACTTACAATGACTCCGATGGGCAAGCCGCCGATCACGATCAAATGCGAGTGCGGCGAGACGAAGAGCGTGGCCTACGGTCAACGCTGGGTCTGTGAGCGGTGTCACCGCTCCTGGAATACGCAGCAGATCCCGATCGCGGAGTATGAGGGCCTGCTTCGCCGGGTGAGGCGCCACAAGCTCGAGGTGCTCGCCATGGGGGGGATCGCGGCGGCGGTGCTGATCCCGCTGATCGTCGTAGTCAACTCGGGCTTCATCTTGCTGACTCCGATCGTGATGGCGGCCTGGCTCTTCCTGGTTCTGCCGGGCTGGCGGCGGAGGTATCGCCGCACGGCGCGGGAGGCGCCGCGCTGGGAGCTCCACCCGGAATAGCATGCTGACCCATCGGCGCAGGAGTCCGCGCGAGGACGTCTCTCTCCTTTCCGCCGGCGGCAGGCCCGTGCTCCTCGCCACGCTCGACGTTCCCTTCGCCGAGGACGCGACGGCGTTCGCAATCGACTCGGCCGTCGAGAACGGGCAGCCGCTCGTCGTCGTCAACGCCGCCGAGGTCCTGCCAGCGCCGTGGGCCCTCCTCGGGTATGGCTACATCGAGCGGGAGGACCTTCAGGCCGAGCTGCGCAAGCCTGCGGAGCTGGCCCAGTCGCTGGCCGTACGGGTCGAGCGGCTGCGCTTGTGCAGCCCGCACCCGATCGACGCGCTCTTGGAGCTGGTCGCCGAGCGCAACCCGGCCGTGCTCGTCTTCGGGCCGGACCGCTCCCGGCTCAAGCTGCGAACGTACCGCCGCGCGGCGAGAAAGATCCTCGAGCGCGTGACGTGCCTGGTCTGGTTCGCCGAGATGGATTAGACGCCGACCGGCCGAGCGGCGAGCCCAGGGAGATCGTCCAGCCAAGCGCTTCGGCGACCGTCACTCGTCCACACGACAGGGAAGTACGACTCGTCCATCGTCGTGTCTCCGACGCGCCGATACCGCGAGTAGACGGGATCGACCTGCTCCGGGTGGAAGCGCGTCTCGGCCGGAACGAAATGCGAGATCACGGAACGGCGGTGCACGGAGCCCGTGTTCGGCCCCGATCCGTGGAACGTGTTGTGGTGGTGGAACGCGGCGCCTCCCGCACGCACGACGAGCGGCACGAGCGTCAGCTCCTCGCCCTGCGGAACGGCGCGACGGACGGGCGCCAGCCAGTCCGGCGGCGCGTGGAACTCGTCCTGGTTCTTGGGCGCGCGCGGCCACCGGTGCGAGCCGGCCGCGTAGGAGATCGTGCCGGCCTCCGCCGACGTATCGTCGAGCGCGATCCAGCACGTGATCATCTCCGGCGGCACGAGATAGTCGAGGTAGCCGCCGTCTTGGTGCATCCCCAGCGACCGCGCGCCCGGCGGCTTCCAGATGCAATTGTCCTGGCAAAGCCTCACACCGTCCCATCCCATCAACTCGGCCGCGAGGCGGCCGCTGCGCTCGGCTAGCACCTGGGCGGCAAGAAGCCGGTCGGCCTTCCAGCCGTTGCAGATCTGCCGCGTTCGGTCGTCGGGATCGCGGCCCGCAACCCAGTTCACCTCGTCGGGCCGGATCCCGGTCGCGTACTCACCTGCGAACAGCGGCTCGAAACGACCCCGCAGGACGTCGACCGTGGACACGTCGATGAATGCCTCGTCGATCACGAGGAAACCATCGCGGCGGAAGGCCGCCAGCTGCTCTTCGCTCCAGTGCTCTGTGCTCATCTCTGCGCTGCCTCCGCAACGACACCGCTCCATCCCAGCTCGACCGAGACGTCACGCGAGTGCTCCAGAAGCGGACCGACAGCGGCGTCCATGGCCCCTGCGTCGAAACGCGACGCGGGGCCCTGCACACCGATGATCGCGGCGAGCTCACCGCGGCTTCCCCATACCGGTGCTGCGATCGCGTGGAGGTCGTCCTCGCGCTCGCCGACGTTGTACGCGAAGCCACGGTCGCGAACTCCTTCCAGCTCCGCCACGAGCGCAGATCGGCTCGTCATCGTCCGGCTCGTGTACGACTTGAGCGGGCCGGGCGGCAGCGGACGGCGACCGAAGGCGAGGAGCACCTTCCCCGTCGCCGTCGCGTGCGCGATGCTCGGTCTCCCGAGTTGCGCGACTCCCTGCACGGAGAACAGGCTCTGGACGAAGTCGACCGTCACGGCGTCCCGGTCGCCTTCCGTCGACAGCGTCGCCGTCTCGCCCGTCGACTCGACGAGCGCGTGCAGGTGCGGGCGCGCGATCTGGCGCAGGTCGAGACGAGCCAGAACGACGTTCCCGAGCTGGACGAGCCGAGGACCGAGCCGGTAGCGGCCGGTCTCCGGCAGGTGCTCGACGAGGCCGCCGGCGACGAGCGTCGCGAGCAGCCGCGACACCGTGCTCGGGTTCACCCCCGTGCGGCGTGCGATCTCGTTCGTGCCGAGCTCGGTGTCCGCGTCCGCAAGGGTGTCGATGACGGCGAAAGCCCGCTGCACCGAGCCGACGAGCCGGATCGCTGGTTGTCCCGTGCGCGGCACGCTCGCTTCCTTCCCTGACCCCGCCTTTGCCCGCCGGTGACAATACGGGATCGACCCCGCGCGTCAGGCACGGGACGACCCGCGCAGGGCGCCGGCGAGCAAGAGCACCGCGCCCGCGACGGCGAGAGCAGCGAAGCCGGTGATCGCGACGCCGTCCCAGCCGTAGCGCTCCCAGGCGAGCCCCGGAAGGTATCCGCCGAGCGATCCGATTCCGTAGTAGAGGGAGAAGTAGACGGCGCTTGCAGCGCCGCGATCGACGGCGGCGGCGCCGGACACGCCGAGCTGCGCCGCCGTCACGCCGCCGAAGTTGGCAAGGGTCACGAGCGCGAGGCCCAGGACGAGGCTCGGGAGGCTCGCAGGGAGCGAAAGCGCCAGTCCGAGCGCGGCGAGAGCGAGTGCCAACAGGCCTAGCCGCTCCCAGCCGATGCGATCTGCGAGCCGCCCGAGCAAGGGCCCGGCCGCGCCGAGGATCCATAGGACGAACACGAGACTCCCCGCGGCGGGGCCTAAGTCGAACGGCGGGCGCTCGAGCCGGTAGACGACATACGAGAAACAGCCGACGAACGTGAAGAAGAACGCCGTGCCGGTGACCGTTGCCTTGAGCAGGCCCGGGTTGCGGACCTGACGCCGGATGCCTGAGAACGTCTCTCCACGCGTGGTCGCGACCGGCAGGTCGATGAGCGAGCGCTGCATCACGACTGCCGCCGACAGCGGCAGGATCGCCAGGACGCCGATTGCCCACCGCCAGCCGGCCACGTCGGCGAGCAGCGCCACGCCGACGCGGCCGATGAGCCCTCCTGCGACGAGCGCCGCGACGTAGTAGCCCATGGCCCGCCCGCCGATCCTCGGCGCAAACGCCTCGGCCACGTACGGGACGCCCGCCGTGAGCAGGCCGGGCATGCACAGTCCCTGCAGCGTGCGGAACGCAAGCAAGAGGCCGAAGGTCGGCGCGAGCGCCGCCCCGACGGTCGGCGGAACGAGGAGCGTGCTCGCGAGCACGATCGAGCGTTTCCGGCCGTACCGGTCCGAGAACGGGCCCCAGACCCACGCGCCGCCAGCGAGCGCAAGCACGACCACGGAGATCGTCAGTCCGGCCTCGGCTGGGCTGACGTCGAACGATCTTCCGAGTTCGGGCAGGATCGCCTGCGTCGAATAGGTGACGGCGAACATTGCCGCCGCGCCGAGCAAGAACGCCGTCATGCCTCTCGATCCCGCCGGGCGCGCCGCCCGCCCGGCGGCGTGGGTCGTCAGCGGCGCACCTCCGCGTGGGCGGGATGTCGTTCGACAACGGGGGCGACCGATCTGTCGGAACGGTGAGCGGGTGCACTGCCGCACTGTTCCGCCGCGGGCCACGACCGTCTACCGGCGGTGCTACCAAACTGAGCGAATCTCGGCTGATGTACGAGCACTAAGCGCGCGTCACGGAGCCGGATTTGCTCCACATGATCTCAACGTATCGAGATCGCACCCAGGAGGTCGCCGGTTCGAGTCTGGCTAGCTCCATCACGAACCGCTGCCGGGAACCGCGCGGCAGGGCTTTGCCCGATGATTGACAAGCTGGGGGTCACTGGTTCGAGCCCAGTACCGCCCATGAATTCCCCTGCAAAACGGCTACAGGCGTTGCCAGAGTTGCTGACCGATTTCGGTAGTCAAGTTTTGGTCAAGTAGCAGCGGCGCTCAGAAGGGGCGTGTGGGGCGCAGCGGTGGCGCTTCGCTGCTGCGCTTGGGAGCCTTCGCGGCACTGCGGCGCGGGTGGAGCGGAGGTGTTTGCCGGCCCGGAGGCGCGGCTCGAGCGTTCCGTTGAGGAGGTTGGCGAAGTCGCTCTTGGCGAGCTCGGCACGGACGTCGGCGCCGTGGCGTGCTTCCTCGAACAGGTGTGTGTAGGTGTCGAGGGCGTAGGGTTCGCAAACTCAGGCGGCGTGGTATTCATGGATCAGTCCGCCGAGGAGGTCACGGCGACGTAGCTGAGCGGTCGCATTCAGCGGCGTTGGGTCGCGGCCGCTCGGCGGTTGGAGGTGGAGCGCGCGGTGTGGCCTGTGTTCGTTGCAGTGACCGCGGTAGACGCGGAGCACGTGCTCGAGGTGGCGGCGGCCGAGGATGAGGATTCGGTCGAGGCAATCAGCGCGGAGCGTGCGGACCCAGCGCTCGGCGTGAGCGTTGGCGTTCGGCGCCTGCACGGGCGTGCGGATCACCCTGATGCCCTCAGTCCGGAAGATCTCGTCGAAGGCGTGGCAGAACTTCGTGTCGCGGTCGTGGACGAGAAACCGGAACGGCTGCTCCTCACCGAACCGCATGATCAGGTTGCGCGCCTGCTGGGCGACCCAGCCACCGTCCGGATCTGGCGTGCAGCCGACGTACTCGATCCGCCGCGTCGCGAGCGAGATGAAGAAGAGGACGTAGATCCGCTGCAGAAAGGCGGTTTCGACGGTGAGGAAATCGCAGGCGAACATGCTCGATGCCTGCGCTCGCAGGAAGGCTCGCCACGACGAGTGCGTTCGTTGTGGCGCCGGCGGGAGACCTGCCTCGAGCAGCACCTTCCGCACCGACGTCGCTGAAACAGTGACGCCGAGGCCCTTTAGCTCACCGACGATCCGTTTGTATCCCCAGTTCGGATTCTCGTCAGCGAAACGAAGGATCAGCTCACGGAGCGAGCGCTCCAGCGGCGGTCGCCCGGGCTTCCGGCGCGAGTATGTCCACCGGCGGGCGATGAGCTGGCGGTGCCAGCGAAGCAGCGTCTCCGGCCTGACCGCGAAGACTGCCCACCCCGGTCGGGCCAGCGAACGACTCAGCGACGCCAGCAGCGCGCGATCAGCCCGCGTCAGCCTCGGCCGCGTGGCCTGCCGGCGGAGGATCGCCAGCTCGTGCCGAAGGACAAGGATCTCCAGCTCCTTCGAGCGACGCGGCCGCCCCAGCAGCCATACCAGCGCGAACAGGTTCCGGACAACGAGATATACGAACGACCAGAGCAAACAGCCCTCCCTCGACCACAGCAAGAGCGCCGAACCTAGCGACTCCGACGCTCGGGAGAGCCGCAGACGAGTTTGCGAACCCTACGCGCGCTTGGCGGCGAGACGCGTCCATACGAGGGCTACCTACAGGCGTTCCGGTATGGAATGCCTCCCCACGGCGGTTTCGCGCTCGGGCTCGAGCGCTGGGTGGCCCGGCTGGTCGGCGCGGCCAACGTCCGCGAGACGACGCTGTTCCCGCGCGACCTGAGCCGGCTCACGCCGTAGCCAGCGAAGCCGTCGCCGCACGCCATGATCAGGAGCGAGATGAAGACCGTGACAGTCGCCGAGCGCCCCGACCTGACGGAGCCTGCGTGGCAGGCGACGCGCGACGTGATCCCTGAGTACAACAACCACGGGGACGTGCTCAACCGCTACTGGGGCCGCCTGACGGAGGAGCGGCCCGAGTTCCAGTTTCACCTCGTGGGCGACGGCGACGAGATCCTCGCCCGCGCGCGCTCAATCCCCGTCCGGTGGGATGGGACGATCGATGGCCTGCCGGCGGGGATCGATGGCGCGATCGCGCGCGGCTTCGATGAGGGCGACGCGAACGTCCTCTGCGCACTCGTGATCATGGTCCCGCGTGCGCTTCAGGGACGCGGCCTGAGTGCCCACGGCGTCCGGGCGATGCTCGAACTCGCCCGCCGGCACGGGCTCGAAGGGCTGATCGCGCCCGTCCGCCCGAGCTGGAAGGAGCGGTATCCGCTCGTCCCGATCGAGCGCTACGCGGGCTGGCGGCGAGCCGACGGGCTCCTGTTCGATCCGTGGATGCGCGTCCACGAACGCCTTGGTGCAAACGTGCTGAAGCCGGAACCGCACTCGCTGCGGATCACGGGCACCGTCAGTGAGTGGGAGGGGTGGACGGAGATGGTCTTCCCGGAGAGCGGCGACTACTGGTTCCCCGGCG
>WNGA01002952.1_pt1 | contig 34491 bp, 37 predicted proteins | sample 5400061 | NCBI WGS metagenome assembly WNGA01 (sample SAMN13153366, study PRJNA577476) | soil metagenome | isolation source: 100 cm soil or saprolite under grassland replicate 2 | place: USA:California | collected 2016-06-15
ACCATTCTCAACGCGATGCTGCGAGACCAACGCCCATGGCAACAACTCGCTTGACAAACAAGACAGTCGCTCCGGGGGCGAGGGGATCGAAATGCCTCCCTCTCCCTCGGCGAGGGAGAGGGCTGGGGTGAGGGTGGGCGCCTGTTCGCGCATAATCCGGGCTAGCAGCCCGGTTCAAAAGCCTGCAGGCCGACGAGAAGGGTCCAGATGCGAGGCGGCGCCCTGCCGTTCGAGTTGAGCGGGCGTTGGTGGCCGCGAGACGAGGGCTGAGTAGATTCGCACGCGAGGCGTACTCCCTGTACGTTGAGCGTGCGGCCGAGGGCGCCAACGAAGCAGATGGGCCCTTATCGGCGGCCTGTTAGTACACTTCGTCGCGCTCGCCGAATTCGAATGCCTCGGTGCGGTCGTTGAGCTCCGCGGGCGTGATGACGCCCTTGTCGGCGAGCAGTTGCTCGAACGAGGCGAGCCAGCGCTCGTAGTAGCGCCCCGCGCCGGCGGTGCTCTCGGCTCTCGCGATCTCGTCGATCAGGCTCCGCTGAAATTCCTGCCAGGCGTAGAGGCGACGGTCGTGGAGCGCCACCGCCATGCCGAAGACGCGCCCTTCCCACGGTTCCTCGAAGACGAGCTCGCCGTTCTTGCGTGGCACCGCGACCGGGCCTTCCATCTGGGACACGAGCCGGTTCGGCTCCGGGCCGGAGACCTCCACGGGAGGAGGGATGCGGCAGGCCTTGAGCTCGGGCGCGCTTGGGCGCAGGTGGAGATCGTCCACCGGGGCGCCGTCGGGACGCTCTTCCCACGTGGAGGCCGTGAACTGGTACGCGACGAGCGCCTGCGGCGGGGGCGACCACGCGCGGGCGCGGACCATGTCCTCGATCCAGTCGTAGAGCGTCAGCACCTGCTCGTCCGACGACATCGAGTGGAACCACGCCTGGCGCCCGTCGAAGATCAGCATGGCGACGTTGGCGAGGGCGCACGGGCCGAGGCAGCCGCCGATCGTCAGGTGCACGCGGTTGCGCAGGCCCCGCCGCTCCCACTCCGAGTGGTAGAGCTCGCGCGGCACGGCGGCGTAGCCGTCCTGGATGCGGCCGCAGCAGCAGGCCTCGGCGCAGACGAAGAGCTGGCCGAGCGAGCGCGCGACGTGGACGCGACGGCCGTCGGGGCGCCGGACGATGTTCCGCACGGTCAGCGTGCCGCGGCCGGCGCCTGGCAGAGCGCCACGCCGATCATGGCGTCGCGCGTGACGAGGGCGGCCAGCTCCTGCTCCGACATCCCTTCGGTGCCCTCGGGACGAAGCGGCAGGACCATGTAGCGGATCTCGGAGCTCGAGTCCCAGACCCGGATCTCGGTCTCCGGAGGAAGCTCCACGCCGAACTCGGCCAGGACCTTGCGCGGCTCGCGGACGGCGCGAGAGCGATAGGCGGGCGCCTTGTACCAGACCGGCGGCAGCCCCAGCACGATCCACGGGTAGCAGGAGCAGAGCGTGCACACCACCATGTTGTGGACCGCGGGCCTGTTGTCGACCGCGGGCGTGTTCTCGCAGACGACCATCTTGTCGCCTCCGCCGCGCCCGGTGAAGCCGAGCTCCGCGATGGCCGCGGTGCCGTTTTCCAGCAGCCGCGCCTTGTAGGCCGGGTCGACCCACGCACGCGCGACGACCCTGGCGCCGTTCATCGGCCCCACGTCCTTCTCGTAGGTCTGCACGACCTTGTCCACCACCTCGGTGGACAAGAGCCCCTTCTCGATCAGCAGGGATTCGAGCGCCCGCACGCGGTGGACGACCCAGGGCTCTGGCTCGGAATGATGGCTGCCCATATCAGGCCTCCGCCGGGTGGAGGTAGCTCTCCCAGAGATCGATGTGGACGCGTGCCCGCGGCTCGGCCGCGTCTCCCCACAGCTCGCCCGACTCGAACGCGACGCTGTAGAGCGGCTCGTTGCGGCGCCCGCGCCCGTGGGCGTGCGCGTCGGGAAGGAGGTAGACGCCGTGGATCAGGTGGATGCGCCCGCGGTGGCCGCGCGCGTAGCCGGGCAGGCGCGTGTGGCCCGGCGGCTGCCAGTTGCGCGTGACGACGGCGTCGCCCGGCTTGAATCTCGGCGCGGGTCCCGGCGCGCTCTTCTCCGCCATGCCCGTGCGCACGAGCACGTCCATGATCTGCGCCAGCAGCTCCGGGTCCCGGCGGGCCGGCAGGGGAGCGTCCGGGTTGCGCGCGACGTCCCGGGTCCGCGCCTCGAGCTCGTCGCGGCCTATCACGCCCTTTTCCACGAGCAGCGTCGAGATCGACGCCAGCCAGTGCTCGTAGTAGGAGCTCGTGAGGTAATCCGCCTGGCCCATCCGCTCGACGCCGTGGCGGAACTCGTCGATGTTGTAGAGCCGCCTGGCCATGCCGACGAGATTCATGGTGAGCACGGCCTTTTCCCAGTCCGCGTGGAAGGTGGGCTCGTTGGGCTCCCGCTCGATGGGGCCGAAGCCGTGCATGCCGCCGAGATCGTGGACGCCGTTCATGATGGGTGTGGGCGGATGATCCCGCGGGCAGGCGGGACTGTCAAGCGGGCTTGCGGCCCCAGACGAAGATGTGGAGCCTGCCGGCGATGACGGGGCCGCGCTCCTGCTCTGCGCGGAGCGCATCGAGCCAGCCACGGCGCTCGGCATCGGTGATGGCACCGGTCGTGACGGCGGTCTCGGCGGCCCTCTCCATCATGCCGGCATAGAAGCCTCGCGGTTCGGCGTCGAGCGGGAAGAAGCCGCGGACGCGCACGTCCTCGAGGCCGGCGCGCGCGAAGAGCCGCGGGAGCCGCCGCGAGAGCCAGCCGTCCACCGCGGTGGCGTCCGAGGCGGCGGCGACGATCCGACGCGTGAGCGCGCGGTCCGGATGCGTGACCGAGGTCATGTCGGTGTCGAGGTCGAAGACGCCGACGCGCCCGCCCCGCCGCACCACGCGGGCCATCTCCGGGATGGCCGCCTCACCGCCGGGCGTGTGTGAGAGGACGGTCGCGGCGATCGCGACATCGAAGGCGCCGTCGGGGAAGGGGAGGTCGAGCGCGCTGCCTTGGTGAAACTCCATGCGACCCGCGAGCTTCTCCGCTTCGGCGAGCTCGCGCGCCACAGCGAGGAATGCCGGGCTTGGGTCGACGCCGACGGCTCGGCCGCTCGGGCCCACCCGCCGGGCGAGCTCGCGCGTGACGACGCCGCTTCCGCATCCGATGTCCAGCACGCGGTTGCCCTCGGCAACCCCCAGCAGGCCGAGGTAGGCGGCGCGTGCCTCGATCTCGTCCGGGGCTTTGGCGCGGAGCTCGAGCCGGGCGGCAAGCTCGCGCGCCTTGGTCGCATCCAGGCCCGCGGTGTCGCGCCACTGACTCCGGCTGCCGTACTCAGCCACGGGCTAGCCGCCGGCCAGCTTGACGGTGTGGCCGAGGCTTCGAAGCCTCTCCGCGATCCGCTCGCGGTGGTCGCCCTGGATCTCGACCGCGCCGTCCTTGACCGCGCCGCCGGCACCGCAGAGCCGCTTGAGATCGGAGGCGCGTTCCTCGAGCAGGCGAGCGGGCAGGCCGCGGACCACGGTCACCACCTTGCCGTTGCGCCCGCCGCGATCGCGAAAGACGCGCACGACGCCGTCGTTCGGAAGAGGCGGGCTGACGGGCTCCGTCCTGCGGGCGGGGGCTGGCGGGCGGACACGCCCGTCCCCGGTCGAGTACACGCGTCGCGAATTCGTCATGGCGGGTAGTCTAGCAAGTTCGGGGCGGGCTATACTCCCGGCGGTGAAGACCGACCTGCTCCTCATCCCCATGGGCGCGCGCTGGGCCGCCGTCCGCGCGGCGGCCGTGGCCGCGGACGAAAGCGGCTTCGACGGGCTCTGGACCTGGGATCACCTGCGCGATCCGGACGACGATCCGGCGGGCGTGCCCGAGTGCCTGACGACGCTCGCGGCGCTGGCTGAAGCGACCCGACGCGTGACGCTGGGACCTCTCGTGCTCAACGTCTCGAACCGTCATCCGGGGCTGCTCGCGAACATGGCGGCCACGATCCAGCAGGTGTCCGGCGGGCGCCTCATACTGGGGCTCGGCGCCGGCGGGAGCAAGCGGACGCCGTATGCGCGGGAGCAGGAAGCGCTCGGCCTGGCCGTCGAACCCGATGCCGTGCGCGCCCAACGCGTGGTGGAAGCCGCGCAGATCCTGCGGCGCCTCTGGTCCGGCGACTCCACGCCCTTCACGGGCGCGCACTACCGGCTCGACAGGCCGGAGGGTTATCTCCGCGCCGACCCCGCTCCACCCATCGTCATCGGTGGCTTCGGCCCGCGCATGGCGGCGATCGCCGGGAAGCACGGCGACGGCTTCAACACCCAGGCGCGCCACCCGCGGCTGGCCGAGCTGGCCCAGACGGCGCGCGACGGCCACGCGGCGGCGGGACGCGATCCGGCGCGCTTCAGCCTGAGCGTCTTCGCGGGCTTCGCGCCCGCCTGGCTCCGCGCCGATTCCGAAAACCGCGCCGCCCTGAAACGCGCTGGCGTCGACCGCCTCATCCTCCTGGTCGAGCCGCCCTACGACCCGTCACAGATCCGCGCCGCCGCGGGCCTCCTGTCCGGCTGAGCGGGCCTTCACACGAAAGGACATTCATGGCGTACAAGGGATTCGATCTCAGCGGCAAGGTGGCGCTCGTCACCGGCGGCAACAGCGGCATCGGGCTCGGCATGGCCGAGGCGATGGCGCAGGCAGGCGCCGCCGTCTGCGTCTGGGGCACCAACGAGGACAAGAACGCGGCGGCGCTCAAGCGGCTGGAGAGCCACGGCGGCAAGGCCCTGGCGCTCCGCTGTGACGTCAGCGACGAGGCCGCGGTGGACCGCTGCTTCGCCGAGACGGTCAAGGCGCTGGGGCGCGTGGATGCGTTCTTCGCCAACGCGGGCGTCAGCGGGCGCGGCGGCGCCTCCGGCGGCTTCGCCCAGATGACCACGGCCGAGTGGCGCCGCGTCATGAGCGTGAACCTGGACGGCGCCTTCTTCAGCCTGCGCGCGGCGGCGCGGCACATGGTCGAGCGCGGCGGCGGCGGCTCGCTGGTCTCCACGGCGAGCCTGGCCGCCGTCATGGGCGCGGCGCGCAGCGAGCACTACTCCGCCACCAAGGGCGCGCTGATGGCGATGACGCGGTCCATGGCGGTCGAGCTGGCGCGGCACCAGATCCGCGTCAACACTATCGTCCCGGGCTGGATCGACACGCCGATGACGAACACGGCGCTCCACGGCGAGGCCTTCACGGGCAAGGTGCTGCCGCGGGTGCCGATGCGGCGCTGGGGCGTGGGCGACGACTTCGGCGGTATCGCGGTCTATCTCGCGGGCGACGCCAGCCGCTACCATACCGGCGATACCTTCGTGATCGACGGCGGCTACGCGATTTTCTAGCGGGGCCCTCGGCACGTAGCGCTTGACGAGAGCGCAGATGACATAAGGCCGATTGTCAGGCGTAGGCCGCCTCGTCACGGGCCGATCCAGCCTTGGCACGCGCTCATGGCCTTGTCACGGCCTACGTCCGCGCCGCACCAGGCGGAATGTCTCCTCGTAGATGCTGCGACGCGGGCCCAGGGCTATCAACTCGATGAGCCGTCGTGGGCCCAGTCGGTAGACGATCCGGAATCGGCCGAGCCGGAAGCTTCGGAGCCCAGCCAGGTCGTCGCGGAGCTCCTTTCCCGCCGAGGCGTCCGCACGGATCACGTCCAGTGCCGCGCGAACCTTCCGCTTGAGCTCGGGATGCAGGCCTCGGATCAGTTCCTCGAGGTGGGGCGGGACGCGAAGACGGTACGGGGGCTTCACGGGATGCTAGTCGCCCGGAATCAGCTCCTCCAGGGTGTAGATCTTCCCTTTCTTCTTGAGTGCCCGCAGCCCACGCCGGATCTCTGCCATGAGCTCGCGATCCGATCGGATGGCGCGCGTCTCCTTCCATCCCTCGTACTCGTCCGGGCTCACCAGAACGGCCACCGGACGGCCGTGCCGGGTAATGATGACCTCCTCGTCGATCGCCTCGACGCGATCCACAAGGTGACTGAGCTTCGCTCTGGCCTCGACGAACGGCAGCGTCTTCATGCGCTTCCACCTCTCATGTGGTCAGGATTCTGCCCACACGTTACCGTACGACGATGTCGCGTGTCAACGTAGGGACGCCAGCCCGTGTATACTCCGACCCGAGGACAGATCCGTGGCGCATTGTCACCCGCGCCGCTCGACAACATCGCCGACGTCCTGGCTGACGTCCGTCGGTGGCCGGGGTTCGTCGAGAAATCGACTGGCCTCTTCTAGGCCAGGATCGCTGCACAACTCGAGGGAGTATCAATACGTAGACGCCAGTTGCTCGCCCCCTAAGCGCTCAGAGACTGCTCGGAAGCGGTCACTCAAGCGCCGGCGCGCGCGAAATTTACGGAGGAGCGTAGACGACATAACGCCCATTGTCAGTCACGGCTGGCCTCGCCTCGGACGGATCCCAGCCTTGGCACAGCGCTTCTACTACGACACCGCTCAGGCTGCCCACCCGTACGCGTTAGCGTCGCTCACCAAGCTTATCCCGGCATCGCAGATTGTCTTCGGCACGGACTTCCCGTATCGCACCGCGATCGACCACGTGAAAGGGCTGATGGACTTCGGCTTCAGCGCAAGCGATCTGGCGGCGATCGACCGTGAGAATGCCGTCCGCCTCATGCCGCGGCTCAGGGCATAGCGCCACTCGGTGGCCAGCCAGCGCCGCCGAATCGAATACTACGACCTGCGACGCACCGCCGTGCGCAACATGATTCACGTCGGTCTGGATCCGGCCGTAGCCAGGCGGATCGGCGGCCACGGGACCGTGCGGCGCCTCTACCGCTCCGCGTCGGGTCCGTCGCTGAAGAGTGACGGAACGAACGTATGTGGATCCGCCGGCTCGGTGAGGAGCGCTTGCTGTCGCGGGGTGAGCGGGACATCGGGTGGCGGAAGGACCCGCGCCCGCGACCACGCCATCTGGGAAACGCAATACTTGTAGAGCAGAGTCCGGCGCTCGTGGTCGGCTCTCCATGGGGCTGTCCCGTGCATCAGCGCCTCGGAGAACAGTACGACCGACCCCGCCGGCACCTCCGGAATGACCACGCAGGAGGCCTTTTCCGGGGCCTCGTGGATCTGGCGCGGCAGCTTGAAGTTGCTCTTGTGACTCCCGGGAATGCACCAGAATCCCCCATATGCCGGTCCGGCATCGGTAAGATTCCACGCCACGACCATGAACCCCTCATAGATGCCGCTGGGAGCAAAATGAAAGCGCTCTCCTGGCTTCGTGAAGGAGTTGCGCGCCGAAGCCCCGTAGTCCGCGTGCATGGCCCCCATGGTCTGCCCCTTCTGCATGCGGATCCCGTAGAGACGGTCCAGCCGAAAGCAGTCCCCGAGCCGAAGGCGAAGAATCGGCAAGATCGCCTCATGATCCAGCAGCCGACAGAACGGCTCCCCCCAGTTGAGGAAACCATGATCCGGTCCGTGCAGGCCGGCGGCGGAGCCAAAGCGGATGCGCTCGCGAGGGCTGGGAAGCCGCTGCGCATCGATCAATCGATTCAGCTCGGCCACCTTCGCCGCCCCCAGGACGTTGTGGATCACCAAATAGCCGTGAAGATCGAAAAGGTATTGTTGCAGCTCCTGGTCCAACGCGTCCACGGTCACCTCTCCTTTCGCTGCGTCGCGGCGTGTCGACACTGCGCGGCGCGCACGATGGTGCCGAGTATGCCATCGGCGGTCGAAGAGCGGGGACGAAAGAGGTCAGCAGAGGCTCCGTCCTCCTGCTACTCTGCCGGCGCGTGGCGACCGGCTTCGTGGCGGCCCGAGGGTGCGCGTCGCAGGTGCCACTGCCCTCCGGAGTCACGCCGCCCCTGAAGTAGGGCGGGGAGCTCACGATGGGCCACGCATATAGATGATGAACCCGCTTGGCACGGAGGAACGTCCCGATGGCGATCATCGATTCCCAAGTCCACTCCTATGAGGCGAACACCCCGAAACGCCCCTGGCACAGTGTCCCGAATTGGCCCGATCACGTCACCGGTGACGAGATGGTGGCGGCCATGGACACGGTCGGTGTCGACGGCGCGATCTTCATCTCCGCCTTTTCCATGTACCGCTACGACGCGAGCTACGCGGTGGAAGTGCAACGGGCTCATCCCGGCCGGTTCGCACTCGTCAAGCCGGTCGATGCGGATGATCCGGCGGTGGCCGATGTCATCGCCGACTGGAAAAAGACGCCGGGCGCGGTCGGCATCCGGATCATGATGACGAAGGAGGCCGGGCGCGATCCGAACGACCCGGGCCTCGACCGGATCCTGCGCGCCGCGGTTCGGTACGACTTTCCGGTCAACATGCTGTGCTGGGGCAACGTGGACGCGGGCGCGGCGCTCATCGACCGCCACCCCGACACGCGATTCATCATCGACCATCTGGCCATCATGCAGCCTCGAACGCCGCCCGCCCCGCCGCAGCCATGGGCCGATCTGCAGAAGGTGCTGGACCTCGCCAAGCGCCTGAACGCGGTGATCAAGGTCAGCGGTGCCTGCACGCTATCCCGGGAACCGTATCCTTTCCCGGACATCTGGGAACCTCTCGCCCGCGTGTTCGACGCGTGGGGTTTCGAACGCTGCCTGTGGGGTACCGACTGGACTCGGGCCTTCGCAGTCGTCAACTACGAGCAGGCCGTCGAGCCCTTCCGTCAGACCGACCGCCTGAGCGACAGCGAACGCGCAATGCTGATGGGCGGTGCCTGCGCCAAGGCGTATGGCTGGTCTCCAAAGAAGGCGTGATCGACCAGCGGTAAACGAGAGGGGTCAGCGGTCATCACGACCGGGTCTCGCTGAACCGCTCGCCGTCCGTCCGACACGGCTGGCGAGACGGTTCTGCACCTGATACCCTTCTACTGCCTGCACCTGGGCCTCTCGGGTTGGCGCTCGCTGAGCGCTAGGACTCGGGTGAATCTGGCTTGAACGCCGGTCGTCACCGACAGGGTGCTGCTGTGGAAAAGACGTGCGGCCCGGAGCCGCGCCGTCGTGGGCTTGCCGCTCCGCCAGGCGAGCAGCGCGCGAGGGACGCCGCCGATCAACCCGCCGAGGGCCGTCACGAGCGCGATCACGCCCTGGTTCAGGACAAACGCGTCCGCGAAGACGAGCACGCCGGCGATCACGAGCGTGCGGCGGAGCGCACGCCACATGGGTTCAGCGCCAGCCCGTCGCGAAGAAGAGGATCATAATGCCGACCACGAGCATGAACCAAAGTGCCGGCCACACGATGCGTCGAAACGCGACCGTAGTCGTCACCGGCGCGTACGGCCAGCCCTCCTGGGTGAACGCGAACATCCCACCGGCCACCGGCGACCACGCGAGACTCCAGAAGAGCCCGGCGGTGAGATAAAGCACCGACGAGGCGACGAGGTTCGCCCACCAGGTGACCGGATAGAAGCCGTCACGAAAAAGCAGGTACAGGTCGTAGGACCAGCTCGCCGAGAACAGCCACACGCAGACGGCCACGTAGATCTGCTCCGGCGTGGCGCGCCTGCGTACGGCTCGATAGAGCGTGCCGACCACCCAGGGGGCGGTGGCGAAGGCGAGTACCGACATAAACGCCGCGTCCACGTAGTCCCACGTCGGGTCGCTCGTGTACGGCGCGATCGTCGTGATGCCGGCAGCGGCGAGCACGAAGGTCACGAGCTTCCACGGCACGAGCAGAAACGCAAATACGCGGCCGAAGCGATGGTGAATCGGCCGCGATGGAGGAGGGACAGCGCGAGGGCTCCGATGCAGGCCGCACCCCAAGCCGCAACGTAGAGGAGCCTACGGGGACGCCCGGCCCATAGGAAACCCTAACCCCAGTTCCCATTACGCGGCTCCATGCAGCGGGCATCCAGGACTCCCTGAAAGACCCGCGCGTCGCCGAGCCGCCGGTCCCAGGAGTCGGCTACCAGAATTTGTAGTTCACGCCGAGGCGAATGACGTTGCCCTGGAAGTTCACGCGATAGGTCTGGAAGGTGCCCGAGAATCTCCCGTTGCTGTCGGTGAGACTCTGGGAAACTTGACCGAGATCGTAATACAGGTACTCCCCCTTCACGGACCATCGCGGCAGGAACGCGAATTCCGCTCCACCGCCCGCGGTCCAACCCGGCAGCATCTTCGACGTCGAGCCGCGCGTACAGATGCCCACGCAGCCGGGATTGGTCGAGGTCGTCGACAGCTCGACGTGCCCGTAAGCGAGGCCGCCCGTCCCATAGAGGATCATGGAATCGAGAAGCGCAACGCCGAACCGCCCGCGCGTGGTTCCCAGGAAGTCCAAGTTCTGCTCTCCCTTCGTCTGGAAGGGGAAGAAGGTGGGAACGTTCGTCGACACAGTCTGCTGCGCTCGGATATCCGCCCCCTGGAAATCCGTCTCGAGGCCGAGGACAGCCCACCCGATCTGGTGGCTGTATCCGATCTGGGCGCCGCCGATGATCCCCGACGGATCATCGGCGAATGACCGCGGGAGCACCCCGGCGGCGATGGCTGGCTGCGTGGCGGCGGCATCGCCGGACACGCGGATCGACTCATCACCCCATCCGTACCCGACATTGAGACCGGCATAGAAACCGGTCCAATTGGAGGCCAGTGCGGCCGGAGTCTGGCCCGCAGCCGGAGAAGCAACCACCGCCAGCACAACGGACGCTACCAGCGCAACGCCACCCAATCGAGGTTTCCGCATCGCGCCCCCCTTGTCGGCGTGCTCGTCGCCAAGCCGTAAGGCTAGCATACTGAGGGGCCCGTGGGGCTCCAAGAAAACATACGTGCAAGCTTCGGCCTCCGTCAGCCGACCTCGGCCCGCAGATTCGGAGGAGGTCCCGGAGGTCCGCGTCACGTCTTGCATCCATACTTTGATCCACCGCCCTCCTCGCCATTTTTTCTGGTAGGGAATCCACCGGATTTCGTCACGAAACCGTCTCGCGAGCCGGATTGGGTCGGCGCGATTAGCTGTGTTCTCGGAGACTTCAGGGTGGAGCGCCCGCCGGGATGGCCCATGCACGTCGGTGAAGTAATTGCCCGGCAGTTCATCAGGGGGAGTGAGCCAAATGCATCAAGGTTGGTGTGATTCCCATCCCGTTCGGTTTTCGGTAACCAGGGCTCTGAAAGGTGAGGGCACGATCCCAGCGACGCGGCCCGGGCCCTCTACCTGCCATCGGGGAGGAAGCGCTCATGAGCGAGTTTAAAAAGCCTCAGCAGTCCACGTACGTGTCACCGCCGAGGCCACGCTCTAAGCCGCGGTCCATCGACCACTACTCGCAGCGGATTGAAGCCGAGCAAGATTGTCGCTGACCAGGTGGGCAAGTCTTGATACGAAGCGAAGGCGCGCGTAGGGACTAATACTTCTTCACACGAGCAGCGATCCACCGACTCGGGTGGGCGGCTGCGCCGGCCGCGCACCCGCACCGTTATGCAGAGATGGAGATGGCTGGGAAGGGGGCGATATTCTTGGTTGGCGGCACCGATAATGGTGCTCGGCCCGAACGCGGATGCTCGTCCGGAGGAGCGCATGCATGCCGAAGTATATAGAGCAGATCGCCACTATTCTGGGACTTGCCTCAGAGCAAGCGGTGGACTATTGCAATACCGTTCGTGCTGTTCTTCCGTTCACGCAAGTTCTTCGCACTGTAGACATTGCCCGGGTTGTTCAGGAACTCGGACGCCTGAGAGCAGCGCCCAGCGAAGTCGCGGGGCGCGCGCAACAGATTGCTGTGGCTCGACGCGCGGCAAGCCGAGGAAACTCTCGGGGCATAGCGCGCGTCGACCGTCTCCGCATGCAGGGAAAGCGGCCGACAGCGTTCTTGCGGTGTCGCTGGTGCGGACGGCCGGCTATTCCAGGGAGCGACGTGTGTTACACGTGCTCCTGACGTCTGAGCGCTCGTCCGTTCGCCTTTCAAATCGAAAATGCTGGTTAAACGTCCTTCACAGAGTTGGCATACCTGTGGCGTCGGCTATTTTGGCGCTTGCCAAACCCGATAAGTATGCCGTGATTGACTTCCGGGGCTGGCGGCAAATCTTCGCACGAAAGAAGAACTCATTTTCGACGCGCGACTATCTCACCTATCTGCATCCGGGAGAGCGGACCGTGCGTCAATAGTCTCCACACGGTCTGGGACACCTGCATTCTCGAGAAGAAGCTCGGGACGGACCCACAGACAGTCGCGCGCGACCTCCTCGACGGTCCACCAGATGCGCGGCGCGCTCGGTCATCCTCCGCCCACCGCAGCTCGGGCAGAAGCCGCGGCCCTTGCAGGAAAAGGGCACCAGGCGCTCGAATGCGCAGCTCCGGCAGCGCACCCGGGCGAAGCCGTGGGCCAGGACGCCGCAGGTCAGGAACTCGCGGAACTCGCGCGCGACGAACTCGGGCAGGCCCGCGCCGTCGGCCCGGTCCGCCGCGGCACGCAGAAAGTCCTCCAGGTGCTGGCGGATGACGAGGTGGAGCACGCTCGCCTCGGCGTTGCGGGGTCGGTAGACCGGATGATCGCGGGCCATGGACCCCAGGTGGGGGCACGGCGTGGGCCGGAACAATGCCGAGAGGTTGATACACTCAACGGGCTGGGGACTACACCGGCTACACCGCTGCGGGCGGGGCGCCTATGCGTGGGACCGGCGCCGGCAAACCCGCCCGGTCTCTCACATCGGGCGCATTTCCAACAGTCTGTTTGCCTGCGGCGATTGCGGGCCCCAGATCTGAACCAGCGAACACGGGCCAATCGGGATTACAGCCGCCCCCTGGCGGAACATAGTCGGCTCGCGTTAATGTCCTATCAGCACAGAGCGCTTCCAGTGTGGTCTGGATCCCCGCGCTTACGCGTACTGGATGCCCATCACCTCGGCGACCAGCGCCGGGCGCTCCTGTCCCTCGACCTCGATCACCATCTCGGAGGTGAGGCGCACGCCGTTGCCCTCGACGTCCTCCACGTTCTTGATGGTCTGCTTGAGACGGATGCGCGAGCCCGCGGGCACGGTGTTGGTGAAGCGGATCTTGTTGCTGCCGTAGTTGAGGCCGCGCTTCCGCTTCTCGACCTTCAGGAGCTGCGGCACCAGACGCGGCAGAAGCGACAGCGTCAGGTAGCCGTGCGCGATGGTCTTGCCGCCGGGCATCTCCTTCTTCGCCCGCTCGACGTCCACGTGGATCCACTGGTGATCGCCCGTCGCCTCGGCGAACTTGTCGATCATGGCCTGGTCCACGGTGATCCAGTCGGAGGGACCGAGCGTCTTGCCGATGTGCTTCTTGAGATCCTGCGGGGTCTCGACGACGAGCATGGATTTCTCCTCGGTGAGGTGTGTGACATCCGGGCTGCGATTATCCACGATCCCGCGGCGCTCCGGAAGCCCCCGATTCCCATGATATAGTGGCGCTGATATGAGCTTCTCCAGGCGCAGGAAGACAGTGTTGGTGGACGTGGGGGGCGTCAAGGTCGGCAGCGAGCGTCCCATCGTCGTCCAGTCCATGACCAATACCGACACGGCCGACATCCCCGGCACTGTCGTGCAAGTCAACGCGCTCCACGCGGCGGGCAGCGAGCTGGTACGCGTGACCGTCAACAACGACGCAGCGGCAAAGGCCGTCCCCGAGATCGTCAAGCAGGTGCAGGCGCCCGTCATCGGCGACTTCCACTACAACGGCCACGTGCTCCTGACGAAGTACCCCGCCTGCGCTGAGGCGCTCGCCAAGTACCGCATCAACCCGGGCAATGTCGGCGGCAAGCACCACGACGACAACTTCAGCGCCATCGTGAAAGTCGCCGTGGACAACGGCAAGCCCGTGCGCATCGGCGTCAACTGGGGCAGCCTCGACCAGAATCTCCTGACCGAGATGATGGACGCCAACTCCCGGCTGGCCGAGCCGTTCTCCGCGCGCGACGTGACGATGAACGCCATGGTCGAGAGCGCCATCCAGTCGGCCGAGTTGGCCGAGCAGACGGGCCTCGCCCACGACCGCATCATCCTCTCGGCCAAGGTCTCGGGCGTCCAGGATCTCGTGGACGTGTACCGGATGCTGGCGCCACGCTCCGACTACCCCCTGCACCTGGGACTCACCGAAGCGGGCATGGGCGCCAAGGGCATCGTCGCCAGCGCCGCGGGGCTCGCCATCCTGCTCCAGGAGGGCATCGGCGACACCATCCGCGTCTCGCTCACGCCCCGGCCCGGCGGCGACCGAACAGAAGAGGTGCTCGTCTCCCAGCAGATCCTCCAGTCCATGGGCTTGCGGAGCTTCCTGCCCCAGGTGACGGCCTGCCCCGGCTGCGGGCGGACGACCTCGACCTTCTTCCAAGAGATGGCCGAGGAGATCCAGACCTACCTCCGCGAGCAGATGCCGGTGTGGAAGGCGAAGTACGCGGGCGTGGAAGAGCTGAAGGTCGCGGTCATGGGCTGCGTCGTCAACGGCCCCGGCGAGAGCAAGCACGCGAACATCGGCATCTCGCTGCCGGGCACCTTCGAGGAGCCCAAGGCGCCTGTCTTCGTGGACGGCACGCTCAAGCTGACGCTCAAGGGTGACAGAATCGTGGCCGAGTTCCTCGAGATTCTCGACGCCTACGTCGAGAACCGCTACGCCGCCTCGAAGAAGTAGCTCCGCCCAGCTCGCGCCGTCTTTCCGCGAGGCGATGAGGCTGGCCCGCTCCGGGCTTCCCGTCCAGATCGCCGCGGAGCGAAAATACCACCGGCGCCCCACAGCCAAGCACATCGATCGCGCCTTCGCCGCCGGCGCCACGGTCTACATGCCGCAGATCCACCAGGTGCTGCCTCGCGTGGCGCGCCTCATGGCGGCACTGCGCACGACGCTCTTCGGGCCTGGGCGCGAGGAGTGCTCCTTCCTCTTCATCGTCAACGGCAAGGGACGCCAGGGCATGGGGCTCCACCATGACGGCCCCGTGGACAGCGTGTGGGTGCAGCTCGAAGGACGGCGCACCGTGACGACGGGGCCCCAGGTGCCGCGCGGCACGCGCGCGGATCTGGATGAAAAGCTGATCGGCCGCGGCTGGATCACGCAGGACCTCGAGCCCGGCTCGCTCTTCTACATGCCGCCGCGTACCCCGCATCGGGTCGTCTGCCACGGCCGGTCGCTGGCGCTGTCGCTCACGTGGAAGCGGCGCGCGAAGCCGCTCAGGGGCGCCCGCGCCGCGGCGGCGGTCACCTCGTGGGATGTCGCGGCGGGCAGAGCCGAGCCCATCCCGCGGCCGACCCGCGATCGGCTCTGGACACAGGTGCCCGTCTTCGCGGGGCCTGTAGACCGGAAGCGCGGCGATTTCCCTCTCTGGCTCCCCGGCGGGGTCGTGAGGCTGCCCGCCGAAGCCCACTCGCTCGCCACCCGCCTCGGGACCATGCCGTCGCTCAGACGCTCGGCCCTCGGCCGGGGCGCGCGCCCGCTCCTCGACGCGGGCATCCTCGGCCCGCGCGACCTGCCGTTGCGCATCATTCCAAGGAATCCGCGCGCGCTCGACGGCTGGCGCTTCGCTTGACATCCGCGCGCGCCCGGCCGTAACGTCCTCGCGGCATGACCATTACCCCGCTCGATTGGGCCATCGTCGCGGCGTACTTCCTCTTCTGCACCGGCGTCGGGCTCTTCTTCACCAAGCGCGGCGGCCAGAGCCTCGACCAGTACTTCCTCTCCGGGCGCCAGGTACCCTGGTGGCTCGCCGGCACGGCCATGGTCGCCACGACCTTTGCCGCCGACACGCCGCTGGTCGTCGCGGCGCTCGTCGCCACCAAGGGCGTGGCGGGGAACTGGCTCTGGTGGAACTTCGTGATGAGCGGCATGCTGACCGTCTTCTTCTTCGCCCGGCTCTGGCGCCGGGCCGAGGTGATGACGGACGCCGAGCTGGCCGAAGTGCGGTACGGCGGACCGCCCGCGGCCTTCCTGCGCGGCTTCCGCGCGCTCTACCTCGCCATCCCGATCAACCTCATCATCCTCGGCTGGGTCACGCGGGCCATGATCAAGATCCTGACGATCTCGCTCGGCCTGCGGGATGTGACGATAGCCGGGATGACGGTGAGCGGCGAGGTCGTCGCCGTGGGCATTTGCTTCGCGATCACCGCTTTCTACGCGGTGGCCGCCGGCATGTGGGCCGTGCTGTGGACCGATCTCGTCCAGTTCGCCATCAAGATGAGCGCTGTCGTCGTCCTCGCCGTCTACGCGGTGCGCGCGGTGGGCGGGATCGACGTGATGAAGGTCAAGCTGGTGGAGCACTTCGGGAGCGAGACGGCCGCGCTGTCCGTCCTGCCGGTGAGCGCGACGGCGAGCGGGCTGCACGCCTACGCGTGGATGCCGCTCCTCACCCTGGGCGTCTACCTCTCCGTCCAGTGGTGGGCGGCGTGGTACCCGGGCGCCGAGCCGGGAGGCGGTGGCTACGTCGCCCAGCGCATCTTCAGCGCCCGCACCGAGAAGGAAGGCGTGCTCGCCACGCTCTTCTTCCAGATCGCGCACTACGCGCTGCGGCCGTGGCCGTGGATAGTCACCGGCCTCGCCACCGTCATCCTCTACCCGACGCTTCAAGACAGGGAGGCGGGATACGTCCAGGCCTTCGTGGATCTCCTGCCGACGCCGTGGCGCGGCTTCATGCTGGCCGGCTTCGCCGCCGCGTACATGAGCACGGTGGCGACGCACCTCAACTGGGGCGCCTCGTACCTGGTCAACGACTTCTACAAGCGCTTCGTCAGGCGCGATGCGAGCCAGGCGCACTACGTCGCCGTCTCCCGCGCCGCGACGGTGCTGCTCTTCCTCGCCTCCATCGCCGTCACCTCCCAGCTCGCGAGCGTCGAGAAGGCGTGGGAGCTCCTCCTGGCGCTCGGCGCGGGCACGGGGCTCGTGCTCATCCTGCGCTGGTACTGGTGGCGCATCAACGCGTGGAGCGAGATCTCGGCGATGGTGGCGAGCTTCGCGGTGAGCCTGCTCGGCTTCGCCTACATCAAGCCCCGCTTCGCCGACAACGATCCCAATGCGACGGCAACGGTGATGCTCGTGACCGTCGCCTGCAGCACGCTCGTCTGGCTGACGGTGACGCTCCTCACGCGTCCCGAGCCCGACGCGGTGCTCGACGCCTTCTACCGGCGCGTGCGCCCCGGCGGCCCCGGCTGGGCCCGGGTCTCGGCGCGGCTCGGCTTCGGGCGCGAGCCCATCCCCGGCGGGGCGCTCGCGTGGACGAACTGGATCGCCGGCATCGTCGCCGTCTACGCGACGCTCTTCGGCATCGGCAAGGTCGTCTTCGGCTTCACCGGCGCGGGGTTGGGCATGCTGGCCGTCGCGGCGGCCGCGTTCTACTGGATCTCGCGCTCCTTCCGGGACGCCGACAAAAATACCGCTTGACATCCATTCCATAGTTTCATATCCTTCGAACCATGAAAACCATTGCCCGCCTGCCGATGGCCCGGCTCGAGGCCGACGCAAGCCACGTCGAGGCGTTCAAGGCTCTCGGCCACCTGACCCGTCTCCAAGTGTTCTTCTTCCTGGTCCGCGCCGGGAAGGAGGTCTCGGTCGGCGAGATCCAGGCGGCCGTCGAAATCCCGGGACCGACCCTGTCGCATCACCTGGACCTGCTCCGGCGGGCCGGGCTCGTCGAGAGCCGCAAGGAAGAGCGGTACGTGTACTATTCCGTGCAGCGGGAGACGGCGACCACGCTGGCGCGCCTGCTCACCGCCTGCTGTTAAAGGAGGTCTCCATGTCCGCCAAAGTCCATCTGCACATGCACGTGTCCGACCTCGGCAAGACCCGCGATTTCTACGAGCGGTTCCTCGGCGAAGGCCCGGTCAAGGTCAAGACGGGCTACGTCAAGTTCCTGCCCGCGTGGGCGCCCGTCAACCTAGCCGTCTCGGAGGGCGGTCACGCCGCCGTCGGCACGGTGAACCACGTCGGCGTCCAGCTCGACACCGTGGACGCCGTCATGGCCCAGCTCGCCCGCGTGAAGTCCGCCGGCCTGCCCGTCCGCGAGGAGATGGGCATCAACTGCTGTCACGCCAACCAGGACAAGTTCTGGGTCCAGGACCCGGACGGCGTCGAGTGGGAGGTCTACCACCTCAACTACGACCTCGAGGACGAAGTCCCCGCGGCGCAGCCGGCGAAGGGGCTCCAGATGGCCGAGGGCAATGCTTGCTGCGCACCCACCTGCTGCACGTCCTGACCATTCAGGACCATAGGAGACTGGCGATGGCGGATCAGGACATCAAGCAGATCGTGAAGGACAAGTACGGGAAGGCAGCACTTCGCGTCGCGAGTGGTAGCGGGTCCTCGTGCTGCGGATCCGCCTCGTCGCGCGGCGAATGTGACCCGATCACCTCGAAACTCTACGAATCGGGGGAAGTCTCAGACCTGCCCACGGAAGCGGTCGCGGCGTCACTCGGCTGCGGCAATCCCACGGCGCTCGCCGAGCTCAAGGCCGGTGAGACGGTGCTCGACCTGGGCTCGGGCGGCGGCATCGACGTGCTGCTCTCGGCCCGGCGGGTCGGCCCGACGGGCAAGGCCTATGGCCTCGACATGACCGACGAGATGCTGGCCCTGGCGCGTGAGAACCAGCGCAAGGCTGGCGTTGCGAACGTGGAGTTCCTCAAGGGCGAGATCGAGGCCATCCCGCTGCCGGACAACTCGGTGGACGTGATCATCTCCAACTGCGTGATCAACCTCTCGGCGGACAAGGACCGCGTCTTCGCCGAGGCCTTCCGCGTGCTCAGGCCAGGCGGCCGCTTCGCCGTCTCCGACGTCGTCGTGCGCGGTGAGGTACCGGATCAGATCCGCCGCAGCGTCGAGCTGTGGATAGGCTGCGTGGCGGGGGCGCTCGAGCACGACGAGTACCGCGCCAGGCTCGCCAAGGCGGGGTTCGAGGGCATCGACCTCGAGCCGACCCGCGTCTACCGCGTCGAGGACGCGCGCGACTTCCTGGCCGGATCGGGCATCGACGGCGACGCCATCGCCGCCCAGGTGGATGGCAAGTTCATGAGCGCCTTCGTCCGCGCCCGCAAGCCCCTCGCGGGGTGAGCCGGCCGCCCCATCGCCGGTCCGATCTCGGGCGACGGGTGGTCGCGGAGGCGGTCGGCACGGCCCTGCTCTTAGCAGCGGTGGTCGGCTCCGGCATCATGGGGAGCCGCCTCGCCGGCGGCCAGCAGGCTCTCGCCCTGCTGGCGAACACGATCGCGACCGGCGCGGCGCTCGTCGCGCTGATCCTGGCCTTCGGGCCCGTCTCGGGCGCGCACTTCAACCCCGCGGTGATATCACGGCAGCCTACTGGTTCACCGCGTCCACCTCGTTCGCCAACCCGGCCGTGACGCTGGCCCGATCCGCCAGCGATACCTTCGCCGGCATCCGCCCGGCCGACGCTCCGGATTTCATCGTCGCCCAGCTGATCGGCGCGGCGGCGGCCACCGCCCTGTTCGGCTGGCTGGCACCGCCTGAGCCTCGAGCGGTGGAGACCCCTCGATGACGGCGCAGGTGGTCTTCGCGTGCGTGCACAACGCGGGGCGCTCCCAGATCGCGGCAGCGTTCTTCAACGCCCTGGCCAACCCGAAGCGTGCCCGCGCGGTCTCCGCCGGAACGGAGCCGGCGGACCGCGTCCACCCGGAGGTCGTCACCGTCATGAGAGAGGCCGGCATCAACCTCTCGGGCGCGAAGCCGTCGCGGCTCACCGATGAGCTCGCCGGCGCCGCCGGGCTCCTCGTCACCATGGGATGCGGCGAGGCCTGTCCGTTCGTGCCGGGGCTCAAGCGCGACGATTGGCCCATCGAGGACCCGAAGGGCAAGCCGCTCGAGCGCGTGCGGAAGATTCGCGACGAGATACGTCAGCGCGTCGAACGCCTCATTGACAAGGAAGGCTGGCGACGAGAGGGCTGAGCCATGCCAATCACGACCCGGAAAGCGACCCAGGCTGACGCAGGCTCCATCGCGCGCATCTACAACGAGGGCATCGAGGACAGGATCGCCACGTTCGAGACGCGGCTGCGATCGGCCGAGGACGTGGCGGGCTGGTTCGACGGCGTTCACCCGATCGTGGTCGCGGAGGACGGCGGGCGCATCGTTGGCTTCGCCTCGACGTCGTCGTACCGGCCGCGCGAGTGCTACGCGAAGATCGCCCAGTTCTCCGTGTATGTCGCGCGTGAGTACCGGGGCCGCGGCGTGGGCCGTCGCGCGCTCGAGGCGCTCATCGAGGCGTCAGCCGCGGCCGGACTTCACAAGCTCGTGTCGAGAATCTTCCCCGAGAACGTGGCGAGCCGGGCGGCCTGCCGCTCCGTGGGATTCCGCGAGGTCGGAACCTACAAGGCGCACGGGCAGCTCGAAGGCGTGTGGAAGGACTGCGTCATCATGGAACGGATCGTCAGCCGCTAGGCCGCGCCCCCTCACCCCTTCCGGGGGCGAGGGAAATCAGGAAAAACCCCCTCTCCCATCCCGGCGGAGAGGGAAATCAAGAAAGACTCCCTTTCCCATCCCGGGGGCGAGGGAAATCAGGAAAAACTCCCTTTCCCCTCCCGGGGAGGAGAATCGGGAGAGACTCCCTCTCCCCTTTGAGAGCGAGGGGAATCCGGAGAGACTCCCTCTCCCTCACTGAGGGAGAGGGCTGGGTGAGGGTGAATCCCTCAGGCCAGGCTGGGCCAGACGACCATGCCCGTGCCCGAGCGCCAGGCGATGGCCGGCATGTAGGCGAGGACCTCGGCCGGGCCCGTGGTGAAGGCCATGGCGAGGACCCACGCGAGCAGCTCCGCCGTGCCGCCCGAGCCGGCCGCTTCCAACCGCTCCAGCGTGCACTCGCGCAGGAGCGCCTCGTGGGCACCCTTCTTCAAGAGGCCCAGGAACCAGAGGTCGAACTCCTCGTCCACCCAGAAGTAGCGCGGCCCTCCCGGCTCGTGAGAGAGGCCGCCCGTCGCCACGACCGCGATGCGCTCGTCGCCCGGATACGCCTTGAGCATCTCGCGCAGCGTCGTCCCGACCTGGTAGGCGCGCTCGGGCGTGGGAATCGGCGGCACGGTGCAATTCATCGTGACGGGCACGAGCGGGATGGCGCCCGACGGATTCAGGTAGTGCATGGGCACCGAGACGCCGTCGTCGAACTGCATCTCGCGCAGGTAGGAGAATGCGAGCCGCCGCCGTGCGCCCTCGTTGACGATGTAGCGGGCCAGCGCCGGGTGACCGGGGATCTTGTACTTGGCCAATCCCAGCCACTCGTCGTACCAGTCGGCGGGCCCAACGTGCTCGGCGCCGATACCCACCGTGTACTCCGGCGTGTTGTTGATCGGCCAGTTCAGGAGGTGGTCGTTGCTGAACACCACGACCGCGTCGGGACGCGACCTGGCCAGGCGCTCGCGCATATCGCCGAGCGCCCGGAGCGCCTGCTCCTGGTAGTCCTTCGAAGCGCGGTCGAACCAGCCCGTCAGCCCGGGCGAGTGCGTCATGGCCATCGCGGAGACGATCGTGGCCATCGCTCAGCGCCCCCGCTTCTCGAGCGCTTGCTGGAGCCGGCTCGCCTGCTCCGCTTCCTCCGGATACGCCTTCTTGTAGGCTTCCAGCGCCGGGTGGCTGTTCGTGTTGGCGGCGGCGCCGTAGAAGAGCCGGAGGATCTGCGGGACGTAGTACTGGTGCACGCCGATGTCGTGGAGCCGGCGCACGTCCTTGTCGCGCAAGGCCTCGTACTCCGCGCGGCTCAGGCCGAACTCGCGGGCGAGGCCCTCGAGGTCGCTCGTCCACCGCGCGCGCAGCGCCGGGTCGCGGCGCACGTAGAAGATCATCTCGTTCAGCGGCAGCGTCTTGTCGCAGCGCTCGACGTTACCCATCGTGGTTTCGCTTTAGCACCTTGGGGTTGACCTTGAGGAACATGATCACGCAGCGCTCGGTCCCGAGATTGCGCACGTCGTGCATGACGGCGTTGGGGAATTTGACGATGGCGCCCGCGGGCACGACCACCTCGCGGCCGTCGATCTCCATGTTGGCCGTCCCCTCGAGGACGAAGATCGCCTCTTCCTCTTTCGGATGGCTGTGCATGACCGTGGACTGCCCGGGCTCGTAGCAGGCGATCTCCGACCAGAGCTGGTCGGTCTTGAAGAGCATCTTGCGCACGCGCTTGTCGGGCGCGAACGCCTTGAGCGCGTGGAGATCGAAGATCTGCGCCGCGCCGTTGACGCTCGCTACGGCCGTCTCGTCCATAGTCTGCCCTCCCGCGTGGATGATAGCGCCGGGAGACAACCCGCGCCAGCGCCCGCGGGCTACAGCACCGCGCCGGACACGCCCTCGTGAAGCGCCGGCTTGAGAGGGCCGAACTGGCCCTGGGTCGGCTCCGCTCAGCAGAACCAGGCTTCGGTAAGCCTGGGCGGGCGCCGCCTGCCGAGCACGAGAGCCGGCGCGGGCTCTTGCGGCAGCCCCGCCGCCGCCTGCGCGAGAGCCTTGAGCCGGTAGAAGGTCGCCGCCGCGTCCTCGGATGCCGTGGACTCGACGAGCCGGCTTGCCTCGCGCTGGAGCCGATCCATGCGCGGGTCGGGATGGGTCCAGCGATGGATGAAGGCGGCCTGGTCGAGCGGCCCCAGGTAGGGCGTGATCGCGTCGCGCGTCAGCAGCGACGAGCCGGGCGGAATCAGGAGCCGCAGTGTGAACTGCACGGGGTCCACGTGGTCGATCAGCCCTTTGCGCTCAACGAACTCGAAGATCTCGAGATAATCCTCGAGCGTCGTCCACGGCGTGAAGGCCACCCACGTGGGCCTGAAGGCAATGCCCGCGTCCCGCACGATGCCGAGCGCCCGCGTGACATCGGCGCGCGCGTGGCCCTTCTCGAGGTTGGCCAGCACGGATTCGCTCAGCGACTCCACGGCCGAGATCATGAAGGCGCACCCGAGGCGCCGCAGCTCGGGGAAGATCTCCTCGCGCTCGAGGATGTGCTCGACCTTCGCGGTGAAGTCGAAGGTCAGCGACGGGAACTCTGCGCGCATCGCGCGGACGATCGACAGCGAGTGGCCGGGGCCGTTCAGGAAATCCGGATCGCCGAAGGTGATGTGGGTCGCGCCGTCACGCGCGAGCTGGCGGATGTCCGCGAGGACGGTCTCCTGCGGCACCACGAAGAAGCGGCCGCCGTACACGGGCGGGATCGGGCAGTGCAGGCACAGGTGGAGGCAGCCGCGGCTCGCCTCGACGTAGCCGACCAGCTCCTTGCGGCCGTCCTTGTCCAGATGCGCGTACTTCTTGAGACCCGGCAGCGCCGCCCGGCTCGGCTGAGGGAAGGATAGGCGCTCGAGCACCGGCAGGGCGGCGCGGCCCCGCACATGGACGCCTTCGACGTCACCAGGGCTCCCCGCCTCCAGCGCCTCCACCAGCGCGACCAGCGCAGACTCGAACTCGCCGCCGATCACCGAATCGCCGCAGTGCGCGAGCAGGTAGTCGGCGTTCAGCGAGGCGTAGAGGCCGTAGAAGCAGATGTGGCACGTCGGGTTGATCTGCCGAACCAGCGTGGCCACGCGCACTCCCAGGCGCAGCGCCGTGTGCATCGGAACGGAGATCGCCACGAGCCGGGCGCGCGCCGCCTTGGAGGTATCGAACGGCTCGACGGAGATGTCGATAGCCTCGGGCGCGAAGCCGGCGCGCTCGAGGAAGGCCAGCGGCGAGGCCACGGCCAGCGGCTGGTGGCCCAGCTCGTAGCAGGACACGAGCAGGATGCTCCCGCCGTCAGTCATAGACCCTCAGCCATGACGGCCCTTGGCCACGATGAAGAGCCGGCGGAACGGAAGTAGCGTGCGCCCGTCGGCGCGGCGCGGATAGGCGCGCGCGACCAGGTCGGCGTACGCGCTCTCGAAGCCGCTCCGCTCCGGCTCCTCGAGCGCGTCGAGCAGCGGCCTGAGCCACGTGCCCTTGGTCCACTCCTTGACTGGGTGTGGGCCGTCGAGCACCTGGAGATACTCCGTCTCCCAGATGTCGAGAGCCGCGGCGCGAGGAGCCAGCACGCCGAAATAGAAGGCTGGATCGCCCACGGGCACGGGACGCAACAGCGGCTCGAGCTTCGCGCGCCACGGTCCGCTCCGGGCCGCGTCCGCCATCGCGGTGTGGGACGGCGCGGAGAAATTGCGCGGCATCTGCACCGCGAGCACGCCCCCGGGCGCCAGAGCGGAAAGCAGCGCGGGGAAGAGCCGCTCGTGGTCGCCGAGCCAGTGCAGGGCCGCGTTCGAGTAGATGACATCGGCGGGCCGCTCCGGCCGCCATGCCGCGAGGTCCGCCCGCTGCCACTCGATCTCCGGGGCCGCGGCCGCCGCCTTCGCGAGCATCTCCTGGGACGCGTCGATGCCGGTGACCCGCGCCCCCGGCCACCGCGCCTTGAGGAGCCGCGTCACGTTGCCGGCGCCGGCGCCCAGGTCATAGACCTCGTCCGGGTCGTCGGCGTCGATCCGGTTCAGCAGATCCACGGCCGGCCGCAGGCGATGGTCGGCGAACTTGAGGTATTGCGCGGGGTCCCAGGCCACGCAGACAGCATACCGCGGCTCGCTCCTGCGCGCCCTGAGGCGCCATAAGGTTGACAGAGTCAACTAGTTATGTGACTCTCGCACGCATATGGCGGACCGGCATTTCGACCAGCGCATCGCCGACGTGCGGCGCTTCAACCGCTTCTACACCCGCCAGATCGGCCTGCTCCAGGAGGGGTACCTGAAGAGCCCCTTCTCCCTCAGCGAGGTGCGCGTGCTCTACGAGCTGGCGCACCGCGAGCGGCCGACGGCGACCGAGCTGGGCCGCGATCTCGGGCTGGACGCGGGATACTTGAGCCGCATCCTGCGCGGCTTCCAGAAGCGCGGACTGCTCAAGCGGACGCAGTCGGAAGACGACGGGCGGCAGAGTCACTTGGCGCTGACCCAGCGAGGCCAGGCCGCCTTCGCACCGCTCAACACGCGCTCGCGTGACGAGATCGGGGCGATGCTGGGCGCCCTGCCCGCGACCGAGCAGGCCCGGCTCGTCCAGGCGATGCACGCGATCGAAGGCATCCTCGGCGCCCAGCCCGAGCGGAAGGTGCCGTACCTGCTCCGCCCGCACAAGCCCGGCGACATGGGCTGGGTCGTCCACCGTCACGCGGCGCTCTACGCTCAGGAGTACGGCTGGGACGAGCGCTTCGAGGCGCTCGTCGCGGGCATCGTGAAGAAGTTCATCGAGCGCTACGACCCGAAGCGCGAGCGCTGCTGGATAGCGGAGAAGGACGGCGAGATCGTCGGCTCCGTCTTCCTCGTCGCGCACTCCAAGACGGTAGCCCAGCTCCGGCTGATGCTGGTCGAGCCCAAGGCGCGCGGGCTGGGCATCGGTACCCGGCTCGTGGACGAGTGCGTGGGCTTCGCCAGGGAACAGGGCTACCGGAAGATCACGCTGTGGACCAACAGCATCCTGCTCGCGGCCCGACACATCTACAAGAAGGCCGGCTTCCGCCTCGTCCACAAGGAGCGGCACACGAGCTTCGGCCACGCGCTCGTCGGGGAGACCTGGGACCTCACGCTGTGACCATCCGCTTCTGGCCCGCGGCCGCGTCGGCCGCCACCGGCATCCTGGTCGGCTCGGCGATGGTGGCCACGCGGTACGTCGTGGATCAGACCGGCCCGGCGTCGCTGGCGCTCCTGCGCTACGCGATCGGCTTCTGCTGCCTCCTGCCAGTGGTGCTCCTGTCCGCCGACCGCACGCGCTTCGCGCGGCGCGATCTCCTGCCGATTGCGCTGCTCGGCATCACCCAGTTCGGCATCCTGATCGCGCTGCTGAACTACGGCCTGCGGTTCATCCCGTCCGTGACGATCGCGGGCGTCGGGTTCGCGCTCGGCGAGAAGGCGATCCAGGGCGGCGGGACGCATGAATGGGTCGGCGAATTGGCCGTGTTCGCCAGCGCGCTCTGCGGCGCCGTCTGCAGCGTGCTGTACCGGCCCTATCTCAGGGCGTACCCGGCGCTGCGGGTGAGCGCTTTCGCCATGCTCGCGTCGGTGGGGTTTCTCTCGCTTCTTGCCGCGGGCGAGGGCTTCTTCTCCTCCGTGCCGCGCTTCACGCCCGGCGGGTGGCTCGCCGTCGGCTTCATCGGCGTCAATAGTGGCGTCGGCTACTACCTCTGGCTCTGGGCCCTCGGCCACGCGCCCGCGACTCAGGTGACCGTCTTCCTCGCGCTCAGCCCGATCACGGCCGCGTGGCTCGGCGCCCTCTTCCTCGCGGAGACGATCTCGACGCTCTCCGTGCTCGGCCTCGCCCTCGTCGCCTTGGGCCTCTGGCTCGCGCATCGGGACGCGCGCGAGTAGCAAGAGACTCAGCGGCCGAGAAGCTTGCGCACGAGCTCCGGGCCGTTCTCCCACATCACGAGCCCCACGCCCATCAGGCTCTCGCCGGCTATCCAGCCCGACGCCACGGGAAAGGTGTACTCCGCCGACCACGCCGGCCGCTTCCTCTCGACCCACCAGCCGAGCAGGCCCCCGATAAAGAAGAGGAGCCCGTAGTACCAGTGGAAGGTCCACGCCAGCCCCACGCCTGCGGGCGACGGGACGAGGTGCCGCCGCGCCGGGAAGATCTTCGGGAGCAGCGTGAGGACGATCCCGACGAGGCCGCCGACGACGATGGACCACATCTTGACCGGCCCGAGCGCCCTGAGCCCTTCCGAGAGCGCGACGGCGACGGCGCGCCACGTCTGCGCCGCCGGCGCGGGGAACTGGTTCGTGCCCAGGGCGGACGCGTCGGGGACGAGCAACCTGAAGCAGAGCACGCTGACGAGCGTGCCCACGAAGATGCCGGAGAACTGGGCGATGAACTGCTTGCGCGGATGCGCGCCGAGGAGGTAGCCGCTCTTAAGGTCCGTCAGCAGATCGGCGCTGCCTCCGGCCGCGGCGGCGGTGATATTCGCGCTCATGAGATTGCTGTTCACGTGGCCGGGGGACAGCGCGCCGAAGGTGAGCTGGGTGATCTTGCCCATCGCGCCCACCGGCGTGGTGTCCGTCTCGCCCGTGACGCGGCAGGCGACGAGCGCGAGCGCGAATGACAGCAGCACCGCCACGGCCGTCTCCCAGTACGGCATGCCGAAGGTCCGGTGGCCGAGCCACGCGAGACCGACGAATCCGAAGAGCTGGCCGCCGATGAACCACGAGGCGGGCGTCTCGATCGCGGCGATGGGATCGTGGGCACCTCTCTTGCCGCTGCCGAACATCGCCCGGAGATCGGCGAACGCGCGGAGCGCCGTGCGCCACTGCAGGCCGAAGGCGAGCAGGCTGGAGGTGACCATGCAGGCCACGCCGCCCCAGAGCGTCCACTGCACGATGGCCGCGTAGCCCTCGCCCTGGATGATGCCCCGGTGCTGGAGGATGGGCGCGAAGATCATCCACGCCGTGACGCTCCCGAGGAACATGCTCCAGCACACGTGGAGCCCCGTGATGGCGCCGGCGGCGATGAACATGGGCTCCCACGAGATCATCACCGTGCGCCCCATCCATTCCTTGCCGAACACGCGCTGGTTGAGCGCGGCCACCCACGTCCCGATCATGAACGGGGCGAGCTTCGCGCTCACGACGACGAGACCCTCGGTCCAGAACTTGCTCACCACCGCGAGCAGGCCGGCCCAGCCCAGCGCGCGGGCCGACCGCATGCCCGATTCCCCAACGGAGTGCAGCGCGCGCAGCGTCTCGGCGGCGGCGATGCCGCTCGGGAAGCGAAGCTGCTCGACGTTGATCATCTGCCGCTTCATGGGAATCGCCATGGTCACGCCGAGCACCGCCAGGCAGAAGACCCACGCCAGCATGGTGGGCAGCGACATGGTGGTGTTGTTGATGAGCATGTAGGCCGCGAAGGCCGAGATCAGCGTGCCGCCGGTCGAGTACCCCGCCGAGCTCGCCGCGGACTGCATGCAATTGTTCTCGAGAATGGTCATTGGCTCGCGCACGATGCCCGCCCGGTGCAGCGCGGTCCAGATCGCGTACGAGAGGATGCACGCGGTGATCGCCACGCCGAAGCCCCAGCCCGCCTTGAGCCCGATATAGAGGTTGGTGAGCGAGAGCGCGCCGCCCAGCACCGAGCCCATGACGACCGCCCGCCAGGTGAGCTGGAGCATGCTGTCGCCGCGCCCGCGGTAGACCTGCTCGTACCACTGGCGCTCGATCTCTTCGGGGGTGCCGCGGAAGCCCTCGACGGGCAGGTCTGTCACGCTGCAACTATACGCCTCGGCCGCCGAAACGCAGGCGCGTTAGGGACGGAATCCGATTGGTCGGGGTCGCTGACGCTCGGGGGCCATCAGCCGACGGATTGAATCGAACACCAGCTTAAATTGCCCATCGTACTTCTCTTCGAGCGCGTTCAGTTTCCGCGCCAACTCGACATTCGACGCCAGCATTCGGCGTAGCCGCACAAATGCTCGCACAATCTCTACGTTGACTTGTACGGCGCGCTTGCTCTTAAGGACCCCGGACAGCATGGCCACTCCCTGCTCAGTGAACGCGCAGGCCAGATAGCGGCGTCCTCCCCGCCGTTCTCGAGCGCCCGTAGACTCGACTTTTGAGGTGCCAAATTGGTACCTCAAAACAGCCATCTCCTTTCGGTCCAGCTGGAACATGAAGTCCGCGGGAAAGCGGTCAAGGTTCCGCTTGACCGCACGCACCAAAGATTTGGTCGGAACGCCGTAGAGGGCAGCAATGTCAGCGTCGAGGATGACCTTCTCGCCGCGGACGAGCAGGATGGCCCGCTCAACCGAGCCTGCGCCACGATGTCATTACGGGCGCGCATGCTGCGGTTATGTAGCCGGGGGTTGCCGCTGTCAATCCGTCATGGGATAGATACACCAAGACCTGACATCTTTAGGCACCCCTAATCTTGAGGTCACAAATTGTGACCTCAAGTTTGGCGCTTAGTGCTACGGGTGGATGCACCTCGCGAGCTGTTTTTCGAGGAAGCGGCGCTCCGGGGCTGAGCAGGATCGCGTGAGGGCTTCGCGGTAGTGGTGGGCGGCGCGGGCGGGATCGCCCTGCTTGAGCCAGAGGCCGCCCAGGGTGGCGGGCAGCAGGTAGTAGCGGGCGAGGGCGGGATCCGCCTCGATGCGCTCGATGGCGGCGATGCCGCCGGCGGGGCCGTCCGCCATCGCGAGCGCGATCGCGCGGTTGAGCTCGACGACGGGCGAGGGCTTGAGCGCCAGCAGCTCGTCATAGAGGCGAACGACCCCCGCCCAGTCGGTCGAGGCCGGGTCGCTGGCGACGGCGTGCGCCGCGGCGATGGCCGCCTCGACGTGATAGGGCGTGACCTCGGTGCCCGAGGCCGCGCGTTCGAGATGGTCCAGGCCCTCGGCGATGAGCTCGTGATCCCAGCGGGCGCGGTCCTGCTCGGAGAGCAGGAGCAGGTCGCCGGCTTCATCCACGCGGGCGGGCAGACGGCTCGCCTGGAGCACCATCAGCGCAAGCAGCGCGTGCACCGCAGGCTGGTCGGTGGCCGGATTGCGGGCGAGGAGACCGGCCAGCCGTATCGCCTCGCCGCAGAGATCCGCGCGCACCAGGTTTTCCCCACCGTGCGCGGCGTATCCCTCGTTGAAGAGCAGGTACAGCACGTCGAGCACGCTCTCGAGCCGCGCGCCCAGCTGGTCCGGGCGCGGGATCTCGATCGTGATCTCCTGCTCGCGGATCTGGCGCTTGGCGCGGACGAGACGCTGGGCGATGGCATCCGGCTCCGCGAGGAAGGCCGCCGCGATCTCGCCCACGCCGAAGCCACCGACGGTCTTGAGCGTCAGCGCGACACGGCCGGCATGCGGCAGCGACGGATGACAGCACATGAATATCATGGCCAGCTCGTCGTCGCCCAACGCTTGCTCACGCACGTCGGCCTCCGGGGTAGCGTTCTCGAGAGCGTCCAGCTTGCCGCGAAGCGCGACCTCGCGTCTGATGAGATCGAGGGCGCGATGCCGGGCGACCTGGAAGAGCCATCCGCGCGGTTCCGCGGGCACGCCGCCGAAGGGCCAGGTCTGGAGCGCGCGGACGAGCGCGTCCTGGACGGCCTCCTCCGCGAGATCCAGCCGCGCCGACCCGAGCCAGCGCGCGAGCCGCGACACCATCTGTCCCGCGCTGTGGCGGAAGAGGTGCTCGACGAGCGCGTCGACTTCGGACGGCGCGGCCACTTCCACGCGCGACGCTACATGTCCCAGATCTGGCGAACCTCGAGCGAGCCGGCCTCCAGATGCGGGTGGTCTTTGAGGAAGGCCTGCACCTCGTCGTAGCTCCCGGCCTCGAGCAGCCAGAAGCCGCCGATCACTTCCTTGGACTCGGCGAAGGGACCGTCGGTGACGGTCATCTTGCCGGCCGCGCCACGGACCACGCGTCCATCACCTTTGAGCCTCTCGGCGTGAATCATGCGGCCGGCCTCGCGAAGACCGGCCGTCCACGCCATGTACTTCTGGACCACCTGCTGCATCTCCTGAGGGCTCCGCTTCGCGTACTCCGAGCCCGTGCCGCGCGCCAGCACCAGGAACTTCGCCATGGTAAGCCTCCTCTATTCGGTTCGCGGGGCCCCACCCCGCTCATGTCGTCCATAGACTAGACGAACGGCGCTCGCGGGAATCGACAGCCGAGAGTGTGCCTGCCGGCCGGGCGTTACTCCGGCGGCTATCCGGAGCAATGGCGCGGGGACCGCATCCCCGCCTTGTGGCGCTGGCCGCATCGCCGCGGCTTCACCCGTCGCGCGAGGCCGGACGCGGCAGGCACGTCTCTATTTTGCCTCAACTCCACTACAGACGAGCTGCCAAGAACTCGCGCGCATCCTTGGTCGAAAGGAGGCCACGGTCGGCGCGGTTCCTGGCGCTGGCGGCATAGACATCCGCTCGAGCATGCGTGATCCCGAGCGGGTCGAATCCGTTGCCCGGATTGAATGCCATCTGGTTGATTTTCCTTTCATCGCCCTCTGACGGGATCGACGAGATCTCGAGATCGCCTATGACGATGGAAGCGCTGTTCCATGCCTTCGAGGCATCGTTCACGGGTGTGCTTTCCTCGTCGACGAAGAGCTGCACGCACATCTGCCACTTGACCGGGGCTTTTGCCAACCGCGACAGGAGCTCGTGACGAAGATAGTCAGGGTGCTCCCGATCGGACTCCACCGACGCCGGCGTATCGTTGTGTGCGAGGAGCGAATACTTGAAGGCAGCACCGCCCAGATTGACCACTGAACCCCAATAGTTTTCCAGTGACAGGCTGCGAACCGAGTGCAGCCCGGTCTCCTTCAAGATAACGGCCCCTATGTGGGCAAATTCACCCGCCGTCAGCTTGCCCTCACGCAGCTCCTGGAGAAGCTCTTCGAAGGCGCCGGTTGCGCCCCGCTCGATCTTCGCGACGAGAACGTCCGCGAATGCCATGAACGACTCCGCATCTCTCGCGTGCGATCGTCCTCCCTCGTTGGTCGCGAGGATGTCTGTTTCGGTACCTTGGGGCGAGAAGAACTTCAGCGCGACACCGCGGACGTCGGGAGTCTTGTCGGAGAACGGGCACGGTTGCCCATTGGAGAAGCGACACGCTACAGGAAGCGCGAACGCCGCTACGAACGGCCCGAGCTTCACCGCGGCCGGAATCTCATCGGACACGCGCAACGTGCCGACTGCTCCGAGCAGCAGCTTCTGATGTTGCCCGCGGTCGAGTCGTCCACCCAGACCGGAGCCGGCAGCCGAAGCGACCCTCCGCTGCTGCTCGCCGATCTTCTGGACGAGCGCGTCTCTGGTTGCCTCTGTGTAAGGCGCGTCAGTCCAGCCGCGCCCGCTTCCTACTTCAGACATGGCACACCTCCTTGGGCTGGGCACACTCGCCACTCGAAGCAGGGATCGCCCCGGTCGAGCCGGCGGCTCACGTCGAGCGCCAGACGGCGATTATGCACGGAGAGCGCCCCTTGCCAGAGCGCGTTCCACGAGTCGAAGACCGCTGCGGCCGGAGAGGCAACGCCCTGCATAAGCCGCCACGTATGCTGCCGGACGACGACGTCGCCGCCCTCGCGGGCCCACTCGATCCGGTCATCCTGCGCCCGCCCAATCCGGACGAGATACTCCGCGAAGTCCTCCGGCCCGTCGCCGCTTATCCCGAGGAGAGCGGCCGTCTCGGCATAGTACTGCATGCCGATGAGCAAGCTCCACACTGGACGCCGCCGAAGCCTCACAAAGGTCCACACAATCTCTACGTTTACCAGTGCAGCTCGACGACTCTTCAGCACCCCGGACAGCATCGTCACCCCTTGTTCGGTGAAGGCATAGGGCAGAGAGCGGCGACCTCCCCACAGTTCTGTTCGACCTGTCACGGGCAAACTTGAGGTGCCAATTTGGTACCTCAAGTTGTCGAGGTCCTTCCGAGCGATCGGGAGATACACCACGAAGAGACATCGTTAGGCCGCGCCCCACTTGGCGCGAGCCTCCAGCGCATATACACTCCCCCTCGTGACCCCGTCCCAGGACCTGATCGGCGCTTCCCCGCGGCGCAAGGAAGACCGGCGGCTCATCACAGGCGCCGGCCGCTACGTGGACGACCTCTCCCGCCCCGGCCTGCTCCACATGGCCGTGGCGCGGAGCCGGCATGCCCACGCCCGCATCATTAAGATAGGCGTGGAGGCCGCTCGGGCGCTGCCCGGCGTAAAAGGCGCCTTCACCGCGCCAGACCTGCCCGAGATCAAGCGCTCCATGCCCGCGGCCTATGGCGGTAGCTACAAGGGCCGCGCCTTCACCGTGCCTGTCTTGGCGCACGATCGCGTCCGCTATGTGGGCGAGGCCGTCGCCATCGTACTGGCCGACAGCGCCTATGCGGCGGCGGACGCGGCGCAGGCGGTCGAGATCGAGTACGAGCCGCTGCCCGTCGCCTCGGATACCGAAAAAGCCGTCACCGCCAAGCCGCCCATCCACGACTGGCCCGACAACACCACGCTGCCCGTCGGCGCCCACTACGGCGATGTGGGCAAGGCCTGGGCCCACTGCGACGTCGTCGTCAGCGAGAAGATCCGGCACCCGCGCATCGCCGGCGCCTTCATCGAGACGCGCGGGGCGCTGGCCTACCACGACGCGGACACGGGCACGCTGACCATCTGGTCGTCCACGCAGAACCCGTATTCGCTCCGCGACTCCCTGGCCGCCGTCCTCGAGCTGCCCACGGAGCAGATCCGCGTCATGGTGCCGGACGTCGGGGCGAAGATCGGCTTCAAGCGCGACGGCACCATCGTGGCGGTGGAGGATTCCTTCCTCGCGGACGTCGGCGCCTATCCCATCGAGGGCGAGGGGCTCACGCTCAACACGGTCAATCACTTCTGCGCGCCCTACCGCGTGGCGCACTTCCGCAGCCGGGGCAAGAGCGTCGTCACCAACAAGACGCTCAACGGCGCCTATCGTGGCGCGGGCAGGCCCGAGGCCAATTTCGTCATGGAGCGGCTGATGGACATCGGCGCGCGCAAGCTCGGCATCGATCCGGCCGATCTCCGCCGCCGCAACCTCGTGCGCCCCGAGGAGATGCCCTACAAGCCTGGCCTCATCTACAAGGACGGCACGCCGATCGCGTATGACCCGGCCGATTTCCCCGGCTCGTTCGACCGCGCGCTGTCCGAGCTGGGCTATGACGAGTGGCGCAAGCGCCAGAGGGCGCACAGGAACGGCACGCATCGCCTCGGTATCGGCGTGTCCTGCTACACTCAGGGCTCAGGCCTCGGCCCCTACGAGGGCGCGACGCTACGCGTGGACCCGACCGGCAAGGTCTATGTCTACATCGGCGTGACGGCGCAGGGGCAAGGGCACGCGACCACGCTGGCACAGATCGCCGCGCAGGAGCTGGGCGCCAACTTCGAGGACGTCATCGTCCAGGCGGGCGACACGACCCAATTCCCCTTCGGCATGGGCACGGGCGGCAGCCGCGTCATGGCCAATTCCGGCCCCGCCGTCGCGCAGTCCGCGCGCGAGGTGAAGGGCAAGGCCCAGCGCGTCGCGGCCGAGCTGCTCGAGGCGGCGCCGGAGGACATCCGCATCGAGCGCGGCGAGGCCTTTGTCGCCGGCGTGCCGAACCGGTGCGTGCCGCTCGGGCGCCTCGCGCTGGTCGCAGTCAAGTCCAAGACCCTCAAACCGCTCGGCGAACCCGGCCTCAACGCCTGCACCTACTTCTATCCCGCCACGGTGACGTGGGCCTTCGGCACCCAGGCCGCCGTCGTGGACGTGGACGTCGAGTCCTGCCACGTACGCCTATTGGCGTATGCCGTGGTCCACGACCCGGGGCGCGCCATCAATCCCGCGATCGTCGAGGGCCAGCTCCAGGGCGGCGCCGTCCAGGGCCTGGCCGCCGGCCTCCTCGAAGAGCTGGTCTACGACGAGTGCGGCCAGCTTCTGACCGGCAGCTTCATGGACTACTGCATCCCCAAATCCGACGACGTGCCATGGCTGCCCGTCGCCCTTACCGAGCACCGCTCGATCATCAACCCGCTGGGCGTCAAGGGCGTGGGCGAGAGCGGCGCCATCCCGGGCGCGGCCGCCATCGTCAACGCGGTCGAAGACGCGCTCAGCGAATTCGGCGTGGCTCTCCGCGAGGCGCCCGCCACCTCCGCCCGCATC
>WNGA01008293.1_pt1 | contig 34485 bp, 20 predicted proteins | sample 5400061 | NCBI WGS metagenome assembly WNGA01 (sample SAMN13153366, study PRJNA577476) | soil metagenome | isolation source: 100 cm soil or saprolite under grassland replicate 2 | place: USA:California | collected 2016-06-15
CCCGCCAGGTCGCCCTCCCCTTGCGCGCCACGACCAGCATGAATTGCGACGGAAACGTCATCGTGCCGGCCGCACGGGAAATGGTGACCCGGCATTCCTCCAGCGGTTGCCGCATGGTCTCCAGCACGGTCCGTTTGAACTCCGGCAGCTCATTGAGAAAGAGCACTCCGTGATGCGCCAGAGAGATTTCGCCGGGTGTCGGGTTGACGTTTCCGCCCAGCAGTCCGGCGTCGCTGGCGGTGTGGTGTGGCGCGCGGAACGGGCGTTGCGTGATGAGTGCCTGGCCCGGCGCGAGCAAGCCGACGATGCTGTGAATCTTGGTCGTTTCGAGCGCCTCCTCCATCGTCAGCGGCGGCAGAATGGTCGGCAGCCGTTTCGCGAGCATCGACTTGCCTGTGCGCGGCGGGCCGATGAGCAGGACGTTGTGCCCGCCGGCCGCGGCGATTTCCAACGCGCGCTTGACGGACTCCTGGCCCTTCACATCGGCGAAATCGAGTTCGTCCTCGCGCGGTTGATCGAACACTCTGGCCAGGTCCACGTGTGTTGGTGAAATTTTAACTTCCCCTTCGAGAAAGCCCACGGCTTCGCGCAGATTTTGGATCGGGATGACTTGCAGACCTTTGACGACCGCCGCTTGGGCGGCGTTATCCTTCGGCACCAGCAACCCGATCTTGTCTTCGGCTTTGGCGCGCAGGGCGATGGGCAACGCCCCATTGACCGAGCGCACAGCGCCAGACAGAAGTTGCAACCAGGCCGAAGGATTGAGTCTAACAAAATCCGGCTTGAGTGTGTCAGAAAAACATATACATATTTCCGACAATAGATTTCGAATGAAAGTAGCAAATCCAATTGATCGAGCGATGCTTGCGCGCGTCAAGGCACGTGGGGACGGTTGGGTATTCTCTCCCACCGATTTCCTTGACCCCGGTTCGCGCGATGCGGTGGACAAGGCGCTTTCGAGGATGGCCGCGACGCCGAGCGCGTGCCGCAGGCGGTCATTGATGCCAGTCAGAGCGCCCGCGCGAACCTGACCAAGCTGCGGCAGGAAATCAACCTGTTCGCTCAGGTCCTCGACAAGCGCAATCTCAACATCACCAACCACGCGGAAAGGACAGACGAACTTTGCCGCGAAACGCAGGCCAAATGCAACGAAACCATCACCCGCTTTGACGCTCTTTTGAAAAACATCGGCGCTCAAGTCGACATCAAGGCGATTATTGAAGGGATTCGCAAGACCTTGGAGAATGTGAATTCTCTGGTTGCCGATGCAGCCGCAAAGTCAAGAAACGGAATGGGCTCACGACCTGACGGCGGTTTCTTCCGGCTTTTGGCGTTGTATCCGCCGGCGAAATTCAAGGCGCCTCCTGTGCCGACATACGCCGCAGCAACTGTGCAGTAAACTGTGTAGTAAACTAGCAAAAGGGTAGTTTTTTGGTAGGCATCGAGTTTGCGGAACTCCCTTGATTTTACAGGGTAAAACTACGATTACTGACGTTGAAAATTGCTTGGGAAATCTCCGAGCCCTACCTCTGGAGCCAGCTTTGAAATGGTTGCCCGCCGAGCCAAGGCGAAGTTTGTCACAGGATTGTCCGCCACCGTCGCGCGTAAGGACGGCCATCATCCGATCATTTTCATGCAGTGCGGTGCGGTTCGCCATCGCGTTGATGCGAATAACCAGGCAGCGACGCGTCCTTTTACTCACCAGGTTTACGTCCGCCCGACTGCATTTCGCCTGTGCCAGGCGCCTGATACGGATGCGCGCGCAGAGTTTCATCAATTATCACTTGCTGCCGCTGGTTGAAGGTGGGCTGGGCTGGGTCTGCGTCGTCCGGATTCTCGCCGTTCTGTGCGGAGTGTTCATGCTCCGCGGCTTCAATTGGGCGCGCTGGCTTCTGCTCGTTTGGATCGCATACCACGTAATTCTCAGTGTCTTTCACTCGCCATTTGAGTTGGCGGTGCACGGTTTGCTATTTGCGGTCATTGCATATTTTCTTTTTCGCCCGCAGGCATCGGTCTATTTTCGAGGCGCGAGAGCAGGGCCGCCGGATTCCAGAGACAGATGATACAAACGCAGCTTGACAACTCCTTGTGGTTGAACAAGACTGGCTAGACTCCACCGGCGGTGTCGTTCGCCCCGACGCGGCTAAAGGATGTGACGAGCGATTATGTTGACTATCTATGGCTCCAGACAACGGTTCTGCGACGGAATCTCCCGCAGAAATTTTCTCAAAATCGGCGCCCTCGGTCTCGGCGGCCTTTCCCTTCCGCAACTGCTCCAGGCGGAAGCGCAGTCGGGCATTCGCCGTTCGCACAAAGCCGTCATCATGATTTTCCTGCCGGGCGGCCCCTCGCACCAGGACATCTTCGACCTCAAGATGGATGCACCTTCGGAGATTCGCGGCGAGTTCAAACCGATTTCGACGAACGTCCCCGGCATCCAGATTTGCGAGCACCTGCCGCTCCTGGCCAAAATCATGGACAAAATGGCGCTCGTTCGCTCCATCGTCGGCGCGACCGGCGATCACTACGCCGTGCAATGTCTCACCGGCCGTTCGCACAAAAACCCGCCACCGGGCGGCTGGCCGTGCCTGGGCTCGACCGTGGCAAAACTTCAAGGGCCGGTGAACAAGGCCATTCCGCCGTTTGTCGGCCTGTCACCCAAGATGGGTCACATGCCGTGGGCGGACAACGGACAGCCCGGTTTTCTCGGCCCGGCTTATGCGCCGTTCAAACCGAATGACGCCGGCAAAGACGACCTGGTGCTGAACGGGATCACGCTGGACCGGCTCGCCGAGCGCAAAATGTTGCTCGCCAGTTTCGACCGCTTCCGCCGCGACGTGGACGCCAGCGGTCTGATGGAGGGACTGGATTCCTTCAACGAACAAGCTTTCGGCATGTTGACTTCGAGCAAACTTCTCGAAGCTTTGGACATCGAGAAAGAAGACCCGAAAGTTCGCGCTTGCTACGGCAAAGGCGATCCAAAGAACCGCGACGACGGCGGACCAAAACTCATGGAACACATGCTCGTCGCCCGGCGGTTGGTCGAGGCGGGCGCGCGCTGCGTGACGCTGGCTTTCAGTCGTTGGGACCATCACGGCGATAATTTCGGCGCGCTGCGCCAGGACCTGCCGTTGCTCGACCAGGGCGTCAGCGCGCTGGTCCAGGATTTGCATCAACGCGGGCTGGACAAGGATGTTTCCGTGGTTGTCTGGGGCGAGTTTGGCCGCACGCCGACCATCAACAAGGACGCCGGGCGCGACCATTGGCCGCGCGTCTCCTGCGGCCTGCTCGCCGGCGGCGGCATGAAGACCGGCCAGGTGATCGGGGCCACCGACCGCCTCGGCGGTGAAGCGGTGGAGCGCCCGGTCCAATTCGGCGACGTCTTCGCGACGTTGTATCACAATCTGGGCATCGACGTGGCCAAAGTCACGGTCACCGACCTCAACGGCCGCCCGCAATACCTGGTCGATGCCGGCTGTCAGCCCATGAAGGAACTGGTTTAAAATTTCAAATTCCCAATTCCCAATGCCCAAAGGATCCCCAGGCCCCAATGATTCAAATCCCCCGGGTACTAGGGTCCCCGTCTGGATTGGGCGTTCGCCCTCGGGCATTCTTTTGGTCATTGGGCCTTGGCCATTAACTCCATGCTGACCATCTACGGCAAATCCGCGCGCTTCTGCGACGGAATCTCGCGCCGCAATTTTCTGAAAATTGGCGCGCTCGGTCTGGGCGGACTCGCCCTGCCGCAATTGCTGCAAGCCGAGGCGAAGTCCGGCATCCGCAATTCGCACAAGGCAGTCATCATGATTTATCTGCCAGGCGGACCGCCGCACCAGGACATGTTCGATTTGAAGATGGACGCGCCGCTTGAAATCCGGGGCGAGTTCAAGCCGATTCCGACCAACGTTCCCGGCATCCGTATTTGCGAACATCTGCCGCGGCTGGCGAAGATGACGGACAAACTCGCCATCCTCCGCTCGATCTCCGACGCCGTGGACGATCATTCCGATTTCCATTGCCTGACGGGCCGCTCGAAGCGCAACCAGCCGCCGGGCGGCTGGCCGGCGTTTGGGTCGGTGGTGTCCAAACTTCTCGGTCCGACCGATCCGGCGGTGCCGGAGTTCATCGGGCTCGAGCCGAAGATGCGGCATCATCCGTACAACGATGCCGGCCCGGGCTTTATCGGCGCCGCGCATCGGTCCTTTCATCCCGAGGGCAACGGCAAGGAATACATGGTGCTGAATGGCGTGACGCTCGATCGCCTCGCTGACCGCCGCGCGTTGCTCGCGGGTTTTGACAGGTTCCGCCGCGATGTGGACGCCAGCGGGCTGATGGAAGGGCTGGACGCCTTCAACGAACAGGCTTTCGGCGTGCTGACCTCCAGCAGACTGCTGGAAGCGCTCGATTATCAGCGCGAAGACAAACGCCTGATCGAACATTACGGCAAAGGCGATCCCAAACCGCACGGCGACGCCGCGCCGATGTTGACGGAACAATTCCTCGTCGCCCGCCGCCTGGTCGAAGCCGGCGCGCGAGTGGTGACCGTCGCCTTTGGTTTCTGGGATTATCACGGCAACAATCACAAGAACGCCAAAGCCGACCTTCCCCTGCTCGACCAGGGTGTGACCGCGCTGGTCGAGGACCTGCACCGGCGCGGATTGGACAAAGATGTGTCGGTCGTCGTGTGGGGCGAATTTGGCCGCACGCCGACGATCAACAAAGACGCAGGCCGCGATCACTGGCCGAGAGTGACCTGTGCGTTGCTCGCCGGTGGAGGCATGAAGACCGGACAGATCATCGGCGCGACCGACCGCTGGGGCGGGGAGCCGGTCGAACGGCCGGTGGTCTTCGGAGAAGTCTTCGCGACGCTCTATCACAATCTGGGAATTGACGTGAACAAAACCACCCTCGCGGACCTGGCCGGCCGGCCGCAATACCTCGTCGAGGCCGGGTGTCAGCCGATGAAGGAACTGGTTTGAAATGTCGAATGACGTACGCCGAATGACGAAAGAAGCCCGAAATCCGAATGGCGAAAGCTCAGCCGACCCATTGCGGGTCAGCCGTTCGGGCTTCGTCATTCGTCATTCTTTCGGATTTCGTCATTCGTCATTCGTCATTGGGCTTCGAGCCCTTGCCCGGTTGATCCCGGTGGTTCTTTCCATCGGCGCTTGCGGCCTGCTGGCGGCGGCCTCGGCCGGGACGCCAGGCGCAATTGTCAGCCTGGAATTCCAGCTCCCCTCCCCTGGCGGAAACGAATCGCGCCCGACACTTCATCTGCGCGGAAAAACTGCGCGACGCCAACTGCTCGTCACGGCAGAACTGGACGACGGCGCACTCCGTGATTTCACCCGCCAGGTGAGCTACTCGGTCTCGCCGCCCAGGATCGTCAGCATCGATAAAACCGGTCGGGTGACACCGCTGGCCGAGGGCGCGGCCATCATCACGGCAAAAGGCCCGGACGGTCAGAGCGCGACACTGTCCGTCGCGGTCGAGTATTTCAACGAAGTCGCCCCGATCAATTTCCCGAATCAAATCGTGCCCGTTTTCACCAAGGCGGGCTGCAACGCCGGCGGTTGCCACGGCAAATCGAGCGGTCAAAACGGTTTTCGCCTGTCGCTGCTCGGCTTCGAGCCAATGGAGGATTACGAACATCTGGTCAAAGAAGCGCGCGGACGCCGCCTCTTCCCCGCTTCGCCGGAAAACAGTCTGCTGCTGCTCAAGGCGACGGCGACCCTGCCGCACGGCGGCGGCAGACGAATGGACAAGGATTCCGACGATTACCGATTGCTCGTTCGGTGGATCTCCGAAGGTCTGCCCTACGGCAAACCGACCGACCCGAAAGTGGATCGCATCGAGGTCTTTCCCCGGGAGCGCACGATGGCGCTCGGCGGCGAACAACAACTCGTCGTCATGGCCCGGTACACGGACGGTTCCACCGAAGACGTGACCCGCAGCGCGCTCTATGAGCCGAATGACAAGGATATGGCCAGGACCGATGAGGCCGGTCACCTGCAATTGTTCAGCCAACCGGGCGATGTCGCCGTGATGGTGCGTTACCAGGCCCGGGTGGCGGTCTTTCGCGCCACCGTTCCCCTCGGAGCGCCGGTGGCAAACCTGCCCCCGCCGCGAAACCTGATTGATAAACTCGTCTTCAAAAAATTGACGGCGGTCGGGATGCCGCCGTCGGAGGTCTGCGACGACGCGACGTTTATCCGCCGTGTCACTATCGACATCGCCGGTCGTCTGCCGACCCTTGACGAGGCGCGCCGGTTTTTTGCCGAATGCGGAGACGCCGTCGCGGAATCCGCAAACCTTTCCCCTCACCCTCAGCGGGAACCCGCCCCTGACCCCTCCCAGGAGGGGAACGGAAGAACGACCAGCTCGCAACAGTTCCCCTCCTCGGGAGGGGACAGGGGTGGGTCCGTTGTCGGCGCACCAGTCGGTTCCGCTTCCTCGCGCAGCCAGGCTGCGCGCGAGGCGCTCATCGATCGGCTCCTCGACAGCGCGGATTACGCCGATTATTTCGCGAACAAATGGAGCGCCTTGCTCCGCAACAAGCGAACCGAAGCGAAACAGGCCCGCAGCACTTACGCCTTTCACGCCTGGATTCGCGACAGTTTGCTGGAGAACAAACCCTATGACCGGTTTGTGCGCGAGATTCTGACCGCCTCGGGCGACATGGAGGACAATCCGGCGGTCGCCTGGTATCATCGGGTGCGCGAGCCGCAGGCCGAACTGGAGGACACCGCGCAGCTTTTCCTCGGCATGCGATTGCAGTGCGCGCAGTGTCATCATCATCCGTTCGAGAAATGGAGCCAGCAGGATTACTACAGCTTTTCGGCTTTCTTCACCCAGGTGAGCCACAAGAACGGAACGGAACCGGACGGCGAAATGGTTTTCGCCAGACGCGCGATGCCCACCGCCACCAACAAAAAAACCAAACAATCGGTGAAACCCGCGGGACTCGGTTCGGGTGCGTTGAATCTTTCGCCCGACGACGACGCCCGTCAGGCGTTGGCCGACTGGATGACCGGAAGGAACAACCCTTATTTCGCCCGGTCGCTGGTCAACCGCTATTGGAAACATTTCTTCAACCGCGGCATTGTCGAGCCGGAGGACGATATGCGCGAGACCAACCCGCCGACCAATCCGGAGTTGCTGGACGGCCTGGCCGGACATTTCATCGCCCACGGCTACGATTTGAAAAACCTGGTGCGCACCATTTGCCGCTCGCAGGTTTATCAGCTCAGCGGAATCCCCAACCAACACAACCGGATCGACAAGCAGTATTTTTCGCGTTACTACCCGAAACGCCTCACCGCCGAAGTGCTGTTCGACGCCGTCAACCAGGTAACCAAAACGCCGAGCAAGTTCGACGGACTGCCGGCCGGCACTCGCGCGGTCTGCCTGCCCGACAACAGTTTCAACGCCAGTTCGTATTTCCTCACCGTGTTTGGCCGGCCCGATTCGTCGAGCGCCTGCGAATGCGAACGTTCCCAGGACGCCAGCCTCGCGCAAAGCCTCCATCTGCTGAACGCCAAAGAGATTCAGCAAAAACTGGCTGACGACCAGGGCGTGGCCGCCCGGCTCACCGCGGACACGAAACGTGGCGATGAAGAAAAAATCCGCGAGCTATACCTTACAGCTTACGCGCGCGAACCGGATGCCAGCGAAGCGACTCTGGCCAGGGATTACCTCGCCAAAAGGACGGCGAACAAGGATGACAAGGAATCGTTGACCGGCAGGCGGCAGGCTTATGAAGACATCGTCTGGGCGTTGATCAACACGAAGGAATTCCTTTTCAACCATTAGTCCTTCTGAATTTGGAGCAGCGAAACATCCAACATCCAACATCCAACATCCAACATCGAACAGGACGCGATGCACTGCCGCATTGGATGTTGGATGTTGGATGCCGGACGTTGGATGTGAAATGGCCGTTTGTCCCTCGCTCCGGGCAGGGTCGGGTTGGCAACGGTCCGCTTCGACGCCTCTCTATCATCACACTGATTTGGCTGGCCGCCTTCGCCGCACCCACGTCCACACAGGCCCAGCTTCCTCTCGCCCGGCTGTACACCCTTTTTCCCCCGGGCGGCAAAGCCGGAACGACCTTTGAAGTCACGGTGACCGGCGCGGACCTGGACGACGCCAATCAACTTCATTTCTCGCAGACCAACATCACGGCGAAACCAAAGCTTTCCGAGAAGACCGGCGAACCGGAAGCGAACAGATTCCTCGTGACGATTGGCCCGGACGTGTCGCCGGGTAATTATGAAACCCGTGTCATCGGACGATTCGGAGTGTCCAATCCGCGCGCGTTTGTGGTTGGCGATCTGCCGGAAATCACCTCGTCCACTACCAATCATGCCCCCGAATCGGCAACGGAGGTCGCGCTGGGGACTGTCGTCAACGGAAGCGCCGACGCGAATGCCGTGGATTACTTCAGATTTGCCGCCAGGAAAGGTCAACGCGTGCTGATCGAGTGTCAGGCCAGAGAGCTTGACTCGCGGATGGACGACATGCTGATCCTGTATGACGCCAGCGGCAGAGAACTCGAACGCCAGCGGCGCGGCGGCCTGCTCGATTTCATCGCGCCCGCCGACGGCCGGTTCATTGTTGCCGTGAGCGACTTCATTTACCGCGGCGGCGAGGAATATTTCTACCGACTCACCATCGGCGCCGGCCCGCATGTCGATTTCATCTTCCCGCCCTCGGGACTGCCCGGCGCAAAAAGCAAATACACTCTTTATGGGCGAAATTTGCCCGGCGGCGCGCCGGCCGAAGGATTGTCCACGGCCGGCAAACCGCTGGAACAACTCACGGTGGAAATCGAACTGCCTGGCGATCCGGCCGCATCGCAAAGTTCCGCCACCGGTCTGGCGCCGGGTCCCGCCGGGGCTCTGGTTGATGGCATCGAATACCGGTTGAACACCATCGCCGGCGTTTCCAGCCCGGTATTGTTGAGTTTCGCGACGGCGCCGGTCGTGACCGAACAGGAGCCGAACAACCAACCCGACCAGGCGCAGAAAGTCTCCCTGCCCTGCGAGTTCGTCGGCCAATTCCATCCGGCGGGCGACCGCGACTGGCTGATGTTTGAAGCGAAGAAGGGCGAGCTTTGCCGCATTGAAGTTTTTTCGCATCGGCTCGGTTTGCCGACCGCCCCGTTTGCGCTCGTCCAGCGGGTGAGCAAAAACGAAAAAGGCGAAGAAAGCGCCTCGGATGTGCTGGAGCTTTACGCGTCCGACACCAACCTTGGCGGACCGGAGTTCAACACCACGACCCGCGATCCGTCCGGGCGGTTCGAAGTGAAGGAAGACGGCGTCTATCGCGTCCGCGTCAGCGACCTGTTCAATCGATACGGCAGCAATCCGCGCTTTGTTTATCGCCTGTCGCTGCGCAAAGAGACGCCCGACTTTCGCCTCGTCGCCCTGCCGCAGGCGCCGCCGCCGGTCAACAAAGACGCCAAAGAAGCCCTGCTTTGGACGCCGTTTCTGCGCCGCGGTGAAACCATGCCCATCAAAGTGCTGGCCTTTCGGCGCGACAACTTCGAAGGTGAAATTCGACTCGCGGTTGAAGGATTGCCGCCGGGCGTCACGTGCGCCCCGGCCACAATTGAAACCAACAAGAATTCCCAACTGCTGCTCCTCACCGCTTCGGATGACGCGGAGAATTGGTCGGGCCCCATCAGGGTGGTCGGCAAAGCCGGCGTCCGCAATACCGAGCTCGCGCGGGAAGCCCGCGCCGGTTCGGTCTCCTGGACGGTGCCCGATTACAACAATGAAGCCGTGCGCCCCAGACTCATGCGCGAATTGTTTCTCGCGGTCAGCAGTGCCGAGTCCGCGCCCATCAGCGTTGAGCCGGCGGAAAGCAAAATTTGGGAAGCCGCCGCCGGCGGCAAATTCCAAATCCCGCTCAGGCTCGTCCGGCGCGGGGATTTTAATGAGACGTTGAAGCTGAAAGCGATGGGCGCCGCCGGGCTCGACGGGTTGAAGGAACTGGACGTTGACAACAAAACCAACTCCGCCGTCCTGGAAATCGACCTGGGCCAGCACAAACTTTCGCCGGGCACGTACACGTTTCATTTACGGACCCAAACCAAAGGCCGGTATCGTAATAATCCCGAGGCGGCCAAAGAGACGGATGAAGCCGCCAAACAATCGGAAAAGCTCGCCGCTGATTTGTCTGCTGAAGCAAAGAAAGCGGACATGGCTTTCGCCGAGGCGACCAAAGCCGCGGAGGAAACGGCAGCTCAAGCAAAGACGGCCGCCGAAAAATTCGCCGCGGCGAAAACCGCCGCCGAGAAATTGGCCGCCGACACCGATTTGATCGCCGCCCGGGACGAGGCCGAGAAAGAGTCGGAGGTCGCGGCCGAGAAAGCCGGAACGGCTGCCGAGGCCAAAGCTGCCGGCCAGAAATCAGCCGAAGAGGCCTCCGCCAAAGCCAAAAAAGCGGAAGCAGAAAAGGCCGCAGCAGCCAATCGCGCCAAGGCTGCCGGGGAACGGGCCAAACCACGCGAGGTAACGATCACCGTCTATTCCGTGCCCATCACCATCCAGGTGAAGGCGGAGGAAAAGAAATGACGAAAGGGTTCACATCGCCGACCTGCGTTTTGATCCGGCTTCCCGTGAACCTCCCCCTCTCCTGCCCTTCCGCTTCCGCCAAGCCTACGGCGGACAAGTCGAGCACCCTCTCCCCCTCGGAGGGGGAGAGGGATGGGGTGAGGGGGACACTGGCAGGTTCATGGTCCCAATGTATGCGCAAAAACGAAAGGGGGCTTTCCAGGAACCACGAATGGCCCCCTCTCCCCGTCCCTCTCCCCCGGCGCCGGGGGAGAGGGACGGGGAGAGGGGGAGGTTCACGGTCCCAATGCGCGATTTCCCGTGGCGTTTTTCCAGCCCTGCTCGCATCGCTTCTTTTCTCCGGACCGCTTCACGGCGATGAAAAGAAATCTGAAGACAATCATCCCAAGCCCATTTCCATTGCCAAAATCAAACGCTCGACCCCGATAGATTTCGACAAGGATATCCTGCCTGTTCTGAAGAACAACTGCCTCGCCTGCCACAATAAAACGACTGCGAAGGCCAGACTTATCCTCGAAACGCCGGAGGACATGCTCAAAGGCGGCGATTCCGGCCCGGCCGTGGCGCCGAAACGGGGCGGTTCAAGTCTCCTGCTGAAAGCCGCGTCGCATCAACTCGAGGATACCGTCATGCCGCCGCCGGCCAACAAGGTGCAGGCGTCCGAGCTCACCCCGGAAGAACTCGGCCTCATCAAACTCTGGATCGACCAGGGCGCAAGAGCTTCGGCCAACATCGCCCGGCCACTCGAATGGCAACCGCTGCCCGAGGGGCTGAATCCAATTTACGCCGTGGCCCTGTCGCCCGACGGCCAGTTCGCCGCCTGCGCCCGCGCCAACCAGATTTTCATTTACCACCTCCCCTCCAGGCAACTGGTGAGCCGATTGACCGACCCGCAACTGCTCAGGTCCGGTCTCTCCCGGAAACCCGGCGTGGCGCAGCGATCGATGGTCCATTCGCTGGCCTTCAGCCCCGATGCCAGTCTGCTGGCTTCCGGCGGCTATCGCGAAGTCAAAATCTGGCGCCGACCGACAGACGCGAAAAAGTTCCAGCTCACGTCGGTCGCGCGCCGGGAGGTGCTCGCGGTCGCGACCAGTCCCGACGGGAAATGGCTGGCGACGGGCGGCGACGATGGGCGCGTCAAGATCTGGAACCTCGCCCGCGCCAAGCTGGCGAAAAATTTGACCGGCCACCATGGCGCAATCCGTTGTCTCAAATTTTCCGGGGATGGCGCCAGGCTGGCTTCTGCGTCCGCGGACCAGACGCTTCGGGTCTGGGAATTGCCCGCCGGCAAACTTCTCGCACAGGCCCGGACGGATTCGGAAATCAACGCCCTGACGTGGCTCGGCGACAATGCCCGGCTTGCCACCGGGGGCGCGGACAAACTGCTTCACATCTGGCGCCGGGACGCAGGCCGAACGGACCTCGAGCCGATTCAGGAACTCAAAGGCCATGAAAACGCCGTGACGGCTTTGGACATCGTTCCCTCCGCAAACGCGCAGATTGTTTCCGGAAGCGAAGACGGTTCGGTGCGGATTTGGAACGCCGAGACCGGGCAGTTGATCCGCAAAATGATGCCGGGCGGGCCGATTTCGGCCGTGGCGGTCCGCCCTGATGGCAAACGTTGCGCCTCGACGGGCACAGATAACCTCGCCAAACTTTGGGACGCAAACGACGGAAAGGAAATTGCGCAGATGAAGGGCGACCGTTACGCGAAGGAATTGACCGCCGATCGTGAACGCGCCCTCGTGTTCGCCAAATCCGAGGTTGATTTTCACAAGGCCGCGTTGAAGTCGGCGGAGACAAACCGAACGGCGCAAAGCGAACGAGTGAAGAAAGCCACGGAAGCGAACGAAGCAGCGGAACGCGCGCTCGCCGAGAAACAGAAAAAACTGGCGGAAGCGACCGAAGCGAAGGCCGCGACGGAAAAGACGATCGAAGACGCCAGGGCCGAGGCCAGAAAAGCAACGGAGGATTTCGAGGCCGCCGAAAAAGCAGCCAAACAAGCCGAGTCCGAAGCCAAAGCCATCAAGGAAACTCCCGGCCAGGATCAGGAGACGATCGAAAAGGCGGCGACCGAGGCGGCCGCGAAATCAAAGGCGGCGGCCGAAGCCAAAAAGGACGCCGATAAAATCTCGGCGGAAGCGAAGCAAAAGGAAAAGGCGGCAACCGAGAAACTGAAATCGGCGACCTCGACGCTGGCGGAGGTCGAAAAGGAACTCAAAAAGGCCGAACAGACCCGCTCGAACGCCGAAACGGAATTGCAGTTGGCCGGCAAGGCGACCGACGAAGCCGGGGAGGCCGTGAGCAAAAGCAGCGAGTCGATCCAACAAGCCGTGGAGTTTCAACAAGCCGTGGAAGCGGAACTCGAGGCGGCGAAAACGGCGGCGGCCGCGTCCGAACAGCCGCTGCGCGCGATTGCTTTCTCGCCTGACAACCTGACGCTGGCGACCGCCGGCGATGACGGGTTGATCCACCTCTGGAGCGCCGAAACGGGGGCCGCTTTTGAAACCTTGAAAGGCCACCGCGGATCGGTGTTGACGCTCGCTTTTACCGGCGACGGCAACCTGGTTTCCGGCGCCGCCGACCGCTGTGTGGTGCTGTGGGACTTGAAATCGGAATGGAAGCTGGATCGCGTCATCGGCACCGGCGATGCCAACTCGCCCCTGGCGGACCGCGTCAACGCGCTGAAATTCAGTCCGGATGGCAAATCTTTGGCCGGCGGCGGCGGCGAGCCGACGCGCGGCGGCGAAATCAAAATCTGGCAGGCAACCACCGGCAAATTGGCGCAATCATTTACCAACGTGCACAGCGACGCGGTGTTCGGCCTCGATTTTTCACCGGACGGAAAATATCTCGCCTCGGGCGCCGCCGACAAGTTGGTCAAGGTGATCGAGATAGGCACGGGCAAAATAGTGAAGCAGTTCGAGGGACACACCCACCACGTGCTGGGCGTCAGTTGGAACCGGAACCAGCGCACGCTGGCCAGCGCCGGCGCGGACAACGTGGTCAAAATCTGGGATTTCGTGAACGGCGAGAAGAAGAAGAACATCGCCGGCTTCGACAAAGAGGTCACGGCGATCAGCTTCGTCGGTTACACCGACCAGGCGCTGGCCGCTTCCGGCGACACCAAAGTGCGTCTGGTTCGCGAGGACGGCAGTGAAGTCCTTTCGTTTGCCGGCGCGACTGACTTTGTCGAATCCGCCGCCGTCACGTCCGACGGCAGGATCGTCATTTCCGGCGGTCAGGACAGCGTCCTGCGTGTATGGGATGGCAGGGACGGAAAGCCAATTGCTTCTTTTCCTCCGCCCGACGCGAAGCAATGATGAACTGCAGTCCAAGAGCTGGCGCGCTGCGTTCAGTATTGGCGAACGCGGTGCGCCTTGGAGTGCGGCAGTCCTCTGTCCGTCGCGATTCCAGGCGGCGTTTTGGCACGGTCCGCGCGGAGGCAACTCCTTCAACCTGCCAGTGGTACAGTTTGATGGGACTACAGACGAGCGGCTCGCGAGGACGCTCGCCCCGACGCAGGCAAACTGTAACACGACCTTCAACCTTGCGTCCGGGACCGGTTCGTGCGAAATCGGCGTCGTGCAAACCCGTCCTTTTTTGGGCAAAACCGGCCTCAACATTTCCGTCGTGAGCTACGGCGCGGCCTCCATCGGAAATGAATACGGCAACCTTGACGAAGCGCGCAGGGCATCCGCTCGCTGCACGTTGCGCTCGACGGCGGCGTCAACTTCATCGATACCTCGCCCTACTACGGACGCACGCTGTCTGAAAAAGTTCTGGGCAAAGCCTTCAAGGAAATCCCCCGCCATCGTTTCCTCATCGGCACCAAGTGCGGCCGCTACGATGTGGAAAAGTTCGATTTCTCCGCCGGGCGCGTGACGCGCAGCGTGGAGGAGAGCCTGCAGCGGATGGGCCTCGATTCTCTCGACATCATCCAGTGTCACGACATCGAGTTCGGCAACCTCGATCAGGTCCTGAACGAGGCTTTGCCCGCCCTGCGCCGACTGCAGCAGCAGGGCAAGGTGCGGTTCGTGGGTGTGACCGGATTTCCGCTCAAAATTTTCAAATACATCCTCGACCGCGCGCCGCTCGATTGCATGCTTTCCTACTGTCATTATTCGCTCAACAACACGTCGTTGCTCGGTCTGGTCCCCTACCTGAAAAGCAAAGGCGTCGGCATCATGAATGCCTCGCCGTTTTCCGAGCGCCTGCTCACGCGCCAGCCGCTGCCGAGCTGGCACCATGCCCCGCCGGTACTGCGCGAGTATTGCCGCAAGGCCGTCGAGTGCTGCGACCGCAAAGGCGTGGATATCGCGTCGCTGGCGATCCGCTTTTGCATCGAGAATCCCGACCTGACGACCACGATCGCCGGCACCGCCAATCCCGCGAACATGGCCAACATCCTGAAATGGATCGAACAACCGCTGGACCGTGAATTGTTGGGAGAAGTGCAAAACATTTTGGAGCCGGTAAAAAACGTTCTGTGGCCCGTCGGCCTTCCCGAGAACAGCGAAAACCAGGAAGCAGGGCTCTGAACCTTCACGCTCAAATCGCAGCCGCGCGATGTCCGGTAGTGGCACGGGCGTCTCGCCCGTGCGTTGGCTGCCCAAGCTCTCACGGGCGGGACGCCCGTGCCACTACGCCGGCCCGGCGCACTTGCGATTGAGAATTTCCTCACACTGGATTATGTTGGTGGGTCAACAACGGAGTCTGTTGTGAGCGACAAGAATGAAATAACGGTTCTCACTAAAAACGCCCGTTTCCTCTGGCTTGGGGCGCTTTTCGTGCCTCCACTTTCTGCCTTCGGGGCTTATGAGTTGATGCCCCATGAAGAAATCTGGCACGAAGTGCTTTATGCCCTCCTGTGTGTGCCCATATTCGGTTTCTGGCTTATTGCAGTGTTTGGCTGCATCATTTCGTTCGTCAGCTACCGATCAACTGCTGGTACGTAAATTCTCAGGTCTTTTCGCTGGCGTTATTACGAATGAAAGCGGGCCTCAAGGCGGGGCGCGAGGCGTCCGGCGCCGTACCCGGAGTCGTATTCAGCGAAATACTTCAAGGTGCTTGTTCCGTGCGAACCGGCTGGGGTTCTGCAACAGACGGGATGCTGCCTGCCAGGGAAGCCGGGCCGGATAATGCCATTATCATAGTGCAAGACAAAAACAAACATCGCGGCGCCGTCGTGCCGCTGGTGACGCCGGTGACGCCGGCTGGCGACCTGGATGAGGCCGGTCTTGGCAGGATGATTGATTTCATGCTGGCGGGAAAAGTGGATGGCATCTTCGTGTTGGGCACAACCGGCGAAGGGCCGTCAGTCCCTCGTGGCGTGCGTTGCACGATGGTCGAGCGCGCGCTGGCGCAGGTGGGCGGGCGTGCCCTGGTGTATGCCGGCATAGGTGACACCTGCCTGGCGGATTCCGTCGAGTCGGCCTCTCGGTATCTCCGGGCCGGCGTGGATGCCGTCGTGGCCCAACCGCCGGGTTATTTCCCGCTGCAACCGGGCGAGTTGCTCGCTTATTTCACGGCACTGCTGGACGCCGTGCCCGGGCCGGTGATCATTTACAACATTCCTTCCACCACGCACGTCTCCGTCCCGCTGGAAGTTGTGGCTCAGTTGCAGGGACATCCCCGGCTCGTCGGCATCAAGGATTCGGAAAACGACGCGAAGCGCCACGAGGAATTGATCGGCCGCTTCGGTGGTGCGCCGGGTTTCTCCATTTTCGTCGGTGTCCCCGCCCTCATGGCCCCGGGACTCGAGCGCGGCGCCAATGGCATTGTGCCGAGCGTGGGCAATCTCGTTCCGGACGTCTGCGCCCGACTCTGTCGGGGCGCGTTCCGCGGAGATCGGGCCGAGGCCGAGCGCCAGGCCGCACGCATGTTGGAGGTGGCCGAGCTGTATCGGAACGGCCGCACACTCGGCCAGTCGGTGGCGGCCCTGAAAGCGGCGCTCTCCTGGCGGGGACTGATCCAGCCCCATGTTCTACCGCCGCTCGTGGCGGTTGCCGAACGGGAACGTGAGACCATCCGCGCGGACATGCTTCGGCTCGGCCTGCTGAACTGAGGCGAGGCGACCCGTCATTGGCATAACGATGGGAGAACCGGCAGGCATCGGACCGCAGCTTTGCTGGCGGGCCTTGCGCGGGCCGAGCGTGTTCGCTGAATGCGGCCGGTTATGTTCGTGGCCATCGAATTGATCGAAGGCAGGAAGACCACGGCTGCGTATGATCGGTGTTATCGCTGACGACCTTACCGGGGCGGCGGAACTGGCAGGTGTTGGCCTTCGCTACGGGCTGAGCGCCGAGGTCGTTTCAGCACCTGAAACCGGCGGCGACGCCGAACTGGTGTGCGTGGACACCGATTCGCGCTCCTGCCCGCCTGAGGACGCCGGGTGTCGGGCGGCGGAAGCCGCCGGCAAATTAAGAGCATCGCGGGCGGAATGGATTTACAAAAAGGTCGATTCGGTTTTGCGCGGACACATCGTCGCAGAATTGGAAGCCATCATGGCGCAGTTTCGCTTGAACCGGGCTTTGCTTTTGCCGGCGAATCCTGTCCTGGGACGCATCATTCGCGACGGGCAATATCTCATCGGAGGCAAACCCATTCACGAAACGGACTTTCGGTTCGACCCGGAGTATCCGCGCAGTGCGTCCTCCGTGCGCATGATGATCGGCACTTCGGGATCGCTCCCGGTCCGCGTGTGCGGACTTCACGGGCCATTACCCTCCGAGGGAATCATCGTCGGTGAAGCTCAAAGCGCGGATGACCTGACTCATTGGGCGAGCCGAAGCGACGCATTTACTCTGGCGTCAGGCGCATCGGAGTTTTTTGCGGCGCTGCTTGAGAAGACGGGTCGAAATGCGGTTTCATCGGCATCCGGACTCTGGCCGACTCCAAAAGATCGGCGCCGACTTTTCGTCTCTGGAAGCGCCAGCGAAGCCGGCCACGATTTCCTGGCCGAGTCGCGGAAACAAGGTGTGCCTGTGTTTTGCCTTCCTGCGGAATCCGTGCACGAAACGGAGCTGGGTCTCTCGGCAAAAATTCGACTCGCCCGGCAAGTCAGTGAGGCACTGGAATCAAATCCGCGAGTTGTTCTGGGAATCGGGCTTCCGCCAGTCAGGGATCCGCGTGTGGTGCGGCGGCTTGCGAGTCACCTGACTCAGCTTGCCGAAGCGGTCCTCTTGCGGGCCCCGGTCGGACATGTTTATGCGGAGGGCGGCGCGACGGCCGCCAACCTGATACGACGCCTGGGCTGGACCCGTTTGAGAGCGCTGCGGGAGATCGCCCCGGGCGTGGTCACCTTCCGGATCGCGGATAACCCGCGATGCGTCTTGACGTTCACGCGCAGCCAGCGCCGGTAAAAGACGACAACAGGGGTCCAAGAGGTGCTGATGAACCGGAGTCCATCAACTATGAATCAAAGCGAATTCAAGTCGGCAGAAGAAAGTATTCAGCGGCTGCGGCATTGTTGCCAGTCGCTCCAATCCCAAATGGGGCAGGTATTGATCGGCCAGAGCGAAGTCATTCGGCTGCTCCTCACCGGCCTGATGGCCGGCGGCCACATGTTGGTGATCGGCGTGCCGGGCCTGGCCAAAACGATGATGGTCAAGGCGCTGGCCGATCTGCTCGGCTGGGAGTTTCGCCGCATTCAGTTCACGCCCGACCTCATGCCGGCGGATATCACCGGCACGGAGATCCTGCAGAGCGACGAGAGCGGCCGGCGACGCGACCTGGTGTTTCATCGCGGACCCATCTTCGCCAACCTGATCCTGGCCGACGAAATCAACCGCACGCCGCCCAAGACGCAGGCCGCCCTCCTCGAAGCCATGCAGGAACTGGCCGTGACGATCAACGGCAAGACCTATCGCCTCGACCCGCCGTTCATCGTGGTGGCGACGCAAAATCCCATCGAACAGGAGGGGACCTATCCACTGCCCGAGGCCCAGCTCGACCGTTTCATGCTTAGCATCCACGTCGATTACCCGGCGCGCTCGGACGAGTTGGCAATCGCCCGCCGGCCCATCCGATCCGGATCGGCCCAGCTCAGTCCAGTGGCCAAAAGGGAGGAATTTCAGTCGTTCATCGAGATCATCGATCAGACACCCATCTCGCAGCACGTGCTCGAGCACGCCGTGGCCATCACCGCCGCCAGCCGGCCCAAGGACCCCAGCGCGGATGATTTCGTGCGCCGCTACGTGGCCTGGGGCGCCGGGCCGCGCGCCACCCAGCACCTCGTCATCGCCGCCAAGGCCTGCGCCCTGCTCGATGGACGGCCCACCCCGGAAATCAGCGACCTGAACCGCGTCGCGCGGCCGGTGCTGCAACATCGCATCATTCCAAACTACAATGCCCTGGGCGAAGGGATCGAGGCCGGCGCCGTCATCCAGCACCTGCTCAAAACGGTATCCGAACCCGCCCTCGCCTGAGCGGTCTCTCCCTCTCCCGCCATGGCCACACCAGTTCATCCTTACCTCGACCTGGCCGGCATGGAGGCGTTGCGACACGTCCGCCTCCGCCCCCGCGGAGCGGCCGAAGGCACCTTCGCCGGCCCGCACAAATCCCCTTATCGCGGCACCGCCGTCGAGTTTGCCGATTACCGGGAATACACGCCCGGCGACGACATCCGGCTCGTGGACTGGAAGGTGTACGCGCGCACGGACCGGCATTACGTCCGGCTCTACGACGCCGAACGAAACCTGCTCAGCTATCTCGTGCTGGACAAGAGCGGGTCGATGGACTTTGCAGGCGCGGTGCAGACCACGCCGCGCAAGATCGAATACGCCGCCCGTCTCGCGGCCGCCCTCGGCTACCTCGTCGTGCGCGAGGGGGACGAAGTGTCCTTGTCGCTCGCCGATGCCCGCCTGCACAGTCATCTCCCGCCCGCGGCCTCCTGGGCGCACCTGAATCGGCTCCTCGATTCGCTCGGGCGCGCCCGCGCCGACGGCCAAACGGACCTGGGCAGTTGCCTGGACCAGGTGTTCGCCCGGATCAAGCGCCGGGGTGTTCTGGTCGTTTTCAGCGATTTCCTCGATGCCTCCGCGAATTTCTGGAAGGCGATCGACCTCTTCCGGCGCTCGCGCTTCGACGTCATCCTGTTCCAGGTGGTGCATCCGGAGGAATTGGACCTGCCCGGCTTGGCCGCCGCCCGGTTTGTCGAAACCGAAGGCGGCCCCGGCTGGTTCAACACCGAACCCGACGCCGTTCGCGCGTTGTATCGTCGGCAGTTCGAAGTATTCCTCGCGTCGATGAAGGCGGGCTGCCAGGCGCGCGGGTGCGACTGGTTCCTCGCCAACACGGCGGATGAACCGTATGGCTTCCTGCGGCGCTGTTTTCTCGAACGCGAAAACAGGTTCTCCACATGAACTGGCCCGCCTTTGCAAATCCCTGGATGTTGGCCGGGCTGGCCGCGGTTGGGTTCCCCGTCCTCATCCATTACCTCACCCGGGCCCGGCCGCGGCGCGTGGCCTTTCCCCCGTTCAAATTCCTGATCGAGGCCTGTGCCGGACAACAGGCCCTCCACCGCCTCCGCACAATCGTCCTGCTGGCCGTCCGCTGCCTCGGGGTCATCGCGCTGGCGCTGTTGTTCGCGCAGCCGTTCCTGAAACCCTCCGGTCCCGCTGTCCACGCGGACGCCAACAAGCGGGTCGTGATCGTGCTCGACGCATCGCTCTCCATGCGGGCGGTCCAGCGCGGCACGCCCCTGTTCGCCCGCGCCCAATCCGAGGCGGCCGACCTCCTCCGCGGACTGGAATCGGGCTGTGAAGCCGCCGTCGTCCTGGCCGCAGCCACGCCGCAACCGTTGCTTCCCGCCTTGTCCCGGAACCTGCCCGCCTTGCACGAGCAACTCGTAAATGCCCAGCCCACCTTTGAGTTCGCCGACTTTCCGGCCGCCCTCGCCGCCGCCACCCGGTTATTGGGCGGCGCCGGCACCCTCTGCATCTTCAGCGACTTCCAGAAATCAAATTGGGAAACTGTGCGCGAACTTCCCGCCGGGATCGTTTGCCGGCTGCGCCCCGTCACGACGGAGCCCGTGCAAAACGCCGCCATCCTGTCCGCCCGCCTGACACCGGCCGAACCCGTCGCCGGTGAAAGCGCCGAACTCACCTGCGCGGTCTTCAACGGCACACCCGCGCCCCGGGAGGAAACCGTCCGGGTCGAACTCGGCGATTTCACACAGGAACACCGTGTCACTGTCCCCGCCTTCGGCGTGGGAGAAGCCGCATTTGCCGTCGTGTTCCCTCGGGAGGGTTTCTTCACCGGAAAAGTCTGGCTGACCCCGGATGATCTGCGCGAGGACAACACCCGTTACCTCGCCGTGCGCGTCCACAAAGTGCTCCAGTGCCTCCTGGTCAGCGATGCCGATGCCGCAGACCATCGCAGTGCGGCCTTCTTCCTCAGTCGCGCCCTCGCCCCGTCCGCCAAAGCCGCCCCCGGACTGCGTGTCACCCGTCGTTACAGCCAGGATACCGACCGCGGAGTACTCGAGACGGCCGATCTTTTCCTGCTGGCGGCCCCGGCCGCGCCCAGCGGCGAGGCAATGGAAATCATCACCCGCCGCGTGCAGGAAGGCGCCCGCTACCTGGCCGTGCTCGATGGTCCGACCGCGCCGCTTCTGGTCCCAGCCGCCTTCAACCCGCCCCTGCAACTGCAACGCATGACCGCCTCGGACACCGCCGACCCCCTCCTGGCGGGATCATCCAAATTGTTTTCCGAATCGGACGCGACCGACTGGTCCGCATTGCGGTTCCGTCGCCACTATCAAAACAGGGTGCTGGAAGGTAGAAGCGCCGAGGTCTTGCTGTCCTATCCCGATGGGTCCGCCGCGCTCACACTCTCGCCGGCGGGCAAAGGCGCCGCTGTGTTCTGGAACCTGCCGCTGACGCCGGACGGCGGTGATTTTGTGGGCAGCCCGCTGTTTCCGTCCGCGTTGCACGAATTGCTCCGCGCGCTCCGCCGGGGGTCGGAGCAACACCAGGTCACCCCGGGAACGGCCTGGGTCATGGAAACCCCGATACAGGGCGAGGGCGCGCCGACCGTAACCGATCCTGAAAACCGGCCGGTCGAGGCGCAAGTGATCGCCAGCGGCCGGTCCGCGCGGCTGGCCCTGCCCCCGGCCCGCCTGCCGGGGATCTATCTCGTCCAACAATCCGGCGCCGTGATCGGCGCCGCTGTGGTGAACGTGGACTCCCGGGAGAGCGACCCGCGGCCGATCCCCTTGACCAATCTCAAGGGCGGCTCGGGTGCGCCGGTGGAAATCGTCCGGGACGAAGACGACCTGCTGCTGGCCGGCAAGACCCGACCGTTATGGCCGCAATTGGCCGCCGCAGCCGCCGCGCTGCTCGCGCTGGAAATGCTGTTGCTGGCCGCCTGGGGCCGGCGCGGTCCGGCATCGGTGAGAATTTGATGAACATCGTCTTCCAGCCTCCCTGGAGCACGCGCTGGATTGCGGGCATCGCGCTCGTTCTCTTGGCGCTGGCGGCGGTGCGTTGGTGGCGGGAGCGGCGCGGCGGCGCCCCCCTGGCGTTGCGCGCAGTCGCAGCCGCTCTCCTGGTTTTCGTCATGCTCAATCCCCAATCCTTCCTGCCCCGCGAGCGCGCCGGAAAACCGCGGCTCATCATCCTGATCGACACCTCGGCCAGCATGGCCACTCGCGACGTCGAAACCGGCTCGCGCCTCAACGCCGCCCTGCGCACGCTCAAGAATCCCGCCACTCTCGCCGCCCTGAACAAGGAATTCGTGACGGATATCCGGCGCTTCGACCGCGAGGTGCGCTCCGCGGAATTGTCGCAATTGGCGTCCCAACCGCCGGCGGGCGACGCCAGCGACATCGCCGCCGCCCTCATGAACGCCGTGTCCGACCTGGGCGCCGCCAAATCCCAGGCCGGAATCCTGCTCGTCTCCGACGGCCGCGCCACCACTTCGGACCCGCTCGAAGCCGCCCGGCTTGCCCTGGCCCGCTCCGTGCCCCTGTGGACCTGGACCCTGGGCGGGCCCGTGCCCCGTCACGATGTGTGGGTGCAAACCGCCTCGACCGAAGCGCTGGCCTTCAGCGGCGCCGACGTGGAACTCGCCGCCACCGTGCACCAGGTCGGTTACCCGAACCAGAGCTTCACCGTGGACCTGTTCCGCGGGGAGGAAAAGATCGACACGCGGGAGGTGCTGCCGGACACCAACGGTGTGGCCCGCCTCACCGTGCACGTCAAGGCACCGCCGGCCGGCGAACAGCGCTACCTCTTCCGCGCCGCGCCGCAAGCCGAGGAAGCCGACACCGCCAACAACGAGCGCGCCGTATTCCTGCGCTCGGTGGGCGAGCGCGTGCGGGTGCTCCTCGCCGAAGGCCAGCCCCATTGGGACACAAAATTCCTGGTCCAATCCCTCAAACGCAATCTCAACGTGGACCTCACCGCGGTTTACCGGTTGAACGCTTCGCGGCACGTCGCGGTCGTGTCCACCACCGGCAATGAAAACCGCCTGGAAGAAGACCTGTTTCCCAGGTCGCAGGAGGCGATGAATGCCTACGACGTCATCCTGCTGGGCCGCGGTGCGGAGGATTTCTTCGACGGACAGTCCGAAGCGTTGCTCACGGAATTCGTTTTGCGCCGGGGCGGCAGCCTCGTCTTCGCCCGCGGCAAACCGTATGGGACGCGTTTTCAACCCCTCGCCAAACTCGAGCCCCTCGCCTGGGGAAACGGTCTGACACCCGCCGTCCGTATGCGACCCAGCGAGGCGGGCCGCGACAATCCCGTCTTCGACCTCGGCCCGTCAGGGACGCTGGACGAACTCCTCGAACGCCTCCCTGCCCTGGACCAGGTCGGCGTTACGCTGGGCGAAAAACCGCTCGCCGTCGTGCTCGCCGCCGCGGTGGAACAGGACGGCCCCGTTTTGATGGCCTATCAGCGCTATGGCCAGGGCAAAACATTAAGCCTCAATGCCAGCGGCCTGTGGCGCTGGTCCTTCCGCGAAACCGGCCAGGAGGAAAGCGAAGTCGCCTACCGCCGCTTCTGGGTCTCCCTCCTGCAGTGGCTCCTCGCCGGTACCGAGTTTCTACCCGGCGCGGACGTCGGCCTGACCAGCGCCCGACGCTATTACACCAGCGAACAACCCATGCAGTTCCTCGTCTCCACCCGAAACCTGGACCGAACCATCTATCAGCCCCGACTCACCATCACCGGCGCCGGGCGCAGCGTCGAAGTCGAGCCGCGCGCCCGCGGCGAATCGTTCGTGGCCGAGGCCGGACCCTTCGCACCTGGCACCTACCAGGTCACCCTGCGCAATAACGTTGGCAAACCGACCGAACTCTCACAGACCGTCGAGGTGCTCAGTGCCTCCGTTGAAAACCGCGACCTCAGCGCGGACCCGGACACGATGCGGAAGCTGGCCGAAATCTCCGGAGGCGCGGCGCTCACCGCCAGTGACGTGGCGCAAATGCCCGATGTGCTAAGGCGCTGGGAGGCCGCCCGCCAGTTGGCTCACCGCCAGCAGCCCATCTGGGACCGCTGGTGGGTGCTCGCCGGCATGCTCGCGCTCCTCGCGGCGGAATGGTGGCTGCGACGACGGGAGGGACTCCTGTGAGCCCGGGCGTCTTGCATGTTCTTCGCGCGCGCCTCACCGGCTGGCTGGCCCTCCGAGCCCTCCTGCTCACCCTGGGCGTCGCCGGCGCCGTTGCCTTGGCCGCCCTGTTGCTCGACGCCACGCTCGATCTGCCGGAGGGCGCCCGGGCCATCGCCCCCTTGCTGCTCGCGCTCTGTGCCGCCGCCGTGCCGGCCGCCGGAGTCCGGCACTGGCACCGGCTCGATGAACAGCGCCTCGCCCGTTGGTTCCAGCAAATCGAACCTTCCCTGGGCAGCCGGCTCATCAACGCCGTTCAGCTCTCATCGCAAACCGCCGCGACCGGCGTGGAGGAATTCCTGCGACGCGAAGCCGTCGAGTTGGGTTCCCGCGCCGCGGCCGGCCAAAATGTCTGGCCCGCGGTGCGCGCGGGCGTGCGACTGGCGGCCGCCGTCGCCAGCGTCGCCGTTCTGGCCTGGTTTGTCTTTGCATTCGGGGCTGCGGACGTCCTCCAGGCGGTGGCGCCGCGGTTCCTCGACCCGCACGGCGATCATCCGCCCTACAGTAAATTGTGCATCGACGTGTCGCCCGCCGGCGGAGAAGTGCTCTACGGTGGCCAACTCGAGATCCGGGCCCGGGTCAGCGGCCGCCCGGCCGATAAACTCTGGCTCATCATGAAATCAGGCACCAACACCGCCCGCACCCTCATGTTCCTCGCGCCGGACAGGAGCTTTTTCCAGGCCCTCTCCAATTTGCGCGAGCGCGCGGTGTATTTTGTCACGGACGGAAAGGCGCGCTCCCGCAGGTTCCCGATCGGCATCCGTTACACCCCGCAAATCACCCTGGTGGAATTGGCCACGACCTTCCCCGATTACACCGGCCGTCCGCCCCGCTCAGGCCGGCTCCCGGACGAACCGCAAGCCCTGCCCGGAGACACCCGCCTCGGCTTCCGCGTTGCCAGCAATCGCCCTTTGAAATCAGGCCTCCTGACGCTCACCCCCGTGTTGGGCGGGAAAACCACTCAAATCCCCCTGCAGCCGGAACCGCAGAACACTATGGTCAACGGCGCGTTCACCCTGACCGAACCGGTCGTGTTCAGCCTGTCCGTGCGCGACGTGGACGGTCTCGACTGCGCCGAGCCGCGGCAGGGCCGTTTCAACATTCTGCCGGACGAACGGCCCCGACTGTTTGTGCTGGAGCCGGGACGCGATGCCGTGGCGACCCCGACCATCCGCGTCCCCGTCCGCGTTCAGGCCCAGGACGACTACGGCGTCGCACGCGTGGCCTGGTTGCGCGGCCACAACCAGTCCATCGAGCGTCCCTTCAACATGAGGCTCGAGTTGAAGAGCAGCGCGCAGTCGGTCGAAGCGGCCGGCGCATTGGATTTCGCCAGGCTCGGCGTGCGGCCCGGCGATGTGATCGAGTACTATTTCGAAGCCGCAGACAATTATCCCAAAGGTCCGAACGTGACCCTGAGCCGCATGTATCGTGTGCAGATCATTTCCCCGGAGCAGTACGCCGCCATCCTGCGCCAGGCCGCCGCCCGCAAGGCGCTCTTCGAGCCTTACTTCAAACTCGACGCATGGCTGAACCGGTTGGCCGAGCGGGCTCGCAACCTGGACAAGCTCGTCCAATCCGATTCCGAGGCCGACCGCCAGGCCGCTTCAAAAGAGGCGGCCGCCCTGGCCCAGGACCTCGCCAAATACCAGGCCGAACTCGGCCAACTGCTGCCTCAAGCCATCCATTTCGACGTCGAACAATCCTTCCGCGAAACCCTCGTCGAACAGTTGTTCCGTGTCCGCTGGGCCAGAAAGAGCCTCGAGGAAGCCCTCAAAGGCGGGCAGCTCGATCCAAAGGCAATGGCCGCGGTGGCCGAAGAGTTGACTCAGACCGCGCAAAGTGCCCAGGATGACGTGGACCAGCCCGCCGCCCAGATCGCCGCGGTGGCGCACCTGCTCGCCCGGGCCGACACCTTCGTCAAACTCGCCCAGGAACAGGCCGCACTCGCACGAATGTTGCGCCGCTTCGCCGACAAGACCGGCGACTTGTCGCGCATCGAACAGATCGAGATGCAGGAACTGGCCTACCGGCAACGGCGCATCCAGGAGGGATTGCATTCCTTCATGGACGGGTTGCCCGAACTGTTGGCGAAACTCCCCCAGGACCCGAAATACGATCCCCTCCGCCAGGATGTCCGCGAATTCCTGGAAGCGATCGCCGACGCGAAGATCGAACCGGACCTCGCCGGCAGCGCCCGGCTGCTCAACGACCTCGACGGCAAAGGTGGGGCGGCCCTGGCCCAAACCGCAGCCGAAAAGATGGACCGGCTCATCGCCAAATGCAGCGGGCTCCCGCAACAGGGAAAACTCTGCCTGCGTTTCCAGCCAAAAATCCAAAAGGCACTCGGCAACACCCTCGAGCAAATCCTCGCCGCCATGGGTGCCAACTCCGGCAGCGGCCAGTCCGGACGCGATGGCTACTCCCTCTTCAATGACGACGTCGCCCTCTATGGACCCGACATGGAGTTGGCCGGCGAACAGGCCGGAGGGCGCCGAGACACCGGCCCCACCGGCGGACGACGTGCGGAACGCCTCGCCGGGGACCCGGCCGGACCCGGTTTCAAATCGCCCGAGACATCCGCCCGCGTGCGGCTTCAACCCGAAGCCAGGTTCCCCCTCCGCTACCGCGATCTGGTCGGAGATTACTTCCGCGCAATTGCCGAGTCGGAATCCGGCGAAGGAGAAAAATGATGAAAAACCAAAAAACGACACTGCGTTTCACGGCGGCACCCCTCCTCTGGCTGTTGCTCGCCAGTCCCGTCCGCGCCGGCGACGCCGGCCGCGGCGGCGACGCGGTCGAGTGCGCCAACCTGATCTACGCCGGCACCAAAAGTTCGGTTTGTTTCAGCGAGGAGTTCCTCGGCTCCGTGGCGGGCGAAACCCGCATCAACACATCGCGCAAATTCAAACCGGTCAAGCTGGGCGAACCCGAGGTCTTCGGCTTCCCGTTTGCCGTGATGACCGGCGAAGGGCCCTTCGCCCTCACCGAAGAGGAGCGCAAGAACCTCAAGCTTTACCTTGAAAAAGGCGGTTTCCTCCTCGCCAGCGCCGGTTGCAGCAGCAAGGAATGGGGTGACTCCTTCGTGCGCGAGATCGAAGCCATCTTTCCCGCCCAACCGCTCTCCGAGGTGCCGCTCAGCCACTCCATTTTTCGCACCGTCTTCGACATCCCGCGCCTCGAAACAAAATTCCAGGACGCCACACTGCTCGGCCTCACCCTGGGGGAAAAGATTGTCCTGATTTACTCGGCCGACGGCCTCAACGACACCGCCACCATGCACGGCTGCTGTTGCTGCGGCGGAAACGAAATCGAAAACAGCCGCAAGGTGAACGCCAACATTCTCGTTTACGCACTCTTGCAATAGGCCCGACCCAACCGCACCACGGCAGCCCATCCGACAACTCCAGCAATAACCGCAGATCGACATAATGAACAGCTCGGCCCGGGCATTTCATACTCGCACCGCAGATTTGCAATCTGCCGACCCCTCTCCTCGGTCCTCTCCCCACTCCTTCGTCGTGGGGCGAGGAAGCGGAAACCCCGCGGAAGTGAAATCCGCGCCGCGCCGCTGTCCGCGCCCGCTTCCTCAGCCCGCTCATCGCCGGCTACCCTGTCGCCCCCTGGCGGGTCTGCTCCTCGCCGCTCTCGTCGCCCTTTCCGCCGCCCGCGGCGCGGATCCACCCGCGGCACAACCCTCGTTACATTCTGGATTGAAGGCGGCCTCCGAAGCGGCCGCCCTCGATCGCTCCCTCGTCCTGCTCATCTTTGTCGCCGATTGGTGCGCGACCCGTCAACGCCGTGCCGACCCTGGTGTTGATGACGGCTGACAACAAAATCGTGGCCAGGCGCGAGGGATTTCTTGACACCGCCACGCTGCTGTCCTGGCTCGACGAAGGACGCTCCCGGGTCAAGGAAGGTCGGTGGGAAGGCACCGCGCCCGGATCGAAACTGGCTTCCTTGGCCGCCAAAGCGGCGACCGATGTCCTTGGCCCCGCCGACGTGACGCAGCTTGTGTCGATGCTGGAGGAACCGGACCCCGCGCAACGCACCGAGACGGCAAAACTGCTGGCCGCCCAACGCGAGCGCGCCCTCGTCCCGCTTATCGAGGCGGTCACCAATTCGTACCTCGGCGTTCGCATCGCCGCGGGAGATCTCCTCCATCAGCTGGCCTCCGATTCCATCCCGGTCGATCCCTGGCAGTCACCCGCCGAACTCGCCGATACCGTCGCCGCTTTGAAAAAATGGTGGGCCGAAACCGGAACGCTGCCGCCATCGACCCAGCAACCTGCCGCCGATCCCGCCGCCGCGGACTCGACCCGCGCCGCGCTGGACGCCTTGCGCGGCGACGACCCCGTGCGCCGCACCCGCGCGATGTCCACGCTGGCCGCCCAGGGCGCCGCCGCCCTGCCGTTTGTGCGCGACGCGATCCGAACCTGCGAACGAACCGGCGACCAACGCAGCCTCGCTCTGCTCGCGGACATCCGTTGGGCCATCCTGGTCCCGGACGACCTGGGGCAGCGCGTTGGCGGCGCCCGTCACGCTCTGGCCCGCGGAACGGGACAGGAACGCCTCGCGGCCGTGAGCCAACTGGGAGACGTCGGCCACGCCGCCATTCCCGCTTTGGCGGAGTTGGCCAATGACAGCGACCTGTTGGTGGTCGAGGGTGCTGTCCGCGCCCTCGCCAGCATCGGTGGCAAGGACAGCGTCCCCGCCATGGCCGGGCTGTTGAAGGCCGCCAATGACAACGTTCGCATGACCGCAGCCCAGGCCCTCGGCCACACAAAAAACACGGAGGCCGTTCGTCCGCTGCTCACCGTCCTGGATGACCCGAATGAAGTCGTGGCCTGCGCGGCCCTCGCCGCCCTGGAAGAAATCCACAGCGAACGCGCTTACTCCTTCTCCCGCGGGGAGCCGCCGCCGGACCTTGTGGCCGGTTTGAAGACCGGCCTGGCCGACCCCCGGTGGCGCGTGCGCGCCGCCGCCGCCGAGGTGGCCGGCAAACTCCAACTCACGGTCCTGGCCCCCGAATTGACACAACGGCTCGAGGATACCGACGGATTCGTAGTCAGAAACGCCCTGGCCGCCTTGCGCAACATCAACGCCACACCCGAAACCGACCGGCTCGCAACCCTCGCCCGGCGTCATCCCGGCTTGCGCGGCGAAGCCGTCGCTTTGCTCGTCAGCCGGCCCACTGAGGAAGCCGTCCGGGCGGTCAACGACATGTACAACGCCGCCGGTGCCGACGTGCGTCTCGTGATTCTGCGCAGCCTGCAAAACGGCGCCGCAACCGGCGGAAATGACCCCGCGACAACCTGGCAACCCCTCCTGGGCCGCGCCGCCGCGGAAACGGATCCGCGCCTGCGCCGCGCGGCCGCCCAGTCGTTGGGCGCGCAACCAGCCGCCGTCGCCGCACCACTGGTCGGGCCACTGCTCTCGGACCAGGATACGGAAACCCGCTCGGCGGCTGTTGCCATCGTTTTGAGCATCCTCGGCGGCGAACCTGTCGTCGTCTCAAACCATGCCGGGGAGTCCTTTGCCGGCATCTCAGACTTCGACTTTGAAACACCCGCTTCAGACAAGAAACGCAATCAGACCAACTCACCGCCCGCAACCGCGGAACAGATCTCGGCCTGGCACGCCGCCCTGAAACAAATGGCCGGCCCAAGCCCGGACCTGCTCCAGGCGGCCGGAATTTTCGTCACGGGCAGTTCCAATGCGGATCTGCCGGTGCTGCAGGCGGCATTCGAGCGGGCCGACAAGGCGGCAGTCGATCGCCTCGCCCAATCCCCCGGACTGGCCGCCATCCTGCCACGGTTGCCCTGGCCGGAGGCAAAGCCCCTGGTGGATCGGCTCTGCGTCACTCCCGCCCTCTTCTTCCGCACCTTGGCTTACACCCGGAAAGTCACACCGCAGGTCGGCCAGTATCTGCTCGAGCCCGCGCGCTTCCGCGCCTCCGTCGAACGTTCATCTCCCGAGCAGACGGCCCAGGTGCTCCCGGGATTGCTCAGCACCGATCCGCTTCATTGGTCGCTGCTGTCCGACCTGCCGGGCACCGCCCCGATCCTCGACGCCCTCTTGGAATCGACCAACGCCGCCTGGCGCGCCGCAGCCATTTACTCCCTCGCACACCGCGACGACCGTAAGGAACCCGCCGTCTTCGAAAAGGCCGCACGGGATTCCAATGCCTGGGTCCGCGCAGCCGCCGTGCCCGGCCTGATACGACAGTCAAAAGACCGGCCTGCCTTGGAAGTCCGCCTGGCGCCGTTGCTCGCCGACCCCGACCCGCACGTGGCGCGCCAGGCCGCCTTGGGTTTGTTGGAACCCGAAACCCTCGCCGCCGCCGATTGGGATTACCTCGCGGCGTCCTTTGAATTTGAAAAGGTCCGGGCACACTCCGGCAACTACAACTCGGACGGCAATCAACGCCCCCTCGTTGTCCTGGAAACCAAACCGCCCTTCCTCGATTCCGCCCGCCAACGGCTCACAAACGCCGCGCCCGAGGATGTCGCGGTTTTTGCCCTCCTCCTCGCCCAATATGGCGATTTCACCGGAGTGGACCGTTTGCTCGAAACGGCGGGCAACGCAAAGGAGAGACCTCCCGGGTCCCTCGGCCCCGCGCTCGCCGGCATCGCCTTGAGCCGGGACGCCCGATACGTCCCCTATCTGCGAAAGAAACTGGCGTCAGCAACCGGGGAAGGGGATTATCAAAAGCTCTTGCAGGCGCTCAGGGGAATGAGCGGACCCGAGGCGCGCGAGTTGCGGCTGGACATCAACAAGCGCATCCGCCAGGGCGCACGTTAACCAGGACACCGAATCGAAAGGAACTCCATGAGATTGTTGAAACGATTGGGACTTCTGCTCATCGCAGGCCTGCTCTCCGGTTGTTTGCAGGTCCAGGATGAACTCACCCTCAACAACGACGGTTCCGGCACCGTCCGCCTCAAAGTGACCAGCAACCTGCCCGAAGAGTGGACCGCCATGCTGGCCATGTCCCGCGGTCCCGGCGGTCGCGGCGGGACCTTCTACCCGCCGGTCAACGAAAGCGAAGCGAAACGCTTTTTTCCGGCCAGGGACTTCACGCTAAAGGTGGATGAGAAGAGCGCCGCTGACGGAAAGACCCTCGTCGTCGAGGCCGTATTCAAGGACCTCAACACCCTGCTCGCCAGCCCCTACGCCCGGGCCCATCAACTCGCCTTCCAGACCGGCTCAAACGGCACGCTCAAACTACAGGCCATCGGCGCCGGCGAAGCCGCCGCCCGCGCCGCCGATATCAAAGCCGACGACGACATGGCCCGACAACTGTCCGGCATCGAAGACCTGCAAAAAAAGACCGGCGAAATGCGCTTCGAGTTCCGCATCACCCTCCCGAGCGCCGTCACCGAGGCCAATGGCACTCGCGACGGAAAAACCGTCACCTGGACCGTCGAACGCGCCCGGTGCAAGGATCAGGAAGAGTTCGCCTCCCGGCTGGGCGCCCTGCTCGAAGCCGGTTGCACGGCGGGTGCTCTCAAGCTCACCGCTGTGACCCCGCCGCGCCTGGCCCTGCTGCCCTTCTCCCGGTTGGCCGAGGGGAAGGTCGCCGGCGCGGAAAAGCCGCCGGACACGAACAAAATCGCGGCTGCGACGCGATTCGTGCCTTACTCCCTCCACGTCACCCGCTCCCTGGACCTGAGCGGCGAGGGCGGCGGCAGGCAAAGCCAGGCGCACCTCACCGGCGCCGTGCTCCTGCCGGCCGAACTGGCCCCGCATCAGTGGGGCGAAGTCAAATTGGAAGAGGCGCTGGATGCAAAGGGAACCAACCTCATGCCGAAGGAGGACGGCGATTCCATCCAGGAACGAATGACGCAAATGGAAATGTTCGGTACCGAAGGCGGTCCCGATGACGAGGATGAAGCGGAGGCCGGCCAGGAAAAGGATGCCCGGTCGCAGCACATGATCGCGCTAAGTTTCAAGGCCCCGGACTGGACGGTGAAGGAAATCGCCAAAATCAAGGGAAGAATGACCCTGCAATACTGGGGCGGCTTGGAAGTGATCAAACTGACCAACGCCGTCCCGGCCAGCCTCGTCATGACCATGAACAATCCCTCGAAATCCGCCCATCTCTTCGGCGGTGATTCTGAGCGCGGCCAATTGGCAGACCCCAGGCTGGCGGCCCTTGGATTGTCCCTGCGTGTGCAGATGGCGATGGTTCAGAGCGGCATGACCTTCTTGCAGGTGGAAACCGGCGGCGGAAAAGCCGCCCTCAGGGATGCCCAGGTTTTTGACGCCGACGGCCGGCCCTGGCCAACCGCGCTTGTGGAGGAGGGTTCCTCCGGCCTCGGAAATCGCTCCTCCCAAATCATGGTCACCGGCCAACCCAAACCCCCATTCTCCCTCGGCCTCGTCGTCAGCGGCCTCGGCGCATCCGTCGCCGTGCCGCTGCTGGTGGAAAAAGTGCCCGTGGGCGCAAAGTGAATCAACTCGAACAGGAGAATCGTATGAAGTTCTCTACCCTCATAAAATGGATCCTCGCCGCGGTGACCGTATGGGCCGCCTCCGCCAGCGCGAGCCGCTTTGCCTCCTTCGGTTCCAGCGGTGAAGAGCAGCGCACCTGCCTCGTTGTCAAAGGCGACGGCAGTTGCCTCCTCACAAACGTATCCCTCCTGCCCCGTAAATGGTTGGAATCCCAGCTCGCCTCCTGGGTCCGCTACCGGAATAGGTCCGAAGACGCCGACGATTCAGACCCAGACGATGCCCCCGCCTCCGCCCCGAAATCTCCGGCAAAACAATTCACAGACGAGGAACTGGCCGCAAAACTCCGCGAGATGTACGATCAAATGTCGGAAATGGACGAGTCCGGTTCGACCACGATCAAGACGTTGGACGTAACGACCAACCTCGTCCGCGTCGTCTCCACTGCGTCCTTCGCTTCACTCACGGAGTTGCTCGGCGACAACCTCTGGAACTGGGGTCCCGGCGTGCTGATGTTCGCAAATGCCCGCGTCGAAATCGATTCCGGCAACCATTTGGTGATCACTTTTGCCCCGCCAAAAGGCGGCGAGCGCTACACCAGGAACACCGCCCGCGAATGGAAAAGCGGTAAGATCAAGTTCGAATGGAAACTCATCCTTCCCGGAAAAATCCTCAGCAGCGGCCTGCCGCACACCGAGGCCAACTCCACCTGGCTCAGCCTGGACAGCGAAAAACCCGAAACCATCGAGGCCGGACTCAAACTCGTCGGCGCGCCGCTCGTCATCACGGCCGAGTCCGGCAGAATCCGGTTGAACGAACCCCTGGACGCCGAAAAACTCATGCGTGCCGCCAGGAAACGGGCCCCAGCCGGGTTCGACCAGCCGGTCACCGAGGCCGGCCCGGGCTTCGTCGCCGAACCCGTCGGCATCAGGGTGTCCACCGTCTATCTCTTTCCCGAAGGGGAAAAATTCTTCAAAGACCGGCCCATGACCCGCTATGGCGGAGACGAGTCACCGGGCACCGTCGTGTCGGCACGCCTCTTCCCGCCCAAAGGTCGCTCCATCAAAAGCGTCACCGAATTGAAGGTGAAGAAGGCCCGCGACGACCAGGGCAGGAGCATCGGTGGCGCGGATTCCGAATACTCCGGCCAGGAGATCTCTCCAGACTACGACTTCGAGTCCAATGACTCCTCAAAGAGCGAGGCAGCCAACGTCGAACTGCGCCTGGGCCTGCCCGCTCCCGATGCGAAAACCATCGAGGAAATCGAAGCCGAAGCCGTCGCCCTCACCATCGGCGGATGGAAAGAGATGACCCTCACCAACCTCCAGGCCGACCCAAAGAAGGAGATCGACCTCGGCGAGGTCCTGCCCGGGGCAAAAATCATCATCAGGAAACTCAGCAGCCAGGGACCGCAGACCCGCGTCGATGCGCGGCTCGAAGGGCCCCCGGCCATTGGCGCCCTCGAGGTAAAGGTGAAATTAGGCGGCGCCAACAGCGGTCCATCCAGCATGAATGGCCAGCGCCCTGTCACAGCCGGCGGCAAGACCACCCGCAACATCACCCTGCACGCCTACGCCTTTGAACCGGGCGGCGCCGGCCCCGGAAACCGCCCCCTCACCCTGCTGGTCCGCCGTCCCCAGGACGTGAAACGCGAGCGTGTCCAGTTCAAGTTGACCGCCCTGGACCTTTTCTGACTCGCCAACCAGGAACCTTTGTAGCGCGATTGATCCTTCTCCGCTCGGTGCGGTTCGTAGCGATGTACCTCTGGAAGAGGCGATGAGATATTTGCGAGCTGGATGAGATGAGATTGGGACCGAAAAGATCGGTCGAGCGAACGGGGATG
>WNGA01008328.1_pt1 | contig 34477 bp, 17 predicted proteins | sample 5400061 | NCBI WGS metagenome assembly WNGA01 (sample SAMN13153366, study PRJNA577476) | soil metagenome | isolation source: 100 cm soil or saprolite under grassland replicate 2 | place: USA:California | collected 2016-06-15
ACGGCCAAGCACTATGGATTTCCCAACATCACGGGCGAAGCCTTTCAGCGGGTTTCGCTCGGCCCAGAGCTCGACTATCGACGCGGCATCCTGGGGCAGGGCAGCGTTCTCCTATTGACGTCGGTCGCCAACCGGACTTCGCCGGTCTCGCGCGGCAAATGGGTGATGGAGGTGCTGCTCGGGTCGCCGCCTCCGCCACCACCGCCGAACGTGCCGGACTTCGATTCCACGAAGGCCACCGTCGGAGGCAAACTGCTGTCAGTGCGCGAGCGGATGGAGCAGCACCGCGCGAACCCGTTCTGTGCGTCGTGCCACCGCACCATCGATCCGATAGGGCTTACGCTGGAGAACTTCGATACGACCGGTCAGTGGCGCATCAAGGACAACGGTTCCTACGTCGACGCGAACGGCGAGCTCTACGACGGCACGAAGATGGAGGGACCGGCCGGACTTCGCAAGGCGTTGCTCGCGCATTCGGAACTCGTCCTGCGCAACTTCACGGAGAACTTGATGAAGTACGCGCTTGGGCGGCGCGTGGAGTACTTCGATCAGCCGACCATTCGCGATATCGTCCGGAAGGCCAACACGAACCAGAATCGGTTCTCGTCGTTCGTGCTGGGTGTCGTCAACAGCCCGGCGTTTCAGATGAGCCGAGTGGAGAGTACGACGACGGTCGACAACGTTCCATCAGCTGGTGGTCCCGTCAAGGGATCGGGGAGATAGCCGACATGTCCATCATCGTCAAGAAGCACTTGTCACGCCGCACGGTTCTGAAAGGACTTGGCGTGACCGTGGCGTTACCAGTCCTGGATGCGATGGTCCCCGCCGGCACAGCGTACGCGAACACCGCCGTGGCCGCGTCGACGAAGACACGCCTCGTCGCGATCGAGCAGGTGCACGGCTGCGCCGGCAGCAACGACTACGGCCTGACGAAGAACCTGTGGTCGCCGGCAGCGGTGGGGTCGGATTTCGACCTGTCGCCGAGCAGTCTGAGGCCGCTCGAGCCGTACCGGGAGTACCTGACGATCATCAGCAACACGGACTGCGCGATGGCCGAAGCCTTCACCCCGGAGGAGGTCGGCGGCGATCATTTCCGCAACAGCTCGGTGTACCTCACTCAGTCGCATCCGAAGCAGACTCAGGGATCGGACGTCAAGTGCGGCATCTCGCTGGATCAGATGTACGCGAAGAAATTCGGCCAGGACACCGCGATTCCGTCGATGCAGTTGACGATCGAGGCCGTGGATCAGGCCGGCGGCTGTGCCGGCGGCTACTCGTGTGTGTACACCGACACGATCAGTTGGGCGAGTCCGACCGAGCCGCTGCCGATGATTCGCGACCCGCGCGCGGCTTTCGATCAGCTGTTCGGCGTGGGTGCCACGGCGGCGGAGCGGGCGACCAACCGCCGCGCCAACAAGAGCATCCTCGACGCGATCACCCAACAGGTGGCCACGCTCCGCCAGAAGTTGGGACCAACAGATAACGCGCGGCTCAGCGATTACCTCGAGGACATCCGCGAGATCGAGCGCCGCATCCAGCGCATCGAGGCGCAGAACTCGAGCGGCGACGCGCGCGAGCTGCCGGAAGCGCCGATCGGCGTGCCCGACTCCTACGCCGAGCACGTGAAGCTGATGTTCGATCTGCAGGTCGCTGCGCTGGCCGCGGACATCACGCGCATCTTCTCGTTCAAGACGGGCCGCGACGGCTCGAGCCGCGCCTATCCTGAAAGCGGGGTCACCGGCGGGTTCCATCCCGTGTCGCACCACGGCGACGTGCCGTCGCGGGTGGAGGATTTCGCGAAGATCAATCTGTACCACATCAGTCTGGTTCCGTACTTCATCGAGAAGCTCAAGAAGACGCCCGACGGCGAGAGCAACCTGCTCGAGAACAGTCTCGTCCTGTACGGCTCGGCGATGGGCGATCCGCACCCGCACAACCACAAGCGCTGCCCGCTGTTCATCGTTGGCCATGCCGGCGGCAAGCTGAAGGGCAATCTCCATCTGATGGCCGCGGCGGGGACGCCGATGGCCAACCCGCTGTTGTCGGTGGCCAACATCCTCGGCCTCGAGCTCGAAAAGTTCGGCGACAGCACGCGTGCCTTCGACCTCAATGCCGTCCACGAGCCCAGCACGGCAGCTGCGAAAGGGTAGGTAGGAGCGAAACCATGCAGAGACTGCTTTACGTCCCCGTGAGCGCCGTCGCCGTGTTGTGCCTGTCGGCGCTACTCCAGGCGACCGCGCTCAGCTTGCCCGAAGCGGCCAAACTGAGCGACCGTGATGCCGTCCGCGCGATGCTGAAGGCCGGCGCAGACGTCAACACCGCCGCAGGCGATGGCATGACCGCGCTGCACTGGGCCGCGATCAACAACGATGTGGAGCTGACGAAGCTGCTGATCCAGGCTCGCGCCAATGTCAACGTGACGACCCGGCTCGGTGGATACACGCCTCTCTTGCTGGCGGCCAAGGATGGTCATGTGGCGACGGTCAACGAGTTGATCCGCGCCGGCGCCGATCCGAACCGGGCGACGACCAACGGGACAACGCCGCTTATGCTGGCGGCGGCCTCGGGCAAGACAGAGAGTGTGGCCGCGTTGCTCGAGCGGGGTGCTCAGATCGACGCGACGGAGACCAAGGGCGAGACGGCCCTGATGTTTGCCGCGGCGCGCGGTCGCACCGAGGTCATCCGCGCGTTGACCGCCCGCGGCGCCGACGTAAAAGCCACGGCGAGCGTCATCGATCTCACGGTTAAACCGCCGGTGCCGCCGCCGCCAGAGCCTGGGCGGCTGGTGCTCCGCGCGGACGATTCCCAGCTGGGACGGGCGGGCGGAAACTACGAGGACAACGTCCTGCGCCAGGGGTGGGGCGGGCTGGCCGCGCTGCACTTCGCCGCGCGTCAGGGCTATATGGATTCGGCGAAAGCGCTGCTTGCCGCGGGCGCCGACATCAACCAGCCGAGTGCCGGCGATACGTCCACGCCGCTGATGATCGCCACCATCAACGGGCACTTCGACCTCGCCAAGTTCCTGCTGGAGCAGGGCGCGGATGCAAAAGCCGCGACCGTGAACGGCGCCACCCCCCTCTACGCCGTGCTGAATGTCGAGTGGGCGCCGTCATCCCCGTACCCCAATCCACGCGCGCAGGAGCAGCAGCGCACCACGTATCTGGAGTTGATGAAGGCACTGCTCGACAAGGGCGCCGATCCGAACGCGCGCACGAACAAGAAGGTCTGGTACGCGTCCGGCGTGGGTGTCAACGATGTGGGCGCCACTCCGTTCTGGCGCGCGGCGGCCGCCGGCGACCTCGAGGCGATGCGGCTGCTCGTCGCCCGCGGCGCCGATCCGAACGTCTGGACGACCAAGATGCGAGAGAGACGTCCCGGCGCTCATGACCCCGGTCAGCTGGCCGAGGTCAAAGGCTACGTCTCGCCGCTTCCGCCAGTGCCCATCGGCGGGGCCGACGTGTCGCCGCTGCAGGCGGTCGTGGCGTCGTCGCGTGTGGCGCCGACCGGAACGATGGCCGCGGTGAAGTACCTCGTCGAGGAACTGCACCTGGATGTGAACGCGGCGGATGAGGGGGGCACCACCGTGCTGCACGAAGCCGCGGCGAACGGTGACAACGAGTTGGTCCTCTATCTCCTCTCAAAAGGCGCGAATCCGCTGGCGGTCAATCGCAAAGGCCTGACGACCGTCGACATGGCCAACGGACCCGAGCAGAAAGTGCAGCCGTTCCCGGAAACGATCGCCCTGCTCGAGAAGCTGGGAGCGAAGAACAATCACGTCTGCGTCTCTTGCTAGCATTCCCGCCAGCAGCTCCGGCTGCGGATGGCGGATCGGTCACGACACGGATGCCTTCCGATACTCGGGATCGGAAGGCATTCCCACGACTTGTCTCGAACCGCAAACGGACACCATCAACGCCGCAGACGGCGAGCCATCGACATAGATAAGGCGCATCACACCGGAGGGGACATGAACCGTCGATCTTTCTCCCTGCTCATCTCGTGTCTCGCCGTTTTCTGGCTTTCAACTGGCGTCGCCTTCGCGCAAGGTGGCGGCGCAACCACGACCGGCTCGATCAACGGCAGGGTCACCGATGCGAGCGGCGGCGTCTTGCCCGGCGTCACGGTCACGGCCAAGAGCCCGTCGCTGATGGGTGTTCAAACCTCCATGACCGACGCCGGCGGCAATTACCGATTCCCCGCGCTTCCTCCTGGCACGTACAGCCTCGGCTACGAGCTTTCAGGCTTCAAGACGCTGGAGCGCGCGAACATTCAAATCTCGATCGGATTCACCGCGACGGTGAACGTCGAACTCGCTGTGGCGACGCTGGAGGAAACCGTAACAGTCACCGGCGATGCTCCCGTGATCGATACCGCCTCGACTCGCGTGCAGCAGACGTTCAGTCTCGAAAAGATGCAGGAGATTCCGAACGCGCGCGACATCTGGGCGCTGATCGCGGTGACGCCCGCGGTGACGATGGCGCGCACTGACGTCGGCGGGAGCCAAACCGGCACTCAAGGCAATTACCGGACGTACGGATTTGCCGGTCAGCGCCAGGTCGTGCTCGAAGGGATCAACGTTACCTACGATACGTCTCTATCCGTCCTCTATCCCGACTACGGCTCATTCGAAGAAGTCTCGGTCGAGACGCTCAGCCACAGCGCCGCGGTTTCCGGTCCGGGCACGCAGACGCAAATGCTCACGAAGTCGGGGGGGAATCGCTTTTCCGGCGAGGTCTATCAAGACTACGTGAACGACTCGATGATCGCCGCGAATATTCCCGAAGAAGTGCTGGCCCAGGGCATTGCGAAGCATAGCAACGAGACAGCCCTCAATCGCGATTTCAACGGCAGCCTCGGCGGCCCGATCAAGAGGGACAAGGTCTGGTGGCACTACTCGTATCACGACCAGAAGATCGCGTTTGCCATACCGAACTTCATTGGACCGCTTGCAGGAACGCTGAACAATATCCGGCTGCGGAACCACTCGGCCAAGGCGACTGTACAACTCAACCAGCGCAACAAGGTCATAGCGTACGTCTCGAGGAACTGGACAGAAGAACCGTACTATCAGGTTTCGACTGCGTTCTTTTATACGGACGTGGGGCAGACCACGCAGCGGTACAACGACATCTGGGTTTTCAAAGGCGAATGGAACGGGACGATCAACAACAACACGTACGCTGAAGCGGTCATCGGCGGCGTCAACCTCGTCTCGTTGAATGTCACGAATACGGATACCACGGCTTTCTACACAGTTGACAGCGGCCGTCTTACGTATTCGGGTGGAGAGCGAAAGCGCCAGTACACGCCCGAGCGCCGTCAGTTCGCGGGAGCGATCAATTACTTCAAAGACGGCTGGGGCGGCTCTCATACCATCAAGGCCGGCGGTGCCCTGCAACCCGAGCTTAGAAACGACGGCAACACGCAGCTCGCGTCGGGCAACGTCTTGCAGAACATGAACAACGGCAATCCGGTCAGCGTTGTGCTCTACGCGCCCACGGCGACGCGAGTCGACCGCGGTCACGCGCACAACCATCTACCCACTCAAGACCGCCTGAATGCCGCGAGCGCGTTCGTCAACGATCAGTGGACCGTCGGCCGAGTGAACCTCAATCTCGGCGTCCGCTGGGATCACTATCGCGCGTGGAGTCCCGAGCAGACTCAGAAGGCGTACAGTTTTGGGCCTTTGAGCATTCCCGACAGGACGTTTCCGCGGGCCACTTACTTCACATGGAACAAGATCGTGCCGCGTCTGGGCGTCATCTACGATCTGAGCGGCAACGGCAAAACGGTCGTCAAACTGAATTACGGTCTCTACGCCTTTGATCCCGGGATCAGCTTGGGCGGCAGCGCGAATCCCAACCAGGCAACGAAGAGTGTCACGTACGCCTGGAGCGACAATCGAGCATGCGCCGGCTGCATCGCCGGCGACGGAATCTATCAGCCTGGCGAAGAGGGTAACCAGACGGCGAGCTCCTTGGCGAACAATATTCAAATCGATCCCGACCTGAAGCAGCCCACATCGACACAGGCGACGGCTTATCTCGAGCGGCAACTCACCGAAGGGGTCGGCGCACGCGTCGGATTCGTGTACTACTCGGTGAAGGATCAGAGCGCAACGTTCCAGCCGTTCCGTCCCGCAAGCGCCTATACGGTTCCCTTCACAGTCGTGGATCGCGGTGCAGACAACATTCTTGGGTCGGCCGACGATCAGAATCTCACCTTCTACGGCATTCCCAACAGCGTGATCGCGAATTATCCGAATACGTCGGTACTTTCCAACACGCCGAACAACGGTCGGTACAAGACGCTGGATATTGCGCTCGACAAACGCCGGAGCCATAACTACTCAGCCAGCATCGGGTTCGCGTATTCGTGGATGCACGACTACCCACTGAGCTATCCCAACACGCCGAACGGACCATTCGATTACGACTACCGGATGTACAGCCTGAAAGCGACGGGCACGTACACACTGCCGTACGGCATGCTGTTGAGCGGCGTATACCGGTTCCAGGCCGGGGCGAACTACGCCCGCACGCTGTCAGTGTCGGCGCCTGCCTCGTGCGCCTGCACGTTCAGCGCGGCGCGCGGAGGTAGTCTCGGCAATACCACCGTGTTCGCTACGCCGTATGACGCTTACAGCCAGGACAGCATCTCCGTCCTCGACGTGCGCGTCGAAAAGACGATAAACGTTCGTGCCGCCAAGGTGCGCATGTTCCTTGACGGATTCAACCTTACGAATCATTACGCTGCTGAAATAATCGGCGTCGCCACGGGACCGGCGTTCCAGCGACCGACCGCGATTCTCGCTCCGCGCGCGGCCCGCGTCGGCGCTCGCGTCTCGTGGTGAGACGGCTGTCGTGACGCGGTAAGAGACGACTACATCCGGTCGGTAAAGACGAAGGTCTGTACCGCGCGGCGCATGTCGTTGGGGGACAGACCTTCGAGCGTCAGCTCCTGAGGGGCAGCCGCCTCGTATTCGAAGTCGTAGGTCTCACCGACGGAGACGAGTTGATCGGCGGGTCTCGTGTTTTCGCCGCCCAGGTCAACGGCGTCTTTCGCGATCATCCGCCAACGCACAGGAACACCGGACTGCTTCAGCGACACCCGAAGATTCGCGACAGAGGGCGTGATGTTGATGAACCGCAAGCGGTATTTCGTCCTGGTCTTCAGTTGGACCGACGACGGTTGCGGGATGCCGTTCATCAGCAGCAAGGCCGCGCCGTACGGTTCATTCGGCCCCTGACTGAACACAAAGCTTCTGTCGGTCGCGGGATCGTACGCCTGTCCTGGCGGCATGATGATCAGTGGACCGTGAATGCCGCCTGTGAGCTGCGTCGCGTCATGCCAGTGAGTGTGATAGATGAAGGTGCCGGCGCGAGAGGGTGTCATCTTGACTACAAACCTCTCGCCCGGACCGACTGCGGGTGCCTTGCTCGCGCCGATCCCTCCCCAGAGTGGTACTCCATCGTAGTAGCTCTCCAGCTCGATGCCGTGCCAGTGGATGCTGATGGATTCTCTGAGCCGATTGATGACCGCAATTTCCACCGGTTGATGCTGAGTGAGCACCACGGGCGGCCCGGTTAAGGCTGAACCGACATGCTCTTTCCCCGTGAGGCTCTGACCGGTCTCCCGGACCGCGACCTGAAAAAAGCGCGGATCTCCCTTTCGCGCGTCGACAACCAACTCCAGTGAGCGTGCCGGTTTCCAAGCGGTGACGACCGCCTTGGGCGCGTGGCCTGTCACCGTCACGCCCATAATCATTCCGCCCATGCCGGCATACGCGGGGTCGTCATGGGCATGTTCGTGGTTGTCCATCACCGCGACATCGCTGGCATCCAGCGCGACAGGCAATCGCATGTGTGGAAGCCGGTGACAGTGGAAGAGCCATCGGCCCGGTTCCTGAGGAACCCACGTCATGTCGTAGGTTTCACCGACCTCTACGAGTTGAGTAAACACCAACGGCCGTGCGGCGCCCGCGAAGGCCTGATAGTGCTCGCCGTCGCCGACGCCATCCACATTGAAGTGGGACCCATGCAAGTGCATGGGATGGCTCAGGTCGGACGCGTTGATCACGCGCCAGTGCACACTTTCACCCACCTGATAGGTGAGTCGCTCGGTGTACGGCCAGGACTTTCCATTGATGGCCGTCCGCGTTGGACCATGCCAGCGTTCGAGCACAAAGACGCGATCCTGCGCGACCGAGCCGAGTGGGTCGACAACCAATGCGCCACCAAGCAACGCATCGAGCAGTCTGTCGTTGCCTCTTTGACCATCCGGTGTTCTGGCCCAGTACAGATAAGTGCCGGGAACACCAGCCACAAATCGGATCTTCTGCGTTGTCCCGGCCGATACCGTGATGACGTCCCTGTCGTCGCCGGGACGTTGATGCAATCCGTGCAGCGTCGCCGGCACGCCGAGAACGTTATGCAGCGAGAGATCGATCGTGGTTCCCTGCGGCACGCGGATGAGAGGACCGGGAATCTCCAGCGATTTTCCTCGTTCGCTGAACGCGTAGACGGGAATTGCTTCTCCGTCCTCTCCCTCAGGGTGCCAATTGCCCTTGCGCATCTCGAGTTGCAAGGTCAATACACCGTTGCTCAACTCCCCTGCGGGCCTTCGATTGTCATTCGCGGCAATTGGTTCCGTGCCCTGTCCGGTCAATGGGAGCTCACCCTGGCCGGCAATGATGACGGCCACGGCGAGCGCTCGAGCGGTGAGGTTCCAGGGCATGAGAGTATGCGGGTAAGCCATTTTCGCGCGGTTACTCCTGACCTACGTATCGCTCGTAGTGAACCGCAACACGTTGGAGCGCATCCTTTAACGTCTCGGGCCGCCAGGTGTACCACCCGTGCGATTCGTCGGAGTACGGGACGTACTCGACGGGAACGCCCTTGTCTTTGGCGACACGGTAGTATTCGTCGCCCTGACTGATGGGCACGCCCAGGTCTCTGTCGGCGAACAGCAGCAGGATCGGCGTTTTGATCCGATCGATGCTGTAGGTCGCCGAGCGTGCGCGCCAATCCTTGGACGGCTCGTTACCGCCGAAGGTCCCCCGTCGTCGCGTGTTCTTGTAAAACTCGTGCAGGGCGGGGACGTTTGTCGGCCCATACAGATTGACGGCGGCCTTCAAGGCGTCTGGGAAGCGCACCGCCGTCTGCATGGTGCGGTACCCGCCGGTGCTGCCGCCCGCCATGACCACTCGATTCCGATCGATCAGCCCGAGACTGTCCAGATAATCGATCCCAGCCACGGTGTCGTCGATGTCGATGCCTCCCAAGTCGCCGGCATTATCGAACGTGCGACCCATTCCGGTACTGCCCCGCACCTGCGCCGCCAACGCCACGTAGCCGCGAGAGACCACGTACTGGACGATTGGATGAAACCCGTTCACGAACATGCCGTCGAACGAGTGCGCATACAACAGCAGCGGTGCCTTGCGGTTGGCCGCCAGGTTCTTGGGCTTGTAGAGGAGGGCTGGTATGTCAGCAGAGCCGGATTTGTAGGAGACGAGCTCCGGCGCGACAAACTGATCCTCGCTCAATCCGGCCGGCATATGGTTGGTCAGCTGCTTGGCTGGTCCGCCACCCGCCGGGATCTGCCAGAGATCGCTCGTCAGCCCGTGGTTCATGAATGTGTAAACGATCGACTGACCGTCCGGCGCCCAGTGGAATGTGCCGCGAACGTTCGATCCCTCCAATCCGGCGGTGACGCCCGGTCTATCGGTCAGTTGCTGCGATGGCCCACCATCGGCGGAAACCTTCAGCAAGTGGAAATTCCACTTCTTGTTGGCGACGAAGGCGATCGATCGACCATCGGGCGACCACTTGGGATTGCCGTTGTCCCACGTGTCGTTCGTGAGCAGTTTTTGTTCGCCCGTCGACACGGTGGCTACGCCGATGTTGCGCCATTCCGAGTCGCCCGAAACATACGCCATCTTCGTGCTGTCCGGCGACCACTGCGGCGCGTTCGCATCCTTCACAATCAACCGCGGCGCGCCGCCGGCGATCGGCATTACCCAGATGCCGTTCGCGCGCGGGCCACCCGGCTTTTCGCTGAGGGCGGCAGTGAATGCCAACCACTCTCCGTCAGGCGACACCTGTGGGTTGTCGTAGTCGTCCTCCGAGCTCGCGAGGAACGTGACTTTAGGTCGCCCATACGGAATGTCCGCGGCGGGCAGCAGGCCAATCTGGCTGTGCCCGTTGTCCCCGTAGTACCGGACAAAGACGATTGCTTTACCATCGCGTGTCCACTTTGGATTCGGCCCGCCCAGCCCGTAGCTCAGATTGATCGGGGGGATAGAGCCATCGGGTTTGGTCATGAAGATGTCGGTCCAGCACCCCGTGCCGCAGTGGTGGGTCACATAGGCGATCCACTTGCCGTCCGGCGACCACTGCGGGTCCGCTTCCGCTTCCGGATGCTGGTCGGTGATGGCGTGCGCGTTGGTGCCGTCGGCATTCATCACCCAGATGTCGGAACTGCCATTTTTCGAGGAGACGTACGCGATCTGGCGGCCGTCCGGCGAGAACTGAAACTGCTCGATCTTCGCATTCGTCTGGGATAGCAGATCGATCAGATCCTCGTCCACCGCCTTGGCGGCAGCAGGCGCGCCCGGGGTGCGAGCGCAGGCACACATCAGAAGAAACACGATCAGGATGAAGTACATGTGGTCCCCAGTCGGCGCCACCATCCGCGCGATGCTTTACTCTCCTAGATACTTGTCGTAGTGGGCCGCCACGCGCTCGAGCGCATCTTTGAGCGTCTCGGGACGCCAGTTGTACCACCCGTGCGATTCATTGGGGTATGCAATGTATTCCACGGCGACGCCCTTTTGTTTCGCGAGGCGATAGTACTCCTCGGCCTGCATCGTGGGCACGCCGAGATCGCGATCTGCCCAGAGCAGCAGGATCGGCGTCTTGATGCGATCGACATTGTAGGTGGCCGAACGAGCCTGCCAGTACTCGGGCGTCTTCGACGTATCGGTGCCGCCCATCATCGAGCGCCTTCCGGTGTTCTTATAGAACTGCTGCAGGCTGATGATGTTCGTCGGACCGTATAAGTTGACCGCGGCTTTGAGCGCATCAGGGAAGCGCACAGCCGCCTGCATCGTCCGATAGCCTCCGGTACTGCCGCCCTGCATGACGACGCGATTGCGATCGATCAGTCCCAGGCTGTCGACGTAATCGATCCCCTTGATGATGTCGTCGATTTCCAGGCCTCCGGTTTCCGCCCGGTGCGCATCCGCGTCATTTGGGGCGAGCACCACGAACCCGCGTGAGAGGAAATACTGGACGAACGGATAGAAGCCATTGATGAACATGCCGCCGCCGCCAAACGAGTGCGCGTACAGCAGCAGCGGGGCTTTGCGGCCGGCCTCCAGGTTCTTCGGCTTGAACAGAAACGCCGGAACATCGACACCGTCGGTCGACTTGTACGAGACGAGCTCCGGCACGACGAACTGGCTTTCGCTCAAGCCTGCCGGCATGTGGTTGGTCAGCTGCTTGGGCGTCCCGCCAGTTGACGGAATCCGCCAGAGATCGCTCGTCAGCCCCGGGCTCATGAACGTGTACACGATCGACTGGCCATCGGGCGCCCACTGGAATGTGCCGCGAACGTTGCCGCCCTCGAAGCCGCCGCTGACGCCGGGCCGATTGGTCAGCTGCTGCAGCGGGCCGCCGTCCGCCGAGACCTTCATCAAATAGAAATTCCACTTCCGGTTCGACACGAACGCGATCGTCTTGCCATCGGGCGACCACTTGGGATTGCGGTTGTCCCAGTTGTCGTTCGTGAGCATCTTGCGCTCGCCGGTCGACACCGCGGCGACGCCGATGCTGTTGCGCGACACGAAGGCCAGCCGGGCGCCGTCCGGCGACCACCGCGGCGTGTTTGCATCTGTGACGACGAGCCGTGGCGTGCCGCCGGCCATCGACACCACCCAGATTCCGTTCGCGCGCGGTCCATCCGGGCGCTCACTGCGGGCGGCAGTGAACGCGAGCCATTTGCCGTCGGGCGAAACTTGTGGATCCTCATCGTTCTCCGGCGAGTTGACGAGATACGTCGGAATGGGGCGCGTCAGCGGGATGTCCGCGGGAAGAATGCCGATTTGCCGGTAGCCGTTTTCTATTGATCGGCGTGATCGAGCCATCGGGTTTCGTCATGAAGATGTCGGTCCAGCATTCCGTGCCGCAATGGTGTGTGACGTAGGCGATCCACTGGCCATCCGGCGACCACTGCGGGTCGGCTTCGGCTTCCGGGCGCGCATCGGTGATGGCACGCGGATTCGATCCATCCGCGCTCATCACCCAGATGTCAGAGCTTCCATTTTTCGAAGAGACATACGCGATCTGGCGGCCGTCGGGGGAGAACTGAAACTGCTCGACTTTCGCGTTTGTCTGAGACAGCAGGTCGATCAGATTGCCGCCGGCGGCCTTGGCAGCGGGCGCCTCCGTCGCTCGAGCGCACGCCGCGATCAACACACAGATGATGAGGATTGCGTACATGTGACCCTCGCGATTCGTCATGACAGCACGACTGAGAGATTAGCCAAGACGCCGGATGCTATCTGTCGACGCTGGTTGAGGTCAACCGCCGGAATGCTAGACATTGTCGCAGTGCGGAGGTGACGCTCGTGTCTATAATCTGTCCGATCTCGCGGCAATCTGTCCGATCTCGCGGCGACAAGAGCGCGGTAGACGCACGTCACCGGATCTCTACTCCGCACACTTCAGGAGGCGGTCATGAATCGACCGAACACATCCACTTGTCTTGTCCTGGTGATGTTCCTTGCAGCTGAAGGGTTAGCGCTCGCGCAAGCGGCGGGCACGGCAACTGGCGGCGTGATCTGGGGCACTGTCAAAGACGACACTGGAACTCCTGTTCCCGGCGTCACGGTGTCGGCCCAAGGGCCCGCAGTCATGGGCACGCCGACCGTCCTGACCAACCAGGAAGGCATTTACCGGTTCCCCTCGCTTCCGCCGGGCGAGTACAAGGTGACCTTCTCGCTGGCGGGATTCAGCACGGTGATTCGCGAAGGGCTGCGCATATCGGCCGGTTTTACGGCGACGGTGGATGAGACATTGAAGCTGGCGACGCTGGAGGAAACGGTCCAGGTCGTAGGCGCCTCACCGGTCATCGATTCTGTGAACACGCGACTGCAGACGACATTCAGCGCCGATCGAATCGCGTCGCTTCCCCTCACCCGCGAGATCTGGTCGATTCTCGCGGCGTCTCCTGCCATTCAGATGTCGCGCATCGATGTCGGAGGCAGCACCGCCGGGACACAGACGGGCTACCGCTCGTATGGAATCTCCAGCCAGAACGAAATCGTGGTCGAGGGGATCAATTCCACAGAGGCGAGTGGCACCACGGGGTTGTATTTCGATGTCGGATCGTTCGACGAGGTGAACGTCGGCTCGGCGGGACAGTCCGCCGATATGGGGAACCCGGGTTCGCGCTCCGTGATGATCAGTAAGTCCGGCGGAAACAGCTATCACGCGGACTTTTATGGGGATTACGAAACGCGCGCGTTCCAAACGACGAACATCGACGCTGCGCAAATCCAGGCCGGTGTCGTACCCGGCACGAACCGGATTCATTCGTACTACGACGTCAACGCGAACGGCGGCGGGTATCTCAAGCTCGATCGCCTCTGGTGGTTCGGCTCGTATCGTCGCCAGGACATCCGCAATCGCTTCCCCAACTTTCCGCCGGCGCCGCAGACGACAGTCATCGACGCCTATACGGGGAAGGTCACTTACCAGCTGCCACATAACAACAAGTTCGTGGCGTACACGATGTGGGCGATCAAGACCCAGCCGTACCGCTTCAACAGTCTGCTGCTCGGGAGTACCGCTATCCATACCGACCCGAACTCGACGTGGGACCAGTGGGCAGCAGGGTGGATCTGGAAAGTGGAGTGGAACAAAACGTTCGGGAGCAACATGTTTGCCGAGGCGCGGATCGGTTCGTGGGGCGAAGACTGGACCCAGGGGAGCCATACCGATGAACCTCGTCGCGAAGACATCTCGACTCGTGTGGTTACCGGCGGCAACTACAACTTCGATTCGACACAACGGCGTCCGCAAGTGACCATGGCCGTGAGCTACTTCAAGGACGACTGGTTCGGCAGCCACAACTTCAAGCTTGGTTCGACCCTACAGAAAGACTACCGCCGGCTGATTTGGCTCGACGCCTATCCTGGCAATGTCGTACAGGCGCTTCGCAATGGCGCGGCTGCGGAGGTTTATCTGCTGCTGGCGCCGATCGACACGCGCAACTTTCTCCGATGGGACAGTCTTTACGCGACGGACACGTGGAATATCGGCGCCGTGTCAATCAATGCCGGTGTGCGATTCGATCGATACCGATCCGGTTTCCCTGATCAGGATCGACCCGACAACCGCTTTGCGCCCGGCGTGCACGTCCAGGGCATCGACAACATCGTCACCTGGAACGTGCTGGCGCCTCGCGCGGGTATCTCGTGGGACATCACCGGCCGGAGCCGCAATGTCCTGAAGGCTAGCGCGGGACGCTACTATCACAATCCGAGCCGCAATGTCGCCGAGGCAGTCAACCCGAACAATACGCCGCAGTGGCGCCGCTACAACTGGGTCGACGCCAACGGCGATCTGATCTGGCAGCCGGGTGAGGAGGCGGGGCTTCTCGAGACCCGCGGAGGGATCGCCCAGCAGTCGATCGATTCCAATCTTGAAGACCCGTACACGAATGAAGCGACGGTTTTCTTTGAACGAGAGATCGCGAGCAACTTCGCCGTGCGTACGGGATTCGTGTATCGGACGAGCGAAGGCTCATTTACGACGCGGAACATTTTGAACCCCTTCGATGCATTCAACATTCCGACGACCGTTGCGGATTCCGGAGCCGATGGCGTCGCCGGCACGAGCGACGACGTGGTGTTCAGCCTTTTCAATCTGCAGCCTGGGCTCATCGGCCAAACGTCACGTCAGCTGCAGAACGCCTCCGACTACCGCACGAGTTACCGAACCTTCGAGATCGGCGCGAACCGCTACCTGACGGCTCGGTGGTCGCTCAATGCCAGCTACGCGGTCACCTGGCGCAACGATTTCGAGAGTGTGCCGCAGAACCCGAACGAGCCAGGGCTGACAGAGCTTCTGCCGATGCACTTCGTGAAGATCAGCGGCAGTGTCGATCCGGGCTGGGGGTTGCGTTTTTCGCCCCTCGTGCGCTTCCAGTCAGGCGAGCCGTTCGCGCGTTCCGTCAACGTGCGGCTGAACTATGGCAACCAACGGGTGCTGGCGGAACCCGTCGGCGCGCGCCGCCATGACAACACATTCATCGTCGATCTGCGGGGTGAGCGCCGTTTTTCCTACAGGCCAGGGCGCTCTGCTGCCGTCTTTGTGGACGCTTACAACATCTTCAACACGAATGCCGCGCCAACGCGGAACACCGCCGCTGGCAGCACGTTCCTGCGCCCCTTGACGATCATCCCGCCACGAGTGTTCAAGGCTGGAGTGAAGTTGTCCTGGTAGCGCCTGCGAGTACCGGGATCGTCAGATGTGACGGGTACTCGCGCGAGCGATACACCTTGTGCGTCGCGCGACGGTAATCGGACGGCCGCGCGTGGTAGATGTCGACGAACGTCTGAGGATTCCTGTCGAACATCGGGAACCACGAGCTCTGGATCTGCACCATCATCCGATGGCCCTTCCGGAACGTGTGGTACTTGTCGCCAAGGGAGAACTCGAGCTTCGTGACCTGATTGGCGATCATCGGTTCCGGCTTCGACAGACTGTTCCGGAACTTTGCGCGAAGAATATCGCCCGCGACGAGCATCTGATAGCCACCCATTCGCACGTTGTAGGTGTTTGGCTGCGGATCGGGCTGGTCCGGCGGCAGCACGTCGATGAGCTTTGCGACCCAGTCGCCATCGGTCCCGGTTGTTGATACGTACAGCGTTGCATCAATTGGTCCGGCGATGGTGAGGTCCTCCGTCAACCGCGCACTTTGATAGACGAGCACGTCGGGACGCGTCGAAGCGAATCGTTGATCCTCCACCATGAACTCATGGCCTTCGCTCGTGGTGATGACCGCGGAATACGGCACTGGCTTCTGTGGGTCGCTCACGTAGTCGTCGAAGGAATCAGGCGTGGGCGCAGGCGCCCGATCAAGCGCTAGACTGCCGTTGGCCTGCATATAGAGCTTGTGCGGTGTGGCTCCCTGAGGCGGCCATTGTTCGTGCCGCTGCCAGCGATTCGCACCGGTTTCGAATACAAGTGCCTCCGGCAGGTTCAGCGTTCCCTTGCCTTTCAGGTAGTAGTTGAAGAACGGCAGCTCGACCTCTTGCCGGAAGAACACGCCGGTTTTGGAGCCGAAGTGGATCGGCCCAATCGATTCGCCGTCGGACCTGCTCCAGCCTCCATGAGTCCACGGGCCGACCACCAGATGAGTCTTGTTCGGACGGTTCTTCTCTTCAATGGCGCGGTACATGCGGAACGGACCATGGAAGTCCTGCGCATCGAACCAGCTCGCGACGATTAGAACGGGATGCGTGATGTTCTCGAGATCCTTGGGCACATTGCGCGCCTGCCAGTACTCATCGTAGGTGCCGTGGTTCATGTAATCGTTCCAGGTCGGCACCTGGTTCTCGAAAAATTGGCGTGCGTTGGCGGCGGCGCCGAGGTCGCGGAAGAACTGATAGCCATCGGGCGTGCCGTAATCGAAACGGCCCGAGGCCTCCGTGGTCGGCGCGTTGCGCGCCCGCGCGTTGCTGGACATCCAACTGAAGGCGTACATCAGTTGGAAGGCCCCGCCGGAATGGTGATCGTCGCCTCGGAACTGATCCTGCGGGGGCGCCTGCGGTGACGACGCTCTCAGCGCGGGATGCGCCTCGATCATTCCCATCGACACCTGCCATCCACCCCACGAGATTCCCCATTGGCCCACGCGCCCGTTGTTGCCGGCGACGTTCTTGACCAGCCAATCGATCGTGTCCCATGTATCCGTGACTTCGTTCGATTTCGTCGAGCCCTTGATATACGGCAGATGGTGGATGAACTCGCCCTCCGATTTGAACCGACCGCGCGCGTCCTGGTAGGCGACGATATATCCTTCGCGCGCGAAGTCGTTGTTCGGGCCGATCACGGACCGGTACTCGTTCGGGCCGTAGGGCGGGATGCCGTACGCCGTGCGCGTCAGCAGAATCGGGTAGCGCTCGCTCTTGTCTTTTGGCGTGTAGATAATCGTGAACAGCTTCACGCCGTCGCGCATCGGAATCATCACTTCCTGTTTGTCGTAGTGCGCCTTGACGTCGAAGGAGTCCTGTGTCCTGACGGGAGTGATTCCCGCAAGAATCGTGATCGCCAGACCGAATACGACGAGGCGATAAGCGATACGCATGGCGGCCTCCTGAACCGCGCCAAGCATACCGCAACGGCGCACGGTCAAAGATCGCGCCGAGAAAACGCAATGAACGCGACGATAGAGAAGACGCTCGCGCCGGCCAGCAGCGTCGCGATATCGCGCGCCCACCGTGTGCCGACGTCCGCAATGATCGCTGTCGCCCGGTAATAGTGAAAGGGCGACAGCGGGCCGTACGGCGCCATGCGCGGCCAGATTTCCGCGAGAAGATTCAGGAAATAGAGGGCGAGCGCGATGATGCCAGTCACGCCAGCGGCGGGCGCTCGCCGGCGCGCGATTGACGCAGCCGCTAGCGACACGGCGCCCATGACCCACGCGACAGCAACGAGATTTGCGGCGAGCTTCGCGAGCACACGCGTGGAGACCGTCGGATCAGACGACGAGACGAACGTGATGCTCAGGCGTGAAGCCGCGAGCATCAGGCCTGCGATAGCTGTGGTCGTCAGCACCATCATGAAGAGCGACCGGGCGACGAGTCGCCAGCGAGCGACTGGACGGGCCAGAACCAGATCGACCACACCCGACTCCACATCCGCAGCCGGCTCGCTTGCCACCACGATTGCGGTGCCGACGAACACGAATATGACGACCGGATGAAAGTATCCGACCGCCACCATGTTGCCAAACCCGGCGAAGATTCCACTGGTCATCTGCTGAACGACACCGGGGAGCAACGCGACGAACTGCGACAGGCGGCCCGTCTCTCGAAGGTACGTGGCCGCTGAGACCACCAATACCTGGAACAGCACAAGCACGGCGGCGAGCGACAGCAGCAGCGCGCGCGTACGGGAGAAGGAGCGGTAGAGCAAAACCGGCAGGGTCACTGACGCTCCTTGTACAGCCGCAGAATGTAGTCTTCCAGCCGGAAATTTTCGATGTCCACGTCGGCGATGTTTGATCCCTCGATGTGCTCGAAGAGTGCTCCGAGCGCTCCGCGGACTTCCAGCCGCCACTCACGCGCGTCCGCCTGCAGCACTGAGACGTCGTCAAGCCGCGGAGGGTCACCCGCTGGTTCTCTGAACGTCACACGCACGCGGCGCGGAAAGTCACGACGAATCTCCTCGATTCCGGCAACTTTCACGAGCTGGCCGCCTGTGACCAGCGCGATTCGATCGCAGAGGCGTTCAACTTCGGAGAGAACGTGTGATGAGAGAAAGATCGTATGGCCGCTCGCGCGAAGCTCCGTCATCGTCTCGCAGAAGGCTTCGATCATGAGCGGATCGAGTCCAGCTGTCGGCTCGTCGAGCACCATCACCGGCGCGCGAGCCATCAAGGCCTGCACGAGGCCGACCTTCTGCTTCATGCCGTGCGACAACTGCACCAGACGCCTATCGAGCACGATCTCGGACAGACCAAAGCGACGCAGCAGGGTGTCAATCCACTCAGGGTCAGGTGCCTCGGTGTGAAGCGCTGCGAGGAAGGCAATCAGCTGGCGCCCGTCGATATCGGGGTAAATCGGCATCTCGCCCGGGAGGTACCCGACGCTCGCACGGGCGCGCAGGCTCTCGCGCTGGCAATCGTAGCCATTCAGAAACGCGCGTCCCCGGGTCGGACGCAGCAGATCGAGCAGGAGCCGAATCGTCGTCGTCTTGCCGGCGCCGTTGGCGCCGAGAAAGCCGAAGATCTCGCCGCGGGACACCTCCAATGTGAGGCTCTCGAGAGCGTGCACTGGGCCGTAGTGCTTGGTGAGGTCTTCAGTCCGAATCGCGAGGGTGTTCACGGATGGCAGCACGTCTCGGGAATTATCACGCGGCCGTCGGACGACGGGCGGGACGTTCGAATCGGGCGTCAATCGCGTCGCGTATTCGGATGCGGACGTCGCGAGCTCAGTGGACAGCATTACCCGAAGCGACTCGCTGGGGAATTTCGCTTGGCGCAGCGAAAAAATCGGCGACTGCCAGCCACCGGCACGCCGCGCTCGTCAGGATTGCGCGCGACCTTGCGTGTTTGTTCGGGTTCGCAAATTGCACGCGCACGAACACAATAGGGGGCAGCTATGAACGAGCATCGCGGCGTGCTTTCTTGCGGGTGGTCCCGCCTCACATTGTTTCTGCCCTATCCGTTCTGGCTCGACAGCCAACGAGGGCCGTGGACATGCGTGCGGGATCCCGACCCCCGCGTCCTCGACGATACGGAGGTCTGTCGCGACTGTCCTCGCTGGGAGCCGCGAGCGCTCCTCGGCGTACACCCTGAAATGCCTTCAGTCTGAATTCAAGCTAGCGCTTTTCACCAGCCTCTTACCGTGTCTGCCCCGGCGCCGGCACGTGACTGCCAGCCTCGCCCTGGCCCCGCCGCATCGTCGCCGGCCACCGGTCGGCCATGCTCGAGTAGACCAGCCATCGTTGATCGATGTCGGATTGCGCCAGGCGGAGCAGTCGGCTTGCCTCGTCCGGGTTGGTATTGGAGAGCATCCGGTAGCGGATCTCGTTATAGGCGTAAGTCTTCAGAGGAATCGACGGCGGCTGCGAATCCAGCACGAATTCCTGCCGATCGCGGTTTGCGGCGGCCGGCTTGAATCGATAGAGCGGCCAGTGCCCGCACTCGACCGCCAGCTTCTGCTGATGCATGCCGTAGCGCATGTTGATGCCGTGCGCGATGCAGTGGCCGTACGCGATGATGAGCGACGGCCCGTCGTACGCCTCCGCTTCGAGAAACGCATCCATCGCCTGTTGTGACGATGCGCCCATCGCAATCTGCGCAACGTAAACGTTCCCGTAAGCGACGGCCATGAGTCCGAGGTCTTTCTTTCGCCCTTGCTTGCCGCCAGCCGCGAATTTGGCGACGCCGGCGCGCGGGGTCGACTTCGATGCCTGGCCGCCAGTATTCGAATACACCTCGGTGTCGAGCACGAGGATGTTGACGTTTCGTCCGGAAGCCAGCACGTGATCGAGGCCGCCGTAGCCGATGTCGTAGGCCCACCCATCACCACCGACAATCCAGACGCTCTTTCGCACGAGGTGCTTTGTAACCGTGCGCAGCCGACGCGCAAGAGGATGCTCGAGAGTCTGAAGGGCGCGATCGAGCGCCGCAACCCGATCTCTCTGCGCATCGATTTGCTCCTGCGTACTCTGCTGCGCGTCCAGCAGTTCGCGCACGCAGACCGACCCGAGCTCGGGCGCGAGCGCGACGAGCAGCCGCTCCGCCTCGTTACGCTGATTGTCGAGTGCGAGTCGGAAGCCCAGCCCGAACTCTGCGTTGTCCTCGAAGAGCGAGTTCGCCCATGCCGGCCCGCGACCCTCCTTGTTCATCGACCAGGGAGTCGTGGGCAAATTGCCGCCAAAGATGGAGGAACAACCCGTCGCGTTGGCGACGAGCAGCCGATCGCCGAAAAGCTGCGTGAGGAGTCGAAGGTAAGGTGTTTCGCCGCAGCCCGCGCACGCCCCTGAGAATTCGAAGAGCGGCGTCAAATACTGTGCACCCCGCACCAGCGTCGCGTCGAGCGCAGACAGCTTGTTGTCGGGCAGCGTCTCGAAGAATTCGAGGTTCCTCCGTTCGCGCTCGAGAATCGGATCCTTTGCTTCCATGTTGATCGCGCGAATGCCTTCCGCTTCCGGACTGCGCACAGGACACGCCTCGACGCAGAGCTCGCACCCAGTGCAGTCCTCTACGCCGACCTGCAGCGTGTATCTCAGGCCAGGAAACCCACGGCCCACGAGAGGCGCGGACGCGAAACCTTCCGGCGCGTTCGCGAGTGCCGGGTCATCGTAGTAACGCGCGCGAATCGTCGCGTGCGGGCACACCATCGTGCAGTTGCCGCACTGGATGCACAGTTCCGGTTTCCACACAGGCACTGTGTCGGAAATGTTTCGCTTCTCCCAACGCGAAGTTCCTGACGGATAGGTGCCGTCCACCGGCAGCGCGCTGACAGGCAAGTCGTTGCCACGGCCGGCGATGATGGTGGCCGTGACCCGCCGGACGAACTCTGGCGCGTTCGCTGGCACGAGCGGAACCGGCTCGCGCGTGCTCGTTGCGGCCGCTGGCAGCTTGACTTCGTGCAGATTCTCGAGCGCGCGATCGACCGCTCCGAAATTGGCCTCGACGAGTTCGTCCCCCTTGCGCGCGTATGTCGCGCGGATGGCATCCTTGATCCGTGCGATCGCGTTCTCTCGCGGCAGCACGCCGGAGATGGCGAAGAAGCACGTTTGCATGATCGTGTTGATGCGGCCGGGCATCCCAGCGTCAACCGCTACCCGATCCGCGTCGATCACGTAGAGCCGGATGTGTTTTCTGACCAGTTCTTCCTGCATGGCCCTTGGCAGCGTGTCCCAGACCTCCTCGGGAGGTAACGCGCAGTTGAGCAGGAACACCGCGCCATCGGTGGCCTCTTCAAGCATGTTGACGCGCCCGACGAACTGAAACTGATGGCACGCGATGAACTGGGCACGCTGCACAAGATACGTCGACCGGATCGGCTGTGGACCAAAGCGCAGGTGCGACGTCGTGCGTGAGCCGGACTTTTTCGAGTCGTAGACGAAAAAGCCCTGCGCGTGTCCCGACGTCTGCTCGCCGATGATTTTGATCGAGTTCTTGTTTGCTCCGACCGTGCCGTCGGCACCGAGACCATAAAAGATGCAGCCGACGACGTCAGGCGCTTCGGTGATGAACGCGCGATCGTACTCAAGGCTCGTGTTCGACACGTCGTCTGTGATCCCGACCGTGAAGTGATTTGCTGGCGATGCCGCGCCGAGATGATCGAAAACTGCCTTGACCATCGCCGGCGTGAACTCCTTTGACGCGAGACCGAAGCGCCCGCCGACCACGAGCGGCATCTCGGCGCGACGTCTGGTGCCTATCGCCTCCGCAAATGCGGTGACGACGTCCTGATAGAGCGCCTCTCCGGCGGCACCGGGTTCCTTGCTTCGATCGAGCACCGCGATTGCCTTCACCGAAGGCGGGACAGCATCCAGCAGATGGCTCTTCGAGAACGGCCGGAACAAGTGGACCTGCACGACTCCGAGCTTCGCGCCGCGGCTGTTCAAATAATCGACGGTCTCTCGAACGGTCTCGACACCCGATCCCATGAGCACGATGACGCGCTCGGCGGCGGCGGCGCCGAAGTAGTCGAACAATCGGTATTGTCGACCGGTCAGCGACGCAAATCGATCCATCGAGTTTTGAACGATCGAGGGAACGGCAGCGTAGAAGGGATTTACCGTCTCCCGCCCCTGGAAGTAGACGTCGGGATCCTGTGCCACGCCTCGCACGACGGGCCTGTTTGGATCGAGCGCTCGCGCGCGATGCGCGAACACGAGCTCGTCGTCAAGCATGGCTCGCACGTCGTCATCGGAGAGGATCTCAATCTTGCTGACTTCGTGCGACGTGCGGAAGCCATCGAAGAAGTGCACGAACGGAATGCGCGACGCCAACGTCGCGCTCTGCGCCACGAGCGCAAGATCGTGCGCTTCCTGCACCGAGCTGGAACAGAGCATCGCCCAGCCGGTCATCCTCGCGGCCATCACGTCGGAGTGATCGCCAAAGATCGAGAGCGCCTGCGCGGCCAGCGCGCGCGCAGCGACGTGGAAGACCGTCGGCGTCAGTTCCCCCGCGATCTTGAACATGTTGGGGATCATCAGCAGCAGGCCCTGAGAAGCCGTGAACGTGGTCGTCAGGGCGCCGGTCTGCAGCGCACCGTGCACGGCGCCCGCGGCGCCTCCCTCGCTCTGCATCTCGACGACGTGCGGTACCGATCCCCAGATGTTGGGCTTGTGTTCCGACGCCCACTGGTCAGCCAACTCGCCCATCGTCGAAGAGGGCGTGATGGGATAGATGGCGCAGATCTCGTTCGTGCGATAGGCGATCGAAGCAGCAGCCTCGTTGCCGTCCAAAGTTTTCACGCGTTTCGACATGACGTCTTCTTTCGCCACCGCGCTTACACGTGAGCGGCAGTCGTCGCGACGGGTTCCGGCATCATCGTGATCGCGCCGCACGGGCACTGGTCGTAACAGATCGCGCAGCCGGTGCACTTGCTCAAGTCGTATTCGTACCGCCGGCCCGCGCCCAGCTTGACGACGGCGCGCTCGGGGCACGCCGAGTAACACCCATCGCACTCGAAGCAATTGCCGCAGGAAAGGCAGCGTTGCGCCTCGTAGCGCGCTGCGATCCCATCGAGTCCGCCAACCACCTCGTCGAATGTGTGGCGGCGGCGTTCGGTGTCGATGGTCCTCTGAGCCCGCTTCCTGGCCTCGGCGTGATACCAGAGCCGCAGCATCTCGAACACCACGATCTCGTGCTTCGCGCGCTCCGACTCCGTCTCGCCGCGAAGCCACGAGTCAATGTGGCGCGCCGCGTTCTTTCCGTGACCAACCGCGGTCGTCACGGTTCGCGCGTACGGCACCATGTCGCCGCCCGCGAAAACACCAGGGCAGCCGGTCTGCATGTCACGTCCAACGATGACGGTCCCGTCCTTTTCGAACGTCACGCCGGGAACGCTCTTCAGGAACGTTGTGTCGGTGTCCTGGCCAAGAGCGAGAATCACGGAGTCGGCTTCGAGCGTCTCGAACTCGCCGGTTGAAATTGGATAGCGGTTCTCGTCGAGCCGCATTACTTCCACACGGACGGTCGTGTCGTCGATTGCCTTGATGGTGCGCAGCCAGTGGATCTTGACGCCTTCTTCGATGGCTTCGTCCGCTTCGAAGTCGTGCGCTGGCATCTGCTCACGCGTCCGTCGATAGATGATGATCGGCTCCGCGCCAAGCCTCGCAGCCGTTCGCGCGGCGTCCATCGCGGTATTCCCGCCGCCGTAGACGGCGACACGCCGGCCAATCCGCGGCTGCTCTTCCCCACTCTCGACTGCTTTCAGAAACTGCAGCGCGTCATAGACCTTGCTCGCGTCCCTGGCAGGTATCTCCTGACGTTTGCTCAAATGCGCGCCGACGGCGAGGAAGACCGCGTCGAAATTCCCAGCGGTCTTCTCCGTCATGAGATCCGTGACTGTGTGGTTCAACACGATCTCGACGCCGATGCCGCGGATGCGTTCGATCTCGCCGTCCAGCACCTCGCGCGGCAGCCGGTACTTGGGTATGCCGAAATGCATCATGCCGCCCGCCATCGGGCCCGCGTCGACGATCACCACGTTGTGGCCGCGGCGCGCCAGGTGCCAGGCGGCTGAAAGCCCGCTCGGACCCGCGCCGATGACAAGCACGCGCCGATGCGACGGCGGTTCGTCAGGCGTGAGATTCCAGCCGTGCTCGAGTGCGAGGTCGCCCAGGAATCGTTCGACCGCATGGACGCTCACGGCATCGTCCACATCGCCACGATTACACGCGTCCTCACACGGGTGATAGCAGACGCGGCCGTGGACCGCCGGCAGTGGATTGTCGCCGACGATGATCTCCCAGGCCTCACGGTAGCGGCCGGCCTGTGCCTCGGCGAGCCAGGCCTGCACGTTTTCGCCGGCGGGGCAGGCGTGGTTGCACGGTGGCAGCCGATCGACGTACACCGGGCGCATCGTACGGACTGGCGGCATCTTCGGGATTCCTCCCCTGAGATCAAGGGACGGAGCAACTGGCGAGCCAGCGTCGATGTCGCGCAGCGAGGCGCTCTGATGGGGCTTTTTTTCAGGTTAACGAACTTCGACCGCGGAAAAATCCCCAGCGCCGAGGAAGAACTCGCGCGGCCTCGCCGCGAAGAGAGTTTGGCAACGCGACGCTGTGATGGCGGAAAGAGGGGACGCGGTTGGATCCTGCAAGGGCGCAGCCGAGCGCGGATCTCAACGGCCGAGACAATCAGGCAGCCGGAATGAGCCAATCCGCGTCGAGTAGCTTGGCGCGTCCTTCTTGAAGAAATCGCCGACGTACCAGATCGTGCAGTCGTCCGCCGGATCCATCGCGGTCTGCGTGTAGTCCTCCCATCGAATCGTGTTGGTCTGTGACGCCTCGCCTTCGGCCAGGACGGTTTCGTGAAACGTCAGGAGACCTGGCGGATCGTTCGCGAGCCGCGCGGCGAAGCGCTGCCCCGGGTAGTTCGGGTCCCCACCAAACGAATAGCCGATTGCGATGTTTCCCGCGCGATCGATCGCCGGGCTGGCCATCCACCGAAAGAAGCCATCGGGAGCGTACGTGCTCTGCTGATGCAGGTAAACCTCGCGGTTCTTGTCCAACCGAAACTCGTACCATCGCACGCCGCCCCCGCCCGCAGACGTGTCGACTGAATGCACCGCAACAATCGATTCGCGACCGCCGACGTTGCGGTACAACAGGCGAGCCATGATCTTGTCCCCCTGCGCGTCGAGGCGCCTGTCGGTGCCCGGTTGCGACACGCAGCTCGTAAGCTGACCGCCACACAGATAGCGATACGGTGCCACGTTGATCTTGCGCGGACCCGTCACCGTCGTGTTGATTGGACGCTGCCAATCGACGTGCACCTTCCAGACGTACACGCCGTCATCGTCGATGTCGTACTCGAGTTGCGTGCCGCCGGTCGCCATCATGATGTTCGGCGTGCCAGGCGGTGGAAGCTCGGTGCCCTCGAGATCGGCGTTGTTCAAGAAGTTCACGCCATTGATGACGATGCACTGCTCGGTCGCGGGCTTTCCTTCGAGCATCTTCGAGCGATCGACGATGCACGTGTGCTTTTCGATCACTTCGTCACCCGTGCTGGTTGGAATGTAGTAACCGTCGGGCCAAACGGCCGGCCGCGGGTAATCGGGAAACAGCGGTCGCTCGAACACGTATCGGTAATACTCCCCCAGCGGATCCGGACCGACGCTGATGGCGTAACACATCGCGTGGCTACCCTGCGACTGTCTGGGCGGAGACGCAGACGCGCCAGGGGTTGCGGCCGGTCCGCGTCCCGCCGGGGGCGGCGGCACTGGCGGCGGAGGTCCGGGACGCGCGGGGGGTCCGGGATCTGCCGCTTGTCCCGGACGCGCAGCCTCCGTATTCGTCGGAATCGGGCCGTACAGTAGCCGGCCCGTGGTGTCGAACCGTTTGCCCTTCTTGGTGAACACCGCAAGTCGGGAGTTGACGATCTGAAAAATATGGTCCGGGCCGACGGCGAGGCTGTTATCAGACGGGTTTCGCGACGCCGGCCGTGCCCCGTCGGTTGCCTGTGTCGTCGCCTCCGCACCGCCGACGCCATAGCCAATCCCGTCGAAGCTCTCGACCACGGCAAGCGCAGGCTTTGATCCTTGCGATGTCTGCTCCACGGCTGCGCTTGCCGCGAGCGCGGGCGGCACAGTCTGATCGCCTCGTGTCACCCCGGCGAACGACGCGATCGCGAGCGCAGTCGCAATTGTGAACGGCCACCTCACATTGCGCACGTGACGTCTGCGACTACCAGCTCTCGATCGATCCATAGCGTTCACGTTCTTTGTCACCCGAAGCGTCCTCTACCAGGCAAATGGTATCTGCTGAGGCGGACGATCATATTGCAAACCTCACACGTGACGCGACGCGCGTCGAGAGCAGCCCGCGGGAGTAGTATTGGGCCCTTATCGGGAGGCGGCCATGGCTAGTCGAAGTCTTGGATATCAACTTGCGGCGATCGCGATTGTGACGATCGGACTTTTCCCCACCTCGGTCGGGGCGCAGGGTCCGACCGGCCGCATCGAAGGCGTCGTGCACGACGCCCAAGGCGGCGTGCTGCCGGGTGCGACGATGACGCTGCGAAATCAGGACACCGGCGTCTCGCGCACGCTCGTCACCGAGTCGGACGGCCGATACCTGTTTCCCGCGCTCGGTCCCGGCAGGTACGAGATTCAAGCGGAACTTTCCGGGTTCGCGACGCAGCAGGTCCGCGACATCACGATCACAATCGGATTCGAACGCCGCCTCGATATCACCATGGCCGTACAGACGCTGCAGGAGACCGTGACCGTGCATGGTGAAGCGCCGGTCGTGGACACGACCAACGCGGAAATCTCCGGAGTGGTCACCCAGGAGCAAATTGCCACGCTGCCAATCAACTCACGCCAATACCTGTCACTCGCGCTGCTCGTGCCAGGCACGACCGTCGATGCGACACGTTCGTTCTTCGCCACGGTCAATGTCGGCGGATCGATGACCTTCAACGGTACTGGAAACGTCGTCGACGGCATGATCAACAACTGGGCGGAAGATGGTGAACCGAGACAGGACGTCCCCGAAGATTCCGTCGAGGAATTCAAAGTCACGAATGCCTCGTACAAGGCTGAATTCGGCCTTGCCACTGGCGGCGTCGTTCAGGTCGTGACCAAGTCGGGCACCAATGCGCTGCGGGGCACCGCGTTCGAATACTTCCGCGACAAGAAGCTGAACGCGAAGGGCATCTTCGAATCGACGAAACCAGACTATAGAAGGCACCAGTTTGGCGGCAGCGCCGGCGGACCCGTGCGACTCAATCGTGTGCACTTCTTCGGCGCCTTCGAGCGAACAGACACTGAGGAGTTTTACACCGTCCGGACCGGCCAGCCGCAGTTCTATTCGGCGCTCGAAGGAACATTCCCGCTGCCATCGTTTCGCAATCTGTATTCCGCGCGCCTCGACTGGCAGATCAACAACGCGCAAAGCGCATTTGCGCGCTATCTCCACGAGGACGAGAAGAAGGCGTGTCAAGGCTGCGGAGGCACGAGCGCCTCGGGCCGCGATGAGGAGATCCCGCGCCGCTCGATGGTGGCCGGGCACACGTGGGTCCGCGGCACCAGGCACCTGAACGACTTCAGGTTCCAATACGCGTACGCCGCGTTCTACGGCTACCCGGGCAGCACCGCGTCCTGGTCGCAGACGGGACAGTTTCCCGACGAACGTCTGAAGAGATCCACCCGCCAGTACCGATTCCCTTCAGTGAGCTACGGCAACAACTACGACTACATCAGTCCAGAGAAGCGCTGGGGGTTGCGCGACACCTACTCGATCAATTCATCTCGCCACGACGTGAAGATTGGCGGCGAGTTCGATTACATGCCGTACGTGTCGGAGGACGCGCTCAATCTCGCCGCGACAGGGGGAACATATACGTTTACGGTGGATCAGCCGTTCGATCCCAGCAACCCGGCAACGATTGCGGCGCTCACCGGCGCGTCCAATTTCAGCGCGACGAGCGATCCGACCACCGTCTCTCACCCGACGAAGTACTACGTCGCGTTCCTACAGGACGACTGGCGCGTCGCGCCAACGGTGACAGTCAATCTCGGCCTCAGATACGAACGGCTCTACGGGAACGCGAACGAAGATCTCGATCCCAATGCGTTCCCCGTTCCGCTGCCGTACGTCGAGGTCTCAAGACGCGGCGACAAGAATAATTTCGGCCCGCGTACAGGCGTCGCGTGGGACATCCAGGGCGACGGCAGCACCGTAGTGCGTGGCGCGTACGGCCTTTACTATGGGCACATCCGTCTGCTCGGCACGCTGCCGGAGTTCACCAATTTCAAAACGTTCACGCTGACGATCAACAACCCCGGGTATCCCGACCCGTTCGGCGGCCGGAATCCGCGTGAATTCGTCGCCTCGTCGCCGACGCCGAACATCAATGTCGTCGCGAACGACATGGTGCAGCCTCTGTCGCATCAAGTAAGTCTCGGGTTGTCCCGCAAGCTCACCAGCGTGTTCGCGTTGCACGTCGACGCGGTCTACAACCGCACAAAGGGAGACTACAAGCAGCTCGACATCAATGCGCAGGATCCGGTGACCCGGCTGCGGCCGTTGACACAGTTCGGTCGAATCACGCAGATCCGGCCTGATACAGATCTGCGCTACAAGGCGATCTACACCAAACTCGAAAAACGTTTCAGCCGGAACAACCAGTTCATGGTCTCGTACACCTTCACGGACAGCGACGACAACTCGCCGATGGGTCGTTATCTCGATCCGTTCGATTTGTCGCTCGACTGGGGACCATCCAATGGTGAGCGGCGCCACGTCGTCGTGGCCAGCGGATCGGTTCGCCTCCCGTGGGATGTCACGCTCGGCACGCTTTGGACCTATCGAACGCAACTGCCATGGAGCGCAACCGCGGGCCGCGACCTCAACGGTGATGGGTTTGCCAGCGATCTCGTGCCGGGCACGACTCGTAACTCCGGCAGTCGCAACCTGAATCTGGAAGCGGTGAACGCATATCGGCAGGCGAACCGCCTGACATCGATTGCAGAAAGCGACGTCGACAGCTCGCGCATCAACGTCCTGGATATGCGTGTGGGCAAGGCGCTCCGATTTGGCGACCGCAAGATCGATCTGATTGCGCAGGCGTTCAATCTTCTCAACACCAGAAACCTGCAGGCGCAGTTCGGGAGCGGGCGAGTCGGCAATGCGCTGTCGGCAAGCTTTGGCCGAATTCTGAGCGCGAGGCCGGCAAGGCAGGTCGAGCTGGCCATCCGGGCCAACTGGTAAAAGGGGACTGTCCCCATGATGATGCAGAAAACAACGCTCTGGTTGATTTTGCTCTGCTCGAGTGTCATCACGGGCGCGAGCCCAGCAGCCGATCCGCGAGCGTTCACACCCGACGATCACTACGGCCTCCGATCGGCATCCGACGTTCAGCTCTCCCCTGACGGTTCGCAGATCCTGTTTGTCGAGCGCTTCGTCGATGAAGGTCGTCGTAACCGGACGCACATCTGGCTGCTCCGAATTGCCGAAGGCAGCATGCGACGGCTGAGCGCCGACGATGATGACGACTCATCGCCACGCTGGTCGCCCGACGGTCGCGCAATCGCGTTCCTTTCGGGACGACGCGGCCCATCCGAAACGGGGTTTCTTCCAACCGCCTTCGGCAGCGCGCTCGTCGTGAAACGGCTGGACCGTGATGTCACCGAAACGGTCGCCGATTACCGCGTGAGCAATCATCCGCTGGCGTATCAGGGGTCCGGCGAACAGATCGCATGGGCGCCTGACGGCAACGCGATCGCCTATTTGTCCGCAGACGAGGGACCGGAAGGCGCACCCGGAGACCCGAATGTGGTCACGCGCTACGGATACAAGTCCTGGTCCGGGATGAGCGACAACCGTCGCTGGCATGTCTACGTCGTCACGCTCGCGGACAAAAAGGTCCGGCAGCTGACGAACGGTCCCTATCAGGATCACTCAATCGCCTGGTCACCGAAGGGCGATGAGATCGCCTACATTTCGAATCACGAGCAGGATCCCGATCGCGTGCACAACTACGACCTCTTTGCTGTGCGCCTATCCGATGGACGAGTGCGGCAGATCACAACCACGAAAGGATCCGAATACTCGCCGACGTGGTCAGGCGACGGCTCAATGCTCGCGTATCTTGCCGGCGTGCGTGCGCTCACCACACAGGAGTCGAGTGCCGAGGACACGCATGTCTGGGTCATCCCGGCCGCAGGCGGCACCGGACGTCAGCTCGCATCGTCGCTGGACCGTCGCGCCAACGGTGTCGCGTGGGCGCCTGATGAATCCGTCGTCTACTTCAGCGTGCAGGATCGCGGCAGCACCGGCGTTCACCGGGTAGGCGTCGACGATCGAAATCTGACGCCGCTTGTCGCGGAAGTCGGCACGGTAAGCGGTTTTGCCGTCGGCCCTCGACAGACCGTCGCGTACGCATTCCAAAACGTCAGTTCGCCAGCGGAGGTGTACATCAGGACCGGATCGCAGAGCGCGCGTCAGATCACGAAACTCAATGCGGAGCTGCTTGCCCAGCGCGACGTCTCGATTCCCGAGCCGTTCGAGTTTGCGAGCTTCGACGGGACACGCGTGCAGGCGTTTCTCACGCCGCCGCTCCGACGCGAGCGCGGTCGGCGGCATCCGCTGGTCGTGAACATTCATGGCGGTCCGCACGGCCAGCAGGGACCTGCGTTCGTGCACAAATCTCAGGTGTATGCCGGCACTGGTTACGCAGTGCTGATGGTGAATTATCGTGGCAGCTCGGGGTACGGCCAGAAGTTTTCCGACGGCACCGTGAACGATCAGAACGGCAATGAGTTCAAGGACGTGATGGCCGGTCTCGACTACATCCTCGCGAAGACGGACTATGTGGACCCGAATCGCCTCGGCGTGGAGGGAGGCAGCTATGGAGGCCAGTTGACCAACTGGGCGATCACGCAAACGGTGCGATTCAAGTCAGCGATTCCGTCCTCCGGAATCAGCAATCTCCTCAGTCACGCATACTTGATCTGGGCACAGGATTATCCGCAGGTCGAATGGGGCGGCCGGCACCCATGGCAGGGCGACGTCGCCAAAACACTCTGGGAACGATCGGCGCTCGCGCACGTCGCGAAAGTGAAGACGCCGACGATGTTCATCCACGGAGAGCTGGATCAGGACGTCCCGATTCAGGAAGCGGAGCAGATGTACATCGCGCTGAAGCAAGTCGGCGTCGAGACCGTTCTCGTTCGTTACGCGCGGGAAGGACACGGCCTTCGCGAGCCCGCGCACGTCGTCGACGGTATCGAGCGCAGCCTCGCGTGGCACGGACGGTTCCTCAAACCTGAGACTGCCGCGACGCAAGAGCGTCGCTGAATCGCGCGCCCGGGGACAGTCCCCTTTTCGCGGATGCGGCGACCGCTTCTGCAGTTCAGAGCCGGACATATAATTCCGGCCGAGGCGCGAAACAGCTCCAAATGTCAGTCGTCGTGGTCACCGGCTCGTGCGGGCTGATCGGTGCCGAGAGCGTCATGCATTTCGCCGAATGCGGCCATGACGTCGTCGGGATCGACAACGACATGCAGAGCGCGCTTCTTGGAGCCGACGCGTCGACTGCCTGGGTCCGGGCCGATTTGGAGCGCCGGTATCCGCGACGGTACCGGCACCACGCGATCGACATTCGAGACGAAGGCGGTCTGGCGCAGCTTTTTGCCGGCTACGGACAGGAGATCGCTCTGGTCATCCACGCGGCCGCGCAACCTTCACACGAGTGGGCGGCGCGCGAGCCGTCCACGGACTTCTCGATCAACGCGAGCGGCACGCTTGCCGTGCTGGAGCAGGTTCGACAGTCCTGTCCGCGGGCCGTCTTCATCTTTACGTCGACGAACAAGGTATACGGCGATACTCCCAATCGGCTGCCGCTGGTCGAGCTCGAGACCCGCTGGGAAGTGGACGCCGCGCATCCCGCGTCTTGCGGGATCGACGAGTCGATGAGCCTCGACCGATCGACGCATTCACTCTTCGGCGTCTCGAAGGCAGCGGCCGACCTGCTGGTGCAGGAGTACGGACGGTATTTCGGCATCCAGACCGTGTGTTTCCGGGCCGGCTGCGTCACGGGTCCGAATCACGCCGGTTCGATGTTTCACGGGTTCATCGCGCAGCTCGTGAAGTGCACGTGTAACGGAGACGAATACACGGTTTTCGGGTATCGCGGCAAACAAGTCCGCGACAACCTGCATAGTCGGGATCTCGTCAGCGCGTTCGACGTCTTCTTCCGGACGCCGCGCGCCGCAGAGGTCTACAACATCGGCGGCGGTCGCGCGTGCAACTGCTCGATGCTGGAAGCGATCGCTCTGTGCGAAGAAGAGGTCGCGGGCCGACCGTTGCAATATACGTACGACGAGCAGGCTCGCATTGGCGATCACATCTGGTACATCAGCGACACACAAAAATTTCGGCGCGAGCATCCCTCATGGCGCGTGACCTATGACATGCGCCGGCTGATCGAGGACATCTACGATAGGAACGTGGAGCGCTGGACGTCGCCCGCGCGCGCGAGATGATCCTGTCGATTGTGATCCCGGCCCAGAACGAGAGTCAGGCCGTCGCGACGACTGTCGAGAACTTGCACGCCAGACTCCACTCGAAATCGATCCCGCACGAAATCCTGATCGTCGACGATCACAGCACCGATAAAACGGCGGACGTGCTGAGCGACCTGACCGCGCGACTCTCCGTGGTCCGATGGATTCGGAACGAAGGACCGGCCGGCTACGGCTACGCAGTGCGCGCGGGATTTCAAGCCTATTCAGGCGATGCCGTCTGCATCGTCATGGCCGACGCGTCTGACGATCCCGCGGACGTGGTCACCTACTATCGAAAGCTGCAAGAGGGTTTCGACTGCGTATTTGGCTCGCGGTTCATGCCGGGGGCTCGCGTTCTCAACTACCCGTGGCCCAAATGGATCCTCAACAGGATTGCCAACCGGTTGATTGCCGTCTTGTTCCGAGTTCCCTACAACGATTGGACGAACGCCTTCAAAGCCTTCCGCCGCGAAGTCATCAACGGCGTTCAACCGACACTCTCCTCCCGTTTCGAGTTGACCGTCGAACTGCCACTGAAGGCCATGGTGCGCGGCTATTCGTATACGGTGGTTCCCACGCATTGGTACGGCAGGACGCGCGGTGTCTCCAAGCTCAAGATCGCGGAAATGGGCAGCGCGTACGCACGCGTGGTCGTGTACATCCTACTGGAGAAGTGGCTCTCACGCGGCGATTCCCGCCGGGTTCAGACGCGTGGCGCACCAAGCGCGCAGCATTCAGAGTCCCGCTCGAGATCCTCGTTCTGAGTCCGCCGGTCCATGTCTCTGCTCAGCCGCCTGCTGCTGGTCGTGCTGCTTGGGGAGGCCGGCGTACGGGCTGTCTTCTTCGCACAGTATGCGTTCACCCGGTTCCCGTGGCCGCTCGAAGCGTTCCAGCTCGAGTCGAAGATGGTGCACCTCGCACATCGTTGGCCGCTGTTACGGACGCGGCGCTGGGGTGCTCGCGGTCTTACTGAGCCTGGGCGTCGGACCGTTGTTCGGGTTCGGCTTGATGACCCGTCCGGACTCGCTCGCCGATCTAATTGGCCTGGCTGGCTTCTTCGCCGCCATCGATCGGCGCACGTGGGGACTCGCAACGGGTGGGCTGTTGCTTGTCGTGGCCGTGCTGACAAAACAGACGTGCGCGTTCTATCTCGTCGCGGCAGTGCTGACACTCCTCATCGAGGGTCGCCGGAAAACCTCGGCGATCCTGGCGGCGGCGTCTTGCGTGATGCTCGTCACGATCGTGGCGGGCATCACGCTGCTCATCGAACCCAACTTCGGCCCGAGCCTCGTCGCCGAGGCGCAGACGCCCTGGAATTTCGAATCGTGGCGTTGGACGGCCTGGCGGATCATCGCGCTCGATCCCGAGTTGATCGTCCTGACAGTGGCCGGCTTGGTTGTGTGGAACACGGGCACGCGTCGCGATATACCGGCGACCGTTCTGACGATCGTCATCCTGATCGCCACGTTCACGACAATC